>Ga0070740_10004001_pt1 | contig 14914 bp, 16 predicted proteins | sample Coa_R2_FD_67286 | JGI IMG/M metagenome (GOLD analysis project Ga0070740, IMG submission 67286) | Surface soil microbial communities from Centralia Pennsylvania, which are recovering from an underground coalmine fire - Coalmine... | ecosystem: Environmental > Terrestrial > Soil > Unclassified ... | reverse complement strand
GCCTGTGTTTCTGGTCACCTTGAGTGACGATGCTTTGATTTAGGGGCCGGTGGACGCAATACTACTACAATAATAGCTGTGGCTATAAGAGCAATAGCAGCAGCGAATTGTGTACTTGTTATTATGTCGTTAATATTTATCATTCTCGTAAATACCTTTCTATTTGGATAGCGGTAATTATATTCAATATACATAAGAAGATATTAGTTGTCAAATTCAGCCAGGAGATTGTTAAAGGTATTTCAAGGAGTAGAGCAGATGCAATGCCTGTAATAACAGAAGAAGCGACCCGTAGAGTAGGGCGACGATAGATGTCAAAATACTCATCTCTTATATCAGGATCTCTTGTTACTTTTCTTCCCACTTTGGAACCAGGCGAAGGCAAAACATGCGAGCGCTAGAAGAAGCGCACCAATTGCGTGTTTATCATGATGTTTCACAAGCGTCACATCATGTCCGGGGAAAAATGCCGGTAAGGATTTGGCCGGTTCTATAAAATAAATGGCAGAAATTATGAGGAGGAGTACGCCGATGATCATTGCCAGAAAGATAAGGAGTTTCTTATGCATAGATTAAGTATCTCAATAAAATGGTTTATCTGTCAAGCTTTGGTTTAAAATAAACAGCTGCCATTGCAGCAATGATTGTGACAATTGGCACGACAAGGATGAGACCAAAACTGCCGGCAATCGTTCGGATAATTTCATCACCGATATCCTCAGTATTAATCATAATCCAAAATGGTAGATTTGAGGGGTTGAGATGTAAGAAAAGCAATAATGCTAATGAAGAACCAGCATAAGCAAGAACGAGTGTGTTGACCATGGAGACAATATGTTCCCGACCGATAAGAAATCCCCGCAACAGTAGATCTTTAAATGTCAAAAGCGGATTGGCTTTGAGGAGTTCAAAAATTGCAGCTGACTGCGTTGTGGTAATATCATTGAGTGCGCCGAGTGTACCAATGATAATGCCGCCGAGTAATAATCCTTGCGCATTAATAGTGCTTGCCGGGCCTTGTAATGTCGTTGCCACTTCCTCGCTCATGCCGGATAAATGTGTGAAATCAATTGCTGCTGATGCGATAAATACCGTTGCCATGAGTGAGAAAAAGGTTGAGATGAGTGCGACAGTTGTTTGTTTGGAAAAGCCGTGGGCCAAGTAGGTGGTGACTAAGAGAATTGCCAAAGATCCAATAATACTCGTTTGCACGGGATCAGCACCCCCCAGAATTTGCGGAATAATATAAAAAATAATCACAGCAAAACTGATACCTAAACCAAGTAATGAACCGAGTCCTTTGACTTGTGCAATCAGCAAAACGACGATAGCGAACAGAACTGCCAGAATGATGATTGGTGTAACGCGATATTTATCATAAATAGTGTACTGTTTGCTGTTGCCAGTTTGCGTGACAATGACTGTATCGCCTGGCGCTACCATTTGGGCTGAAGTGAGATTGGTTTGTCCGCCGTTTTCAACAGTAATCAATTTGCCTTTATCATTGCCGTCAAGCAGCTGCAGCTGTACGTCCTGAAATTTCGCAGTTGTCGTGCCACTCACTTTTTCTCCCTGGTTAAGAATTTTGACTACCCTGGCACGATAGAAGGATTGATTTTGTTGCGTGGTGGTTTGGGCGAAGATTTGTTGTGTTTGCAGAAGAAGGAAGCAGGCAGCGCAGAGAACAATGCCAGTGATTTTACTCCAGATCATAGACAAGAATATAGCACATACGAGAGGATATAGCAAAAGGACTCAGAGCATGTATCTTAGAGTGTAAGGGTATTATCGTTTCGTTTTTCTTTTTTTCGGTACTGTTTTTTTCCGTTGTTGATAAAGAGAGATTGCAAATGGAAAACTTGCAACAACAAGAAGTATAATCCAGCCGATGCCAATTTCAATCAGCAACTCACTCTCGCGCTGTTCAGCTTCCCGAAGCGAACGTCCGGCAAGGACAAAACCGGTACTGTTGGTTGTCGTGTTGTCATAGCTGACTATAACTGCAGCGATTCTGACATCCGGCTGGGGCTGCCAGGTGATCCGGCTTTCACCAGTTTGTTTGGCAGTCTGCAAAACACCAGTGGGAAGCCAGGGAATCTGCTGATCTAAAAGACCTGAGGAAGCGAGGGGTTGTCCGCTTGCATCATAAATGATGAGAAACGGTGCCAGACTTTTGTTGATATCGATTTTGGCAGGTGAGACAGCAGCTTGCGGCGGCAGTCCGTTTGCTAATTGCATCGCAGCATCCTCTGCAAGTTGGATTTGGGGGTCATTCGCTTCAGTTCGCAGCAGGTATTGTTCAGTTGTATAGATGAGCCCGCAGAAAAGGGTGATGATCAGGAGGGTAGTAAGCCAATATTTTACCATCTTACATTTCCTTTTTTACTTTATCTGCAATACGTTTCTCCAAGCTATTCATAGTTGTAAGAAACGATGTCTCAAGGTCAACATCATAGTGATCCGCTAACACAAGCAAACTCCAGAGGCAATCAGAAAGTTCGTGTTTTAACTTTTCGTCAACATTATCAAGTTGCCGCCAGCCTTCTTTTGCCATAACAATCTCCATGAGCTCACCAATGTCGACGACAAAGCCCTCCATGAGTTGCTCTCGATTCCACGATTTGCCGACTTTCTTCAATTCAAACTCGCGATATTTTTTTCTGATTTCGACAGCACGCTGCTGCAGTTTCTTAAAGTCCATAACTAATGAGTATTTCGCTATTTGTGTGTTATATTTCTGTAAATCACAAATAACAAGAGAAATGCAACAATGACAAGAAGGAGTGCTGCATAACCTTTATTCATGAGTTCGTTTATGGTTGTAAGATTCATAATATGTCTGGAAAAAGATTGCTAAGGATAAAAATACTATACATGACAGAATACGCACTGTCAATTCTATAATAGTTGAAGCAAGAGGAACTGTTATACTCGCAGCTACTGCAAGATCAGTAAAGAAAGATTGGGGTACTTTCGTCGCAGATTCATAAATTTTTTTGTCTTCACCAGTTATAGTTGGAGTAGTAGTTTATTTTACAACGAGCGTTCCCCACATGCCTTTCTGGCGGTGGCCGGGCACACTGCAGTAGTAGATAAATGACCCGCTCTTGTCCGCGGTAAATGTGACTGTTGTCGTTTTACCTGTTGTAATTGTGTCTGATTTCACGCCAAACTCATCAATATTGATGTTATGAAAACCACCGTCATTATGCAGCACAAACGTTACTTTATCGCCTTTATTAACCGTAATTTTATTGGGAGCGAAATAGAAATCTCCGCCCTTGATATCAAATGTTTTTTGTGTTGTGTCTGTGGCTGTGCCACTGGTAAGCTCCTGATTTTGTTGGGCGGACAATGTCGGCGTCGGTTGCGCTGTCATGTTCATCTTCATGTGACCCTTTGCATTATCCTTCATTGGCATACCACTCGTATGCATATTGCCATATGATCGCATCATTGCTGTTTGTGAAGCTACCTTTCTGGAATGGTACCAGAAGAAGCCAGCGGCAAGGACAATAAGAATGATGATAACTACGATAATTGCAACTACTGTGCCTGAAGAATTCTGTTTGTGGTCGGTTGAAGAAGAAGATGATTCGCTTTCCATGATATATAAAATAGCATAGCAGTTTTATTTTGTAAAGGAGAAAATTTTTCGGATTGAAAATTGTGGCGTTTTCCGCTACAGTAGGGGTAGCGGATTGCCCTTAGAGTAGAGTTGGAAAGATCTTAGCTTTTTTAGAGGACAGAGCAGAAGTTGACTTTTCAACCATATTTTCAGATTTGTTGCTATGAATGAACAAAAGGAAACGCTCCAGAAAGTGCTGCTCACTTACGGCAGTAGCGTGTTGTTGACACTCCTGATGCTTCTTATCACCCGAATACTCCTACCATTCACCGGCAGTGGTTCGTTGTTTTCTCTTTATATTCTTGGTGTACTCGCTGCAGCAGTCTATCAGGGCGCATGGGCAGGATTTCTCACGACAGCACTGACGAGTGTCACTGTTGATTACTTTTTCCTGCCGCCACTCTATCCTCTGAAGGCAACGAATGTACCATATGTGTATCTGTTGGGTTTTTTCTTCATTGTCGGCATCCTTGCGAGTATGATTGTGCACCATTTGCAATACAGAAAAGACATGGTGGATTTCAAGCGTAAAGAGCGGGAGTATTTACAATTGTTAAGTATCATGCAGAAAGAAAATAGAAAGTATCAGCAGGAAATTAAGGCGCGGGATGAATTTCTTTCACTTGCCTCGCATGAGCTAAAAACACCATTGTCCTCTCTGTTGTTGCAACTGCAAACAGCACTGCATAATATCCGCAATGTCTCGCTGGCAAATTTTTCAGTTGAAAATCTGTTGAAAATGTTGCAAAGCGCTGAACAGCAAAGTGTCCGGTTGTCAAAAATGATTAATGATTTACTTAATACCTCCTTGATCACAACCGGCAGACTCGAATTGGAACGTGAGCCGGTGGATTTGTCAACTTTAGTACAGGATGTGATTGACCAGTTTGCTGCCAAAGAAAAAGATGGAGCACGTATAACGCTTACTGCAGCGAAAAATGTTGTGGGTGAATGGGATAAATTGCGCATAGAGCAGGTAGTGACAAATTTGCTCTCCAATGCAATTAAATACGGTGATGATAAGCCAATTGAGGTAACTGTGAGTAAACATGATGCACATGCGAGATTGTCAGTGACAGATCATGGCATTGGCATTCCCAAAGAACAGCAGGAGAAAATTTTTGAGAAATTTAAGCGGGGTGTTTCCAACCATGATTATCAGGGACTAGGGGTTGGTTTGTATATAACAGCACAGATTGTGAAAGTCCATGAAGGAAAGATTACTGTGAGGAGTAAACAAAATCACGGATCGACATTTACAGTAGAGCTGCCGCTGAAGAATGAGAAGAAAAAATAACTACACAGACTTGGTATTTACTATAGTTTCCCCCTTAATCTTCCTCGTGTCCTCTCGATTTGTTCAGGCGGCAATGCAGCTAACGCATTTTTCACGATTGGATCCCACTCTTGAGTATATTTTTCTTTTTCTTTCCAATGTCTGATAATTGCATGCACATCATCCTCATCCTTTGTTCTAGGTGGTCTACCAAAAGCATCAGAAGATTTTTGAACCATAATAATAGCGGGATGTACTACTTGCACAAGAGGTGGGTTTTGTCCTGTTCGTGTTGGCACTGCTCTCGCTGTTGCTTCAAGAAATTCAGGATCAAAGGACATACCAGCCCAATATTTTCCAGGTGTCACATTATCCGTACCAACTAAATCCCAGCGACGACGATTATCAGGATTCATAATTACTAAATCGATATCATGATGAGTTCTTTGAAAACCTGTCACTAGTTCAACGGCCAATCCAGAAGTTACAAGATACCGCAATCTTCCTTGGGTATCTCTCTGAGGTATTGCTTCCAAAATCATCTCAAGCTGACGAAGTCTTTCACCAAGTGCTTTAGGTGAACCAGGATCACCAATAGGAATCGCAATTATTTTTTCTATTGCTGTTTCTAATCTGGCAACTTCAGGATTCTGACGATCCTCCCTGCCCGGATGCCATTTTGATTGCTCGAAGTGCCTTCTTTCCATAGGAGTAGTATAACAAAAAATTTTTCTATATCAAAATATATCAAACATCGAGAATAAAATAGGTATGCAGCGTTACTGTCGAGGTGTCAATAGAGTCTTGAGGAGTGTTTTGATAATGTTATCTTTTCCGGATCGCAATGAAATTTTCTCCGGCATTTTTTACTACAATGACGACCACCAGCCAGAGAAATAGTGCGTACACGAAATACCACAACGTTTCCTGTGCTGCTGTCACCAGTATAGGACTAAACACCACAAGTGAGCCGGTATTGATGGCGTGCAACAATTGGCAAAGCAGGAGACTCTTTGTATGAGTGTAGATCCAGACAATGATGATACGAAGTGCAATAAGCATGAAAATAAATGCAGCGGCAAAAGGTAACCAGTAGCTTTTGTGCGGATAGGCAGCTCCCAGAAAGTCTATTACCGGCAAATGCCACAATCCCCAGAAGAGCCCAAGTAATCCTGAGGCGGTAAGGGCAGTATATTTTTTTCGAAGTAGCGGATACACATATCCCATCCAGCCGATTTCCTCAAGCAAACCTGGTACCAGACCATACACAATTCCCAGTGGATTAAAATGTGGTGTAAAAACAGGTGAGATGAACAGACGCAACAGCAAAAGAATACTCACTATAAAAACTGGAGGGATACAAAGCAGCGTATACCAGTTTGCGTTTATCCGCCATCTGCCAATGCGGGAAAAAAGTTTACCAAGTCCCTGTTTGCCATACACTATGGTTGTGAGACTTATGCCAGCGACACTTGGCCCAAGAAGCATGACCGGAAACATAAGCAAGCCGTTGACTTGTGTGATTGGTTTGTGATGGAGGAGAGTGGGTAATACGACAAGAAGTGCACCGACCCACGAAATAGCATATGTCGTGATAAAGTAGGCAGGAATAGGGTAGTGTGCAAGGAGGCGGTTGAAACGTTTCATCTTTTTATCGTTGTTGTCTTCCTATTGTACAACTTTTTTCAAGATCTTGTAGTGAATAGATATGCCATTACCGTAATTGAAAGAGTCAGTAGTGATAAGAGTGTGATTGGATCCAAAAAAGTATGTTGTAAAAAATAATTTTGCAGGCTGGCCACCTTGGACTATGGTCGGACTATGTACCCTCAAGTCAACTGCTAGATTTTAGTTGAAGTGTAAACTTAGTAATATTCCCATCGACATCTGAGGGATAGTGGTAGTGCAGATGCTGTGCAGTTTGTTTAGCTAGTTTACTAAAAAGTTTATTATTCTCTACGAGTGCGTTCCAACTGTCTTCAGCATCGAAATGTGCAAATACTTTAAATAAATCATCATATACGTCCTTATCAAGCCACTTTTTAATGCGTTTTCCATCCCATTTAACATCATAATCCCAGTTATTCTTTGCAAGCATATACCATTCCATCATTTCAAGTAGATAATACTTGACGCTGCCATAATCTCTAAATTTAACTAGCCATAAATCTTCTCTTTTAAGATACTTTGCAACATGATATGCTTCAAACCAGTATTCTTTTACTACATGAATAAATTCTTCTTCAGATGGTTTTTCTTTAATTCTAGGAGTTGGAGTAATTTTTCTAAGATTTTCAAATAGTTTATCTTTATCTAGCAAAACTTTATATCCTGTATCATAAAAATCAGATTGGCTCAACCTACTAACAATAGTTTTGTTCCAAAGAGAATAATCGACTTTAATTCCTCCCTCATAAATAACAAGACGAGTAGGTACATCCACATTTTCCCATATATATTTATCAGAAGAATAAACCCAAACATTTGCAATATCCTTTACCCATTGATCATCATGAAGAAAAGATTCCGTATCGCTCACAAAGACACTAATGTCGAAATCAGAAAGTTTGTCTGCCTGATCTATAGCTCGTGAACCTACGAGCACTACTCCACGTACTTTTTCTTCTTTTTCAGCCCATTTAAGAATATTTTGTAAAACAATACCTGCATTATCCATAACTGAAGTATAACAGAAGTGAAGCTATTGAAAAAGATCTGCCAAAAGCAAAAACTATTCTGCTCACGCCGTTTGTAAAGCATATGGATCAAACCAAGTATACTTTAGGAAATTCCTGCTGCAACTTTGTGAGCTGGAAAAAAAATCGCAAGATTAATTGAGAAAGGTGAATTGCAATCCCAATATGCCTTTCTTCATATACCAGAGTCGTTTAGAAGAAAAAAGATTCTGGATACGCTAATTTAGTCTGACTAGTCAATCTAAACGAGGTTTTTAAAAAATCCAAGAAGCTTGCTAGCACTGGTTGACTGTGTAGAAACTTTTTATAAAAACAATTTATTAATTTTTCCGTAAATAAACAACAAGCAATTCTTCTGATTTTCTAATCCTTTTAATTACTACAGAATCAATAACTTTGAACTCTTTGAAGTCATCCATTGTCCATCCTGATTTATGCTCTTCATGGGGATTTTCCTCATCTGCTTTATGCTCGTGAAACCCATGCGGAGTTGTAATGAGTATATCTTCACAGTACTCGAATAACATATGTAACAATTTCAAACCTTCTTCTTTAGTGAAGTGTTCAATAATGTCAGCTAATATAGCTAATTCAAATTGTCCTAGATTTGGAAGTACGTCCAATATATTTCCTATTACTATATCGTTATAGAGTATCCTTTGTAATTCAGAAAGATATCCATCATAAATATCTACACCAATAATTTGTAGTTTCCAATCTTTTGGCTGATACTTATGCCATTCTTTAACATCATAATATTCACGTAGAAGAAATCCATCCTTACCGAAACCCACCCCAACATCCAAAACCTTATGAAGTTCTGGTCTATTTTTTCTTGTAAATTCAATAAGATATGGAATAGATTCTGAAGCACTCGAAGGCATAGCTGTAGTATATATCAAAAGTTCTGACAAAGTACAGGTAGACATTTTGCTTGTGAACGAAAAAGCTGACCATCTTGGACTATGGTCGGACTGAATTCTATCTTAAAAATAGAGCAATTTTGTAATATGATACTTAGGATAGAGCTAAACTATGAAAAAAACATTTGCATTTATTGATAGTCAAAACGTTAATTTAGGTGTTCGCTCATTAGGGTGGAAGCTTGACTGGCGAAAGTTTCGACAGTATTTACGAAATAAATACAATGTAACTGATGCGTATACTTTTATTGGATATAAACCAGGAAATGAAGCGCTTTATACAAGCATGCAGCAAATGGGCTATGTTGTCGTATTGAAACCAACATTGGAACTGCCAAATGGGACTGTGAAGGGCAATGTTGACGCAGAACTTGTACTTCACGCCATGATACACTTTTCTGAATATGATAATGCCATTATTGCAACAGGAGATGGTGACTTTTATTGTTTGGTGGAATACTTAGAACAACAAAAGAAACTGTTACATATCTTAGCTCCCAATAGACACTACTCAAGTTTGCTTAGAAAATATAACAACTTTGTGGTGAGAATGGATTTACTTCGAGGTTCTTTATCCTATTAAAAAGACCGAGATTAGCGGTCGGTCGAAACCTTAGGCTACTTAGCTCGGTCATCGTAATATAAATATATTACCACAATTTCCTCTAAAATACAAGCCCTAACAATAAAAAAGATCTGCTTTATACAGATCCTTTTTATTAGAGCGGCGGTGCTAGCAGTGTTGTTCTTAGACTCAATTCTGGATCTCTGACCCAGGAGCATCTAGGCACTAACTAGTTTATTATTACCAGATCCATGTATAATTTATCATATTTTTTGTCATTTGATAAGCGAGCGCCTTTATAACTTTTAGGGGCTGCTGAGAGGCTCGGTCTAGCACCCTTCTATCCTTATAACCCCAATACTTCTCCAGGCCGATCCCGCTAATAAAAAGCCACAAATGCCACACATATAAAAAAAGGCAAGGGTTACTTCAAAAACTGAAGGTAAAGAGATATACTATGCCTATGCAAAAATCTTCTACAACTCCTCTTTCTCATATTAACAATAGTCAATCAGAAACTAAAGCTGATGATAGATATGAATATTTTGTCATAACAAATGATTTGCTCAAACCGCTTAGTGATAGATTTTTTGCAGCAGCCAAGGCACAAGGTCATATTTCTGAAGAGTTAGACAATGCGGCAAAAACAGTTATAGAAGATCGGCAACATTTTGCTGAAGGAATTGCTAAGATTCTTGATACTTTATCTCTCTATGATCATACAGAAGTTGTGATTGGAACTCCTATTAATAGTACTCCTTCAAAAGAAAATCTGCCTATTCAAGGAGCCCAATCACTCCCAGTAGAGATTTTTATTCAATCAACTAAGCCATATCAACCGACAAAGACACTCTCTGTTCCTCAAAAGAAACGACGACTACCGTTAACTGCAATAACAATCGAGAATAACGGATTCACAATTGAAGGAGAATATATTTCCGGAATGACAACTGGTTCTCAATCAGGTCGGCTTTTAAAACTTATACTTCGTGAAGACCTTGAAGGAATTATCCCTTACAAACTCATCGATGAAACTTTTCGTGTGAATTCTGACGACTATAAAACACGGGGAGCAATCATTCACGATTTAAAAGTGATACTTCGGAATAATAAATTAAAATTAAATATGGATCGAAAAAGCGGTATAAATAAATATACAATTAAGTCATTAACAAAGTATGTAAGAAAACCAAGAGCAAGGAAAAAGGCTGCTAAGGCAATCAAATCTGGATAGCGAGCTATTCACATGTTTCTTCACTATTAATTCCTCTATTTACTCCCTTTTTACAGATTCACAAGGCTGCTATATGATAATGATATATGACAAACATACTCTTACCGCAAACTAGTAAAGAAATAGTTGACGTAGCAATTGAGCAGTTAAAACCATTTCCAAATAACCCACGAACATGGGATAGTACCGATGAAGCGCAACTGACACAAAGCATTAAGGAGTTTGGCCCACTCATCCCTCTTATTGTCAATAAAGCAATAGGCAGAGAAGGAATCGTGATTGGGGGTAATTTTCGTCTAGAAATATACAAAAAATTGGGAATGCTGACTGTCGGCGTACTGTATGTCAATATTGAAGATCAAGCAAAAGAACGAGAGTTAAATCTTCGCCTTAACCGTAATCAAGGCACATGGAATTGGGATTTACTTAAAGAATATGAACTTGATGACTTGCTGAAAGCAGGATTTGATCAGATCGATTTAGCAAAATTCTGGGATAACGAACTATCTGTTGAGGATGATCATTTTGATGTTGAAAAAGCAACAGAAGAAGTAATCAAAAATCCTGTTGCAAAACTTGGAGATCTGTTCCAACTGGGAGATCACCGAGTAATCTGTGGTGATAATGCAGACTTGGCGGTTATCAAGCGTCTGGTAGGAAATAATCCTGTTCACTATATAAATAGTGATCCACCATATAACTTGGGTTTAGATTACTCAGCAGGTATTGGAAATGCAGGTAATTATGGTGGTGCAGAAAAAGATAAACGGACAGATGAGGAATATAAGCAACTGGTAAAAGTACCGCTGGAACATGCATTATCTGTTTGCCAGAAAGATGCCCATATTTTTTATTGGTGCGATGAAAAATATGTCTGGTTGATGCAAGTAATATATAAAGAACTTGGGATTGAGAACAAACGACTGTGCTTCTGGGTAAAAAATAATCAAAACGTTACTTCGCAAGTTGCGTTTAACAAAATGGTTGAATGCTGTGTCTATGGAACTCAAGGAAAACCCTTTTTAAATACAAATATCCGTAATTTTACTGAAATACAAAATAAAGAAGTTGGATCGGGCAACCGTTCATCTGATGATTTGTTCGACTTACTCAATATATGGCTAGTTGATCGACTGCCAACAAATGAATATAAACACCCAACGATGAAAAATCCAACGCTCTATGAAAAAGCGCTACGCCGGTGCACGCAAATTGGAGATTACGTGCTTGATTTGTTTGGTGGAAGCGGCAGTCAATTGATTGCTTGTGAAGCGCTGAGAAGACGGGCGCTTCTAGTTGAGATCGATCCAGTATTTGTCGATCTTATTTTACTTCGATATGAACAATATACCGGCCGAAAGCCAATTAAACTCAATTAAAGAAGGAGATATATTTTCTCTGGGAAACCATATACTCGCTTGTGCAAAAGCAGAAGATGGGTTGATGTTAGAAAAACTCCTCCAAGGGAGAAAGATTAATTTAGTGTTGACAGATCCTCCATACTCTTGTAACTATGTCGAGGGTAAGGCTTCCTTCTCTCATCTTGCAAACACAACAAGTATTGTAAATGATCATTTTCAAACAGCAGAAGAATATCAACAATTTACTTCGTCATGGCTCCATACAGTAAAACCATTTCTCGATCTTCCCAATAGTATCTACATATTTAATACCGATAAAATGGTATTTTCAGTAAAGCAGGCACTGGAGCAAGAAGGCGGTAAGTTCTCACAACTTCTTATCTGGACAAAAAACCATAGTGTTATTGGGCGGCTAGATTACAATCCGCAACATGAGCTAATTGTGTATGGATGGATTGGCAAACATGCATTTTACAAAAGTAAGGATAAATCAGTGCTGTGTTATCCAAAACCAAACAGAAGTAAATATCATCCGACAATGAAACCAATACCACTGCTTCGTCACATTATCTTAAACAGCAGTCAAATGGGTAAGATTGTCTGGGATGGATTTGGCGGGAGCGGATCGACGTTGCTTGCGGCGCAACAAACGAGAAGGATTTGTATTATGACAGAAATATCACCTGACTATTGTCAAACAATAATTACAAGGTTTCAGAAAATATTTCCCAGAGTTCCTGTTAAAAAAATAGAGCTATGAGTGAACAATCAAAAATTATTCTTAAAAAACAAATCTTGGAAAAATTAACCAAGAACTTTACGATTGCATCGGTTTGCCATGCAGTTGGAATTGACCGCAAAACATTTTACCGCTGGATTGAGGAGGATCCTGAATTTAAAACCCAAGCATATGAAAATATTCAGGAGTGTAAAAAAGATATTACAGATATGGCAAATACCAGGCTTGTGAAGCAAATTGACTCGGGAAATCTGACCGCAGTGATGTACTGGCTCAACAATAAAGATCCTGAAATTAGCGATAAGACTATTTATATTAGTGAAGAAGAGATAAAGGAATTATCTTCTCTTTTATATAACGCGCAATCATTTAAAAAGGGTCAGGAGCTACTCACCTCATACGTATTACGTGGGAAAATATCCGAGCGGTACGCTCAGTTGATTCTTCGTATGTTTATGACGCAAATGAAAGTAGAAGATATTATGACACGAAAAACCGAAGCTGAGGTAATGAGTGAAGTATTATTTAGAAACAAAATGAATAAAGTAAAAAAGAAATAATGTATGGATAATAGCACGAGACAATCATTAATTTCAAAAATTGCTTCTCAAGGAGTGATTACGCCTTTTGAGGCAATCTACCTGCAGTATTTACATAAACAACAGAAGCTTGCACAAATACCAGATTCGCAAACTTGGCATAATCCATATATTGCTGCTGAGCATGTACCTGAATTACTTACTCCATACCAATTAAAACAAATGCTCTCTTTCCAAAATCAAGCAGATAGTAATCTTTATGATGCATATCAGTGGGCAGCAAATTACTTGTTCCGGCTCGATGCGCATAGTAGCGATCTAGGATACAAAGGAATCGCACTATTAGGCGAACTGACGAATATGCAATCAAAAAACGCGCTTCGTTTTTTAAGACATGGAGATGGAGAACCTGAGATACAGGGAACGCTATTTGATTTTTCAGCGTATTCACCGCTCCATCAAAAACAGATGGCGTACGCTGAAGTATTTGACGCATTTATCAATTCGTTCCGCTTCCTAGTGATAACCATCGATAATGTATTAATCCTCAATCATTTACTGCACGGCGTGGTTTCTCTGGAAGATTTACAATCACTGCAACACTTTAAGCTTTGGTTTTCGGAGGAAAAACAACAATCGCTTGATGAAGAAACTGGAATTTCTCTATTGAATGTAACGCGTCTTTGCTGCGAAAATATCCTTGATGATCTTATTGCAAAAAATCATCCGCTGTTTATAGAAATGTTGAAAGATAAACTCTATTCATACAAACAAAGTCTTAAAAAAGATTTTCAAGAAGGATCATTGGCGTATGTCAGACAAACGTTTTCTGAAATTACTGGCATAGAGTAAGTTAGTGTACGAATTTACGTTCTCCTTTTCAAAAAAGCTCAGAGACTTTTGTTTTTAGAGCTCTTGCAAGCTTATCCATCAATTTGAGCGAGGGAGCTTTTCTCCCTTGCTCGATATGCCCCATATGCGTTCTACTAATATTGAGCTTTTCAGCTAGTTCTTCTTGGGTATATCCAAGACTTTTCCTCAGTTTTTGTACTCGCTTGCCCAACTTTTCTTTGGTAGTAGCCATATGCCTATTATTGATAGCTACTAGTTGTCAATCCACTAGCTATAAGAGAGCATTTAGCCTCAAATGATACTTGCTTTTGTTATTAATTTCATTTATCATTTGGGAAAGTGTAAGAAAAAGATAAAACTATGAATAATAGCGAGCAAATAAAGCAAAACACTGATTTAACCGGAGAAAGAAAGCGCATATTCTATATCCTTTCTGGAAATATTAATCCTATAAATACAAACTTTAATCTTCAAACAGATGAACACGCATATTATCAAGTTGAAGCAGAGCGTTACGCCGATTTTGATTTCATGGTGTCGCATGCATATGGAAAAACTACCAAAAAAAATGTTGTCGGGCGGTCAATAGTTGGCGATTTAGTATTCGGTAAAGCTGGAGCTATTATTGGCGGAGCAACCGCAGGAAGCAAGACGGAGACAATAACGCAACAATCACGAGTGACTCGAACGCAAAAAGTTGATACTGGCACATTACTATTTACGAATAAACGAATCCTATTTATTGGTAAAGAAGTAGTAGCAGTTCCGTATAACGAAATATTATCAGTTTCCTTCACGCCAACAACCATGACCGCGAAATATCCGGCAATGCTCAAAGGAGAAGTCTATTCCTTTTCTTATGGCAAAGACCCTGAATATTATTACCAAGGGATACAACGTTTGACAGGAAGAGACACAAGCAAAGTAAACGAGGCGGACATAATACCTGAGCCTCCTATTAAAGAACATTTAGCTATTGAAGCTGAAAGAATAAATAAAGAATCAGCGAATGAGTTTATTAATACCAAAGGAATGCGCGTAATGCTTGTTTTCATTTATCCTCTTGGACTGTGGTATATGTGGAGATATGCAAAATTTAGT
>Ga0070740_10004000_pt1 | contig 14916 bp, 13 predicted proteins | sample Coa_R2_FD_67286 | JGI IMG/M metagenome (GOLD analysis project Ga0070740, IMG submission 67286) | Surface soil microbial communities from Centralia Pennsylvania, which are recovering from an underground coalmine fire - Coalmine... | ecosystem: Environmental > Terrestrial > Soil > Unclassified ... | reverse complement strand
TTCACGAGGACCGCGGGGCACCGTTCCTGGGACCGCCGGCATCCTTGCCGGCAGGGATGCCGGCGGCGGCGGCCCGCGGGCCGCCGCCAGGCCGGGTCGTCCCGCCCTATCAGACGCCCATGAATAAGCCAGGTTAGAGGGTCCCGGCGTCGGCTTAGGAGTGAGTCCCCAGCCATCGGGCGCGTAGGCCGGCGGGATGCCGGCGCTCCCAGGGCGTCGCCAATCTGTGCGCGAGGAAAGACCCTATGAGACCGACGCGACCGTGACGGGACGGTGCTCGTGCAGCGAGGTGCGCGCGGCGATGGCCACGGCCAGCGCAGCGCGCGCGTCGTGGCCGCCGACCAGCGGCGTCCGTCCCTGGCGCACACATTCGACAAACTCGATTAGCTCGTTCAGGTAGGCCTTGCCGAAGCGTTCGGGGAAGTTGGGCACCGTGTCGTGGCTGACCCGCCCATCGGCCCCGTACATCCACACGTCGTTGTAGCGCAGCTCCCCCGCGCGCACCGCTCCGCGCTCTCCCGTCACTTCGGTGACGATGTCGTAGCCGTAGACGGCGGTGTGGCTGGCCTGGACCACGCCCAGGCCGCCCTTGGCGAAACGCAGCGTGGCCACGGCGTTATCCACGTCGTCGACCTCGCGCAGCACCTGGTGCACCATCACGTCGCCGGTGGCGTAGACCTCGGTCACCTCGTCGCCCATCAGCCAGCGCGCCAGGTCAAAGTCGTGCACCGAAACGTCCATGAAGATGCCGCCGCAGCGCTCCAGGAACTCGCGCGAGGGCGAGATGCCACTGTCCATCGACGCCGCGCGAATCAACAGTGGGCGTCCGATCTCTCCAGAGTCGATGAGGCGCTTGGCCTCGCGGTAGGCCGGATCGTAGCGGCGCATGAAACCCATCTGCAAGAGCACGCCGGCCTTCTCGACCGCGGCAATGGCCCGGTCGGCTTCGGCCAGTTGCAGGGCGATGGGTTTCTCGCAGAAGACATGTTTGCCCGCCTGCGCCGCCGCGACGATGTCGTCGGGATGCGAGTCGGTAGCCGTGCAGATCTCCACCGCGGCGATGCCGGCGTCGGAGAGCACACCATCCAGACTCGTCGTGTAGGGGACGCCGCAGATCTCGCCGGCCCGTCGTGCCGCCTCCTCATTGATATCCATGACGACGGCCAGCTCGGCGCCCGGCACCAGGCGCGCCAGGTTGCGGGCGTGGACCAGGCCCAGCCGGCCCACGCCGATCGCCGCGATGCGCACCGAGCTCACCGCGCTCCACCTTTCTTGATCCATCTGTCATCGCGGCCCCGGCCATGGGCGAGGCCAAGGAGCAGGCTTACCACGTCCAGCCCTTCATGATCCACTCGTGGTCCGGGTCAAAGCTCATGGCCAGGACGCGCTTCGGCCCCGCCAGCACGTTCAGGTAGTAGACCTCGTACTCGGCCGCCGCCGCGACGACGTGGTAGCCGTAGGGTACCAGCACCAGGTCGCCGTCGCGTACCGCCACCGTCTGATCCAGCGGCTCGCCGGGCGAGTTCTGGCCGCTGTAGACGCGCATGAAGGCGAAGCCCTGCGCCGGCCGTACGCGGAAGTAGTAGCTCTCTTCAAGCTGCGATTCGCCGGGCAGGTCGTCGCGGTCGTGCTTGTGCGGCGGGTAGCTGGACCAGTTGCCGGCCGGGCTCTGGATCTCCGTCAGCAACAGCGAGCCGGCCTGGGCATCGCTCATCAAGATGTTGTGGATGCGGCGGCTGGCCTGCCCCTTGCCGCGGATGTGCTCGCCGATGTCGTCGGGCGTGATGATGCGCCCCGGATAGGCCTCGCGGCCGGGCGCCGCGCAGACGGCAACCTCGCTCGCCGTCTCCGCGCGCACTTCGAAGTGGGTGTCGGCAGGCAGGTAGACGGCCTCCGGCTTGCCCGTGAATGGATCGGGCCGCCGGCCCACGCGCTCCCATGTCCCCGCGCTCGATCTCACGCCGACGGTGCCGTTGATCACCACGAGGGCGAGCTCGTCGCCGCCCGAATGGCCGGCGTGCATCTGGCCGGGCGATAGGCGCACGGCGTGGAAGCCAATATACTCCCAACCGGCGCTCCGCGGCGTGATCTGCACGACCGTCCCGGAGTCGGTGCCCGAGCCCCGCACCAGGATGCTGGACTGTCCCATGTGACTTCCCCCTCTAGCCTCGAATGCTCAATCGGCGACGATCTCGTCCATCCGGATCACGCGGCGCTCGTGCCGCGACTGGCCGGCTGCCACGGCGATACGCAGGGCCTGCAAGCCGTCGTCGGCCACCGCGCGCGGCCGGCGTCCCGTGCGCACGCAGTCCACGAAATCGATGACCTCGTCGCGGTAGGCGTCGGCGAAGCGCTCCAGGAACCAATCGACATGGTCGTGGCTGACTTTGTTCGGCTGCAAGAGGGTGACGGCGGTGCGGCCCTCGTAGCCGATCATCAGCTTGCCCTCGGAGCCATGCACCTCGCCGCGTATGTCGAAGCCGTAAGCGGCGCGCCTGCAGCTATCGACCAACCCCAGCGCCCCACCGGCGAAGCGCAGCGTGGTGAGCGCGGTGTCCACGTCGCCGATCTCGGCCACCGCCGGGTCGACGAGCACCGAGCCGGCGGCGAAGACTTCTTCCACCTCGCGCTGCATCAGCCAGCGCGCGGCATCGAACTCGTGGATCGCCTGGTCCTTGAACTGGCCGCCACTCACCTTGAGATAGGAGAGCGGGGCGATACGCGGATCGCGCCCGACCAGCTTGATGATCCACGGCTCGCCGATGTCGCCCCGGGCGATGGCGGCGTGGGCGTGCACCCAGGCCGGATCGAAGCGCCGGTTGAAGCCAATTTGCAGGGTTACACCGTGTTTCTCCACCTCGGCGATGGCCGCCTCGGTGGCGCTGATGGTCAGGGCAATTGGCTTCTCGCACAGGATGTGTTTGCCCGCTCGCGCCGCGTCGGCCATCACCGCGGCGTGGGTATCGGTCGGCGTGGCCACGACGATGGCCTCGACCGCCGGATCGGCCAGCAGGTCGTGGTAGTCGGCGGCGGCGCGCCCGCTTCCCGCCTCCTCGACCGAGCGCCGGGCCGCCTCGATCTGGATATCGGCCACGCCGACCAGGTGCGCGCCGGGCACGGTACGGGCGACGTTGGCGGCGTGGAGAGCGCCGATGCGTCCGGCGCCGAACACGGCGATGCCGAGCGTCCGGGCAGTCATCGGGCGTCCTGCCTCCTCCTCAAGGCACCTTTTGAGCGCATATCTGCTGTACCTTTCAGGTTGCGATCTGCTGTAACCTTAGCGCAATCGCCCTGGCCATGGCAAAGCCGGAGTCCGACGCGCCCTATGTGCACGCCGGATGGACTGATATCGACACTCTTAACATGCCGTTAATCCGCGGCTAAACGCCCCTTAATGTGTCTTTGTTATCCTGAAGAGGTGTGGTTTAGAAAAGGCCTCTTCGCACGTCTCCTCGCCTCCCCCCATCCCAGTCGAGATGAGATCCCCATCGGCAACGCCAATGGCTTCGTTCCCTATCATCTGCCCCATCCACATCGCTATCCGTTCCAGATGGACCTGGCGGAGGTTGTCGGCCCGGAACGCCTCGACGCTGCCCGCGCCACGGGCTCCTACGCCTGCTACTTCCTGAGCGATGTGGGCGGGGTGGTGGACGCGCGTCCGCAGCAAGCCGTGGCCGCCGCCATGTGCGCGCTGAGCGCCGATGCGCGGCTCTACGATCAGGTCGCGCGCCCGTGTGGCGGCACCCTCTTCACCTACATCACCGGCGACATCGTCTATCTCCGGGGCGAGCTGTCGCAGTATGAGGCGCAGTTTCACGCGCCGTATCGCGCCTACGATCGGCCCATTCTGGCCGTCCCCGGCAACCATGACGGCGGCCCTGCGCCCAGCGGGACGACGCTGGAGGGGTTCCTGGAAACCTTCTGCGCTCCGGAAAGCCTGTCCTGGGACGACCTCGACCCTTCGACGCGGCGGCACGTGGTCTCACAGCCCAATATGTACTGGACACTGGAGGCGCCCTGGCTGCGCATCGTCGGACTCTACACCAACGTACCCGAGGGCGGTGCGGTGAACACGCAACAGTACCGCTGGTTTCGCGATCAGATGGCCCGCCCCCATCCCGATCAACACCTGGTCGTGGCCCTGCACCACCCACCGCTGTCGGCGGACCGCGTCCATGGCAGCAGCCGCGCTATGCTGGACCTGGTGCACGATGAGGCGAAGCGTGCCGGTTGCCGGCTTGTCATCTCCGGGCATGCGCATAGCTATCAGCGCTTTGAGCACAACGGAGTGGCCTATGTTGTCAACGGTGGCGGTGGCTACCACGAATTGCACGAGCTCGCGCCCAGGTGGAGCGTGGGGACGCCCCGTCCGGTGGCCGCACACACGCAGGACCACAGCTTCGTGCACCTGACGGTCACGCCGGACGCGCTCGTGCTGCGGGCCATCGCGGTACCCCTTGCGTTCGCTCCGGACGGGCTGTCGCCACTGCTAATCGATGAGATAGCGATCTCTTCGCCGGTAGCAGTGGGGTAAGCGCGGGTCGCGCTCCCACGCGCCACATGTTGGCGTGCATCCCGACTGCGGCGACAGTGGTACAATAAGCGTGCCGTGGAATGGACCCGTTGTGGTTGCGGGCAATGTGCCTGACGTCCCAGCGCCACCCGCGACCTGCGAGACGATAAGAGGAGTTTGCCCGTGGGACTCGAAGGACACACCGCCCTCGTGACCGGCGGATCGACCGGCATCGGTCGCGCCATTGCCGTGGAACTGGCGCGCCGTGGCGCGCAGGTTGCCGTGAACTATCGCCGTGAGGGTCCGGCCATCCGCGATACCCTGGCCGCGCTGGCCGAGGTCGGCCGCCCCCATCTGGGCGTGGCCGCCGACGTGCGCGACAAGGAACAGGTGCGCGAGATGGTGGCGACAATCAACGAACGCCTGGGCGTGGTGGATATCCTCGTCAACAATGCCGGCGTCGGCGTGTGGGGCCATATCACCGAGTTCTCCGAGGAGGATTGGCAGACCACGATCGATACCAACATGAAGGCGGCTTTTCTCTGTGCCCAGGCCGTGGCACCCGGCATGATGGAGCGCGGTTGGGGCCGTATCGTCAACATCACCTCCACCGGCAGCGTGCGCATGATCCGCGGCATGAGCGCTTACTGCGCCAGCAAGGCCGGCCTGGCCATGTTGACGGAAGGTATGGCCGTGGACCTGGGGCGCTACGGCATTACCGCTAACGGCGTCGGACCCAGCACCGTGCCCACGGCTATGAACGCGGCCGACCTGGCCAAGCCCGGCTTCCTGGAGGCGGAGCAGCAGGCCAATCCCAGCGGACGCATCGGTACGCTCGACGACATCGCCTCTGCCGTGGCCTTCCTGGCCTCGCACGAGGCTAGCTGGATCAACGGCCAGAACCTCATCGTGGACGGCGGCCTGACCACGCTCTCGCCGCAGCCGGAGTATAATTGAACGATTGAGGACGTGTTGATAGGGCCGTGCCCCCTCGGAGCGCCGGCATCCTGCCGGCCTACGTCCCGGGCCGGCGTTCCCAGGACCAGGGTACGTCGCCTTATACCGGCAGGCGCGTGGCGACCCGCCGCTCTGCAGGGAGACCTGATATGGCCGTGAGCACAACGATGAGCGAGCAGCGCCTGGGCGAGTTGCGCGATCTGGCGACGCAAGCCCGGCGTCTGATCGTCAAGGCCATTCACAAAGCACAGGCCGGCCACCTCGGCGGTCCGCTCTCGGCGACCGACATGCTGGTTGCGCTCTATTTCGAGGTGCTGCGCATCGACCCTCAGAACCCGTCTGCACCGGGGCGCGACCGCTTCATCCTCTCCAAGGGACACTCCAGCATCGCGCTCTACACCGTGCTGGCCCTGCGCGGCTACTTCCCCATCGAGGAACTCTCGACCTTCGATACGATCAACTCACGCCTGCAAGGGCACCCGGACATGACCGTCTTGCCCGGTCTGGACATGAGCACCGGCTCGCTCGGCCAGGGCCTCTCGCCCGGGGTGGGCATGGCCATCGGCGCCAAACGGCGCGGCCTGGACTTCCGCACCTACGTGATGCTGGGCGACGGCGAGTTGCAGGAAGGACAGGTCTGGGAGGCAGCCTTCGTTGCAGCGCGCTACCGGCTCGATAACCTGGTGGCCATCGTCGATCACAACCGCCTGCCACAATACTCCTGGCCCAACGCCGGGGGCGAGGGCCTGGTGCTGCATCAACCCGAGGTCCGCGCGCGCTGGGAGGCCTTCGGCTGGCGAGTGCTGGAGGTGGACGGCCACGATATGGCGCTACTCGTGCCTACGCTCGCCCATGCGCACGAGGGAACTCCCGGCGTGCCAACCGCGGTCATCGCGCACACCGTCAAGGGCAAGGGCGTCTCGTTCATGGAGAATCAGTTTGCCTGGCACGCCAAACCGCTCAGCGATGAGCAGTGCGCCGCGGCGCTGGCGGAGTTGGGGGAGCTGCCGGCATGACCAGCGTGGAGATGCAGGCGCAACGTGTCGTATTCGGAGAGACGCTGGTCGAGCTGGCCGACCTGTACTCCGACCTGCTTGTCCTGGACGGCGACCTGGCCAATTCCACGCGCGCCGATATCCTGAACAAGGCGCGGCCGGACCGCTTCCTGGAGATGGGCATCGCCGAGCAGAACCTGGTTGGCGTGGCGGCCGGCCTGGCCACGCTGGGCTTTGTGCCGTGGGTCAGCTCTTTCGCCGCCTTCATCGCCTCGCGCGACCTCGACCAGATTCGCGTCGTGGTGGCGCAGCCCCACCTCAACGTCAAGTTTGCCGGCGGCTACAGCGGCCTGCTGACCGGCGCCACGGGCAAGACACACCAGAGCGTTGACGACATCGCCATCTTCCGCGCCATGCCCCATATGACGGTGATCGCGCCCGGTGATGGGCCGGAAGTGCGCAACGCCATGCACGCCATGATGGAGCACGTGGGGCCAACCTATTTGCGCCTGACGCGCGACCCCAGCCCCTCGATCACGCCGCGCGAGCGGCCCTTTACCATCGGCGCCGCCTACGTGCTGCGCGAGGGAAGCGATATCACCTTGATCTCTACCGGCGTCCAGACCTCGCGGGCACTCGAGGCGGCGGAGATATTGTCCGGGGAGGGCATCTCGGTTCACGTCCTGCACGTGCCGACCATCAAGCCGCTCGACGTCGACGCCATCGTGGCCGCCGCCCGCACCGGACGCGTGGTGACCGCCGAGGACCACACTATCATCGGCGGGCTGGGCGGGGCGGTGGCCGAGGTGCTGGGCGAGCACCGGCCCACGCCGATGGTCCGCGTCGGGCTGCGCGATGTCTTCGGCGAGAGCGCACCGAACGGCCCCCTACTTGAGAAATATGGCCTGACCCCGGCGCACGTCGCGCAGGCCGCCCGCGACCTGCTGGCCCGCACCGCCGCCACATAACGAAGGGAGTCTATCCTATGTCCGGACAACCGTTTCGCGTCGCGGGCATCGACCACGTCGAGATCTTCGTGCCCGAGCAATACGAGGCCGCGCGCTGGTACAGAGAGGTGCTGGGCCTGGAGATACTGCCGGCGTTCGAGCACTGGGCGGCCGGAGGGCCGCTGATGATCTCCAGCGACGGCGGAACGACCATGCTGGCCCTTTTCAACGGGGAGCCGCTGGGTGGACGCCAGCCGGCCGGCCTGCGCCGCGTCGCATTCCGCGTCGACGGCGCCACCTTCGCCGCGTTCAGCGCTCGGCTGGCCGCGGTGCCGGTTTACGACGATGGCGGGAAGCGCGTCACCGCCGCCGATGTGGTGGACCACCAGGGCTCGTTTTCGTTCTACTTCAACGATCCCTACGGCACCCCGCTGGAGGTCACCACGTATGATTGCGACACGGTCAAAAATCTGCTCGGCCTGCCGGCCGGCCTTTGAGCGGCGCGGTATACTGCGAGGAGGATGGGCGTTCGTGGCCTCAGGCGCCCGCGCGGTAGTGGCGACTAGATGACGGAGGGGGCAATCTCCATGCAGCGCCTGCTCTCATGGCTTGGGGTCGTGACGGCCTGCGGCATGTTCCTGGTGCTGGTGATGGGCGCGCGCGTCACCAACACGGGGTCCGCGATGGGCTGCGGCGGCCAGTGGCCGCTCTGCCACGGCAAATTCATCCCCGAGCTGGCCGGCGCCACCTTCATTGAGTTCAGCCACCGGGCGGTGACCGCCGCCGAGACGGTGCTGGTCTTCGCCTTTGGCGCCGGCATGCTGCTGCTGTATCGCCGTCGCCGCGAGGCGCAGGTGCTCGTCCCGCTGATGATCGCCTTCTTGCTCTTGCAGGCGATCATGGGCGGTCTGGCCGTCGTCTACCCCGAAAGCCCGCCGATCTTGGCATTGCACTTCGGCATCTCGCTGATCTCGTTCGCCTCGGTGGTGCTGGCCGCCCTCTTCGTGCTCGGTCTGCGCGGCGGCGACGCGGTGCGCGACCGGCCGGTCCCGCGCAGCCTCGGCCGCTGGGTCTGGGGGACGCTGCTCTTCACCTACGTCGTGGTCTACATGGGCGCTTACGTGCGGCACGACAATGCCATGGGCGCTTGTGGCCTGCAGTGGCCGGCCTGCAACGGGTCGCTGATCCCATCGATGAGCGGCCTTGCCGGCGTGCATTTTGCCCATCGCCTCGCCTCCGGCCTGCTGGTCCTGGTCATCCTGGCCCTCTGGCGGCAGACCTGGCGCCTGCGCGCCGGCCGGCCGGATCTCTTCCGCGGCGCCACGGCGGCGCTGATCTCCGTGCTCCTGCAGTCGGCCAGTGGGGCGCAGGCCGTTCTGACCGGCTTCGGCCTCTACTCGCTGCTGGCCCACGCCGCCCTGGTGGCCTTGCTGTTTGCCAGCCTGTGTTACGTGGCCTATCAGCTCGTGCCGCGCCGGGTGTGCCTGCCCCGCGAACTGCAACCCTCTACCCCGTCGCCCGCCACGGTGGGCGCCCATACGCGCTAGCCCTGCCCTGACGGCGAGCCGGCGCCACACGGATAGCACAGATGTCCACTGATTCCGGCGCAGACTCCGCTGCCCGAGCCAAGCGACTCATCGCCCTGAGCTCGGTCGCGGCAGGAATCGGCCTCACCCTCTTCAAGGTCGCGATTGGCCTGGCCACCGGCTCGCTGGGCATACTGGCGGAGGCCGCTCATTCCGGCCTGGACCTGGTGGCCGCGCTAATGACCTTCCTGGCGGTGCGCCTGGCCGATCGCCCGCCCGACCCGTCACACCCCTACGGCCACGGCAAGGTCGAGAATCTCTCCGCCTTTCTCGAGGCCGGCTTGCTGCTCGTGACGGCGGCCTGGATTGGCTTCGAGGCCGTGCAACGCCTGGTGGTACACCAGATCCATGTCCAGGCCAGCGCGTGGGCATTTCTGGTCATGGGCGTCTCGATCGTCGTCGACGTGAGCCGCTCGCGCGCCCTGCGCCGCGCCGCACACAAGTACGGCAGCCAGGCCCTCGAGGCCGATGCCCTGCACTTCAGCACCGATATCTGGAGCTCGGCGGTGGTCGTGATGGGACTCGCCGCGATCAAGGTCGGCGACATGACGGGCTGGCCGGGGCCATGGGAGCAGGCGGATGCCCTGGCCGCGCTGGGCGTCTGCGCCGTCGTCGCCTACGTCGGCGGGCGCCTGGTCAAAGAGACGATCGATGCCCTGCTCGACCGCGCTCCCGAGGCCCTGGCCGGCCAGATCGTCGAGGCCGTGCGGCGGGTGCCGGCTGTGCTGGACTGCGACCCGCCCCGCTTGCGCCGCGTCGGCAACAAGCTGTTTGCCGATATGGTGGTCCGCATCCCGCGAACCGCCACCTTTCAGCAAGCGCATGCGATAACCGAGAGCATAGAAAGGGCCGTACACGATGCGCTGCCGCGGGTCGAGCTCGACTTGATGCTGCACATGGAGCCGGCCATGTCGCCGGGAGAGACGGCGGACGATACGATTCGCCACCTGGCCCGCGAGGTGGGCCTGCGCGTGCACGATGTCCATGTGACGCGCGCGGCGCAGACGGACAGCCCAGCGGGGGAACAGAACCTGGAGGCCGATGTGCACGTGGAGGTCGATCCCGCCCTGACGCTGGCCGTCACGCACGATCTGGCCGACCGCCTGGAGCGGGCTGTGCGGCGGGCCGTGCCGGGCATGCGCGCCGTCAACACGCACCTGGAGGTGCTGGCGCCCCCGCTGCAACAGCGCGCGGAGGTAACGGACCGCGAGCCGGAGTTGGTGGCTCGCGTGCGGGAGATTACGGAGTCCTTAGCCGGACCAGGTTCGTGCCACGAGATCCGCGTCTACCATCCCCTCAGCCCCGGCAACGCAGACAGGGCCGCGGGCGATGTTGAGGAACACGACCTGGTCATCCATCTGACCATGCAGGGCAACCTGGGCATCCCACAGGTCCACGCGCGCTCGGAGGACATCGAGCGGGCCCTGCGCGCCGCCATCCCCGGCCTGGCACGGGTGCTCATCCACGCCGAGCCGCCGGAGTAGGCTGACGACACCTATCCGGTGGGCAAGCCCAGTTCCGCCGACAATTCCTCGGGCGTGGTCACCGGACGGCGGCAGGCGAAGCGCCGGCAGACATAGGCCGCCGGCCGCCCATCCACAGGGGTGCGCCCATCTAGCAAGGCGATACCGGCCTCGAGCGCGCCCGGCCGCGTCACCGCGGTAACGACGGTGGGCAGGTATGCCCCCGATACAACCCGAAGCAAAGCCTGTGTCTGCGCCGCGTTCAAGTCGCCGGCGATGGCGACCTCGGTCGGCGTGGCCAGCTCTAGCTCCAGGGCGGACAGCAGGCGGCCGAATGCGCCCGGTGCACGGGCCATCACCCCCGACAGCTGGTGCAGCGTCCGCTCGGCATAGCCGGCATACTCCTGGTTACCCGAAAGCGCGGACAGCAACAGCAGGGCTTCCACGGCCATGGAGTTGCCCGAGGGCACGGCGTTGTCGAAGAGATCCTTGGGCCGGCTGATCAGCGTCTCGTGGTCGTCGCTGGTGGTGAAGAAGCCGCCGTCCTGGGTGTCCCAGAAATGCCGCACCATGGCCTCGGCCAGCTCACGCGAGGCGGCGAACCAGCGCGGTTCGAAGGTAAGCTGGTACAGGGAAAGCAGGCCGAGGGCCAGCGATGCGTAGTCCTCCAGGTAGCCGTTGAGCTTGGCCGAGCCGTCTTTATAGGTGCGCAGCAGTCGCCCGTCGCGCGACATCCGATCCAGCAGGAACGCGGCGTTGCGCTCGGCAACGGCGCGGTAGTCGGCGCGGCCGAGGGCGCGGGCGGCCTCGGCAAAGGCGCGCAGCATCAGGCCGTTCCAGGCCGTCAGCACCTTATCGTCGCGACCGGGCTTTATGCGCCCCTCGCGCGCGGACAGCAGCGCCGGCCGCGCCCGCGCCACGATCTCGCGCACCGCGTCGGCCGAGATGCCGTGCCGGGCGGCGACCTCTTCCGCCGAACGCGCCAGGTGCAGGATGTTGGCGCCCTCGAAGTTGCCCCGTTCGGTCACGCCGTAATACGCGCAGACGATGCGCGCGTCGTCCGCGCCAAGTATCTCCTCGATCTGTCGTGGCGTCCAGATGAAGTACTTGCCCTCGTGGCCCTCGCTATCCGCATCCTGGGCGGAGTAGAAGCCGCCTTCCGGCGCGGTCATCTCGCGCAGCACGTAGTCGAGCGTCTCCTCCACCACGCGGCGGTAGGCAGGATTGCCGGTCATCTGGAAGGCTTCCAGGTAGACGCGGGCCAGCAGCGCGTTGTCGTAGAGCATCTTCTCGAAGTGCGGCACCAGCCAGATCTCATCGGTCGCGTAGCGGTGGAAGCCGCCGCCCAGTTGGTCGTAGATGCCACCTTCCAGCATGCGGTCGAGCGTGATGCCGGCCATCTGCAGCGCCTGGGCGTCGCCCGTGCGCCTGGCGTACCGCAGCAAGAACTCCAGGTTCATCGGCTGCGGGAACTTGGGTGCGCCGCCGAAGCCGCCGTGGCGCGCGTCGAAGGTGGCAGCCAGCCCTTGCACGGCGGCGACGGCTATCGAGTTGTCCAGCGTGCCGGCGTCGTGGCCCATGATCGAGCGGCCCAGGTGGGCGCGCAGGTTCTCGGCCGATTGCAGGATGCGGTCGTGCGAGTTGCGGTAAGCGTCGTGGACGGAGAGCAAGACGCGCGCGAAGCCGGGCATGCCGTGGCGATCGGTGGGCGGGAAGTAGGTACCGCCGTAGAAGGGCAGGCCGTCCGGCGTGAGGAAGACGGTCATCGGCCAGCCGCCCTGCCCGGTCATGGCCTGCACGGCTTCCATGTAGATGGCATCCAGGTCCGGGCGCTCCTCGCGGTCCACTTTGATATTGACGTAGAGATCGTTCATCAATTGGGCGATCTGCGGGTTCTCAAACGACTCGCGCTCCATCACATGGCACCAGTGGCAGGCCGAGTAGCCGATGCTCAACAGAATGGGCTTGTTCTCGTCCCGCGCGCGCCGCAGCGCCTCGTCGCCCCAGGGATACCAATCCACGGGATTGTGGGCATGTTGTAGCAGATACGGACTTGTCTCGTCCTTGAGTCGGTTAGCCATGGCATCAGCCTTTCAGTGCCGGAGTCGATAGCCTGTCTTCACCATAGCACCTTTGGTGCAACCTTCAGGGCACGTGTTGGGCCGTCAGCCGCTCATACGCCGCTACACCGCCGGCGAAGACAGGGGATGGCCGCCGAACAGAGTGTGGGAAAAGTGGTTCGTCTCAGGCCCGGGGCTGGGCAAACACCCGTGCGACTGGGCACGAGAAACCGGGGATGACGTCCTCGCCATCAAGCGTATCGGCCACGCCCAGCAGCGTCGATGGTTGTGCGTCACCTCGACGCCAGACATCGATGTGCTTACTCTGCGGCCACACGACCCAGACAAGGCGCGTCCCGCCGTGGAAGTAGAGGCGTACCTTGGCGGCCATATCGTCGGCATCCTGCGAAGGTGAGACAACTTCAACGGCAAGATCTGGGGCAAAGGGGATGGGCTTGTTGTCATCCGATTCGGGGATGGTGGCATCGCGCTCGGCCGTGTAGAAGCCAACATCTGGAATCAGACCCGTTTCGGCGCTGGGAAACTTGTAGACGCCATCGGCTCCCGTGACAATGCCGAGGCCGTGTTCCTCGACATAGGTGATCAGAGCTGCACCAAGGCGCAAGCCGATGCGTGTCGCAGCCTTTCCACTTCCGGCCATCCGGACTAAGACTCCATCGACCACTTCATAGACGTACCCATCGTCCGGAATCGTCAGGAGGATATCGACTGTGACAGGGCCCATGCCGGGCACAATCTCAGCCCAGGGCGCCGGGGTGGGAGGCACAGCCGATGCGTAGTTTGTCATGTCCGCGTCTCCCCAAATGAATGCATACGAATGGACCGGAGATCGTTCCTCTTCAATTGTAGCGGCTCGTTGCAGCGAAGCGAAGCCTCCTACAATCAGGGCCTTTCTGGACGTGGCACCGGACGGTAGTCTATACTCTGCTCACGGTGAGTTGCATGCCAATAGCAGGGAGCATAGAACATGGGCGCGCTTCGTCGAATCGGCTTGGTAGCGAGTTTGGTCCTGGCCATCTGCCTGGCGGCAAGTCCGGCCCACGCCGTGCGGGCGCAGATAACGCCCGGACAGTGCGTGGACGGCACGCTGCCCTCGGGCGCACTCTCCATGATCTGTATCCCATCGTCAGGCTGGAACGGCGATCTGGTCCTCTGGGCGCACGGCTATACCGCCTACAATCAGCCGCTGGACTTTCAGAATCTGAACTTCGACGGCGTCTACCTGCCGACCTTGGTGCAGAACCTGGGCTACGCCTTTGCCACCACCAGCTATCGCAAGAACGGCCTGGCCATCCTGGAAGGCGTCGACGATATGGTGCAGTTGGTGAACGCGTTCACCAGTACAGTAGGCCATCCCGCCGGCCATACCTATCTTACCGGCGCCTCCGAGGGCGGCATCGTCACGGCGCTGTCCATCGAGCGCCATCCCGAGCTGTACAGCGGTGGGTTGGCCGCCTGCGGCCCGATCGGCGATTTCCAGAAGCAACTCGACTACTGGGGCGACTATCGCACGCTTTTCAACTACTTCTTCCCCAACGTCATTCCCCAGATCCCCGGCGATCCCGTCCACATCCCGCAGACGGTGATCGACAACTGGAACAATCAATATCAGCCCGCTGTGCAGAGCGCCGTGTCCACGAACCCAACCCTGACACAGCAATTGATCCGCACGGGGAAGGCATCCATCGACCCGGCAAACCCGGCGCCGACCGCCGTCTCGACCACGCTCGATCTGATGTGGTACAACGTCTTCGCGACCAACGACGGCATCCAGGAGCTTGGCGGCAACCCCTACGACAACCTGCACCGTTGGTATAGCGGGTCGAGCAACGACCTGCGCCTCAACCTGAGCGTGACGCGCATCGCCGCCGACCCGGCCGCCATCAACGCCGTCAACAGTTACCAGACTTCGGGCAACCTGACCAGGCCACTGGTGACGCTGCACACGACCGGCGACGACGTCATCCCCTTCTGGAACGAACTGCTGTACAAGGCCAAAGCTCACCCGACCGGTACGGGCAGCCTGACGCAACTGACGGTCCCGGCCTATGGCCACTGCAACTTCACGGTCAACCAGGTCCTGGGAGCCTTTGCCATCTTGGTCTCCAAGGTAACGGGCACCACTGCCGCGGGCCTCGCGCTCCCGGACGTGCGCAACGGGTACCTGCCCGCGCTAGCAGGCCGTCGCTGCGCGTCAGTGTGGATCAGCTAGACAGTGCAGTGACAAATCGGACTCGGGGCATGCATGACTTATTGCTATTTCAGAGGGCATAGTTTGAAGCGGGGCGTGCGTCCTGGCGGCGACCTGCGGGCCGACGCCGCCGGCATCCCTGCCGGCAGACGCGGGCCGGCAGGGATGCCGGCGGTCCCAGGG
>Ga0070740_10003999_pt1 | contig 14924 bp, 12 predicted proteins | sample Coa_R2_FD_67286 | JGI IMG/M metagenome (GOLD analysis project Ga0070740, IMG submission 67286) | Surface soil microbial communities from Centralia Pennsylvania, which are recovering from an underground coalmine fire - Coalmine... | ecosystem: Environmental > Terrestrial > Soil > Unclassified ... | reverse complement strand
CACCGCGGCGCGCGTCACCGGCTCCGGCGCGTTGAAATTGGTCGGCTGCTGCGGCGAGGTGCCGGTGAAATCGACGGTGGCCTCGCGTTTCCGCTTGTCGACCGTGATCTTCACCCTGATCACCGTGCCCTGGTCCATTTCGTAGCTGAAGGAGGAATCGTGCAGACGATCGATAACGCGGCGCACGCTCTCCGCGGCGTTATCCTGCACGTGCTGCATATAGGCCTTCACCACCGGCAGCGTGAACTGCCTGACCATCTTGCGCAGCTCGGCCACGCCCTTCTCGTTGGCGGCGATCTGCGCCTTGATATCGTTGACGTTCTGCACCGGATTGCGTGCCGGATATTTCGCGCGGGTAAGCGAGTCCATCAGCTCCTGCTCGCGGAAACGGCCGCGATCGACGAGCTTGAAATTGTCCATGTAGACGCCCTCTTGCTCGATCGTGGTCGCATTGGGCGACATCGAGCCGGGCGAGATCCCTCCGACATCGGCGTGATGGCCGCGCGAGGCCACCCAAAAGAGGATGGATTTCTTGCGATCGTCGAATACCGGCGTGCAGACGGTAATATCCGGCAGATGCGTGCCGCCGTTGTAGGGCGCATTGATGGCGTACACGTCGCCCGGCGCGATCTTGCTCTTGTTCTCGCGAATGATGGTTTCGACAGCGCGGTCCATCGAGCCGAGATGGACCGGCATGTGCGGTGCATTGGCCACCAGCGTGCCGTCATGGGCGAACACCGCACAGGAAAAATCGAGACGCTCTTTGATGTTTACCGAATAGGCCGTGTTCTGCAGCGACACGCCCATCTGCTCGGCGATGGACATGAACAGGTTGTTGAACACTTCCAGCATTACCGGATCGGCATGTGTGCCGATCGGTGCCGCACGCCTGAGTTTGACCGCGCGCGTCAGCACCAGGTGATTTTTCGCCGTCAACTCTGCTTGCCAGCCGGGTTCGACCACGATCGTCTGATGCGGCTCGATGATGATTGCCGCCCCTTTCACCCGGTCTCCGGGCTGGAGCTGCGCGCGGGTGAAAACGCTCGCCGCGTGCCATTGGCCGGCAGAAAAGAATCGCGTCCGCCGCGCCGGCTTCGGTAGCTTCCTGCGCGCGCGCCGTCCGGCGCGCTCGGCGAATTTGCTGCCGCCGCCGACGGCTTCAACCGAGACCGCCTCCACGACCAATTGCTTGGTTCGGTCGATAAACCCAAAGCGCGCCTTGTGTGCCCTTTCAAAAGCGCGTTTCATGGCAGCGAGGGCGCCCGCCGGCACGAGGAGCGGCGTATCGGTGCCCGCATAACGGATGTGCGCCCGGTTGAACATCGCGATCTTGCCCGGCGCTACGCCTTGGCCCGCCACTTCCGCTTTGGCGTCGCGGCCGAGCGCCGCCCAGGTCTTTTTCATCGCCGCTAGCGTCTTGCCGTCGAGGCTCATTTCGATGGCCTGCTGACGGGTGGCGCGAATATTCGCCAATCCCATGCCGTAGGCCGAGAGCAGCGACGAGAACGGATGGATGAGTACTTTGGTCATGCCGAGTGCGTCGGCGACCAGGCAGGCGTGCTGACCGCCGGCGCCGCCGAAACAGTTGAGCGCGTAGCGCGTCACGTCATAACCGCGCTGCACCGAAATCTTCTTGATCGCGTTGGCCATATTCTCGACCGCGATCTTGATGAAGCCGTCGGCGACCTCCTCGGCCGGCTTGGCGACTTTCTGCGCCAAGGCCTCGAACGCATCGCGCACCGCGGTTTCGTCGAGCGGCTCGTTCTGCTGAGGTCCAAAAATTTTCGGAAAGAACTCTGGCATGAGCTTACCGACCATGACATTGGCGTCGGTGACGGCGAGCGGACCGCCGCGCCGGTAGCATTTCGGACCCGGATTGGCGCCGGCACTGTCGGGGCCGACGCGAAAGCGTGCGCCGTCGTAATGCAGGATGGAGCCGCCGCCGGCGGCGACCGTGTGGATGAGCATCATTGGCGCGCGCATGCGGACTCCGGCCACTTCCGTCTCGAACGCGCGCTCGTATTCGCCGTCGTAATGCGAGACGTCGGTCGAGGTGCCGCCCATATCGAAGCCGATGAGGCGCGCGAAGCCGGCCTGCTTGCCTGTCTCCGCCATGCCGACGACGCCCCCGGCGGGCCCGGAGAGGATCGCGTCTTTGCCTTGAAACAGCTCAGCGGCAGTGAGGCCGCCGGAGGACATCATGAACATGAGGCGGATGTCCCCTTTCCCCGCTTGCGGAGAGAGCGAATCGGCCCCGCTGTGCAACTCCCCCGCCACCCGCGCCACATACCGCCGCAATATTGGCGACAGATACGCATCCACCACTGTGGTGTCGCCGCGGCCGACGAGCTTGATCAGCGGCGATATTTCATGGCTTGCCGACACCTGGTCGAAACCCGTTTGGCGTGCGAGCGCGGCAATCTGCCTTTCGTGCTCGGGATAGCGGTACGCGTGCATGAACACGATCGCCACCGCTTCGATGCCATCGGTCATGGCCGCGGTAAGCTCGCGCCGCACCGCTTCGAGATCGGGCGCCCGCTCGACCGTGCCATCGGCGCGCACCCGCTCGTCGACCTCGACGACGCGCTCGTAGAGCATGTCCGGCTTGACGATCTGGCGTGCGAAAATCTTCGGCCGCGCCTGATAGCCGATCTTCAGCGCGTCGCGGAATCCCTTGGTGATGAGGAGCAGAGTGCGCGCGCCCTTGCGCTCGAGCAGGGCATTGGTCGCAACTGTTGTGCCCATCTTCACTGCGCCAATGCGGCCCGAGGGAATCGGTTCGTCCGCTTTCAATCCGAGCAGATCGCGGATGCCTTGCACGGCGGCGTCGGCATAAGCCTCCGGGTTTTCCGACAGCAGTTTGTGCGCGACCAGCGCGCCATCGGGGCGCCTTCCGACCACGTCGGTAAAGGTGCCGCCGCGATCGATCCAGAAGTCCCAATGCTGCGATGATTGTTTGCGGGGCATGGAAATGGCGAGGTCGGAAAAGCCTGCCACTATGTCCGGCCTGTCGGGGGCAAAACAAGCCTGCTAGGCTGCCCGTGGAAAACCCGGGTCACCCCATGAAAATGCTGTTCGTTCTCGTAGCCGCGCTGCTCTTGGCCCGCCCTGCCGCCGCGGCCGAGCTCGCAGTGGTGAGCGGCAACGGGCCGAAAGCCGCAGTGCGGGCGCTTTGCGCGCAATTCGAGCAGACGACCGGCGACAAGGTCGCGCTGCATTTCGACGTCAATGCCGACGTCATCAAGAAAGCGGAAGCAGGTGCGTCCTTCGACGTCGTTGTCGGCAATCCGCCGACCATCGAGAGGCTGATCAAGGCCGGCAGAGTCGCGCCCGGCAGCCGTGCCGATATCGGCCGCTCCGGCCTTGGCGTGGCGGTAAAGAGCGGCGCGCCCAAGCCCGACATTTCCTCCGTCGAGGCTTTCAAGCGCGCGCTGCTCGCCGCCAAGGCTGTCGCTTACCCCGGCAAGGGCGCGAGCGGGGTTTATTTTGTCGAGCTGCTCGGCCGCATGGGCATCAAGGACCAGATGCAAGGCAAGCTCAAGCCGATGAAGGCGGAAGATACGGTCGAGGTTGTGGCACGCGGCGAGGCCGATATGGTCGTGGTCGTGGCCACGCGCATCGTGAGCGTTCCCGGAGTGGATTCGGTTGGGCCCATCCCGGAAGAGCTGCAGACCAAGATCGGCTTTGCCGCGGGCGTGAGCGCTGCCACAAAACAGCCCGACGCTGCCAAAGCGCTGGTGCGCTTTCTCTCGGCACCCTCATCCGCCCCGACGCTGCGCGCCAACGGCGTCGAGCCGATGTGAGGTCAGGCGCGCCTGATCGTCATGCGCTGGCCGATCAACACTGTGACCACGACGGCCACCGCGTAGGCCAACGTTGAGGCGCGGATCGGCTCGCCGTTGATTGGCCAGGCGAGCGCCACGATTGCGAAGGGCTGCAAAAGCATGACCTGGCCAACCCGCGCGACGCCGCCTAGCGCCATGCCGGCGTTGAAGACGAAGAAGGCAGAGAACTGGCTGACCAGCGCGACATAGGCGAACCCGGCCCAGGCCGCAGCGGGCACATTCAGCAATCCGGTCGGCCAGAGCGCGGCCGCTGCGGTCGCCGAGAGCGGTAGGAAAAGCACCACTTGCCAGGAAATGACTTCCCAGCCCGGCAGCCGCGTGCTCAACCGTCCCGACAAAGCATAGCCGAAGCCGCCGGCGATCACGGTGCCGACGAGAAACAAGTCACCGGCGGCCAAGCCGTTTGCTTCACTCGTCTGCAGCACGAAGAGCACGGCAATGCCCGCGCCGGCGGCGCTGGCGAGCCAAAAACCGAGGCTCGGCCGCTCGTGCCCGATGGCTGCGGACGCCGCAGCGGTCGCCAACGGCACGACCCCGAGCACGACGCCGCCATGCGCCGCGGGCACGCTCACCATCGCCAGCGCCATCAGCACCGGGAAGCCGACGACGAGGCTCAATGCGGTGAGCGCGATCTCGCGCCACAACGCGCGCGGCGGCAGCGGCCGGCGCATGCTTGCCAGAACGATGATCCCCGCAATGCCGGCGATGCTCGCGCGCGCGGCGGTAAGAAACAAAGGGTCGATGCTGGCAACCGCAAGACGCGTCGCCGGCAAGGTGGCGGCGAACAGCGCCATGCCGGCAAGGCCCAACAGGAGGCCCAAGGTCTCATTACGTTGTGTCATTTTTTGTTTTGCGGGTGCTGCGGGAAGGGCGGGGCGATGGGCGCCCACTATGTCCGCACCGGCTTCGAGGACACAAGCGGCCGTACTGTCCGTCTATAGCGAGACGCGTGTCAGTTCGCGCTTGCGGTCTGCTGCGCGGTCTGTAGCGCCTGCAATGCGGCGTTTGCCTGCATGCGCAGCGGCGACATCATCGCTTCGTCTGGATTGAGGTCTGCGAGCGTGAGCGGCGCGATCGGAGGGAACGCTGTGCCGTAATCGACCGGCGGCGTCAGCGCCGGAACGGCGAACGCGAGGCAGACATAGACGGCCAGCATCAGCCAGCCGCATTTGCGGCGTTGAGTCGTCACAACCGAGCCCCCCGGCTCATCGGCAATGGATAAAAGTGTCGCACAAATTCAACGCTGTTCCGTTGCGGCACGCGGGCAAATTGCAGCCATCCATTTCAGCTTTCGTTAGCCATGTCGCAGCGCGGATATGCGCGTGTTAGCCTTTGTCCTATGGAAGCTTCGCGCGAGGTCGATTTGCTGGTGGCCGGCGCAGGTCCCGCCGGCATGGCGGCGGCGCTGGTCGCCGCGCTGGAAGGTCTCGACGTCCTCTTGTGCGAGAAGTCCGATCAGGTGGGCGGCACCGGCGCGACTTCCGCCGGCACGTTGTGGATTCCGGGCAACCGGCAAAGCCGCGCCGCAGGTTTGCTCGACAGCGCCGACCAGGCGGACATCTATGTGCATGCATTGATCGGAGAGGGTGCCGATAGCCGCCTCATCCGCGCCTTTCTGCAAACCGGCCCCGAAGCGATCGACTATCTGGAGGCACGCACCGACGTGCAGTTCCTGCCCTGCGGCAAGCATCCGGATTACCGCAACAATGTGCCGGGTGCCGCAGTCAGTGGCCGCGCCGTCGTGCCCAAGCCCTACGATGGCCGGCTTCTCGGCCGCGATTTCCGCCGCGTGCGTCCGCCGATTCCCGAGTTCATGTTGCTTGGCGGCATGATGGTCGGCAAGGAGGACATTGCGCCGTTGATCGGCCGCTTCCGCTCGCCGCGAAATTTTCTCCACGCCGGAAAGCTCTTTGCGCGCTATGCGTTCGACCGTCTGCGCTATCCGCGCGGCACGCGGCTCACCATGGGCAATGCGCTTGTGGCGCGGCTCTATGCCAGTCTGCGCAAGCGCAAAGTGCCGATTTGGTTCGATGCTGCAATTGCAGATGTCCTCGGCAGCCGCGAAGGAGTTACCGGCGCGCGCGTGCGCATCGGCAGCAGGGATGTCATCGTGAAAGCACGCAAAGGCGTCGTGCTCGCGACGGGCGGCTACGGCCACAATAGCAAATTTCGTCAACGATTCATGCCGCAACCGACGCCGGCGCATTCACTGAGTTTCGCCGGCAATCGCGGCGATGGTCTGGCGCTAGGCGAGAAGCTCGGCGCAAAACTTGCACCGGAGCGCTGCACCAGCGGTCTTTGGACCCCCGTATCGATCACGCAGCGCCGCGATGGCAGTAAGGGCCTCTATCCGCATTTGTCGCTCGACCGCGCCAAGCCCGGATTGATCGCAGTGAATTCGGCCGGCCGCCGCTTCGTCAACGAAGCCCTCTCGTATCATGACTTTGTGCTGGCCATGTTTGAGAGCCACAAGGTCGTGCCGTCGATTCCGGCCTATCTCATCTGCGACACGGCCTTCATCGGCAAATACGGTCTCGGCGACATCCATCCCGGCACGCGCAACCTCAAGCGCTTCGAGGCGCGCGGCTACATCGTGAGCGGGCGCACGCTGGAGGAATTGGCTGGCAGGATTGGGGTCGATGCTGCCGGCCTGCGCGACAGCGTCGCCCGCAACAACCGCTACGCCGCAAGCGGTCACGATCCCGATTTCGGGAAGGGCGATCTGGAGCTCAACCGCTTCAACGGCGATCCCGCGCACGCGCCGAACCCGTGTCTCGGTCCGATCGTCACGCCGCCATTCTATGCCATTGCCGTGTGGCCGGCCGATATCGCCGTGTCCACCGGTCTGGTCACCGACCCCGATGCGCGCGTGCTGGGGGAAGACGGCAAGCCCATCCCCGGCCTCTACGCTTGCGGCAACGACATGGCCTCGGTGATGGGCGGGAGCTATCCCGGTCCGGGGACCACGTTGGGGCCGGCAATCGTTTTTGCCTACCGCGCCGCCATGCATGCCGCGCACGGCCGCGCTTAACGCTTCGTTAGCTATATCTTTTATTAATCAATTAATGAAAGCGTAGCCCGTCAATCGAACGGGCGCCCGCCGCGGCGCCGACCCGGCTATGAACGCCCACATTTCCCTCAACCATCACGCTGTCCCGATCGGATTGCGTGCGCTGTGCCAGATGGCGTTCGACGGCCGCGATCTGACGCCGACCTGGAATGCCCTGGTGCACCGCTTGCAGGCCGCACCCAACGACGCCGCGGCGCTGCTCGACCTGGCCGCGGTCGCGCAACTCCAGGGCCGGGCGCAGGACCATGACGAACTGCAGCAAGCGGCGCTGAAGCTCAGCCGTCTTTATCGCCGTCCGCCGCCGGTGTTCTCGCCCAATCCGCTGCGGCTGCTCGCGTTTCTCGCGCCCGGCGATTTCATGGCGAATACGCCGATCGAATTCATGCTCGAGGATTCGAGCATCGAACTCCATATGGTCTACGTCGTGCCGGGCCTGCCATTGCCGGAGGCGCCGGAGCATGACCTGGCCATTGTTGCGATCGACGAGTCGGATGCCACGCAGCCGCTGCTCGCCGAGCTAGCGAAGCAACTCGCCGGCTGGGCGCGCCCGGTCATCAACGCTCCCGCACGCATCGCCAAGCTCACGCGTGCCGGCACCTGGGAACTGCTGCATTCCGCGCCGGGCATCGCCATGCCGATGAACGTGCGCGTCCCACGCGCGACCTTGACCGCGGTCGCCGAGGGCGCCGTTGCGATCGAATCCGTTCTCGGCGGCAGCGGTTTTCCGATTATCGCGCGGCCGTCATGGTCGCAGGCGGGCATGGGCCTGGAAAAGCTCGACGATGCCGCGGCCGCGCGCGCTTATCTGGGCAAGCAAGCCGACGCCGAATTCTATCTCGCGCCCTTTGTCGATTACCGTGGCGCTGACGGCCTCTATCGCAAAGCGCGCGTCGCCATCATCCGCGGCCAGCCTTATGCCTGTCACATGGCGCTGTCAGAACATTGGATGATCCATTACCTCAATGCCAACATGCGCCACGACGCCGGCCGCCGCGCCGAGGAGGCGCGCTTCTTCGCGGAGTTCGATCGCGGCTTCGGCGCCCGCCATGCGGCGGCATTTCGGGAGATTGCCGCGCGCACTGGCCTCGACTATCTGCCCGTCGATTGCAGCGAGACGGCTGACGGCAAACTTCTGATTTTCGAGGTCGGCACCGCGATGATCGTGCACGCCATGGATCCGCCGGACCTCTTTCCCTACAAGCGTCCGCAGATGCAGAAGGTGTTCGCCGCCTTTCAGGCGTTGCTGCACGAGGCCGCCAAACGGGCGTGAGCGCGCCTCAGCGCGTGCTGCCACGCCCGGTCGTTGCGCTTGCCGGTTTTGCTTGTGCGGGCGGCTTCTCCGTAAGGGTAACGGCGGCGACTTTCTTTGAGCGGTGGTCGATCACGGTCAAGTTGGCTTTGGTGCCTGGCTGCATGGCGCCGATCTTTTGTGCCAGATCGCGCGAGTGTTCGATCGGCTGGTCGTTGAGCTGTGTCACCACGTCGCCCGGTTTGAGACCGCCTTTGGCCGCGGGGCTGTCGGGCTCCACGGCGGCAATCAACGCGCCGGTCGGCTTTTGCAGCCCTAATTTGCCAGCGACCTCCGGCGTGACATTTTCGATCTCCGCGCCGAGCCAGCCGCGGATGACACGGCCGTGCTCCTTCAATTGTGCCACGACCGTCTTCACCGTCGCGGCCGGAATATCGAAGGCGATGCCGACAGAGCCGCCGGAGGGGCTGTAGATGGCGGTGTTGACGCCGACGACCTCGCCTTTGGTGTCGACGGTGGGCCCGCCGGAATTGCCCTTGTTCACCGGCGCGTCAATCTGGATGTAGTTCTGGTATGGATTGTCGTTCAGGTCGCGCCCGCGCGCCGACACAATTCCCGCCGTCACCGTTCCGCCAAGACCGAACGGATCGCCGAGCGCCAGTACCCAGTCGCCGACGCGCGGTTCCGCATCGGAGAACTGCAGGAAAGAATAGGGGCCGCCGGAGACCTTCAGCAGTGCGAGATCGGTGCGCGCATCGGTGCCGACGACTTGCGGCTTCAATTTCTTGCCATCTGCCAGGGTCACCTCGATCGATTGCGCCTCTTTCACGACGTGATTGTTGGTGACCAGATAGCCGTCGGACGAGACGAAGAAGCCGGAGCCCAGTCCGGTGACCACAGGTGTTGTCGGGCGCGCGTGGGGATTGTTGCGCAGGCCCGGAATGCGGAAGTTGTGCAGGAAATCGTGCAGCGGACCGCTGCCGTCCTCGGCGACACTGCCGGCACCGAAGGTGACGCGAACCGAAACGACTGCCGGCGCCACGCGGGACACGATGTCGGCGAAGCCGGCCGGCGCCGACTGCGCTTTGCTTTCTTGCTTGGGAGGATCCGCCGCCGCCTGCGCGACCAGGCCCATCACACAAGATGCGGCGAGAACGATCGCCCGCACTGTCGTTCCGCGGCGGCCGCATCCGGTCGCGCTGTTTACCGCTGCATAAGGGCCGAGAGGGCTCATAGGCTCCGCAGGTCGCCCGCCAACTGGCCGGCAACGCGCGGAGCGCGCGGCCTGTTCCTGACGCGTCGCAGTTACGCTTGCGGAACCGGCAGCGGCGTTGCTCGTTGTGTTCGCGTGAAAGCGCTTCCTCTTATCGCTCTTGTCGTGGTGCTCGGCGCCGTCAGTGCGCGCGCGGAGGCGGTGAACAGCGAGTCAGCGCGGGCGTCGCTGCATGCGCAATGCAAGCGCGAGGCCGGCAAGAAGTTTACCGATACGCGCAAGCGCAGCGATTATGTGAAAAGGTGCATCGCCGTCGCCGCATCCGTGCATCGCGGTCCGCGCTTTGTTGAGCCACAATAGAACGGCCTTCGGCCGGCCGGCGCCATCTTTGGAACACGGTCATGTGCTGCGGACTACGCGCAACGGCGCGCCATTGGACTTCCGCGAATGAGCAGAACTGCCGACGACGGACTTACCAAGGTCCCCGAGGTCACCCTCGTCTTCTGGATCATCAAGATTGCCGCCACCACGTTGGGCGAAACCGGCGGCGACTCGGTGACCATGACCTTGAACTGGGGCTATCTGGCCGGAACGGCGATTTTTTTCGGTCTGCTGGTCCTTTTGGTCGCGGCGCAAATCATCGCCAAAAAATTCCACCCCTTCCTGTATTGGGCGACGATTGTCGCCTCCACGACCTTCGGCACCACGATGGCCGATTTTGCCGATCGCTCGCTAGGCATCGGCTACACCGGCGGCTCCACGCTGCTCTTCCTGTGTCTCATCACCATCCTGGTGCTCTGGTACTGGTCGCAAGGCACGATCTCGGTGCAGACGGTCGCCACCCCGAGAGTCGAAGCGTTCTATTGGGCGGCGATTACGTTTTCGCAGACGCTCGGCACCGCGCTGGGCGATTGGGCGGCGGACACCGGCGGGCTCGGTTACGAAGGTGGCGCGCTCTTGTTCGGCAGCGGGCTGGCTGTCCTTGCCGCCGCCTACTACTGGACGCGGATTTCGCGCGTGACCTTGTTCTGGGCGGCCTTCATTCTCACCCGGCCTTTGGGTGCCACCGTCGGCGATTTTCTGGACAAGCCGGTGAGCCATGGCGGATTGGCTTTGTCGCGGCCGTTGGCCTCCGCTGTGATCGCGGTCTTTATCGTCGGCTGTATTCTGCTGCTGCCGCAGCGCGCCGGGCGTCACCCAGGCCAGGCGGAAACCGCTCAATAGGCGCCCAGCCCCGCTTTAATCGTGATAGCTGCCGACCGGCGTCAGGGTCAGGCGCGGCGGGGTCAGAGTACCGTTTGTGGTCGCGACGAAATAAACATCGGGCGCGGGCGGATTGCGGTTGACGATCGAGAACAAATAGCCGCTTTCGCCGCGGCGTCCGCTGGCGGCAAAGCGATATTTGACACACAGCGCGAGCAGATTGGGAAACCGATCGCCGAAATCCTTGCGTGGCAGCCAAGCAGTCAGCGTCTTTTCGAACGTGCCGTCCTTGAACAAAGTCGGACCGATGCCGCCGCCGACCCCGTAATTGCGGCAGGCGGTCTTGAACGGCTGTTTCTCACTCTTCAACAACAGCAGTGAGCTGGCGAGAATGTCCGTTGCCGGAATGGTGCCGCCGTTGCGAAGGGTTGCCTTGAAGGTAACGCCGCCGCCTTGGTCGTCGAATGTCATTTGCACGGGATCGACGGACGCGGCAATCCATGGGCGCTCGGCCGCGTCGATGCGGTGCTCGATGCCGCGCAGGGTTCGCCACTGCATCCAGGCAAACACCGCGACGGCCATGGCGGCAAGCGCCGTCAGCAGCTTCCAGGCCGGGTCGATCCAATCGGACGAGCGGGTGTCGCGGCGACGAGGTGCCATGCTTCCATGCTAGCACGCCGTTTTCCGCAAGGCAGCGGGTCACATGATCGGCTAGCCGGTCTGGCTATGCGCTCCGCCCGGCCGTGAAATGCCGGAAAGGGCTTTGCCCGTCCCCGATCCGTCCTTGCTGAGGGCGATATCGCCCAGCGACACGATACCCACCAGCCTCTTGTCGTGGTTGAGGACCGGTAGGCGGCGGACCTGGATATCGGCCATGTTTGCGATGACCTCGTCGATCTCCTGGTCGTCGAAGCAATACTTCACGTCCTCGGTCATTACCTCGCGCACCGGTGTGTTGGGTCCTTTGCCGTTGGCCACGCCTTTGATCGCGATGTCGCGATCGGTGATCATGCCGACGAGCCGGTCGCCTTCTCCGACCGGCAAGGCACCGGCGTCGATTCCTGCCATCTCACGCGCGGCATGCTGCAACGTCTCGTCCGGGCTGGCGATGTGAACCTCCCGCGTCATCGTCTCGCTGACTTTCATGCTGGGCCTCCTCTGTTCTAGTCGGCTGTCGTCCGTTCTGCTTCTTTGAGTTTCGCGATCTGAGCCGCGGGAACGTCGCGGCCCAGAAGCTCAAACACGGTCCGATCGAACTTTTTGGGCTTCCCTGTTTGTGTGTGCGTCCGCTCGTCACGCCGTCGCTCAGGGCGCGGTTCTTCCGAGTCAAAGCGCGAGCACACCATCGCGTTTCATCGCTGCGAGATTCTCGTCGAGACTCTTCGGCGTGATGCCAAGGCTGGCGAAACCCGGCCGCTCAAAGGCAGCGACATTGTCGATTTCCATTAATTCAACCTGATTCCTGGTCAGCGGCGGCTGTGGCAGCCATTCGGCCAAGCTGCCCAGAATGCGCCACAGTGCAAAAGGCATGGGAACGAGTATCGGATGGGCGCCGATTGTGCGGCAGACAACATTCAGCAGTTCGCGATAGCGGTACACTTGCGGACCGCCGAATTCGTAGAGCGTGTGCGGTTGGTCCGTAATCATGATCCGTGCCATCGCCTCGGCGACGTCCTCGACATGGGCTGGTTGCAGCCGGGTCTCGCCGCGTCCGAACATCATGAACACGGGAGACGAGCGCAACAGACGCACGAGCGGCGTGAGAAATGCGTCGCCAGGACCGATCATCACCGCCGGACGAACAATGATCGCACTGGGAAATTCGCGCTGCACGGCCAGCTCGCCCTGTCCGCGGCTGCGGATGTAGGCCGAGGGCGAATGCGGATCGGAGCCGATCCCCGATACACTCAGCAGCCGTTCGACGCCGCTCGCGCGCGCCTGGGCAGCCAGTCGCGCTGCCGCGTCGACGTGAATCGATTGAAACGTCTTGCGATCGCTCTCGACATAAAGGCTGACGGCATTCACGGCACCCCACGCGCCCTGCAGCGCGCGGCGAACCGAATCCGGCTCGCCAATATCGGCGGGGACCGCCTCCACACCACCCAAGTCCGCCACCGTTGCACGCGTGCGCTCCGGGTGACGCGAGGCAGCACGGACGATGAATTGCTTTTGCGCCAAGTGGCGCACGAGGCGGCGGCCGAGAAAACCTGTGCCGCCGAACACCGTGACGATGTGCGTGCCGGTCACGTGCACTCGGCCCCGCTCTTTCCTGCCGGCAACAAGGCCCTCTTGTGGTACACCGATCCGAGGCTAAGCCGGATGGTGCCTGACACCGCCGCTCGGCGCCTCGCTGCGTCGCACCTGCGGCGCCGTAGGTGTGGGCTCGTCAAGCACCGCGACGTGCCCGCGATAGACCATCTCCCAACCCATCCAGCCGCTGAATAGAAGAATGCCGACAACGACGAAGGACATTACGAGGCCCCACGGCAGGACACCCGCCTCCGCGCCTTCGCCGAAGCGCAGAAAGAAGTTGCCGACAGAGATAACGACGGCCGTGAGGTTTGCGGTCATGTGATACCAGGCTTGATCCAGACCTCGAATGCGCGGCTCGCCAAAGAAATCGGTGAAACCTGCAAGCGCGGCCACAAGCGCCATCACGACCCCAGCGGCGATCAGCCAGATTGAGGCTTGCGCCCAGAAGCCGTTGTTTGTGCCCCAATAGGTGAGATCGGTCGCCCAAGCCCCGACCAGAAACGCCACTGGGAACGGGATGAGCATTGGATGAATTGGGTGGCCAGCGATTTTCGCTGTGCTGACTGGATTGTTGGACATGGTTGCCTCCTGCATTGAGCGTTTTTTGCCTCGGTCGCTGTTAACGCGGGGCTGAGTGGCGTTGTTCGCCGGACGTCATTTTGAGGTCTTTCAATTCTTCGGCTTGGTGGCGGAAAAAGCGGGTTCCACTTTCGGAACAGCAAACGTCGCCGACGCAAAATTGGCGGGGGCCCGGCGGTTTTGCCGCCGAGCCCCCGTTAACGTATCAGCCGGCCTATAAGCCGGGTTCTGTATGGCCTGCGGCATGAGCCGCAAACGTGACGGCCATTCCTCTGGTACGCCGGTTGCCCGGCGCATCAAGCAACCTACCCGAATGACTGCCCCGGACAGGGCTGAAGCCGAAGCCTCGCGTCATTCCTATTCGGTCTTGCTCCCGGTGGGGTTTGCCGTGCCGTCGCCATTGCTGGCGACGCGGTGCGCTCTTACCGCACCATTTCACCCTTGCCGCGGCAGTACGCAACGCGCCACGGCGGTCTCATTTCTGTGGCACTGTCCCTGAGGACCCCCCGCTTTCGCGAAGACGGCCTCGCCGGACGTTATCCGGCACCGTTCGTCCATGGAGCCCGGACTTTCCTCTCCGGCCGCCTTTCGGCTGGGGCGCGGAGCGGCCGTCCGGCCGACTGACAACGTAGGCATGGGGAAGGCGAGCGTTGCCGTCAAGAAGGGTCGCTGCGCCCGGTTAAAAAGAAAATACCCGGACCCGCGGGGGGAGAGCGGATCCGGGTTATTTGTCCGCCAGCTTTTGCGGAGCGGCGGGACTTCTCAAACGGCTTAGGCGGAGACGTGGGACCGCGCCACGTGCGGTCGATAACGCAGGCGGGCCGCCAGCTTGCGGGCCGTGGCGGGGAGCTGCAATAGCGCGGCGCGAATGGCGTCAGCGCGCGCGTCCTGCGCCTGACGGATGATGGCCTGGATGTCGGATGGGTTGAGAATCAATGGGATAGTCAAATTGTCGATGCTCATCGCGGTCTCCACGATCTTTGGCGGTCATGCCGCCTTATGTCGGAACGCATAATATTCATATCCGTAAGCGCTATAATCAGCTAATTTGCGAGTACATTCAGTCCATTCTGGAACAAATAATGGACGCAACATTCGATCTTCGCGTTTTCGTCCGGGTCCTGGACCTGGGGAATTTCTCCTCTGCAGCCAACGATTTAGGGCTGACGCCCTCAGCTGTTTCCAAAATCGTCTCACGCTTGGAAGACCGGCTTGGGGTGCGCCTGCTCGAACGCAGCACGCGGCGCTTGGCGCTCACCCCGGAAGGCGAGACCTTCCTTCCGCGCGCTCGCCGCATCGTTGCGGATATCGAAGAGGCGGAGGCCGAGGTAGCGCAGGCGCGCGGCGCCCCGCGCGGCCGATTGCGCGTCAATGCCGGCACAGCCTTCGGTCTGCATCAGTTGGCCCCGGCTCTCGCCGATTTTCTCGCGCTCTATCCGGAGATTGACCTCGATCTGTCGATCACCGACCGCCTGGTCGATCTGATCGAGGAGCACGCGGACATCGCGGTGC
>Ga0070740_10003996_pt1 | contig 14936 bp, 12 predicted proteins | sample Coa_R2_FD_67286 | JGI IMG/M metagenome (GOLD analysis project Ga0070740, IMG submission 67286) | Surface soil microbial communities from Centralia Pennsylvania, which are recovering from an underground coalmine fire - Coalmine... | ecosystem: Environmental > Terrestrial > Soil > Unclassified ... | reverse complement strand
GAGGGCGAGATCGCGGTGATCATCGGCAAGCCGATGCGCAACGTGGGGCGCGAGGAGGCGTGGGACTATATTGCCGGATTCGCTCCCGCCAATGACGTCGGATGCCAGGACTATCGCGATACGGATGCGGGTTCGATGCTGCGCGTGAAGGGGCAGGACGGGTTCTGTCCGATTGGCCCCGGAATCGTGAGCGGCGTGGATATCCGCGAGGCCGTCGTCCGCACCTATATCAACGGCAAGATCGTTCAAGAAGGCGCGGTCAGCGAGATGCTCTTCCCCATCGACTATATCCTCGCCGATCTCTGCCGCTTCATCACGCTGCTCCCCGGCGACGTCATCCTGAGCGGCACTCCGAAGAATTCCCGCCCGATGACCCCCGGCGACGTGGTCGAAGTGGAAGTCGCCGGCGTCGGGCGGCTGATGAACCGGGTGGTCGAAGTTCCCGCCCCCGCGCACAAGGTCGGCCATCAGCCGACCGACACCGATTCGGTGCGGCGCGTCGCGCTCGGTTCCGACTGGGTAAGGCCCCAGCAATAGGCAATCCGCCTCGCGCGGCGACCGCGAGGGGCGCAGGTCCGAAGAGGGAAGAAATATGGTCCAGGTGACAGAACTCGGCTACATGGGTTTCGGGGTCAAGGATCTCGAGATCTGGAAGAAATTCGCATCGCAAATCCTCGGCCTCGAGGTCGCCGACGACGGCGAAAAGGATCGATGCTACCTGCGGATGGATTACTGGCATCACCGGATAGTCCTGCACTCCGATCCCTCCGACGATCTGCTCTATCTGGGCTTTCGCGTCGCCGGCCCCGAGGAGTTTCGTGAGATGCAGGAGCAGCTTGGCAAGGCGGGCGTCAAGTTCCGCATCGGGTCGGAAGACGAAGCGTCAGAGCGCCACGTGCTCGAACTAATGAAGCTCGAGGATCCTGACGGAAACCCGATCGAGATCTTCCACGGGCCGCACGTCCAGTTCTCCAGGCCGTTTCATCCCGGACGCGGGATGCACGGGCGGTTCAAGACCGGGCCGGGCGGTGTCGGCCATTGCATCGTCCGCGAACGCGACATCGAGGCTGCCTACCGCTTCTATCGGCTGCTCGGGATGCGCGGAGGGGTCGAGTACAAGATCCGGATGGGCAAGCAGACGCTGGCGCCGGTCTTCATGCATTGCAACGAGCGCGACCATACCGTCGCCTTCGGCCTCGCGCGCCCCGACAAGCGGTTTAACCATCTGATGCTGGAAGTGGACAACCTGGACGATGTCGGCCTCACCCACGACATCGTGCGCCGCGAGAAGATCCCGGTCGAGATCACTCCGGGCAAACATTCCAACGATCACATGTTTTCCTTCTACTTCCGAACGCCGTCGGGATGGATGCTCGAGTATGGGTACGGCGGACGCGATGCCACCTACCAGTCCGAGTACTATTCGGAAGACGTTTACGGGCATATGCCGGAGGCGGGCGGCTTCGGTCCTCCGCCCTCCCGCTGACAGCCGCACGTTCGCGAAAAAGGCGGTTCGCTCAGGACCCGGGCAGCTTATGCCGGCGGTCTCGGGCGAACCGCCGCCAAATCGGATGAATGTCCCGAGGATAAGGTAAATGGACAACGACACCGTGCTGCGTCTGGCCGCCGAACTCCATCAAGCCGAAAAATCGCGCCAGGTCGTCAGATTTCTCTCCGCGCGCTACCCCGACATGAACATCGCCGATGCCTACGCGATTCAGAAGGCATGGGTCGATATCAAGCTCAACGAGGGCCGCACGATAATCGGCCACAAGATTGGTCTCACCTCGCGCGCGATGCAGTCGATGGCGGGGATCAACGAGCCCGACTACGGCGTGCTGCTCGACGACATGCTCTATCATGACGGCGCGGAGATTCCCGCCAATCGGTTCATCACGCCGATGCTTGAGAACGAGCTGGCGTTCGTTTTGGCCAGGCCGCTTAGGGGCCCCGGCTGCACCATCTTCGAGGTGCTCAACGCGACCGACTACGTGATTCCCGCCCTCGAAATCGTGGATCTTCGCACGCGGCGCGACGATCCGGAAACGCGCGCGCCGCGCCGGGTGGTGGATACGATCGCCGACAATGCGGCGAACGCGGCGCTGGTGGTCGGCGGCCGTCCGATCCGGCCCCTCGATGTGGACCTACGATGGGTGGGCGCGTTGTGCTATCGGAACGGAGTGCTGGAAGAATCGGGAATCGCCGCCGCCGTGCTGAACCATCCGGCCAACGGAATCGCATGGCTTGCCAACAAGCTTGCGCCGCACGGTCACGGCCTTCAGGCCGGCGAAATCGTGCTGTCGGGTTCGTTCACGCGCACGGTGCCCGCGCGAGCGGGCGACACCTTTCATGTGGATTACGGACCGCTCGGCTCGATTTCCTGCCGCTTCGTCGGAGAGAAGTGAATGGACCTGCCCGTAAACGGCTTCAAACGCGCAATCCGCGAAGGACGCTCGCAAATCGGCCTGTGGCTCGCCCTTGCCGATCCAGTATGCGCGGAGTTGTGCGCCGGCGCCGGATTCGACTGGCTGCTGCTCGATGCGGAGCACGGGCCGAACGATCTGCGAAGCCTGCTCTCGCAACTGCAGGCCGTCGCGCCCTATTCCTGCAATCCCATCGTCCGTCCCCGGATCGGAGACACACATCTCATCAAGCAGATTCTCGAGATCGGAGTTCAGACCCTGCTGGTCCCGATGGTTGAGACGGCGGAGCAGGCGGCCGCACTGGCCGCCGCGATGCAGTATCCTCCGGTCGGAGTTCGCGGAGTCGGAGCTGCGCTCGGACGATCATCGCGATGGAACAGGATTCCCGACTATCTGAAGCGAGCGGGCGAAGAGATGTGCCTGCTCGTGCAGATCGAAACGCGCCGCGGCCTCGACAACATCAGGGCGATCGCGGCAACGCCGGGCGTTGACGGCGTCTTCATCGGCCCCGCCGATCTTTCCGCATCGATGGGCCATTTGGGCAACATGACCCATCCCGAGGTTCTCTCCACCATCGAGCAATGCATCGGCCACGTCCGCGCGGCGGGCAAGGCGGCGGGAGTCCTGATGGGCGACGAGACGCTGGTCAAACGATACCTGGAACTCGGATGCACCTTTATCGCGGTCGCCGCGGACACGATCCTGCTCGCGCAGGCGGCGGACCGGACGGCGGCCCGGTACAAGGAGCTGGTAAAGCAATAAGTCCCTTCCGGCGGGCGCCACTCCATGACGCGGGGCGATCCTACGCGGACGCCCCGCGTTTAACATTTCCGTAGCAATAGTTTGCTATTGATGTACCGTGCGAATCAGTGACCCATCTTTCGGGCTTCGGTGACTCCGAGAGCGATGGAGACTTCTGTGATGCCCGACGAGCAACAGCAGTTCACTGTTGGCGGTTTGGTCTGGGTGTGGACCGACGTGGGCAGATGGTATTCGGGAACGGTGGTGGATGTCTCCGAAGCGGCGGTCAAAGTGCGTTTGAGCAAGATCCACCATCCCCATCACATCGAAGTCACCCCTGATTGCCTGCGCCCGCGCAATTTCCTGATGCACGGCGCCGACCGCCCCCGAATCAAGATCCCGAAGGCGTAACCCGCATCGACGTTTCCAGGGAGCGGCCGGGCGAACATTGTCCGCAAGGACTCCCGTGTGCAACATTGGCGGCGTAACGATCGCGGATCGATCCGGACAATGCGGCGCTCCGAAACGATCTCCAACGTTCTTATCGCTGTTCTGATAGCGATCATCGGCTACTTCGCGTACACGATGCGCGACCTGATCCTGCTTGCCTGCGGCGCTGCGCTCTGCGCGCTGGCCTCGCAGCCGATTATCGATCGACTTCGCAACGTCGAATTCGCAAGCCGGCGTCCTTCCGTTCCAGGATTGGCGACGATGGCGCTTCTCGGCATCGCCGAGCTCGCGCTTGTCGTCTCGACGCTCGCGCCCGCGTCCGCGGGATGGCTTCATCGGACGGCCGCGACGTGGCAAAGCACCTACGGAAGTGCGCTTGTGGCCTGGATCGGCGCCATCCCCGCCGCGCCCGCCCGGACCGTGCGCGACAGCGTGATGCGCGCGACCGCGGTCGTGGTGGTCTGGCTGATGCTGGCGATCGTGATGCGCCAGTACGGGCGCAGGATGATTCTTCGCGCGGCCGCGATAGCGCCGCCGCGCCTTCGTCCCCGGATGTTCTCCGCATTCGAGCGAATCATCGACAACCACGATGAATGGCTGATGCGCGAGATCACGCTGATGCTGACGGCGGGGGTGTCGAGCTTCATGGTGCTGGGGCTGCTCGGCATCAAGTACTTCCACTTTCTTGCGGCGCTTACCGGCGCGGCAAGCCTGTTTCCCCCTGTCGGATTGACTGCGGCGATGGTGGTTTGCGGACTTGCCGCGGGTGCGGAATCGATGTTCAAGCTGGTGGGCGCGCTTGCCTTCTTTGCCGCATATTCCGAACTGGAAAGCGGCTTCCTGCGGCCCCGCCTGGCGGACGGCCGCGTCGCGCTCCCGCTGCTCGCCCTGATAGTCGCGCTGATGCTCGGCATGACCGTGGCCGGATTGGCGGGCGCGATGATCGCGTTGCCGACAGCGGCCGCCGCTTCAATTGTGGTCGGTGGATACGTAATCCGAAGCCCCCGAACCGCGCTTCCCCTCGATCCCTGCGCCGCGTGTGAGCTTCGCGAACTGGGCGTCGCCCGCGCCTCCTCGCTGCCCGCCGTCGCGGCGGAACCGGTTGGCAACGACGCCTTTGAAGATTCACGGGGAAGCGAATGGCCCGGAAGGGCGGCGCTGATGCTTGCGAATGCCGTCGCGGCGATGATGGTCCTGGCGCTCCTCGAGATCGAGCATCCGTACGCGCTCGCCGCGATGGTCGGCGCGGCGGGGCTGATTCCGATCGTGGGGCCGCTCAGCGCTCTGCTCGTGTGCGCAGTGGTTGCCGGCGCCGAATCGATCTTCAAGGTCGCGGCAGTGCTCGCTTTCTTTGCCCTTTATCCGCAGGTCGAAGCTCAGTGGCTCGAACCCCGTGTCGCCGATCGCGTTTATGCGGCGGCCGTCGCGATTGTATGCGGCGCGGTGATCGCCGGCTTTGCGGGATGGGGTGTCGCGGGCGCCATCGGCGCCATTCCTGTCGGAATCCTTGCGGCGATCGCGCTGCTCGGCGACCGGCCGCGGCCGCAGATTTCCCGGATTGCCGAGGACGCTTCGCGCCTGCATCTGCGCGACTCCTGAAATTGCTCTTCTCGCCGCGCCTCAATGGGGCGGCATCGGGATCCACACCGGCGGTGTTCCGGGAAACTTCAGCGCCTTGAGAATCGCCGCATCGTCCGCCTCGTGCGGCTTCAGATACACATAGAAGTTGTCCGTGCGGTCGACGAGATCATCCCTGGGCTGGCTGCGCGGGCTGACGAGCATCTCGAGGCTGAATCGCACGTGCATGTAGTAGGGCAAAACCTGCTCGAAGTTCTTAACCTCCGGCTCGAAAACGTATCGATATGAGTGCGAGCCGGTGATGCGCAGCACGCGCTCGGGGTTTTCCTCAAGCGGATGCAACGGGACTTCATTCCATGAAGTCCCGATTTGCACGTAAGCGCGCACCGTCGGCGCCATCACGTAGATCGGCCGCTCCCCGATCGTGTTGCTGAGAAGCAGGGTCAGGACATAGCTGTCGCCGGTACCGAAGCTTACCTCCTTGATGTCGGTCCTGAGCCCTGCCATCGCGAACTCCTCCAGTTGCGCGCGCGCCTGCGCTCTCTGCACGATGCGGAATTGCTGGTAGCGCGCCACTCCCCAGTTGATTCCGTAGGCGAGCAGCAGGATCGGCATGGCCCACATCAGGAAACGGCCGGCGATGCGCTCGAAGCCCTGTCCCAGCCTGACCGGCTCGGGGGCGGGATCGACCGGTGCGAATCGCTGCGGGGCCGCGCGCTCCGGCGGCGCAGGCGCTCTCTCTTCTTGCGCCATGGGAGCGATCTCGCTCGACTCGACGGCCGCCGCCCGCCCGCTTTCCATGCGGATCACGACGTCGGCGGCGCGCGCGATCGCGCGATTGTGCGTGACGATCGCCATCGTGATTCCGTCCGCCCGATGAATATCGATGAGCAGATCGAGGATCTCGCGTTCGGTCTCCTCGTCGAGGTCGGCCGTCGGCTCGTCGGCCAGGATCAGATCGGGCGAATTGATCAAGGCTCTCGCGATCGCGACGCGGCGCTGCTCGCCGCCGGAAAGCTGACCCGGATAGGATTCGATTCGATCGCGCAGTCCGACGCGATCCAGGATCGCGTGTGCGCGTGCGTATGCGCTTTGGGGATCGAGGGTTTTCCCGATCAGCGCCGGGAGCGCGACGTTGTCGATCGCGCGCAGGGTCGGCAGCAGATTGGCGAACTGGAAGACGAAACCGAGGCGGCGGTTGAGGAATTCCGCGCGCTCATCCGCGCTCATCGCCCACAGGCTCCGTCCGTCGATCGTAACCTCTCCCGCGCTCGGCCGCATCAACCCGCCGATCATCGCAAGCAGCGTCGACTTTCCGGAACCGGATCGGCCGACGATCGCGATGAAGCGTCCGCGCTCGATGCTGAAGCTCGCGTCCCTGACCGCTTCGATTTCACGTCCGAAGCGCTTGGCAAGGGCTGACGCGCGCAGCATCAGGCTCCCTCTCCCATCACCAGAGCGTAGGGGTCGTTGCGGTTCGCCGTCCACGCCGGCATGGTAGCGCCGGCAACCCCAAGAGCGACCGCCGCAATCACGCATCCGGCCGCGAACGCCGCGATCGTCGCGGCATCCGGCCATACGAAGAGGATCTGGAGCGATTCCAGGTGATACACGAGCGATCGCTGGAACGCGAACAGGCATCCTCCACCCAGGATGATTCCCCCGATGCCGCCCAGGCCGGTGGTCAATCCCGCTTCCGCCAGAAGCATCCGCATCACCTGCGATCCGCGCGCGCCGATCGCCTTGAGCACGCCGACCTCGCGGGCGCGTTCGGCGATGATCGCGGAGAACAGGAGACCCACGAGGATCATCATCGCTCCCAGCATCACGCCCGTGAACGCCGCGACACCGGCAAGCAGGGCGGTCACCGATTGCCGGTTCGCCGTCATGATCGAGGTCGCGGAGACAACCTTCACTCCCGCAATCCGCCCGATCGCGAAACGCACCTGCTCGGCGGTCGCTCCGACGTCGAGTCTCACGAGGACCGCGGAAAGCCTGCGGGGTGCGTAGCCGGGCAGGCATAGCGATGCCTGCGCGCCGGAGCGCCGGGCAATCTCGGCGACCGTGTCGAAGCTTGTGAAAAGAGATTCATCGAAAGGGCCGACTCCCGTGCGGCCCAGCTGTCCGTACACCTGCGCGGTGGCGCCGCACAATTCCAGTTCGTCGCCGATCTTCTCGGCGCGGCGCGCGCCTGCCAGCAGGTCGCCCGTCCGCATCGGGTGTTCCGCATGCCGCACGATCCACGGGACTACGGAGAAATCGAGCCAGGGATCGAAAGCGATGAGGTTGACGCGATGGTTCGGCATTCCGGCCATCACCGGCACCGAGTACACGCGCTGCGGCGCCGCGCGCGCCACACCGTCGAGGCGCGAAACCTGCTCAAGAACGCTTTCGTCGAAGGTGGCGTCGGTCGGCTGAACCGTCAGAAGCGCGCTGGTGATGTTGACGAGGGTGTCCTGCGGAACCACAACCAGGTCGGCGCCCATCCGGGAGAATCCGACCTCGATGCTCGCGCGAATCCCTTCGGCCACCGTGAGCGAGGCAAACACCGCCCCGCTCCCGAGGGCCACCGCGAGCATCAGCAGGATCGTCCGCGCCGGCTTGCGCCCGAGGTTCTGGATTGCAAGCCGCGTGAAAAGCCAGAAGGTGGCGCGCGGCCGATGCCCGCCGGCAGGGGCGTTCATGGTTGCAAACAAAAGCCGAGGAGGGGCCGCTGCGCACCCGCGCCCGAGGGCCGCCCGCCCCGCCGTGTCATCCTAGAGCGTCGTGCAGCGGCTGTTGCGGAGTTGCTCGACCTTGGTCGGCACGACCACGCAATCATGATGCCCGCCGAAGTTCGGCAGATATCCGACCGGCTCCAGCGTGTCCTGGGTGTAGATGAATAATCCGCTCGAGAGCCGCTGAAAGCCGCTGAAGATCTGGAGCACATATTTGCCGTCGTACGTCACGGCCATTGTCTGGCAGTCCGGCCCGATGTTCTGGAACTTCTTGATGATCATCCAGTTCTTCGTGTCCACCACGCACGAGCCGCTGTTCGCCGGTTTCGGATAAAGCACGGAGACGAACATCTTGCTCCCGTCCATCGAGAAGCACAGATGGAACGGGCTCGGGTAGTCACCCACCCAGGTCGGATCCTTCACGAAGGTGATCTTCTTCCAGTCGCGCGGGTCGCTCGCCGACGTGTCGAAGACCGCCATGTTGTTCTGCTTAATGTTGTTCATCATCGTGAAGTGCTTGCCGTCCGGCGAGAAGCCCGCCTCGTGGCCGACGCACTTGATGTCCTCGAACTCGATCTCCCAGGTGTCCGGATCCGACGACACCTTCTTGACCGGCAGGTTCCCGGGCGACCCCTCGGGATTGTGCAGGCAGCACACTGGCTCCCAGTTCTGGCGATCGAGAATCACCGCCGCCGAGCACATCCTGATGACCATCGCGGAGTAGCGGTTGTCCGGATGATGCACCACCGCATCGAGGCCCGTGAGCGTGCGGGGCGAATCGCCGGGGAGTTGTCCGGTGTACACCAGGTACTCGGCCATCGGGACCATCTCCCAGTCGATCTTGTTGCCCTTGGTCCCTTCGTAGTTGTACTTGCCGGTTTCCTTGGCCTTGGTCAGACGCACGATCCTGAGCTTGCCGCCGCCAGACCAGTTTTCCTCGAGCGAGCCGGTGCTGTTCTTGCCGATCCAGTCCGCCCGATACGCCATCTGCACTTCCGTCTTCTGGCCGACATCGGGGCGATTGAAAAACGCGGCGACGTCCTTCTGACCGTCGGCGCACGCGAACCCGGTCGCATCCGGATAGATCACCGTATGCACGCCAAGCCCGATGCCGGTGCTCTCGGAGACGTCCTCGATCAGGTTCATCGATTGTCCGTCGAACTGGACCCGGTAGATATGATTGCCCTGGCCGTATCGATCGAGGATTCCGCGCGCTTTGATCTGCGTGGGCAGCCCGTAGATCATCACGTTGTCGCCGCCCTGCGTCGAGTTGACGAACTCGAAGCCCTTGTAAGGGTCGGGGGAGGGATAAGCGGCCAGATGATGCGAGATCGGGCAGGTGTCGCCGAAGTTCCAGTACGAGATCCACGCGAGCGTGCGACCAGTGGCGAGATCGACCGCGTGCGTGCCGCCGCCGAGCTTTTCCGGGGTGAGGTAGATGTAGTTGCCGAGCGCCCTCAGTGATTGCGCGAGGTTTCCTGCGTTGACGATCTGCGGGCCTCCGCCCCCTCCTCCTCCCGCGGCCAACTGCCCCATGTCCACGGTGGTCGCGTTCTCACTGAGCAGATGCTCGCTCGGGCCGCCAAAGAACTTTCGGCCCAGAACCACACCAGCCACTCCGGTGGCTGCAAGTGTAAGCAGACTTCTGCGGCTCAGGATCCTGGCCATCTCCGTTCTCCCGTATTGTTCAGAAGCGGGGCAGCTCTGAGTCGGCCTGCGGCACTGAACCGTTCGCGATTAGTGAAGTCCGAGCGGTCATCCGACACCATGCGCCCCGGGGTTGGTGCCAACCAAGGCATTCTGTTAACACATGATCAGGTCAGGTTTCCAACGATTCATCGTCAAATGCCGCTTTGCCGCCACTAAGGCGTCCGGGAGGCACGCTCGTGTCGGAAGACAAGACAAGAAGCTACATCGATAATGCCCATCTTGAGTTCGAGCGCCTCAAGCAATCGCAATCCGCTTCGGGGACTCCGCAGGACCGCTTCAACCAGGGTGTCCTCGAAACCCTGCACCAATTGATCCACGCGCTCGATTCGATCGAAAAGCGCCTCGCTCCCGCGCGCGAGCCGGTGCCGCAGAAGATTGCCACCCTCGCGGCTCCGATCGTCAGGCGGGAAGCCGAGCGCGCACGCGCCCTCATCGAACAGGGACGCGGCCGCGTGCTCAGCTTTCGCCAGAGGATCGGCGACTCGATGAAGCGGCTGACCCGCAAAGGCCTTCCCTCCGCGCGGCGCTCCGACGAGCTCGAAAAAGAGCTCGCGGAACTCAAGGGCGATGTGCGGCTGGTGCGGGACACGATGGAAGCGCTGCGCAAGCGGCTGGAGTCGATGGGCCCGCTGCGCAATTGAGTATTTGCTCAAAACCGCGCCGCCATCAGAAATGATAGCGGTTGCCCACCGCCGACTGGCTCACCACGCCCTCGCCGAATTCGTTCGCGAGCGCCCGCACCGCCCGCCATCCGCTGCAATGCGCCGGAATTATCTGGCGGCATCCGAACTGCCGAAGACTAGCCACCGTGTCCGGAATCAGCCGCTCCATCGCTTCGCCCCCGAGGTGCAAGCCGCCGAGCGCGGTATGGATCGGCGCGTTCGGAAACTCCTTTCGCACGTTGAGCAGGACGTTGACGATTCCCGCGTGCGAGCACGCGCTGAATACGATCATCCCCTTGTCCTTCACGTGCACCGCAAGGTAGCGCTCGTCCATGATGAGCGGGTCAGGTTTCCATTCCTCCGCCGCGCCGCCTCGGCACAAGTGGTCGGGCCGTCCCTTCTCGAAGCTTGAGATTCGCGGTATCTCGCCGCTTAGGTAGAAGAAATCGTCCAGCAACAGCCGCGCTTCGCCGTTGTTGATCACTTGGGCGCCGTGCGCTTCGAGCTCCGCGGGCGACGGGACCTTCTGGAACGGGGCGACGGCGCCGGTGCTCAGCCGCGCGCCGCGCTCGAGAAACATCCCGGGATTCACGTGGCAGGGGATTTTCCTTTCCTTTGCCCCGCGGGTCATCTCGTCGAGCGCGGGCAACAGTCCGCCCATATGATCCCAGTGGCCGTGTGAAACCGCGATCGCTTCGACATCGCGCAGCGTTGCACCCACGTTGCGCGCGTTGCCGAGCAGCACGGCGCCGTCCGGACCGGCATCGAACAGCAGCTTGTGCCGCGTGCCGCCGACCTCCGCCGTCAGCAGCAATCCCAGCCCTAGCTGCGCGCAGCACAGGGTGGCGCCCGACAGCTCCTTTGCGCCCGCCGCGATCACGTTGTTGAATTCCGGCGAACAGTTGTGAGGTTTGCTCGAATAGCTGTCGGTCAGATTGTCCGCCAGCACATCGACCGTGAGCCTGTCAACCAAGCGCAGGCTATTCATGGGGACCCCCGGAGGATGGTTTCGAGCGCCCACAGTAACCCGTGATCGCTGTTCGTGGAAGGATCAATCGCTGTTCGGGAACTCGATCGTATCCCGGCGCGGTTGTATCGGTAGAGAGATAATTCGATGGCAAAGATTCGGAAAACCGCGCTCCTTCTCGTCGTCATCTACTGCCTGCTTGCTCCCCCGGGCCTCGCCTCCGCCGCCGCGTCCGTTTCCTCCAGCCCGCAAACGGCAGTGTTCTCCGGCGGATGCTTCTGGGGTGTCGATGCCGTCTTCAAGCACGTCCGGGGCGTGATGAAGGTGACGGCCGGATACGCCGGAGGAAGCGCCGCAACCGCCCACTACGAGATCGTGAGCACGGGGATGACGGGGCATGCGGAGTCGGTCGAAATCCTGTTCGACCCCGCGAAGATCTCCTACCGTCAACTGCTCGAAGTCTTTTTCACCGTGGCCCACGATCCGACCCAATTGGACCGCCAGGGTCCCGATGAGGGTTCGCAGTACCGTTCCGCAATCTTTTACGCCAACGACGAACAGAAGCGCGAGGCTGAAGCGTACATCGCCGAGCTGAACAAGTCAGGCCGTTTCGCCTCTCCCATTGTCACCCAGGTAGTTCCACTGTCGCACTTCTATCCCGCAGAAGAGTCCCATCAAAATTTCTGCGCGCTCCATCCGAATAACCCGTATGTCGTCATAAACGATCTGCCCAAGCTGAAGCTGCTCCAACATAACTATCCCGAGCTTTACAAACCATGATCCAGCCAAGTGCAGGCTAATCTTCAAAACAGGAGCGTTCCCTTAAGACCTTTTCTATCCGCACCGACTACTCTCATTCGATCGGCGATATAGCCATCAGAGTTTCACTCCAAGGCACCGGAAGCCGTCATCGTTTTTTCGAAATTTTTTCACTATGCATTTGCCCCGAAGTCCTATTCTGTTCGGTAATCAATGACGTTACCTGTTTTGATCGGTCAAGAAGTGCGCCAGAGCTCTTGCTCACTTCTTGCTATGCGATTAGAAAGTTGCTGACAACCAACGCAGTTTCGACATGAAGTTCGTAGGTCGGGGGTGGCCCACTTGTGTGGCCGCGGCGGCGATCGGTGTATCGCTGTTGCCTGTCGCGGTCGTTTTCGGTGGTTGCGGGACCACCCCGGGGTGGACTCGCCTCAAGCCGATCACCGAAAAACCCAAGCCCTATCATCAAACCGTCTTTCTCGCCTCCAGCGCCTGCCAGACCTGCCATCCCAAGCAATACGAGGAATGGCGGACCTCGATGCATGCCTACGCGCAGCACAGTCCGGTGTTCCAGGCTTTCAATGCATACGTGCTCAAGGCGAGCGGCGGCACCGTCGGCACCTTCTGCGATCGATGTCATTCACCCATCGGCATTTCCTCCGGGGAGAGCCCCATTCTTCCCGACAACAAGCGCTCAGAGGTCGCCCTCGACGGGGTCGGATGCATGACGTGTCATTCGCAGCACACCAACCAGGTCGAGGCATCGGGCCTGATTCCCGTGCCGATTCCCGGCGACGCGGAGCCGGTCGTTTACGGACCGTACTACGGGTCGGACGAGGCGAATCCGACCGGCGACCCGTTAAACCAACTGATCAAGACTCCGCACAAATCCGCGTATTCGAAGTATTTCGGGTCTGCGAACCTGTGCGGAGCGTGTCATGACGTTCTGACCCCGGACGGCTTCCGGATCGAGGAGGCCTACAGCGAATGGAAGAACGGGCCGTACGCGCGCAAGGGGATCATCTGCCAGGACTGCCACATGGGTCCCGAGCCCGGCAAACACTACGTCCGCGCCGAGATGACGCGCGACTACATAGTCGATCACAACATCTTTCCCCAGGCCCCCAAGCGCTACCGCACCAACCATCGCTTCACCGGGCCTGACTATTCGATGCTGCCGGAGTTCGGGAAGAACGCGCTCGGGCTGGACAGGAAATCGTTCGGACGCCTCGAGCAGCATCTCGAACAGGAGCGCGAAACGCTGCTGCGAAACGCCGCGACCGTCGATGTTCGCGCGCCGTCAAGCGTCGCTCCCGGCTCGACGATGAGAATCGGTGTGTCGGTCACGAACTCCGGCGCCGGGCACAATTTCCCCACCGGATTCGCCTCCGAGCGCCAGGTGTGGCTCGAGGTGATCGTCTCCGATTCCGCGCGCCGCCCGATTTATTCATCGGGCGATCTCGACCGCAACGCCGACCTCCGCGATTGGGAGAGCGATGAGGTTCAGAACGGCTCGCTTCCGGTCGATTGGGACCTTACGAATTTCGAGGCGGCGTTCGTGCTGACCAACTTTCGCGGCACTCAGTCCAACGGCGTCAGCACGACGAACCGCCTGATCAATCCAATCCCGTTCGTCACCCCCGCGACCGAGCCTGCCTTTATCCAGGGTTTTCCGTTCGCGGGCCGAATCTTCAAGCAGGGCATCCCGCCGCTTCAGACCCGGACGGCCAACTACGACGTGAAGGTTCCGGCGGACGCCGCCGGCCCGCTGCTTGTTTCGGTGAAGCTGCGCTACCGGAATTTCCCGCCGCACTTCCTGCGCGACATCGGCGTTGCCGATCTCGTGGAGAAGCTCCGAACCGTGGACCTGACCAGCTACAGCGCCGAGGTGGCCGTCTCCAGGTAGCGGAAACGATGATGCGCCCGAGAAATCGCATCCGCCGCCGACCGGCGGCATCGTCGATGAGTATAGCGGCTTTGGCCGCCGCGCTCCTCGTGATTGTCTGCGGGCGCGCGGAAGCGATAACTCTTTTCGGCAGCAACTTCCTTTCTCCCGGCCGGCAATGGGACCCTGGCTTCTCGCTGTTCGGCGAGGAGCTGTCGCCCCGGCTCGACCTTGACGGCCTCGTGCGCATCCAGATCCTCGACCAGCAACTCCACAATCAAACCAACAACCTCATCACACCCCAGCTCGATCTCCAGACCAATCTGCAGCTCACGGCCACGCAGCGGGTGTATGCGCTATGGCGTCCGATCGAATGGGGCGCGCGCGAGCCGACGTTTTTCCAGTTCGGGAACGATCACGGATGGACCGGGCGGTTCAGCGAAACTCCCCAGGCGCTGTTCTACGAAGGGCAGCCGTTCAACTGGCTCAGCCCCAACGATCGCCTGCCGCTCGACTTCACGCTCGCGATCGGGCGTATTCCGCTGTTCCTGCACAACGGCCTGTGGTTCAACAACTTCATGGACGGCTTCCAGCTATCAAAGAACAATATCCAGCTCGGAAACCTTTCCAATCTCAATATCATGTACTTCCTCACCCTGGGTGAGACCCAGCCGGGGCTCAACCTCAACCTTGCCAATCGGCGCGAGGCGACCAAGCGCGTGATGGGCGCCGACATCAACGGAGACTGGCGCGACTACTTCTTCGAGCTCAGCTACGCCGCGAGCTACGACAACGACAAGCTGCCCGGACTCGAACAGAACCTCAACCGCGGCTTCTGGGCCGTCTCCGTCACGCGAACCTTCGGCTTCAACTCAGGCGTGTCGCTGCGCGCGATGGGAAGCACGGGCAACGGGACGGCGGGAGCGGGAGAACTGGCGGCGCTCGAGACCCAGCGCGGCGTTCTGGGCCAGCTCGCCTACTTCAACATCTTCGGCGCGACCAGAAACTGGAAGACTCCCTCGGTAAGCGGATCTCCCCTCAGCC
>Ga0070740_10003995_pt1 | contig 14938 bp, 10 predicted proteins | sample Coa_R2_FD_67286 | JGI IMG/M metagenome (GOLD analysis project Ga0070740, IMG submission 67286) | Surface soil microbial communities from Centralia Pennsylvania, which are recovering from an underground coalmine fire - Coalmine... | ecosystem: Environmental > Terrestrial > Soil > Unclassified ... | reverse complement strand
GCTTGCCGAAATAGTTGATGGCGGGCGCCACACCGAGCGCCAACTGCTTGAGATCCGCGGCGTGAATTGCAATTCGCAGCACGCCCTGGAAATGCGCCACCTCACGCATCGCGATGTTGGGCCGATAGGGAGGCAGTTCGGGATCCTTCTTGCGATCGCTCGCGCGGGTTTCCTGGCGGATTCGCTGAATTGTGCCGGTGACGCAGACATGCTGCGGCACGCCGATCCGGACGGCCGCCTTCGTCAGGCGGCGAACGAGATCTGCGGGATCGCTCGTCAATCGATAGCGAAGCGCAGCGTCGAGAATTGCGAGCTTGACCGAGTACGGAGTCGGAACCAGGAGAGTCTTCCCTACTGTCGAGGTCGCGCGAGACATTTTTAACGCAAACAACCCGACAGGAGCATAGCGAAAAACCAGCCAGGGGCGCTCGACTTCCGCGAATTCTTCCGGCAATTCATCTGTTTCCAGCCCGAATGCTCCGAACGATTCCGGCATCATATCTCCGAGGCGATTTTCTCCAGTGAAAAACACGCGCTCGCGAGATTGTCGAACAGATATGTCTCGATTGCCCCGGACATCCGGTTCAGCGTTTCGGCGATCGAAACGATCTCGGCGCGAAAGCCCTTGCCGAGCGGACTCATCATCGGCGCCGGCAGATGCGAGCGCGAAGCCGTCAACACTCCTGAACATTCCAGAACGTGGGGGCTCTGCGTATTTCGCTGCGCGCCGGCTGGCCGCAGCAGAGTCGCCAGCAACGACTGTACAGCGGCGCGGCGGCGCGATCTCAGCGAGTCTTCGGGAATTACGAACTCGCGGGTCACATCGTTGCGGCCAATCCGCGAGAGTTCCAGGTGACAGATCCATGCGTACACCCCGGAACTCGCCGGCCGATGAAAAACCGTCTGCGATCCGGCAATGGTGCCCTCCCCGCGCGGAGCCTGCGTGCCGGTCTTGCGGCGATCCGGTTGATACTTCACGTGAAAATACTGGTCCGTTCGAACCTTGTCCGGAATCCCGACAACCCACGCGAATTCGGCGCACGATTTTCTTGGTACCGTGATTCCCTCCGTAAACAGAGTGCCTGCGATATCCGTCACCGCGCACCGCGCAATCATCTCGGATTGCACTTCCGCCGCGCCGCGGCCTTTGATCGCGGATTTAAAATCCGCGTCGACCGTGATGCGATCCGCGCTGCCGAGTGCTGCGCCTTTCGACAATGGCTGACCGTCCGCCGCGAGCGCCGCAGTCAAGTGCTGCACGTAAATGTGCTTGAACATGTCACCTGAAACAGCGTTCACGGCGTGGCGTTCGCCCGAAGGATCGATTACGTGAACGATACGGGTCTGCTGGAGATTTCCTTCCACGCCCTCACTGTTGAGATTGTGCAGCGCGAGAGTGACTTCCGCCGACACGGAAATCGATTGAATCATGCGGGGATTGCCTCCGGAGTCCGGGTTTCGGCGGTCGCATCAACCGTGCGCGCCGGACGGCATCCAGCCATGGCGCACAACAACGCGGCGGCCGGGATGCGCCGGGGCAGACGCTCTATCGCCGAGAGACATGCATCCCGTTCCTGCCTGCTGATCCTCGCGGCCCGAAGCCCCGTGCTCTGCCGCCGGAACGATTCCGTATTGAACGCTTCCACGAAGTCCGCGACGATTCGCGGCAAATCGCGCGTCGTTGCGCGCCGAAGATCGGAGAGCACGCCGTATCGAATCTCGCGCCGATTCAGGCGGCCGCTATGGCGGGCGGACTGCGCACCGAGCGTCGACGCACGAAGCGCGGCGGCTACGGCGAGAAGTCCAGGATTGCGCAGCCAGGGCCGGAGATCCGATTCCCGGCGCAAAATTGGCGCGACACTCGCTTCGCTGAATTGCGGAAGCACCCAGTCATCGAGCGACCGCCGCCTGAACACCAGAGCTGAGTATCCGGCGAGAAACTCAATGAAGGCGGGAATCGAATCGCTCCTCTGGCATTGCAGTGTTGAGCGATATTGCTTCAACAAAGCGAATTCGTCGGAGTGGCTATCATCCAGCCGTCGAAGTACGATCTCGTGGGCTTCGATCGTCTCCAGCCAGCACGAGGCGTGTTCAGACGTCCGCAATTCTAACCAATCCGGAAGCGCGAGCTGGTCCATCGCGATCAGCGTATGGGCCTGCCCCATATCTTTGTAGTGCGCGACGTGCATTCCCCGCACCGATTCGCGCGGCGGCTGATGCCTGCTCGCGGTTTTAATCAAGATGCGCGCAAGAGCCAGAATCGCGCGGCAATCGATCTTGACGGAACCCCCGCCAAATTTCAGTTCGCGAAACTCCTTCATCGCCGGCGCCAGCCGATCGTATTCCGCTACCGCCGGAATCGGTGTGTACAGTCGCAAATCGCCCGAAGTGAACCATCCCGCGCTCGCGGCGAAGTACCCGCGAAACCGGAGCCATTCGAGAAACGGCTCCGCCCACCGGTCCTTGGTTTTGTCGCTCCGATTCGTTCCCGAAGGCTTCAGCAGCGCGTATCCGCGGCAACATTCGGGATGAAAGAGCTGAACCAGGGGCGGCGAGAATACGAAATCGGCCCGCCCATTGAGAGACTCCCAGATTCGTTGCGCCCAGTGGTCTCGCTTCGTTTTTGAGAATTTCTCGTACAGCAGAGTGGGTCCGCCAAACGCTTTCATCCGTGAAAGGATCATCGTCATGCGATCTGTTGTTTTCGATGACCGATCAAGAGGTTCATACCCCGGATCGGCGTTATCCAGGTCGGCAGGAACCGCGGGACGCCGCAGCTCGATGACAAAACGATCCTCAAGCTCAATGATCCGCGGATCGAGACCATGGAGCAGATCCGCGGCGCCGATCGCCGCCAGAGCATCAGCGTGCGTGCCTGTCTTCTTCAGGACCGTATATTGCTTCATTTCGTGCCGCGATCAAACACGCGCAAGATTTTTCCTTCGTTGTGAATTTTTCTCGCCAGATCTGGCCGGGCGAATTGCGGCTGTTCATCACGATGTACCGTTTTCGGTCGTGCCAACGTGCTGGCCCGCTCGACGCTTGATGAGTTCCCTCGTGCGGCCTACTGCTGCGGCGGAGCGTGAAAACGGCCGGTCCACGCCGCTTTGCCGATTACGTGTCCGTCCATTGCTTTGAGTATTTCGTCGCGGCTCGTATTGGCCGGTAGATCGAGCTTGGTGTCCAACGCGTAGAACTCGAAGATGTAGTGATGGAACGGTCCCGGACCTGCGCCCGGTCCGAAGTATCCGCCCGGATTCCCATTGCGCGCCAAAAGGCCGGGACCGTTGCGGGTGCCATCCGGAAGATCGCCTGTGCCCAGCCCTTCGGGCAAACCCTTGGCTGAGCCAGGAATGTTGAACGCGGTCCAGTGAAGAGTGTCGGCCGTCGTCTTGTTCGTGGAATTCTCCACATCGTGGAAAATCACCGCATAGGTTTGAAGCGTCTCCGGCGCCGAAGCCGTATTCCCTCCGAGCGTCCAATGAAACTCGAACGCTGGCGATTTGTTCTCGCCTCGAAACGCGTTTTTCATGGGAATCTCGCCGCCGTCAGGCCAGGCTGCCGACGTGACGGAGAACACAAGTCGAGGCGGCGGTCCTTTGCTAGCTCCGGTTTGCGCCAATAGAGCTACCGGCAGAAAGGCAAGTGCGATTGCTCGAACGCGAAATGTCATGAGTTGATCTCCATCTCGTGATTGCTATTGTACACTACACAGTAATGTTTACATGACGACCCGTCCCGCTTACCATACCATAAATCGAGGAAATTGCCCTCAGCGCGAACGAGTTCGTCGAGGGTTCCGTCCCGGATCGCGCCGAACGTTTGCGGCTATTCTTCAATTAAGCGGAGTCACGAATTGAGGAGAATCTAAGAGTATGGAAATCCAGGAGCCAGTTGAGTTTCTCAACTACTTCCAAAAAATCCATCAACGGACGATGAACGTAGTCCGCGCGATCCCCGCCGATCGCGTGGACTGGACCTTTCGCAAAGGCAGTTTCACGCTTGGCGATCTGGTGCGCCATATCGCGGCGGCGAATCGCTACATCTTTCTGGAGGTCGTAAAGAACGGCCGCAGCACGTACTCGGGGTGCGGCCGCGAATTGGCCGCGACTTACGATGAGATCGTCCAATTCTCCGAGCGCCTCCACGCCGAGGCAGTCGAGATCCTTTCTGCTTTGAGCCATGAAGACTTACGGCGGAAGTGTACGACTCCTGACGGCGCGTCGATTACGTCGTGGAAGTGGCTGAGGGCGATGGTGGAGCATGAGGTGCATCATCGGGGGCAGATCTACATCTATTTATCACTGCTTGAAGTATCGGCTCCGCCCCTGTACGGATTGACCTCGGAGCAAGTGCGGGATCGAAGCAGCCGGTGAGACCATCTCCGAAACTTCCGGCGTGCCCAAATGCAATATAAATCGTTATCGCAATACAACGCCTCGAAGGTTCGTTATTGAAGCGCTGGCGAAAGATTTGCTCGGCTCCGGCTGCGGGCTTTCTGGGTCCTTGCTGATAGGTAAGGACGTTCTGCCCCCCGCCAGATCGGCGATTTACTTTGCACCATCGCGCGCTGGCTTCGCTGAGGTGCTGCTGGAGCGTTAACCAGGCCGTCGCGTCAATTCCCTTATGTCGTATACTTGAAAGACTGTTGTACCGCGTTCGTGCGTGAAAAACACGCGCGCGGCTCGATGTTACGCGATCTATGACAATTCGTTTCAGATTTGACGGCGCACCGTGCCGGGTGTCCTCTTTGCAGCGGCGCAAGCCATCTAGCGCTCGATGATGATTGCGTGGCCTAAATCCGTAACGAGTCTTCGCAACTACAACGCACATTTTTTCGCCTCGGATTTGCTGGCCGGAGTCACGGTCGGCTTGGTCGCATTACCGCTTGCGATGGCGTTCGCGATCTCCTCGGGATTACGGCCGCAAGACGGTTTGTATTGTGCGGTTATAACCGGCTTTCTCATCTCTCTATTCAGTGGGTCACGTTTCCAGATTGGCGGTCCGACCGGTGCCTTCGTCGTCGTGGTTTACGGCATCGTTGCCAAGTATGGTGTTGACGGCCTTCATGTGTGCACGCTGCTTGCCGGCGTAATACTGGCTGCGCTTGGTCTGACAGGCATGGGATCAGCGGTCAAATACATCCCGCGGCCTGTCGTAATCGGATTCACGAACGGCATCGCTCTGCTGATCGCGAGCACTCAGCTCAAGGACTTCTTTGGCATCGCCATTGACAGCGTGCCCGGCGAATTCGTCGCGAGATTGCGCGTGTTGGCGGCAAATGCGGCGCGCCTCTCGCCGCAGGCGACTGCTCTTTCCGCGGGAACACTGGTCGTGATCGTCCTCGCGATGCGATTTCTTCCGCGCGTACCAGGCGCGATCCTCGCTCTGTTCGGCGGCACGATCACGGCTCGGCTGCTCGGCCTGCACATCGAGACAATAGGAACAAAATTCGGAGGGATTCCGACCGGGCTGCCCCATTTTTCCGTCCCGCATTTCCCTCCGGGTGCGTTGGCGGAACTGCTTTCGCCGGCGCTGGCCATCGCCATGTTGGGAGCAATCGAATCGCTTCTTTCCGCGACCGTCGCCGATCGGATGGGCCGCGATAAACACAATCCCAACGTGGAGTTGTTCGCCCAGGGCATCGCGAATATGTTGTCGCCGCTGTTCGGCGGCCTTCCCGCCACCGGCGCCATCGCCCGGACGGCAACCAGCATCCGTTCAGGCGCGAAGACTCCAGTGGCGGGTATGATTCATGCGCTGACCATTCTCGCCGTGCTCGTCTGGGCCGCGCCGCTCGCTCGACACATTCCACTCGCCGTGCTCGCGGCGATTCTTATGGTGGTCGCCTACAACATGGGCGAGTGGCGCGAAATTCCAGCGCTGCTGAAGCTGACCAAATCCGATATCGCAGTTTGGTTTGTGACCTTTGCGCTGACGGTGTTTGCTGATCTCACGGTCGCTGTACAGGCCGGGATGATCCTCGCGGCACTCCTGTATATCCGCAAAGTCACGATGACGACCACCGTGACTCATGTGACCCCCCAGGACATCTCGAGCAGCAGCGTACACATCCTTCAGGACAAGCTTATTCCCGAGTACGCGGCCGTATTCCGCATTCACGGCCCGTTCCTGTTCGGAGCTACGGATAAGATCGCGGAAATTTCGGACCGGCTCGATACGTTGCCGCCCGTGGTGTTGCTCCGCCTGCGTAATATGACCGCGATTGATGCCACCGGGCTCCAGGCGTTGGAAGATCTGGCCGATGCGGTCCACGCCTCCGGGCGCGCTCTGATTCTGTGCGGTGCCCGCGAGCAGCCAGCCCGCCTGATGCGTGATGCCGAATTTGAACGCCACGTAGGAGCTGAGAATATTTGCCTCAATATCAGCGAAGCGCTCAAACGAGCGGAGGTGGTATATGCCGCTCGAAGTTCGCCGTGACGATTCAGGATTTTCCGGCGTGAATTTAAGCGACGATCGCGACATGCGTGCCGTTTTTTCCGCGACATCACTTCGAAGGGCCAGCTTCATCGAGGCTAAGATTACCCATTGCTGGTTTTTTCTGTATGTTGACGCGCCGCGACGAATCTGTTAAAAAATAAAGAATCATTTTTTTGTGGTGCCCACCGCAACGGGGGGCGTTGTCGAGTTGGGGAATTTTCAATTCTAGCTTTTGGGGGACCTCCGATGGCTCGCAGACGGTTTGATCGTCAATATGGATTTCTCGCGCTGCTAGCGATAGCCGCATTATTTCTGCTCGCGACCGGCCTTCTGGGCCAGGATGCAACGGGCCGCATCGTAGGCTTGGTCACGGACCCGTCCGGATCCGTCATTCCCAAGGCGAAGATCACCGTGACCAATGTGGGAACCGGGATCAGTTCTACCGCTCTGGCCGGTGACGATGGGGCCTACCAGGTTTTGCTATTGCCCGTGGGCTCATATCGGGTTGAGGCCGAAGCGGCGGGCTTTCGCAAGAGCGTCACCAATCCGCAGGATCTGGCAATCAATCAGTCTCTCAAAATCGACTTCAAGCTCGAAGTCGGCTCGACCACGGAAACGGTTCAGGTCGAGGCTAACGCAAGCGGCGTCGAGACCGTGAATTCTTCGCTCGGGCAGGTCGTTTCAGGAACGCAGATCGCGAACGCGCCTCTCAACGGACGGAATGTGATGGATCTGGCGAAGTTGATGCCGGGCGTCATCCCGGCGGTCGCTGGGGCGACCACGACAGCCGGCGGGACCGCTTTCAGCGTGGCGGGATCGAGGACGGATTCGGTCAGCTTCCTGATCGACGGCGCGATGAATACGAACCTTCTGAACAATGGCCTGATCCTGAACCCGAATCCGGACGCCGTGGATGAGTTCAAGATTCTTACCAGCAACTACAACGCGGAGTATGGCCGCAATGCGGGTGGAATCGTCAGCGTGGTGACGAAGTCCGGCACCAACACCTTCCATGGGTCGGCGTACGAGTACGTGCGCAACAACTACTTCAACGCCAACTCATTCTTCAATAACCAGCAGGGGCTCCCGGTGGACGTGCTGAAGCGCAACCAGTTCGGAGCGCAGGTGGGCGGTCCGCTTTCCATTCCGAAGGTCATCAATGGTAAGGACAGGATCTTCTTCATGGTGGCTTATCAGGGGCAGCGTCTTTCGCAGCTCCAGACGGGATCGAGTGTGACGACCTTCACGCCGGCCGAGCTAAGTGGAGACTTTTCCCACTCCAACTCGACGCGCACGGGTCCTGACCCGAACGTCGTGAAATTCCTCACAAACAATCCATATTTCCAGCCAAACGCCGGCCTGGCTCAGCAGGGAATCATAGACCCGAGCAGGATCAATCCCGTTTCGCAGAACTTCATTAAAGCGGGCTTGATTCCGACATCGCCGACGGGCGTGCTCTTCCCGCAGGGGTCGGCGATCGACAACCGCGACGAACTTACCGAGAAGGTTGACGTCAACCTGACGCAGAACGACAAGCTGTCGGTGCTGCTCGGATCCAGCCGCGCCACGAGTTCGGCCCCGTTCGGCGGGGGCAACGTTGCGGGATTCCCGAATTTCACCTATACGCATCGCTATGCAGGAACCGTCAACTACACGAAGACGATTTCGCCGACGCTGCTGAACGAATTCCGCTTTTCGGCGACGCGTAATAACAATTTTCAGAGCGTCCCGGGCGTTAAGCTCCCGACGCCGCAGGAACTCGGCGTTGGGATCACTCCCGACGATCCGACCGGGCCTCCTGTGCTTTCGTTCTCAAGCGGCTTGACCGCCGGATTCAGCGTGCAGGGGCCGACCGCGCTGATCGACAACACGTATATCTGGCGCGACGACTTGATCTGGACGCACGGCAAGCACTCGGTAAAGACCGGATTCAGCTATACGCCGTATCAGAACAACACCGCCTACGATTTCTATGTCAATGGCGAAATCTACTACCGCGCGACGAACGGAAACAACATCTGGTCCTCGAACGACCACGCAGATTTTCTGTTTGGGTTGCCGGATGAGATTTTCCAGAGCCCGCGCGCCCCGAGCAATATCCGCAGCTACAACATCGCATGGTATTTGCAGGACGAATGGAAGGTAATGAGGAACCTGACCATCACGCTGGGAGCGCGCTACGAGTACAGCTCGCCGAAGCGCGACACCCAGGGACGTTCATTCTCCCTGGCCTATGGCCAGCAGTCGACGGTTTTCGTGAACGCGCCCAAGGGGCTTCTGTTCCCCGGCGATCCGGGCGCGCCGACCGGCGCGAATTTCCCGGACAAAAACGACTGGGCTCCGCGATTCGGCTTCGCCTGGGATCCGAAAGGCGACGGCAAAACCAGTATTCGCGGCGGATTCGGCGTGTTTTACGACATCCTGAAGGCGGAAGACAACCTCCAGTTCAATGGCCAGGCTCCGTTCTTCGGCACGGCCGATCTTTTCCCCAATGCGCTGACGGCGCCAATCACTTCGACCGTGACCACGTTGAGCAACCCGTTCGCGGCCGTGGGTCAGGTCAATCCGTTCCCCTCTCAACCGCCGCCGCATACGCTTGACTTCGCTAAGGCGGGTTTCATCCCATTCGGCGCGGGTGGCGTTTATTTTGTAAATCCGCATCTTCGGACGCCGTACGTGTACCAGTACAACCTCAGCATTCAGCGCGAAATCATGCGCAACACGACGCTCGAAGTTTCTTACATTGGATCAAGTTCGCACAAGCTGACAGGATTGTATTCCTCGGATCCTTTCATTCCCGGAACCTCAACCCGCCTGTTCAACGCGCAGCCAGGCGTCGCTCCAGGGACTTTTGCGTATCTCGACACATTTGACAACGTGGCGAATGCGCACTATAACTCACTCGCCGTCGGTCTCGCGCGCCGCCTGACGGACATTCGTTACCTCGGCGGTTTGCAGTATCAGATTTCTTACACTTACGGACACTCGATCGACAACGCCTCCGGATTCCGATCGCGTGACGGTTCGGTCCCCTACTACAATTGGAAGCGGTTTGAGGCTACGTCGGACTTCGACTTGACCCATGTCCTCTCCGCTTCGGCAACTTGGTCGCTGCCGTTCGACAGGATGTGGGAGAGTGGTCCAAAGCGTCTCACCAAAGGCTGGACCCTGTTCCCGTTTGTCACATACCGCTCCGGCGATGTGCTTGACGTGACAAGCGGCCTTACGCGGTCGTCGACGAGGCCGGGTCCGTCGGGCTTCGGGGATTCGAATCTCGTGCGTGCGAATCTTGTGAGTCCGGTCACTTACTTCAACATCGATACCCGTCAGACGATCAACGGACGTTCCGGCAACTTCTTCTTTGATCCGCGGGCTTTCCAGGCGCTCCCGTCGGGCTTCAGCGGTGTTTCGACCTATGGAACTCTCGGACGAAATGCGTTCCGCGGGCCGGATCGCGTCAACATGGACCTCACGATCAGCAAAGGGATTGATCTGCGCAGCGATAAAATGAAGTTCGATATTCGGGCGGACTTCTTCAACGTGCTCAATCACGCGGAATTCCGCGATCCCAGCACGACCATCACCAGTGCTCTGTTCGGCACCATTTCGTCCACCGGAAACGCCGGCGATTCTTATCCGCGCGTCATCCAGTTGGCGGCCCGATTCTCCTTCTAAAGAAGAGCGGCGCCGGCCTAAGGCGTCGCCTTTGCGAGGGCGTTAGGTTTCTCAGGCTACGAGGAAGCATCGAAGACTGGATCGCGAAAATCGGATTATCGGTTCTGGCCGGAGGCTGCTCCATGGAGGTGAGATATGGTCAGTTCATCTCTGGCCCATCGAGTTGGATAAGTGCGGTTCGTCTCTTAGTTTGAACGGCGTGGGCTAAAGCATCCAAAAATATGGAAGCGCATTCGCCCAGTGCCAGCAATTCATCCGCGCGAGCCTCTACCGCGACTCGCCAATGTTTGAACGCCCAACGCAGTCAGAGCGACGAGCCGCACTATTCCACGGCTCAGGGCGCCACGGGATCGGTGCAAACCTCCCTTTCGATTACTGCGGCGGCCTCGTCCCGGTCGACCCGATCAGCCGCGTCTCCTTGGTGACGAGGCTGATTTGAAGGTTGTAGCCGTTGGGCGTCCGGGTGTGGTAGCTCTGGTATTTCGCCTGGTGGATATCGCCTGTGTTGCCTGTGTCTGCCTGTGCCCGCAACCCGCGCTTCTCTAGCGCGTCTTTCACCGCATCGGCGTCCCACGGTTGGATGCCGAATGAGATATGGTCGATGCGGATGTTGCGCGGCCGCTGCTTGCCATTGGCTGGTGGCTTGCCAAAATTCGGATCGTTGGGATTTCCCCCGCGGATGATCGCATTTCCCACGTCGGCCATCAGCACCTCGTTCTGGCTGCCTTCGTCAAAGGTGCCGGTCCAGCCAAGCAGATTCGTGTAGAAAGACACGCTCGCTTTGTAGTTGGTCGCGCCAAAGGAGAAGTGATCGAGCCACACCGGCCGCCAATTCGTTGGCTCGAACGGCAGTTCCACTTCGAGCTTCGCGTTGGCTGCACTCTTGCGCGCCTGCACCAGGCCTTTGCTGTTGCAGATCTGCACATCGAACCCGTCCGGATCCTTGACGTGGAAGCTTTCGAATCCCTTACCGTTGTTGTCGGCGACAGGATTGAGATCACGCTTGCGCAGTTCCGCCTCGACAGCCTTGGCGTTCCATGGCTCGATGGCGAAGCCAAAGCCGTCCACTACCGCCGACATCTGTTCCGGCGCGGCCTTGAAGATCGCCGAGCCCCAGTTGCCGATGTCGAGAACGGCTTGTTTGCCGTCGTCGCTGCGAAGCTTCCAACCCATTAACGCGATATAGAACGCGGCTTCTTTGCGATAATCGGGCACTTGGAACGAAATCTGTTCGAGTGCGACGGTCTTCCACCCCGTCGGCGCGAAAAGCGGCTTGATCGGAGCAGTTGCTACCTCCTTGCTCATAGGGCACGCAGCCGTCTCGTAACCATTCTGGCAGCGGCCTTGCGCAAACAGGGATCTGGCGAAATTTGCACCGGCTGCCGAGACCCCTAAGGTGCGCAACAGATCGCGGCGAGATTGAAGGATTGACATAAGAAAGGAAATTATATCGTAGGATTCCCCGGGTTTCTCACCGTGGCTTCATTTTCCGCGCAGCCGGCCGTATGCTGACACACTTGAGAGCGCCTCCCTGCTCAGGAAAGTATGGGTTGTCATTCTTTTAGCGAGCCCGTATGCTGTTTAGCGAATTGACACAATCGCGCACTGAACATATACTCCCGGCAAGGTGTCCTGTTCGCGTCGTCGGGGTGAGCCGCGGGCCAAAAGATCCACATGAAAAACTTCCTCATTTTGAGCGGGTTGGCCGGGATTGCCTGGGGCCAGGCCGTGGAGGCGTTTTCGTCGATAGCGGCGCAACAGGCCTTTATCGACAAGACGTGCGCGGGGTGCCATAACGACAGACTCAAATCCGGCGGCTTTTCCTGGACGAAGGTTGATCTCGCTCACCCGGAGAGAACGGCCGAGGCGACGGAAAAAGCGATTCGCATGTTGCGGGCGGGCATGATGCCTCCGCCGGGAATTCCGCGTCCTCCGATTGCTTCGATCAAGGCATTTACGGCTTCGCTCGAGGATGCGGTCGATCGCGGCGCTGCGGCGCATCCGAGTGCCGGTGCTCCGGCCCTGCACCGCATGAACCGGACTGAGTATCACAACGCGATTCGGGATCTGCTTGCTTTGGATGTCGAGGTCGGAGCCCTTTTGCCGCCCGACGATATGAGCCACGGATTCGACAACATGGCGGACGTTCTGAATGTCTCGCCGGCGCTGATGGAGGGCTATATTCGGGCGGCGAGCAAGATCAGCCGCGAGGCGGTGGGCGATTTGAAAATGGCTCCCCTGACGAAGACGTATCATATCCCACGCGTTGTCAGCCAGTTGCGGCATGTGGACGGGACTCCGTTCGGAACCCGCGGCGGGCTTTCGGTAATTCATTCTTTCCCGGTCGACGGCGAGTACGCCTTCAGATTGTCGCTTTATTACGACATTTGCGGGCCTTTATGGGGTAAAAACCAGGGAAAAGGACAACAAATAGAGGTTTCTATCGACGGCGCGCGCGTGGCGCTGATGACCATCGATCCGAACTCGGTTTTTACAGATGATCTGGTCAGCGGTCCCATTAAAGTCACTGCCGGTCCGAAGCGCGTTTCGGCGGCGTTTCTCCCCAAATTCGAAGGTCCGGTGGAAGACACGGTGATGCCCTTCGGCCAGAGTCTGATCGATTTCAACAATGCCGATATGCCGGGGATCACCTCGCTGCCGCACCTGCGTGAATTGCGAGTGGTGGGACCGAAAAATATCACCGGGGTTGGCGACACGCCGAGCCGGCGAAAGATTTTTATCTGCCGCCCGGCGTCGCCATCGGAAGAGGTTCCGTGCGCGAAGAGAATTATTTCCGCGCTTGCGCGGCAGGCATACCGGCGTCCGGTGAGCGACGCCGATCTCGAGGATCTGCTGAGCGTTTATCAGCAATCCCGGAATAAGGGCGATTTCGAGGGCGGCATTCGCGACGTTGTGCAGTCGCTGATCGCGGATCCTGAATTCATTTTCCGGTTCGAGCGCGCTCCGGCGGGAGCAGCCCCGGGGTCGAATTATCGGATCAGCGATCTGGAGCTCGCTTCGCGGCTGTCTTTCTTTTTGTGGAGCAGCATGCCGGATGATCCGCTGATTACGGTTGCGAGCCAGGGAAAGTTGAAGGATCCCTCGATTCTTGAGCAGCAGGTGCGGAGGATGCTGGCCGATCCGAAATCGGAAGCGCTGTCGAAAGTGTTTGCGGCGCAGTGGCTGCAATTGCAGAATCTCAACGACGTTCAGCCCGACGCTTTCCTGTATCCGAATTTCGATAAAAATGTAGCCGAATCGATGCGCCGCGAGACCGAGTTGTTCTTCGACAGCATCGTTCACGAGGACCGCAGCATCTTCGATCTGCTTACGGCAAAGTATACGTTCGTCGATGAAGTGCTCGCGAAGCATTACGGAATCCCGAACGTGATGGGGCCGATGTTTCGACGAGTCGAGTGGAAAGATCCGAACCGGTTCGGGCTGCTCGGACAGGGGAGCATTCTTACCCTCACTTCGAGTTCGAATCGCACGTCGCCGGTGCAGCGCGGGAAGTGGGTGATGCTGGTTCTGCTTGGTACCCCGCCGTCTCCTCCGCCCCCCAATGTTCCTCCTTTCAAGGAAACCGGCGAGAACGAGCAGCCGATGTCGGTTCGGGCAACGATGGAGATGCATCGCAAGAATGAGCCTTGCCGGTCGTGTCATCAATTGATGGATCCGATCGGGCTGGCGCTGGAGAATTTTGACGCCGTGGGGCAGTGGCGGACAAAAGACGCGGGAATGCCGGTAGACGCCAACGGGAAGATGTTCGACGGAACGGCGCTCGACGGTCCTGTGAGCCTGCGCAATGCGCTGATGACCCATTCCGACGCGATCGCCGGGAATTTCACGGAGAAGCTGTTGTCGTACGCGCTCGGACGCGTGATCGATGAGAATGATATGCCGACGGTCCGGTCGATCGGGCGGGCGGCGGCGCGGGACAATTACAAGTTTTCGTCGTACGTTCTAGGAGTGGTGAAAAGTATGCCGTTTCAGATGCGCCGGGCGGAATCGGCCGAGGCATCGAAGTCATCGGGCGGCGCCCATTAAAGGAAGCGTGATGTTTATTACGAAAAAGCACCTCTCTCGGCGCACTTTGTTGCGAGGCGCGGGCGCGTCGTTGGCCTTGCCGCTGCTCGATTCGATGGTCCCCGCGCAGACGCCGCTGGCAAACACCGCGGCGAAACCGAAGGCGCGACTGTGCTGCATCGAGATGGTACACGGCTCGGCGGGTTCGACCGTGGACGGCAGCGACAAACATTACTGGTCGCCGGAAAAAGAGGGCGCCGATTTCGAATGGACCCAGATCCTCGAGCCGCTGAAGGATTTTCGCGACTACATCACTATCGTCAGCGACACCGATCTTCGGCCGGCGGGTGCGTTCATCGATGCCGAAGAGGGCGGGGATCATTTCCGGTCCACTTCCGTCTTTCTCACCGCGGCGCATCCTAAGCTCACCATGGGCGCCGATATCTATTGCGGCACCTCGATCGATCAAATGTACGCGCAGCGTTTCGGCCAGGATACGCCCCTGCCTTCGCTTCAGGTGTGCATTGAAAGCGTCGATTCGTCGGGTCATTGCGATTACGGCTACGCCTGCGTTTACTCCGATACGATCAGTTGGGCGTCGCCGACCCAGCCGCTGCCGATGACCGTGGATCCGCGGACCGTTTTCGAGAGTCTTTTCGGCGACGGGTCCACTCCCGAGGAGCGGGCGCTGCGCCAGCAGGCGAGCGCGAGCGTGCTCGACCGTATTATGAACCGCGTGAAGGCGCTTCAAAAGGATCTGCCGCCGAGCGACCGGTCGCGCCTTAACGAGTATCTC
>Ga0070740_10003988_pt1 | contig 14973 bp, 11 predicted proteins | sample Coa_R2_FD_67286 | JGI IMG/M metagenome (GOLD analysis project Ga0070740, IMG submission 67286) | Surface soil microbial communities from Centralia Pennsylvania, which are recovering from an underground coalmine fire - Coalmine... | ecosystem: Environmental > Terrestrial > Soil > Unclassified ... | reverse complement strand
GTTTTGTCCTGTACCGCTGCGAACCTTGATATACCCGCTGCTATCCATGTCAAGCTGGCCGGCGAAGATATCAGTATTAGGTTTGTGACCGATAGCAATGAATACACCTGTTGCATCAAGCATGCGCGTATCACCCGTGATGGTGTTTTTGATACGCACCCCGGTTACACCCGAATCATTGCCCACGATCTCGTCAATAACGCTATTCCAGGCGTAGTCAATTTTCCCTGTGCTTTCTTTTTTATGTGCAAGATGATCGATAAGGATTTTCTCCGCGCGTAATTTGTCTCTGCGGTGGATAAGTGTGACATTAGATACCAGATTGGACAGGTATAGCGTTTCTTCAACGGCTGTATTGCCGCCGCCAACGACAACCACGTTCTGATTTCGGTAAAAGAAACCATCGCAAGTCGCACAGGCAGACACGCCTTTGCCTTTGTATTTTTCTTCGGAGGATAGACCCAGGTATTTGGCGCTGGCTCCGGTTGCGATAATCAGGGCATCGCAAGTATAGGTATTTTCGCCCTTCAGCACAAAAGGATGCTGTTTCAGATCAGCAAATGTAATTTCATCAAAAACGACCTGGGTATTAAATCGTTCGGCATGATGCTTCATGCTTTCCATCAAATCCGGTCCTTGCAGGCCTTCTCTGCCGCCTGGCCAGTTATCGACGTCTGTGGTCAGGCTAAGCTGTCCGCCAGGTGTCATGCCTGTGATGACAACCGGTTTCAAATTTGCTCTGGCAGCATAGACAGCTGCAGTCCAGCCGGCGGGGCCGGATCCAAGAATGATCAGTTTATGGTGATTGGTGGTGGTCATATCGCTCTATATCTCATTATTGCAAAGCTGGTATAGTACAAGAGCTAAGGCTGGTAAACAATTGAAGGTTTGTGCACAATCACAATATGAAAAATCGTTATAAACAGGCAGTTGATAATAAAAAACGCAAGCCGCTATCGCCACAAATGCGGCATCGTTTACGGGAAGGATTATTTCTGGCATCGGTCGCATGCGCAGTATTTCTTTTAATCTCACTTGCAACTTACCACGCCAGTGATCCAGGCTGGTCCAGTACAGGTCTTGGCAAAAAAGTCGCAAACTGGGGCGGCAGGGTAGGGGCATGGATTGCGGATATTTTTCTGTCTTTATTTGGCATGGTTGCCTATCTTTTCCCTTTTCTGATGGTCTTGTCCAGCTGGCTGGCTGTTCAGGAACATGAAGAGGAACCTAAAAAATCCCATGAATGGATCATCAAGTCTCTGGGATGGCTTTTTTTGATTGCCAGCTGTTGTGGATTGGTCAGTTTCTATTTCGCGGCAAAATCACGTTTGCCAGCAGCGGCGGGCGGCATTATAGGTGACTTGCTTAGCGGCGGATTATCGCTTTTATTCAACAAGACCGGCAGTACCTTGCTCTTTATTACGACACTGCTTTGCGGCATTACACTGGTTACCGGGTTGTCGTGGTTGTGGGTAATCGAGGCGATAGGCGAGCGTGCCAATCAATTCTTTGGATACCTGCAGACAAAACGCAGGAACATGATACAACGGGCTTTGGCCAGGAAAGCCGAAAAAGCCGAAAAAGCTGCGAAGGCCGAAAAAGCTGTAAAATCAGAGGCGGTTGTGGAAAAAACCAGACGCGGTAATGTACGTGAAGAACCTGTTCTGGTGGAAAAAATACCGACGGTGACAGTCGCTGAAAAGCCTGATCCAGTTGTTCCGCCACCAGTTATTACCAAGCCTTTAGTGATTACAAAAGTGGAACCGCCGCGTGAGAAAAAGAAAATTGAGGTGGATCCCGCGATCAAACTGAAACCAGGCGCATTGCCGCCTTTCAGCTTGCTGGATCCTACACCGCCTGCTGCAGAAAAGCCTTTTTCAAATATTTCATTTGAAGCATTATCGCAATTGGTTGAACAAAGGCTGTCTGATTTTGGTGTACAGGTAAAAGTTGTCGCTGTTCTGCCGGGTCCGGTGATTACACGTTTTGAGCTTGAATTGGCGCCGGGCATCAAGGTTAGCAAAATCACAGGCCTTGCCAAGGACATTGCTCGCTCGCTTTCGGCTGTGAGTGTGCGAGTGGTGGAGGTCATTCCGGGCAAGTCTGTCATCGGACTCGAAATCCCGAATGAAAACCGTGAACTGGTAACGCTGCGAGATATTTTTGAGTCTCAGCGTTATGCCCAGTCACGCTCTCCTGTGAGTCTGGTACTGGGCAAGGATATTTCCGGGAATCCGGTAGTGGTTGATCTGACCAAAATGCCGCATTTGCTGGTGGCGGGAACCACAGGATCAGGCAAGTCTGTCAGCCTGAATGCCATGCTGCTCAGCATGTTATTCAAGTCAACACCCGAACAGTTACGCTTGATCATGATCGATCCCAAAATGCTGGAATTATCCGTCTATGATGGTATTCCGCATTTGTTGACCCCGGTGATTACCGACATGAAAGATGCAGCAAACGCATTACGCTGGTGTGTGGGCGAAATGGACAAACGGTATCGCTTAATGGCGTCTTTGGGTGTGCGCAATATCACTGGCTATAATCAGAAGGTGAGTGACGCAATCAAACAGGGTCAGCCAATTCCCATGCCTGGGACCCTGGTTAACGATGAGGTATCAGCCAAGGCGCAGCTGGAGCCGCTGCCATTAATCGTGGTTGTGGTGGATGAGCTGGCAGACATGATGATGGTGGTTGGTAAAAAAGTTGAAGACTTGATTGCCCGTATCGCCCAGAAAGCTCGTGCTGCCGGTATTCATTTGATTATTGCAACCCAGCGTCCATCGGTGGATGTGATCACTGGTCTGATCAAGGCCAATATTCCCACTCGTATTGCCTTTCAGGTGTCGTCAAGAATCGACTCCCGCACCATTCTGGATCAGCAAGGCGCTGAGCAGCTGCTGGGGCATGGCGATATGTTATACTTGCCGCCGGGTGCGGGTGTGCCTATCCGTGTGCATGGTGCATATGTGGCGGATGAAGAGGTGCACCGTGTTGTGGCAGCCTGGCGCAGCAGCGGAGAGCCTGAGTATTTGTATGAAGTCACTGATGAAGTCAGTGAAGGCGGCGGGAGTGGTGACGGTCAAGGCTCGGGTGAGGAAGACCCCTTATACGATGAGGCAGTGCGTATTGTAACGGAAAGTCGTCGTGCCTCAATTTCGCTGGTTCAGCGGCGTTTGCGGATAGGTTATAATCGCGCTGCACGCATCATGGAAGTAATGGAAGCGGCAGGTGTTGTTAGTACCATGGATAATAGCGGTACGCGAGAAGTACTGGCTGCTGGTCCGCCATTGGATTGATGAAAGATAAAGGTATTTGTACTCGAACAACGATGTCGCCATTGATGCCGTTGACGCTTCTCGTCATAACGATGACACGCTGATATCAATTAACTACAACTGATCCAGGGGTAAAAAATGAAAATTTCATTTATCCGATTTTTTTTCTCAGCGGCGCTCATCGCTGTTTTCACTTCTGCTTATGCTTCAGCAAGCTCTGATTTATCCAGTCTCCTGGATGCGGTGCAAAGCATGCGGGCAAATTTCACGCAAACGATTTATGACAACCGCGGCAAGGCGATTCAGAAATCCTATGGACGTATGGCTATGCAGCGGCCGGGCAAATTTCGCTGGGAAGTCACCAGGCCGATACCGCAATTAATTATCGCAAATGGCACAAAATTATGGATTTATGATCCTGATCTGCAGCAGTTGACCATTCGATCGTTAGAGAAGGCGGCGGGCGAGACGCCTGCTCTGTTGCTGAGCCATGTAGGAAATGTACTAGACAATGATTTTACCGTAAAAACACTTCAGAAGAATTCGCCGAAATGGAACTGGTTTGCGTTGACGCCAAAAAATCAGGGCAACATGTTCGATTCCATTCAGATGGGTTTTGTGAATAAGCAAATCCAGGAGATGCGTCTGGCTGATAATCTGGGTCACACCACAGTAATTCAATACCAGAATATTCAAACGAACGTCAATATTCCCGCTTCCTTGTTTGTGTTCAAACCAACGGCAAAAATAGACGTCATCGATGAAACACGCAAAAAAAAGTGAAACATCAGGAACAGAGTCATTTCAGCCGCTTGCAACGCGGATGCGGCCGGCATCACTGGATGAATTTGTAGGCCAGGCGCATCTGTTAGGGCAGGGCAAGCCCTTGCGGCGTGCCATTGAGCAGGGAATTTTGCATTCCATGATTTTATGGGGTCCTCCGGGCACAGGCAAAACGACGCTTGCACAATTGATGGCGGCCAAAACTCATGCGCGTTTTGAGAGGTTGTCAGCTATCTTTTCCGGAGTCAAGGATATCCGCAAGGCAGTGGAAGATGCGAAGTTGGCAAGAAAGGAACATCAGCAGGCAACCATCTTGTTCATTGACGAGGTGCATCGTTTCAATAAGGCCCAGCAGGATGTATTTTTGCCTTACGTTGAAGATGGAACATTCATTCTGATCGGTGCCACAACTGAAAATCCGTCATTCGAGCTGAACAGTGCGTTATTGTCACGTACGCGTGTTTATGTATTAAAACGTTTGACGGAAGAAGAGCTATTGCGGGTGTTGCTGGCAGCATTGTCAGATAAGCAACGCGGACTTGGCGGGTTGTCACTCAATTTTCCGGAAGAGTTGCGGTTGATTCTGGTGCGCGCCGCTGATGGTGATGCAAGACAAGTGTTAAACTTGCTGGAAATCATTGCTGATCTGGCGCAAGACCAGGGTGGTGAATTAGTCATTACGAAAGAATTGCTGGCTGAGGTCATTCAAGTCAATTTGCGCCGTTTTGACAAGCAAGGTGAAGCTTTCTATGACCAGATTTCAGCCTTGCACAAATCAGTGCGCGGTTCAGCACCTGACGCTGCCTTGTATTGGCTGTGCAGAATGCTGGATGGAGGATGTGATCCGCTGTATATCGCACGACGCGTGATCCGCATGGCGAGCGAAGACATTGGTCTTGCTGACCCGCGCGCACTGGAATTAGCAATCAATGCATGCGATGTCTATGAAAGACTGGGCTCGCCAGAAGGGGAATTAACCATTGCGCAGGCGGTCGTCTATCTTGCTTGCGCGCCAAAAAGTAACGCTGTTTATGTTGCATTCGGTGAAGCAATGCATGATGCACAGGTGCATGGTTCACTGGAGGTGCCTATGCATATTCGCAACGCTCCTACCAGATTAATGAAGAATCTCGGCTATGGTAAGGCATATCGTTATGCTCATGATGAGCCGGAAGGTTATGCGGCAGGAGAAAATTATTTTCCTGAAGGATTGACTGACCGGGCTTATTATCATCCGGTATCACGCGGGCTGGAGGCCAAAATTGCAGAACGGCTTGCCTATTTAAGAGAGCTGGACAAGAAAAAGAAGTAGGATCCGTGTGTCTCAGCAAGAGATCATTTCCGCAATGACGAGTCAGGATTTCAGGGCATTTTCTATTGCGGGTCGTATTGAAAGCGTACTGTAATGATAAATATTTCCTTCCCGGCTCACAGGCTGTAATTCCGCATTCATGGTGAATGCCCAGGTTTGTCTGGATTCAGGGTATTCTTCTCCATGACTGGTCCAGTTTTCATTATTACCGCGTCCGTGATCTGTGGTTACAATCACGATGGTGCTGCCGTCCATATGCAATGCGTTAAGTGTGGTCAACAAGCCGTCAATCGCGTCGTCATAAAATCCTAGTAACTGATTGTAATTGTCAAGGTGGGCGAAATGCGCTTCATTGTCAGCATTCACCAATGAAATCCACAGAAAGCGCGGTTGATATTTTTCCAGGTAATGCAATGCTTGAGCGAATGTGTATTTGTCATAACGATTTGGTTTATACGAAGGATGATCAATATCTTGCTCTTGATTGATTGCGACCATAACTGCATCAGGCCGATTTGTGACGGGATCAATAACTGGCACATTGCCTGCATTACTGTAAACAGTCCCCGCTTTTGACTCAATCGCATCAGCGATGACTGGCCATGAAGAAAAAACGGCAACATCTTGTCTGGCGAAATGCAAATTGTTGACGAGAAATTCCGGTAGTGTTGTTTTCTGTATACGTCCGCATTCATTATTGATGCACGGCGGTATTTTGCCAGACATCTGGGTTTGATAAGATGGCAGGCTGATGGGAATCGAGGCGGTCTCCATGATGGTGTTACTGCCTGGTAAACCATAAAAGTTTAATCTGGCGGAATATTTCCTCCAGAGTTTGGGGAAATGGGAGTGGTCGAGATAGATATCCTGCCAGCGCACACCGTCCAAGGTGAGGTAGATAACATGTTTGACTTTTAATGGCTTTGACTGGTGCAGGATTTCAGGGTAGGCATTGGAAAAGACCAGAAGAGAGATAAATGTAATCAAACAGCGCCTGACCATAATGACATCCATTCCATGAATGAGTTACTTATTCTGCTGGTTAGGAGCAGTATGGTCAATATGAATCTGTGATTCATGCGCGTGATGTTAACACTGGGTCCTGCGCATAAAGCGCAGGACGACGAGGAGTAGCTCGGGATGACGAGTAGTATGAAGTACATTCTTCCGCTCTTTATGCTCGGGATCCATCAAACGCATGCAATGACACATCGAACCGGAACACGACTGTTTATATCAATACACACTTACTCGACATATCACAGTTGCGGTCAATTTTTTCTTTGCTATCCTTGTCCGGTTCCTCAATTTTTTGCACTGGCCACATTTTGCCATAATCTGGTTTTTTACCTTTGAAATTATTCTCAACATGTTTTTTGGTCTTGCCGGTGAGTTTGGGTTGTGGATGAAAATATTCAATGACTGCCTGTTTGCCGGAAGCCTGCAAGGCAGATACAGTATGACTATCAATATTAAAATTAAACGGCGAAACACCCAGGGTATCAATCTCAATCGTTCGCTTGGCGTTTTTCTTTTTATTTAATCCTTCTTGTTCAAAGTCAAGCAGAAATGAATTTAGGACCCCTTCGAAAGCCTTGACTGGATCATGATCGCCAATTCGCTTTTTGACAGGCTTGTGCTGGCTATTGATGATTTTTGATTTTGGCCTGACTGCTAGTCCTAGTGTATGCGGATTGATGATCTCACTGACATTGTTATCATCCGTCCCAGGCAAATATTTTGGATGATCAAAGATATCGATTGGAAAATCATTTAAAACACCGCCATCGCAATACAGATCGCCATCTTCATCCAGGACATAATGGCCTTTTGCCACTTTCTTTAACCGAACTCTTTCAAAAAAGAGCGGCGCCGCCGCTGAGGCGTGTATCACAGCAGCGACAGGCGTATCGGGAGTCTTGTCAAATGAAAAGTGTTTCAGTTTCCCGGTGGGCGCTCCATTGATTTCCTGGATTTTTGTGGCGACAACATGCAAGTCTCTGAAACCAAGTTTCTGCAAATCAGCGAATGTCACTGTGGCAGGATTGATTTTCGGAACAAGAAGGCTGGTTTTTTCTTCAATCAGGCTGAGGATAAGTGCATACAGAGCTTCGCCTTTATAGATGCCATATCTGGTGGCTAAGTGAATGCCTTCTTCAGGCAGCAGCCCGCCATCCGCAAGCTTTTTAAAATTGATTCCCGCCAGCGTCTGGCTGGCCTGCTCCGGGGTGTATTTAAGGCTGATCATTAATGCAGCCAACGCGCCAACTGATGCCCCTGCTACACTTTCAATTTGATCGAACGAAAATTCAGGTTCCCGCTCCAGTTGTTCAATTGCACCGGAATAAGCAATGCCTGTTGAGCCGCCGCCAGCAAACACGAGATATTTATAGTCAGCCATAAATCCTCCTTATGCGTGGTAAATGATTTGAATGATGCTTTCGATACCGATATGACAATTGCGATTAACATTCGCCAGCAAACACGAGATATTTATAGTCAGCCATAAATCCTCCTTATGCGTGGTAAATGATTTGAATGATGCTTTCGATACCGATATGACAATTGCGATTAACATTTGTTTCATGAAAGTTATTTTTGCTTGCATAAAAAGAAGGGCGGCTGATAGTGGTACGTGTAATGCTGCCGCCCAACGATTTCGCTCCCCCTCACAAGGAGCATACGCTTCCTTCACGGAAGTGGCATATCGGCCAGGGTGATATGAAAACAACGATACATTTATTAAGGTAATACCTTATGAATATTACCTAACATATGATCATGCATGAAAATATGAGCGTTATCTGTTTGCTCACACGTTGCCTGGCTCTGGACATTCTGAATGGAATTGTCTTGCGATTTGCTGCGTAATTCCATTTACCGATAGTCCCCCCTTCCATGCCTTCTTCTATACTGCTCCTCCAATTCTTAAGAGATGCTTAAATTAGTAAATTTAATCATTTAAGAAAACCTTAAGGATTTGTCTTTATCTTGGATAGGGGATATTAACCGTGCTCTTAAACAATTCATGGAGGGGATTTAGGTATGCGCATTAAAGAACTCGTGGCAAGAGTGCAAGGCAGCATTAGTGGGTACAAGGGCGACATCACTGAGACACTCAGCCCATCTGCATTTTTAGAGTCGCAGGAATCATTAAAAGAATTGCATGAAGTATTGATGAAACACGCCAGTGATGAAACTATCATTGATAGTGAAGATGTTTTGCTCCCCTTTATCGAATTTTTGCGCAAACGCTGGGAAAAAATTGCCGGAAGCGAATCCTCTTACCGTGTTGTCCCGAAATCCAGAATAAATCTTCAATGCAAGGCCTTGGAATTGCACATGATTCTTGCCTGCCAGCAATTCCATTACAAAAATCGCGAAAGAAACACATGGTTAATGCCTGAATTACCGATGAGTGTTGTAGCGAAAGAGATTCTGCGCGACATCGGGATGCTTAGTAAGAATAAACCTGAAAATGAAGACAGTGATGTTTATCTAGAGTCATTGCGGACACTGGATGATCTGAAAACACTTGCGACATCCTTTCTTGAATCCAGTGCACCAGTGTCGGTTGCGGAACTGGCTCCATTTATCAATTTTCTCAAGCTGCGCTGGGAAAGAATCCAGGGAACCAGCGCTGATTATCGTGTGAATACCTCCAGTGACGCCAATGTTGTTTGTCAATTCATGGCGGGTTATCTCTGCCGCGCGATTGATTTCAATAATCGTGACAAGGAGGGAAAAATCGATCCACAATCATTCCTCATGCCTATTACCAATCAGGCATTTGTCATGGAGAATACTGGCCATCGTCTGCGCGATGAAATATTCGCTACTTTGAAACAAGAGGAAACCGTTGATGATGATAAGAAGCGATTAACGACTCTGCTGGCAAGATCAAGCATGGATATGCGTGTTTTCGCAATGCAACTGTTAAAAGCGCTAGATAAGCTGCAACAGGATAATTTACAGGAACTTGACCTGGTTGTTTATCTGGAGTCAAAGCGTACGCTTCAAAAGTTGAGGGTGTTATTGGAAAAATACAGCAGCTCATCTGAACCTATCACAGACAAGACATTGGCGCCATTTATTGATTTCCTGAAAAATCGCTGGGATATTATTGATGGCACAAAAGCATCCTATCCTGCGAACACGAGCGCTAATCAAGCATGCATATTGCTGGCTGACCGGCTGTCTCTGGCAGGATATCAGATCAACTATCTGAACCGTAATCAGCTCAGGTTGTTGCAGCCCGTCCCGCACCATGGTCTGAACAAGGAATCGGCGAATATCAATTTACGTCTGAGTGTGATCAGTGACATGGGAAATGTCGACGATTTGCTGAGAGAAATGTCCGAACTTGATCAGTCAAAATGGAAAGAACTGGTGTCCAGCTTTGATCTGGAAAGTCTTGTCAAGGTCATTACCAAAGGCAAAACTTCTCTGGACGATGTGCTCCAGATTAATGATATTTATACGCAGGATGAGGCGCGCAGCAAGAAATTACTGTTTGCATTATTTGAAATCTATATCAAGGATAGAAGTAAAATCGAAGGAGATCATAAAACCATGGTAGGCTCTATAGTCGCCTTCACTCACTTTGTGAAAGTTCCAACGGGTACGGAGAAAATTGCAGCGGCGAACGAAATACAAAGACTTATTCTAGGCGGCGTAAGTCTTGCCTCTATACTTGCTGACATTAACAATCAGGAATCGGAGCTATACAAGAAGCATCATTATTCACTGAATGACAGTACTCTGAAAAAATTTGTTGCTCAGCTCGAACGTGCTGTTGCCGTGCTGCCTGGCGCGCAACAAAAAATCACGCAGGAATATGTTCCGGCGCTTGACTGTAAGTAAGAAAATTGTCAATCACTTCCGCATCCTGTGCAATGACAGGATGCGGAAGTTGAATAGTCAATAATAAGAGAGGAGAAGTGTATGGAGTCACGACGGGTTCAGGATTTTGTTGTTGAGGCAATACAGATAATTTCCCAGATCCCAAAAGATAATGTCGATTTTTTATCTTTACCAGAAAGCAAAAGAGCGGTAGCTGTCCTGGTGCAGCTGGAGGCTGACAGCGCATTTGGCAGGCTGATCAAGCTGCTGAATGATCATACCTTGTCCTTGCAATCCATTTCGGCTGAAACCCTGAAACCTTTTTATAGGTTTTTGAGTGAACGTTGGGAGCTGATTCAGAAAACAGATACGATGTATACTTTCATGCCGGATTCGCACATCAACAAGGCTTGCATCAGCCTGGCTGAACTGCTGTCAAAGATTGATGACACGCCGGTTTTCGATTTGTTGATGCCGCCTTTGCGGTCTGCAAATCATGATTTTGCGCAGCAAGGCGATTTGACAAACTTACAATTGCATCAGTTTATCATCGGAAATGATGGAGCTCCATTATCAATCGAATTGTGTTTTCAATTCCTTGAATATAAAGCCGAGTTCGATCGAGCCAGAACAAGCTCATCGAATGGCCTGGGCGGTAATCTGTCACGTTCGCCCAAATCCTCTTTTAATCCGCCTATGCGGTCCCTGACACTTGAAGAAGAGCAGCTGGTTGCAAACCATTCAGTGGAGGCAGCGCAATATTATGTCGCTATCAAGACGAATCAGAATGTCAGGGAGGCAAGAGAGGCATTTCTGAAAGCGATACGGAGCAACAAATACAAAGTTACGTCATCGTATGAAGAAGAGGGCATGAATCGCCTGGCAGGCGGTGTATTGCGTGAAGTTCGATCGCCCTATACTTTATCGGATATTATGTGTGACAGCGTGCCCATGCAGCAATGGAGCGCATTCCTCGGTTCGATCAAAAATGAAGATTTGTTCAAGATTGTCCTGGGTATCGATCTCGCAGGTTTAAAGAGGAATAATCCCAGCGCAGAAAAATACAAGGAAGCCCAGTTACAAAAGACGGATGATGTGTTGTTAGCCTTGTCGAAAGGTAATTTTACATTCAAGGACGAAAATCATCTTCGTGCCTACATGCTGTGCCTGAATCAGGTTTACAGGATTTCAAGGCAAGAGGGACCCGAGTTCAAGACATCGACAGGTTATTACTTCGGCTATTATTTATCCTGGGCTCATTCCAGGGAGCAAAAGATGAAATCATCCGACGTGTTTCGTGATTTCCTGCTGAGTGATCCGCCGCATCCCATTCATGATCTGGAAGGATATCTGCGCAAGCGTAAATTATATGATCAACACTGGGGGCCCTTAACGACTTTTACGACGTTTGGCTATAACACACTTCCCAATCTGATCCAGCTTGCCGTTAACTGCAGTAAACAATTCCTGCAGAAAAAAAGCAGTGCATTAGTTCACTGAGCAAGCTGGTTAGCTATATGAGAACAGGTTAGAGTATAATGCGATTGTCACGTCGGATGACAAAAATTGTGTAATGCCCCATACAATTGCTGCAACACAGCCCGCAGCAGGAATGGTAAGAATCCATGCCCAGACAATGTTTTTTGCTACTCCCCAGCGTACGGCGGAAAATCCATTGATTGAGCCGACACCGATAATGGCGCCAGTCACAGTATGTGTGGTTGATACCGGAATGCCTAGCATGGTGGCTAAAGCCAGCGTCGAGGCGCTTGCAGTATCAGAGCAAAATCCACTGACGGGTTTCAATTTTGTGATCCTCATCCCCATGGTTTTGACAATGCGCCAGCCGCCAAAAACTGTTCCCAGCGCAATGACAAAATTGCATGAAATCACCACCCAGAATGGCACATAAAACTGATTGCCGATCAGGTTGGATGAATATAGCAGCATGGCGATAATACCCATGGTTTTTTGCGCGTCATTACTGCCATGGCCAAGGCTGATAAATGCAGAAGACAGAAATTGCAGTTTGTGAAACCAGCCTTCAACCTTGTGAGGCGTTGAATAGAAAAACAGGCGTGCTGTCAATACCATTAATATCATGCCCATTAACATTCCCAGCAAGGGTGAAATCACGATCGCTGAGAGCACCTTGCAAATGCCATACCATTTCAAAGGCTGCATGCCAGCGTGAGCGATGCTGGCTCCCAGCAGGCCGCCAATGAGGGCATGCGATGAGCTTGAAGGCAAGCCATACAGCCAGGTAAAGATATTCCACAAGATGGCGCCCAATAATGCTGACAATATGACATGGAGATTAATGACGCTTGGATCAACTAGTCCGGTGCCGATGGTGGTTGCGACGTGAACACCAAAGAATAAAAAGGCGACCAAATTAAAAAATGCAGCCCACAGGACAGCCCAATGCGGCTTGAGCAGCCGGGTGGACACCATTGCTGCGATAGAATTGGCTGCATCATGAAAGCCGTTCAAAAAGTCAAAGAACAACGCCAAGCCAATAGTAATGATAACTAAAGTCAAAGATGAATCCATATTAAGAGTACTCTAGTACGATGCCTTTAAGAATATTGGCAACATCCTGGCAGCGATTGATAACTGATTTGGTATGGCTGTAAATTTCTTTTAATTTGAAAAACTGCTTGAAGTCCTGTTCTTCCATGAATAATTTTTTCTCTCCCGCAAGTACAACTTGATGTGCCTTGCTTTCCACCTTGTCGATCTCATTGCAAAACTTGAAGATATCAGCTGAATTTTTCAGAGAATGCAAATAATAAATGGATGCTTTCAGGTGACCGGTAGCTTCCGCGCTTAACTGGGAAAGCTTGATCATTTCTTCCGGGACACTTTTTAGCTGGTAAAAGGGAAAGCGTTGTGCAATTCGATTAATCAGATCTATGATGTCATCGAGCGTGCTGGTCAGTTGGTGGATATCGTGCCTGTCGAAAGGCGTGATGAAGGTTTTATGCAATAATTCGAATGTGGTATACGCTATTTGATCAGCCTCTTCTTCGTGCTTGGCGATTTCGTCTACATAATACTGCTGATTGTCCAGATGCTGTAACATGTTTGAGAATTCGGTCGATGCCAATACCAATTTATCTGCAGCCCGTTGAAATAACTGGAAAAAACTATCCTGGCGCGGTAATAAGCGTTTAAGCATGATATATCTACGTTTCCTGTTAATTGATTGAATCATTGAAACATCAATACATAGCGAATCCAGAGCATAGAAGAAGGATGGCCTTACCACTGTCTTCCGTCTTATATACTCCAATAGCAGATCCGCAAATGAATGCACATTTTAAGCGTGATATTTAGGAAATGCTACATCGAATTGCAAACCGGTGCCATTTGCTGGCGTTGACAAGTTGATCACGGCATGATGGAGGGCAGTAATCTGACTGACAATAGCCAGACCCAGGCCGCTTCCCGATGCTTTGGTGCCCAATATCCGGTAAAAACGCTCAAAGACCCGTTCCCTGAGTTCGATGGGGATGCCTGGTCCCGTGTCTTCGACCCGGAATATGATGAGTGTGTCAGTATCGATGATGCTGACTTTGACGGCACCATTGGCTGGTGTATAGCGAATGGCATTATCAACGACATTACGAATCAGGATCCCGAGCGCCGTATCATTTCCCATTACAACAGGTTCGGCAGGCGGAGGCGCAAGTTCAATTTCAATATTCTTTTCCAGAGCGTGGGGAGCCAGATAAGCAATGATTTCTGTTGCCAGTTTGTGCAGATCAAGCGGCTTGACATCGGTCAATGCTTCTTCTTCGCCCAGACGGCTTAATGTCAGTAATTGCGCTACGACGTGAGAACTGCGGTCGACGCTTTCTATGACTTTCTGCAAGGCTTTATTCCGGTCAGTTTCATTATCTGACTTTAAGGCGACCTGGACATGGGTTTTGAGAGCGGCGAGCGGCGTACGTAATTCATGTGCTGCGTCGGCAGCAAAACGTTTGTTGCGTTCAAAGGCAAGCTTGAGGCGAATGAATAACTGATTCAGTTCGGCAACCAGCGGTTTTATTTCAATTGGGATCTCTGTCAGTTGAACCGGCTCGAGGAAGGTTGAGGCGCGATTTGAAATTTCAGTGGTCACCCGGGTAACCGAACGCAAGGCAAGGCTGATAATAAACCAGACAAGCAAACCAAATACCGGATAGGTGATGAGTAATATATTTGCATTGCTACGAGCAATGTCATCTGCGAGTTCGCGGCGCAGGTTGTACAATTCAGCGACAATAATCTTGGATGACATGTTATCATCATAGGTGCTATAGATACGCCAATCGTTACCATGTATTACCTGATCGCTAAATCCTAATGGAGCATCCTTTAAAGACAGCTTTGCCTCATTGGCTGAATGCATCAAAAGTTCGCCATTTTTGCTCCAGACCTGAAATAAAAACTTTTGTTTCGTGATAGGCTGGGTGTTACGCAAGTAATTGATGATATCATTTCTGATTTTGGAGTTTGTACTGGTTGATTGATTCAGGATATTGATCAAAGATGACACTCTGATGAGCTGACCATCGAGATAAGGCTGTATTACTTGTTCATCGAGCAGATAATTTCCGATGCCATTAATTGCTGAGGCGATGGTGATACTTAACAATAGGCTGATTAATAGAAAATATCTGATTGATTTAATCATCAGCGGTTCCCGCTGTCGTATTGTTTATCTGAAGAGTGAACTCTGATTTTTCCTCTAGGCTTGTTTTAGTCATGTAA
>Ga0070740_10003986_pt1 | contig 14987 bp, 12 predicted proteins | sample Coa_R2_FD_67286 | JGI IMG/M metagenome (GOLD analysis project Ga0070740, IMG submission 67286) | Surface soil microbial communities from Centralia Pennsylvania, which are recovering from an underground coalmine fire - Coalmine... | ecosystem: Environmental > Terrestrial > Soil > Unclassified ... | reverse complement strand
TAAATTTAACAGCCTGCAGGTGACGGTCCGGAAGCAGTTCTCGAAAGGCTTCCAGGTGCAGGCGGCTTACACCTGGAGCCGCGCGTTTATTGCGCTGCCGTTTGGTATCAACACGTATCCGTATCTGGTGGAAGCGTACGAACCGAATAACAACTATCACCCGAATCGATTCGTCCTCAATTACGTGTGGAACCTGCCGTTTGGTCATCCGAAAGGCTGGATGGGAGTTGTGGCCGATGGCTGGAGCGTCTCTGGCGTAACCACGATCCAGGACGGCGTGCCCCTGACGATCGAAGATACTGGCGGGTCGATCTTCCTCGGTGGTCAAGGCGTGGGCAGCGTGAGCGCCTTCAGTTCGACCGCGCAAATCTGCCCGGGCAAGAGTTATTCCGACCTGCTCACGTCCGGAAGCCTGCAAGACCGTGTTACCAGCGCCTTGTTGGGTACAGGACCCGGTTATCTGAATGGCAAAGCACAGGGAGTGCTCTGCGCATTGCCGGCGATTGGAAACGGGACCGGATTCGGCAATACGGGCGGAGGCGCCGTGCTCGGCCCGCCGCAAAGCAACTGGGATATGTCGATTGCGAAGAATTTCACGGTTCGTGAAGGACAAAACCTGCAGTTCCGGTCGGAGTTCTTTAACACCTTCAACCACCCGCAATTCGCGATTCCGAATACGCTGGTCAGCAGCACAACTTACGGACAGATCAGCAATACGTCGGTGAATCCGCGAATTATTCAGCTGGCACTGAAATATACGTTCTAAAGACGAGGAAAAGAAGAGAGGGCGCGAAGGCTTGCCCGGTCCAAGCGACCGGCGTGTCGAAACATCTCAGCGCTAACCGTGCCTTCGCGCCCCGACTACTCCTGAAGCAACAACTTCGAACGTCATTCTCTTTACATCCCCCTCTCCTTCCGTCTTGTTTTTACAACGAGCGGTGGCACAAAGCTGTGACGCTGGTCACACACAATCGATTCGCGCAAGATCACGTCTGCGCGCACTGCTGCGGCGGGCCGATTTGCGGTGGGATCACTTCCATGCTCCGTCGCGTCGACGCCTGACGTCGGGGATTTCGGATGGAACTCTAAACGCTGAAATTGCTAAAAGCCCAGCAATCTTTTGACTGAAGCCCTGCCGTAGATGCCATTAATAATTGCTGAGGCTGCTATACCGGTTAAAACGCCCTTAGCTTTATAACTGACGGGCGCAAATATTGCAGCGGCCGCTGCCGCAGAGCCGATACCGAGAAGAATCTTCTGCTCCACATCTCCTATTCTCTCTGCCATTCGCACTCCCTCCTGTATCGTTCCTATTTACTCCGGAGACGAAGTTGCAGTATCCGCAGCGCGCTGCGTGAGCGCAATACAGCGATTCGTCTATGGATTACCGGGCACCTTTAAGCAGCGAGGCAATTTTCCACGCTCCCTCGAGACGCCATCCTTTTTCACGATACTTGATATGCATGTTTGACGATCATTACGAGCCGCTGAAGACTGATGAGACAGTCAGGCGCCCGTGTGGATGACCTATGTCATGAAAAAGTACGGCGCCAATCGCGTATTGAAATGATGGTGCCGCACAACCATAAATCGCTTTCCGCCCTCTTACATCCGTGGTATTTTCAGACCCCTAACGGCAGGGCAGACTTCTCCTCGTGAAGTGGAAAAAGCCATTACGCGCATTGTTGACTGCAGCAGCGCTGCTCTCCGTTTTATTGTTTGCTACTTCGGTTGGCGAGGCGTTTGAAGCCTGGCAACATCACGAGTGCAGAGCCAATCCCAACTGCCCGATATGCCATTTGGACCAGCAAGTTGCCAAATGGGCAGGTCACGATCAGTGCATTGCTGTTCCGCAACGTATAGGTATCGCGTTCCGACCGGCCGAACCGTCCTTCCTTCCCTGCCTACGTACCCCCCTTCTGATCAGTCGCGCTCCTCCCTGCTCGTAAACCGACCCGTAACCGACATTTCCAAATGTCGTGCGGCTTGAGTTCCAACTAATCGATTCATTTCCGCACGCGAGCGCGCGTACTCCCAGGTAATTGGAGGAACGAGCCTCTAGGTTTTGAGGAAGGATTTGCGAAGGCCATGAAATGCATACTCAATTGTCGGTTTAGCAAAGTAGTATCGGCGGGAGCATTGGTTTTTGCCGTCAGCGCGTTGGCCGTCGCGCAGACTCCACCCGGCGCTAATGCAGGCGTGCCCCCGCCGCCAACGTCAAGCGGGAATGCCCCGGCGCCGGTTCAGACGCGCATCCCACTCGACCGGGCCATCGAGCTTGCCTTGCAGCACAACCATTCTTTGCTGGCCGCACGCTCCACCATCGATCAAAACCGCGCTGAGGAAATTACGGCGAACCTGCGTCCCAACCCGGTTGTAACATGGGATGCTCTGTTCCTTCCGGTGTTCTCGCCCAGTTCGTTCACTTCGCAGTACGTTGAAAATAGCGCCGAATTTGATCTCGGCGTGAGCTATCTCATCGAGCGAGGCAAGAAACGTCAGCACCGTCTGCAAGCGGCGCGCGATCAGACCGCACAAAGCGCCGCCACCGTGGCCGACAACGAACGGACGATTGCTGCCAACGTAGCCCAGCAGTTCATTGGCGCTTTGCTCGCCGAAGCCAACCTGGAACTGGCGCGCATGGACCTCGAAGGCTTTCAGAATACGGTTCAGATCAGTCAAGCACGATACCAGGCGGGAGATATTGGCGAAGGCGACTTGCTCAAAATCAAATTACAGTTGCTTCAATTTCAAATGGACTTGAATTCCGCCCAGCTTGCCAAAGTTCAGGCCCTCGCTAATCTGCGCGCCCTGGTCGGCTTCGAATCCATTCCTGAAAATTATGACGTTGATGGCGAGCTGGAGTATCAGCCTGTCCACCTGAATCTCGATGATCTGAAGCTCTTGGGCTTGCGCAATCGGGCCGACTACCGTGCCGCGCAATTGGGAGTCACCGCGGCACAAAGCCAGCTCACCCTGGCCCAGGCCGTTGGCAAACGTGATTTGACCGCAGCGGTTGACTACACACACGTCAGCGGAATCAATGGTCTTTCCTTTATTTTCAACATCGAACTGCCGATCTTCACGAGAAATCAGGGCGAAATCGCGCGCGCCCGCGCCGGTGTGAACCAGGCACAAGAGAACCGGTCTGCCTCTTCCGAGACTGTGCTGACCGATGTGACCAACGCCTACGAAAACCTGCGCACCAACGACGAGGTGATGACCCTCTACAACTCCGGTTACCTGCAGCAGTCTCAGCAATCCCGCGATATCAGCCAATACGCGTATCAGCGAGGCGCGGCGAGCCTGCTCGATTATCTGGATGCCGAGCGCAGTTATCGCGCCACGCAACTGGCCTACCGGCAAGCGCTGGCGTCTTACATGCTCGCTCTCGAACAACTGCGCCAAGCCGTCGGTACCAGGAGCTTGCCATGAACATCCGTCGTTCGTTTCAACCCGCTCCGGAAATTCGGCCGCACGTCTCGAAGCGGTGCATCTGCCAAATTGCTCTGACGCTCATGCTCGCTGGTGTCGTTGGTCTGGCCTCAGGATGCGGCTCCCAGCAGATCCCCGTGAGCGCGTCCTCATCCACAGGGCAGAACTCCGCGTCGCAGTCGGACCTGTTCACCATTCCACCCGAACAGATGAGTCACATCCACATTACGACCGTCACACCCTCACGCTTGAATCGCGTGCTTCGCCTCACCGGTGCGGTTGCCTTCAACGCCTTTCAAACCACGCCGGTAATCAGCCAGATCGGTGGCCCAGTGAGCCGGATTGCAGTTACCCCCGGCGATCATGTGAATGCCGGTCAACCTATGCTCTACGTCGCCAGCCCTGACTACTCCCTGCAGAGCGCAGCTTTCATGAAAGCGCGAACGGCCTACGAACTCGCTGACAAGAATTACAAACGAGCCGCCGATCTTTACGATCATCACGCCATAGCCGAGAAAGATCTGCAACAGGCGGAATCGGACCGCAATCAGGCGCAGACGGATCTCCAAGCGTCTGCCGCCGCCCTGCGCATTCTAGGGGTTCGCGATCCGGACTCCCTGGCCGGGCACACACTTTCGCCAGAGGTTCCCCTGCTGGCACCTTTGGCAGGCGAAGTGGTGGAGCGGCTGGTTTCGCCGGGACAATTACTGCAGGCCGGAGCGACTCAATGCTTCACCATCTCGGACATGAGCTCCGTGTGGGTCTTGGTAAACGTGTACCAAAAAGATTTGGCCGACGTGCACGTCGGCGATTCTGTGACCGTACAGAGTGACGCGTATCCCGACGTTTTCCACGGCAGGATTTCCTACATCGCGCCTGCACTTGATCCCAACACTCGCACGGTCCAGGCCCGCATAGTCACACCCAATCCGGCACAAAAACTCAAAAAGGATATGTACGTGACCGCAATCGTGAATGCCGGCTCGATTCCCAACGCTCTGGCCATACCGGATTCGGCGGTCCTCAGGGATACGGAGAACTTGCCCTTTGTTTACGTGCAGACGGGCGCAAATCAATTCGCGCGCCGTCAGGTAAATCTCGGGCTTAGCGAAGGAGGTCGGACACAGATCACCGAAGGCCTAAAGCCGGGGGAGCACATCGTGGATGACGGGGGCCTGTTTCTGCAATTTCAAAACGCTCTTCAACATTAGACGCCTGGCCAAGCGATGATTCATCGAATCGTACAATTCGCCTTAAAGCAGCGCTTCCTGGTGCTGACGCTCACGCTGTTTATCGCCGTGGCCGGAGCGCTGTCGTTTCAACGGATGCCCGTTGACGCCTATCCGGATCTTTCGCCTCCCATGGTCGAACTGATTACGCAATGGCCTGGCCACGCCTCCGAGGAAGTCGAGCGGCTGGTAACGCTGCCGCTGGAACTGGCCATGAATGGCGTACCCAATATGGTTGTAATGCGTTCCATTACGCTTTATGGCCTGTCCGACGTGCGGCTCACATTCGAAGACAACGTAAACCCTTATTTCGCCCGTCAGGTGGTGTTCGAACGCCTGAGCGACGCCCAGCTTCCTGCCGGCATTACTCCCTCAATGGCCCCGCTTTTCAGCCCAAGCGGTCTCGTCTACCGCTACGTGCTCGAAAGTCCCGATCGCACTCCTCAAGAGCTAAAGACCTTCGAGGATTGGGTCGTGGAGCGCGCTTATCGGCAGGTTCCGGGAGTCGCCGACGATTCAGGATTTGGCGGCACGGTAATGCAGTACCAAGTGCTGCTCGATCCCGCGCGGATTTACAGCTACCACCTCTCCGTGGCGCAGGTGCTTAGTGCCTTGTCGGCCAACAACAGCAATGCGGGCGGCGGCTTCTATTCGCAAGGCGGACAGTTTTACTACGTTCGCGGCATTGGATTGGTGCAAACGACCGAGGACATCGGGAACGTAGTTGTCGGCAGCAATAATGGCGTGCCGTTGCGCGTTCGCGATGTCGGCCAGGTAACGATTGGTTACGCTCCGCGTTTGGGAGAATTCGGCTTTCAAAATAATAACGATGCCGTGGAAGGCGTGATTCTCATGCGCCGCGGCGAGCAGACGCAAAACGTGCTGCAAGGCGTCGAACGTCGCACGGATGAGCTCAACCATGGCTTGCTGCCGCCGGACGTAAAAGTTCGGCCGTTTTACGACCGTAGCGATCTGGTGCGCCTGACTACCGACACGGTGGAAAACAACCTGCTCCGCGGTATGGTGCTGGTTCTGCTCGTGCTCATCTTCTTTTTGGTGAGCCTGCGGGCCGCCGTCATCGTGGCTCTGACCATCCCTCTCGGTTTGCTTTTCTCTTTTATCCTTCTCCACTGGGAAGGAATACCTGCAAACCTGCTTTCCATCGGCGCCATCGATTTCGGAATCATCATCGACGGCACGGTCGTGATGATGGAAAACATTTACCGCGAACTCAGTGAGCGGCAGGGGCAGGAATATAAGTTGCAAGAGGTAATCATCGCCGCCGCCCGCGATGTCGATCGTCCGATCTTTTATTCCGTAGCCGTGATCATCGCGGGATACTTGCCGATCTATGCGCTGAGTGGCCCGGCCGGCCGGCTCTTTCACCCCATGGCCGATACGATGTCTTACGCGCTGGTCGGCGCCCTGATTTTTACGCTTACGTTTGTGCCGGTAATGGCCTCTTACTGGTTTGTTCGTGGCGTGAAAGAAAAAACAAACCGGGCTTATGAATGGATCAAGAGCACATACGCTCGCCATCTTGATTGGTGCCTGGATCATCCGAAAGCGACCGTTATCGCGGCAGCTCTGATTTTCGGAGGCACGCTGCTTCTGGTGCCGTTTATCGGCGGCGAATTCATGCCTCATCTGGATGAGGGAGCCCTGTGGGTCCGCGCTACCATGCCGTACACCATTTCTTTCGAAGAGGCCAGCAGGTTCGCACCTCAGGTGCGGCAGATTCTGATGACTTATCCTCAAGTCACCGAAGTTGGCTCGGAATTGGGCCGGCCCGACGACGGCACCGATCCGACTGGATTCTTTAATTGTGAGTTCTACGTTGGGTTGAGACCCTACAAAGACAAGACCTGGCAACAGAGCTCCGTACACTCAAAGCAAGAACTCATCGAAGATGTACAAAAGAAAGTAGCGAGCTATCCAGGGGTTATTTTCAACTACACGCAACCGGCCGAAGACGCCGTAGACGAAGCCCTCACTGGCCTGAAAAGCGCTCTCGCAGTGAAAGTGTACGGCCCGGACCTCAAGACGCTGGAAGATAAGGCGCTCGAAATCAAACGCGTGCTGGAGCGAGTCCCCGGTTTTACCGAACTCACCGTCGTTCGCGAGCTCGGGCAGCCGAGCCTGCTGATCGATGTTGATCGCGCTAAGATCGCTCGTTACGGGGTGAATGTCGCCGACGTCGAAACGGTGATCCAGGCGGCTATCGGCGGGCAGGCCGCCACCCAGGTCATCCAAGGCGAAAAGCTCTTTGACCTGGTCGTGCGCATGGAGCCGCAATATCGTTCGAGCGCGCACGAGATCGGCAATTTGCTTGTACCTGCCCCTGGCGGTCAGCAGATTCCCTTGGCTGAACTCGCATCCATCCGCGAAGGCAACGGCGCATCGTTCATCTATCGCGAAAACAATTCACGTTACATCGGTATCCAGTACAGCGTCGAAGGGCGCGATCTGGAACGCGCGGTGCGCGACGCGCAAAGGGCGGTCAATGCTGCGGTTCATTTGCCGCAGGGCTATGTGATGTCATGGGGCGGGGAATATAGTGAACTCGTCGAGGCGGAACGCCAGTTAGCCGTCATTGGCCCGCTGGCTCTTGTCCTCGTCTTTCTGATTTTGTTCGCGCTTTATGGCAATCTCAAATTCCCCGTGACGATCGCGCTCGGTGTGGTTATGACCGAACCGGTCGGCGCGCTGATTGCCTTGAAGCTGACGCATACGCCCTTCAGCGTAAGTTCCGTGCTGGGATTGCTCGCGCTGATGGGCGTTTCCGTTGAAACCGCCGTGATCCTGGTTTCCTACATCAATAAACTTCGGCTTGAAAACATGGATATCCGCACGGCCACGCGCGAGGCGGCGCTGCTTCGATTGCGCCCCATCATGATGACCGCGCTGGTAGCTTGCTTTGGTCTTTTGCCCGCCGCGCTTTCCACTGGCATCGGCTCCGACACGCAGAAGCCATTTGCAATCGTGATTGTGTCCGGATTGCTTTCCCGATTGTTGATCGGATTCTTTGTAAACCCGGTCCTCTATGAAATGGTGGCCCGCGAGGGCGATGTCCTGCAAGTCTGAGTCCCGGTCTCGATTGGCGGAATTATCGGTTGGTGCCAACGCGTCGCATCACAATCGCGAATAAAGGTATCGCGGCAAGTTCGGCGGCCAAACTGAACGCAACCACACCGGCGAGAGAGCGATCGTAGAGTATACCCATTGCCGCACTTCCCACAAACCAGAACACACCATAACATCCGGTAAAAATCCCGTACGCACTCGGACGCTTGCCCGCTGGCACCATCGCTGCCACTGCTGCTGGAATGATCGATTCGTGAGCGCCTACGCCCAGACCCCAGAGTCCAGCTCCCAGCAGGGCCGGCCCAAAGGAGCCAAGAAACACCAGCGGAGCCGAAAGCGCACTAATCATCGTAAGCGGGACGAGCACGGCAATGCCCCAGCGGTCGAACATGCGACCAAATATGAGCGAACCTAAACCACTTACTGCCATCGCCATGGAATAGAAAATGGGCACCCACGTGGTGGACACTGTCGCCGCCTTTTGGAAGTGGTATGCGATGAGGGAAAAATCCGCGAAGCCTGTAGCCACCATCGCCGCACCCGCCAAGTAAATCCAAAACGCTTTCGGAAAAGCTCTGGTCGCGGGATGCGGTGCTGTTCGTTCCAACTCCTGCGGACGAGGATAACGCCAGCGCGCTGCTGCTAATAGGCATAAGGTCAGCAATGCTGGCACGAGCAGAATGGCAAACGCCTGATGATAGTCGTGATTCCAATAAAGGAGGATTGCAGCGACGAGTAAGGGGCCGAAGAGCGCGCCAAACTGGTCGAGTGCTTCGTGAATTCCGAATCCCCAGCCGTAGCCCATTTCATGAGCTGCGTGCGAAAGCATGACGTCGCGCGGAGGGTTCCGAATGGCCTTGCCTATCCTTTCGAAAAGAATTAACAAAGCTGCGGCCTGCCATGTCTTCGCAAAAGCGAGCGCCGGCACGGACAGCATCTGAATGAAGTATCCGATGAAGGCTATGGGCCAGAATTTGCCCGTGCGTTCGCTCAGAGGCCCCGAAACAAGACGTAAACCATACCCGAGCAGCTCTCCAAATCCGGCGACGAACCCGACGATCGTGGCGCTCGCGCCCAATATCGCCAGAAACGGACCGGTAATACTTCGGGAACCCTCATACGTGAAGTCCGCGAAGAAGCTGACCACTCCGATGAGCAGTACGAATTGAAGCGCGGCATTCGCTGAACCATTCGACTTAACCGAGGTGCTCATTCAGGAAAGATCCGTAAAGACATTTTACGGTGAGATTCCAAAATCGTGGCCCGAAACCCGCGAGCGCGACATAGTTGACTTTGCTCAACGCATAAGTATCATCGTCACCGGGCAAGGCGTCGCCCCTTAACCGCTGTCCCACTTGTGCCGGGACAGATGATGACTCCTGACTGGGATTTTTGTCGCGGAGTCATAGCCCGGCAAATAATCCCGCAAATAAAATCAGGAGCAAGGGTAAATATCGGAAACGTGTAGGCTTTGGATTCCGTCGAGCGAAGGCAAGACTCTCAAGCGGAGCGTAGCCGGAGAATGCGAACTTGCCAGTTGGGGCGCTTTAGCCGATAAACATGAACAAATACTTTGTCGTGGGCTTGGGCGGCTTTCTCGGGGCGATCGCTCGCTTCTGGTTGGGCGGGGTGATCAGCAATCGCATGGGATCGCGTTTTCCGTACGGCACATTTGTCATTAACATCAGCGGATCGTTTCTGATTGGCTTGATTCTGACGCTTCTGGCGGAGAAGACTCACTGGAGCCCGAATTGGAGATATTTGATCCCCATTGGGTTCATAGGGGCCTATACCACGTTCTCAACCTTTGAATATGAAATCTTCCGCAGCTTCCAGGATGGCGAAATGCTTATAGCGCTCTTGAACGTCACGCTGAGCGTCGTCGTGGGATTTGTATCTGTGTGGTGCGGCGTGATCGCTGGGAGGATACTCTGATGAAAACCGCGCATCCTGGTGACGGCAGTTCGCAAGTTTTAGGACGTGCTGCGGATTTTTTGTGTTCGCGGCGCCGGATTGGCCGATAGGAGCCACGACATGCTCAAGACCGGCCCAGCTAAAAAGGTGATCATCCACGTCGGAGAGGACCACCAGTATCACGGGCACACCGCCTACGCAGCGATACTCGATTACCTTTTTTATCGGGGCGTATCCGGAGCCAATGTGATGCGTGGAGTCGCTGGCTTTGGCGCCGATCATCATCTGCACACGACCCGCATTGTGCGCCTCACCGAAAATTTGCCGATGAAGATTGAATTTATTGAATCGCCGGAAAAAGTCGAAGAGCTTCTGCCGAAATTGCGGGAAATGGCCGGGACAGGACTGATCGAGGTCCAGGACACAACGGTTTTAAAACCCTCGGAAGCTTCGACCTCGACCGTGCGTCAACCTGTGGGTCCGCCGCTGAAAAAAGAAGGCAAGGCAAAATTGATGCGCATCTACATCGGAGAGAACGATAAATGGAGAGACAAGCCGTTGTACCTCGCGCTCGTCGAAAGTATGCGCGCAAACGATATAGCAGGGGTAACGGTTTACCAGGGAATTCTCGGATATGGCGCGAATCGCAGGATTCACCAGCAAACGGCGCTAAACCTATCTCATGACCGCCCCATCGTTCTTTCTGTCGTCGATTCCGAGGAAAAGCTCCGTGCGTTTCTTCCTCTTCTCGATGGCATGGTCCTGCAAGGGCTGGTGGTTTTATCGGACGTGGATGTTGTCAAGTACACGCACAACTATGTTTCGCAGGATCGCCGCGTGGAGGCAAGCCAATGAAACTCGAAGGCAAAGCAAAGCTCTTGCGTATCCATTTTGGCGAGAAAGACAAATGGCAGAACAAGGCTCTTTACAGGGTCATTGTCGAGAAATGCCGGGAACTCGATATCGCCGGCGCCACTGTATTGCGGGGAATTGAGGGCTACGGAGCGAGCACGCGGGTTCGCCATACCCATCATCTCTCGTTTTCTTCGGACCTGCCCATCATGGTCGCGGTCGTCGATACCGAGGAGAAAATTCAACAACTCCTGCCGTTTTTGGATCAGGTAGTTGACGAGGGACTGATCGCCATGTCCGAGGTCGAAGTCATCAAGTATGTCCACCAGGAAGGCACACGGTCGTAACAGGGTCGCGATCGGCACTGAAGATAAGCGCTGAATTTCGTGTTTCCGCTATTTGCCCCTTCCAGGTACCCGCCTTGTGAACCACAGATCTTTATAATCGCTCCCGCTTTCATCAACCTTATTGAAGTGCTCGACACTGAGGATTAGTGAGGCGACACCCGTGTCCAAAAGTAACCGCGCTTCACGCTTCATGGGGTACTATCTCAGGAAATGGCGTATCAAATGTCGAACCTTCTCGACAAATCCGGCGCAGCCGTCAATGGTGGCTGCAAGCTGCAGAGTTTCCCAGGCAGTCGCGATTATGTTGTGGTTGGGCTCAGGCTTCGCAAGCTGCGACTGAACGGTTTCAATATCTGCGACGAGGCTCATCTTCTGATTTTCGGGTGCGCTCGATTCTGTAATCGCGTTCCGCAAATCGACTAGCTTTTGCCCCAAATCACTGAACCGGGCATCGATCTGGTTCCCATCCCCAAGAGTGATAATGTTTTGGCCGGTGGCTTCAATTTTGATCCCGTGAAATTTTGGCATCGTAAACTCTCCAGCGCCTTCAATCTTGTCGATACCATCGGCAGTGATTTGATAAAAAATGGTAACCGCTGGCATCACAGTTCCACTCTTCGTGCGGAACTGTTTCTGTACATCCTTTTCTTCGACCCAGCCCTGGCTGAGTAGATACGTGAGATTGCTCTGCACGTCTGATTGGGTCAGACCGTGCTGTACTTTCAATTCGGATTTCACGTCACTAATTCTTACCGCCGAACCCTTCTTGCCCATGACGCTTGTCGCGTTTTTATTGCGTTCGTAGAAATACTGAAGCATGAGACGGCGAATTTCAGTGTTACTTAAGACTGGGTGGGCTACGTCTTCTTTCCTGGGCATCTACATCCCTTTAGCAGAAATGTGGCCTCGACCGAACCTTCTAGATAAGAACACTCACCGGAAACCTAGCTTGTGAGTCCTTATCGGCTTCTGTTGTAATCGACGCGATGAAAAGCCGTAAACCCTCATCCGACAGCTTCTTTACAGTGGGCTACCAATCGCATAATATCCGCACTCTCCTTGCCGTGTTAACAGAAAATAAAATTAACGTTCTCGTAGATGTCCGGCAGAATCCGGTGAGCCGAAAGAGCGGATTCTCAAAGCGCCATCTTGAACGCAGGGTCCCTAGTTACGGCATCGACTATTTGCATTTCCCTTGCCTTGGGACTCCACCTAAGATCAGGAAGTTTTACACAACAACAGGTGATGCGCGGGAAACGCTGCAACGGTACCAGCAGCATTTGCGAACACGCCGAAGCTGTCTTCAATCTTTAATTCGTATTGCAAGCTCGAAGCAAATCTGCCTCATGTGCCTAGAAGCCGACCATAACTCTTGTCATCGAAGCGTAATTGCCCAAAAGCTGATGGAGATGACGGGATGGCAAGCGATCCATCTGACGTAGGATGGCAGCAAAAGCGTGCTCTTATCATTGGCCGAGCTTCGCCCGAGCCAAGCAAGACTCACATTGAGACCGTTTGTACAGGAGGCATAACGGAAGAGGGAGAAGTGTTGCGGCTGTATCCGATTCCACTCCGATATCTCGAACCCAGTAGCCGCTACAAAATTTGGACCTGGGCAAAATTCGATGTGCAGAAAAATCCTTCCGATAAGCGAAAAGAGAGCTACAAAGTACGCGATGGCTCAATCGAAATTCTTGGCGAGATTACCGACAAAACAGAACAATTCTCATTCTTGGAAAAAGCTATATTCCCCGACCGCGAGACCTTAGACCGTAGATATCACGAAGACTGGACGAGCATCGGAATTGTTGAAATCGAGTTGGTAAAATTCTATGCAGCAAATACAACGCGCGATCATTGGGGGAAAAGTAAGCCGTATATTCAGCAGGGCCATCTTTATGTTTCGAAAAAGCCGCTGGAACAACTTTCTTTCGAGATGCGGCTGAAATTTCGGTGCAAGAATAACCCAAACTGCAACACCCATGAGTCAGGCTTAATCGGTTGGGAGTACATGGAAGCGTTCCGTAACTTCAGAAGGAATTACGGTTCGGCGGAGGCAGCTTGGGATCAACTGCAAAATAAAGTGGTCAGCATGTTCGCAGATCAGAGGAAGAGAGCGTTTGCTTTGTTGGGTACACATTCCAGATATGGCTCTTGGATGGTAGCGCAACTATACTTCTTTGACAGGATCCTTGACCGACGGCTGTTCTGATTGGCTCGCCTTGTGCTGTGGGGTCCGTGAAACTCTCGCGCTACCACTCAACGACAAACACGCCGGACTTTCCCTCATCACTGCGTTCGTCCACGTAGGAATACATTTTATAATTTGAGATAGCAGGCTAAATCTTTAAGGAACACACTTGCGCTGAGCATTCAGCTGAAATTATGGGATGGTAGGCCCGTGCGGACTCGAACCGCAGACCTCTACCGTGTCAAGGTAGCGCTCTAACCAACTGAGCTACGGGCCTGAAGGCAGTAACTTCCAAGCTTCGCTTCATATTACGCGGCCTCGTGCTTCGCTGCAACTTCGCTCGCTTTGAGAGCATTTGGAGCAATTGTGGAGGGATAAGAATAGGTCCGGTCTTGCCGCTTCTCGGTTGCCGTTGCGTCTTGGTGCGCTTAGTAGACGGCCGGCGTTCGTTTCGTTCAGGCTTTGTGGAAACGCCAATGCTGCCGCTTCGGATGCTTGCCTCTGTTTAACTCGCAAATGTGCTAAATTTCACCGCCGTTATGTCACACGGTAAAGCGCTCAAAGCTGCTCTGCTGTTTTGGCCTATACTCGCGCTGGCGAGCGCCGCTGCTTGTGCGCAATCAGCGGGTCCTCAACCATCGCCAATGCCGCCGCAGATTGTTGCGCCGCGCGATATTCCCTATCCCGGCGCGATTCGCTTGGTTGTCGACGCAACAGACATCGACCGGCGTATTTTTCGGGTACAAGAGATGATCCCCGTGCGCGGTGGCGAGCCGCTCACACTTCTGTATCCGCAGTGGCTGCCCGGCAACCACTCGCCCTCGGGGCGCGTCGACAGGCTCGCCGGTCTCACGATAAAAGCAAACGGCAGCCGCTTGGAATGGACGCGCGATAGTGTGGATGTGTTTGCGTTCCATGTCGCGGTGCCCGCCGGCGTCACCTCGCTCGATGTCGGATTCCAAATCCTCTCTCCTGTCGCGGCAAATGAGGGCCGGGTGGTAATGACGCCCGACATGCTGAGTTTGGAGTGGATCGAATTGGCGCTCTATCCCGCCGGTTATTTTGCGAGGCAAATCGCAGTGATCCCGAGTGTTCGGCTGCCCGCCGGCTGGCAGTTTGCGACAGCGCTCGAGACCGCTTCCGTCGACGGCAACGTAACGCAATTCAAGCAGGTGTCATTCGACACGCTTGCGGATTCGCCCATGATTGCCGGCCGCTATTTCAAGCGATTTGATCTGGACCCGAATGCGGCAGTGCCGGTTCATCTTGACGTCGTGGCCGACCGGCCGGAATTACTGGAGGCAAAACCCGAGCAGATCGACGCCCATCGTGCCCTTGTGCGCCAGGCGTACAAGCTTTTTGAGTCGCACCATTATGACCATTACGATTTCCTTTTTCTTTGAGCGATCACCTCGGCGGCATTGGCCTTGAACATCATCAGTCGAGCGAAGACGGCACCGTACCGGATTTCTTTACGGCCTGGGATCGAAACGCTGACACGCGCAACCTGCTGCCGCACGAATTCACGCATTCCTGGAACGGCAAGTTCCGCCGTCCGGCAGATCTCTGGACGCCAAACTTTAATGTGCCGATGCGCGATAGCTTCCTGTGGGTGTACGAAGGACAAACGCAATATTGGGGGTACGTCCTGGAAGCGCGCGCCGGCTTGCTGACCAAACAACAGACGCTCGATGCCTTGGCCATGACTGCGGCAGCTTACGATCATCGTGTGGGCCGCGAATGGCGCACGCTTCAGGACACGACCAACGATCCCATCGCTGCCATGCGGCGCCCGATGCCCTGGTTAAGTTGGGAGCGCAATGAGGATTACTACTCGGAAGCCGAATTGGTCTGGCTCGATGCCGATACTCTGATCCGTGAACAATCGCACGGGCAGAAATCGCTCGACGATTTCGCGCGCGCTTTTTTCGGCGT
>Ga0070740_10003984_pt1 | contig 14988 bp, 12 predicted proteins | sample Coa_R2_FD_67286 | JGI IMG/M metagenome (GOLD analysis project Ga0070740, IMG submission 67286) | Surface soil microbial communities from Centralia Pennsylvania, which are recovering from an underground coalmine fire - Coalmine... | ecosystem: Environmental > Terrestrial > Soil > Unclassified ... | reverse complement strand
TTCCGGTAATCGCGTCTTCTATTCATATCGCAGCGCCCGGATCGGATCGACTCGCGCTGCTCGGCGCGCGGGCACGTAACCGGCGAACAGCGCGACCAGCGCAATTCCGATCAAGGCTGCGATGACAATCAGTGGATCGGAGGGCGAGATTCCGTAGAGCTGTTTCTGAAGCAGGCGCGCAATCGCCAGCGCCGCCGGCAATGCAACGGCGACACCAATTCCCACGAGCAGTGCGATTTCGCGCAGCACAATCCAGACCACATCTCGCGGGAAAGCGCCCAAGGCCATCCGGATACCGATCTCGCGCGTGCGGCGCGTCACCAGAAACGCCATGACACCGTATAAACCGATCGCAGCCAGCAGGCTGGCGAGAACGCCGAATGCAATTGACAAGCTGGCTGCCAGCCGCTGTATTGCAAGCACATCTTCAAGCTGGCCCTCTTCGGTTTTCATGCTGTAGATCGGCAGATTGCCGTCAAGTGAATGCACAATGCGCCGGAGCGCGGAAAACATGCTGGTGGAACCGGTGTCTGTGCGAACGTAGGCGGTCATCTGAGCCGCCCATTTATTTTGCAGGTAAGGAAAGAAGACCTGGCGCGGCGGCTCCTCGCGCATGGTTCGGTAACGGGTATCGCGCACCACGCCGATGATTTCGATGTCTGTCTTGGTGCCTGGATCTCGACCCATTCCGATGTGCCACCCGATGGGATTGCGATTGCCGAAATAGTGGCGAGCAAACTTCTCATTGACGACGGCCACTTTCGGGGCTCCCAAGATATCGCGCTCGCTGAAATCGCGTCCCGCGAGCATTGGTATGCCCAATGTCTGAAAGAAACCCGGGGATACATAGTTCACGTAGGGGTTCATATCCTCGCCCGGTTTTGCGCTGTAGCCTTGTACGGCGACGGCACTGTCCCACTCACTGAAAGTAAGCGGCGGTACCAGGCACAACGCCGCTGATCGCACTCCCGGCAATGCACGAAGCTTTTCTGTGAGCTGCTTGAAAAACAGCTTCGAGCGCGCGGCGTCGTATCCGCTTAGGGTCGGATCCATGGAGAACGAAAGCAGGTTGTTGACCTGAAACCCCGGGTTCAGGTTCTTCAGGTTTCGGAGCGTACTGGTGAATAGCCCCGCGCCGATCAAAAGTAACAAGGAGAGCCCGACCTGCGCGGACACGAGCAGCTTGCGCCAGAACGCCTGGCCGCTGCCCGCCACCGAGCCGGCCTGATCTTTGAGAACTGGAGCGAGGTCCGGCCGTGCCGCTTGGAACGCGGGAAGTAATCCAAACAGCAGCGCAGTGAACAAGGAAACGGCAAACGTAAACAGAAGCACCCGCGTGTCCGGATCCGCCGCGAGCATCAGGGGAGGATCAATATGCGGCAGCATGGCTGCAAGCAAACGCACTGTCCAGGAGGAGACGAGCAGGCCAAACGCACCGCCCGCTAAAGCCAATAGCAAGCTCTCCAGCAGCACGCGCTGCACAATGTGAGAACGGCTTGCCCCAAGCGATAACCGGATCGCGATTTCCTTTTGGCGGGCGCTGGACCGGGCGATAATGAGGTTCGCCACATTGGCACAAGCGATCAGCAGCACGACTGCGACCATCGCCATCATGGCCCACAGCGGCGCATCCAGGAACTCTCCAATTTCATCATGGCCGCTTCCGCCCGGCATCACTTCAAGCGTCATTTTCACGTATTGCTGCCGCGTGTAGGCAGAAGCATGCGCAAATCGTGCCTCGTGTACTTCCTTTTCGAGCATGCTGTGAAAGATGGGTTGGAGAAAAGCTTTCGCCTCACGAATGGTCACGCCATCTTTCAAACGCCCGAAGACCTGAAGCCAGCGCCGACCACGATTGTCGAAGGGTTTGTCTTCCTGGGTCACCTGCTGCGCCATCATGACCGGCACATAGATCTGCGAATCGAACAAGCGCTCCACGCCATGGAAACCGGCTGGCGCCACGCCGACGACGGTGAATTCGTGATTGTTGATGAGCAGCTTCCGGCCGATGATGGAGGGATCTCCGGCAAAGCGCGTTCGCCAGTAATCGTAACCCAGAACGGCCAGCGGAGATCCGCCGCGCCTGCGATCCTCGGCGCTCGTGAAGAGGCGGCCCAAGGCCGGGCGCAATCCCAGTACAGGAAAGTAACTTCCCGATACCAACTCGCCGCCTGCCCGCTCGCTGCGGCCGGCAAAACTCACGCTGAACGGTAGGCTGTGGCGGCAGAACATTCCGCTGAACACCTGGTTCTGCTCGGTGAAATCGCGATACATCGGGTATGACAATGCGTTCGTGCCGGTATTCGAGCCGTACCAATCTCCCTTTTCGTGGAGTTGCACCAGACGCTCCGGCCGCTGTACCGGGAGCAGACGCAATAATGCCTGATCCAAAAGCGTGAATACCGCCGCATTCGCGCCTATGCCCAACGCCAATGACAAGACCGTCACGACGACGAATACGGGAGATTTTGACAGAGACCGAAGTGCCTGGCGCAATTCACTCCACATCGATTCCGCCCGAATCTACCCGAATGTCGACTGGAGGTCCGCCGCCGCGCACTTTTCCTTCAACCCGGTGGCGCGAATAGCTGCCGCGGACCGTCATCTCCGGAACATTGATGCGGCCGCTGCCGGTTGCGAGCGATAGATCATATCCGCCATTCGGCGCCAGCTTCACGCGAACGCCACCCGAGTCTGCTTCCGCACGAATCGGAGCCGGGCGGGTTTGAGACAGACGGACACCGCCTGAATCGACTTTCACGTCAATCTGCCCGGCTACGTCATACGCATCGATGCTGCCCGAGTCGGCCCGGGCGTAAACCGAACCGTGAACGCCCGTGATACGCACGCCCCCCGAATCCGCTGTCGCGCGAACGTCGGACCCGATCTGGCGGAGCTCAATGCCTCCCGAATCGGTGCGGCAATCGACGGGTCCGTGCAAGCCTTCCGCCTCAATGCCGCCGGAGTCTGCCCGCGCGCGCAACTGGGTGCTTGCCGGGGTTTCAATCTCAAACCGCATGGAAATGTTCCGCAGCAGACTGCGATTCGTGACATACCCGACGCGCACTCGATTGCCGATTTGCTCTACGGGCGGATTGCGCTCCAATTCATGAATGCGGCGGTCCACATCGCCGGAGCCCCAGCCGTGGTGGCCTTTCAGGATAGCGTGGATATGGACCGATCCCGTCGCCCCGGGTCGCACACTAATGCCGCCGGAATCCGTCGTCACATCCAGTTCTACGGGGCCGGAAACGCGAAGTGTACGGTCGAACGAACCCTCGATCTGCGCGCTCGCAGGGATCGCGGCCAGGAGGATAGCGCCAGCCAGCAGCGCGGGGGTTTTCAGGATGGGAGCTTGCATACGCATGCCTAATCGTTACGTAAACGGGCACCCTGAGTTCCACCTGATTTCTGTTGAATCGATTGAGGTTTGACCGGAGGCGCGAGCGAGTTACTGTCCGGTTTTGGAATCCGGCTGCCCGGTTTTGAGGCGCGGCGATGCCTTGACATCCTGGGCATCATCGAATATTCTATAGCTCGAATGACTAGGCATGAGCTGGAACAGCCGGAAGCGGAGCTTTTACAGGGAACCCTCGACCTTCTCATCCTAAAAGTCCTCGCCTTGGAGCCATTGCACGGCTACGGTATCATGCAGCGTCTTAAACAGATAACTCATGATGCTTTGCAGATTCGCCAAGGATCTCTTTATCCGGCACTTTATCGACTTGAGAAGCGCGGCTTTTTGAAGGCAACGTGGAAGAACATAGCCGGACGCGACGCGAAATTTTACGCGCTGACGAAGGCCGGAGAACGGAAGCTTGAATCCGAAAGAGCCGGATGGGAGCGCCTATCTGCGGCGGTCCGGCTCGTTCTGGAAACGGCAAAGTAGGGCGCAACGATGCGGAAGCGATTCGAGAAACGCCTTGACGCGGAACTTCAGTTTCATCTCGACGCGGCAATAGAAGCTTACATAGCGGAGGGATTGCCGCCTGCGGAAGCACGACGCCGAGCTTTGGTGGATTTCGGAGCAATAGAGCTGGCTAAAGACGAAGTGCGCGATCTCCGTCCGCTTCACTGGCTGGAAGTAATTGGCCGGGATCTCCGCTATGCCGTGCGCCAGCTACGCAAAAACCCGACGTTTACGATGACAGTACTCGCTACGCTGAGCCTCTGCATCGGCGCGAATACGGCTATCTATACGATCGTGGACGCGCTGTTCTTCAAGCCGCTTCCCTACCCCGACCCGAGCCGCCTGGTTTTGCTTTCCACGGTCTTCAGCAAAGGAGGGGCTTTTGACGTAGATACCAGTCAGGACGGTTTCCAATGGGAACTGGTGCGGGATCATGCATCGCTCGTGGACAGCGCCGTTTATAGTGGCGCGGCCGGAGTCAATTTAGTCGCCGCCGGGCGGGTGGAGTATGTTATCGATCAGCGAGTCAGCGCGAACTACTTTCACGTCCTCGGGATCGAGCCTCTCATCGGCCGTGAATTCACTCGCCAGGAGGATGTGCCCAATGGTCCTCGGCTCGCAATCCTTAGCTACGGCCTCTGGCAGCGCGTCTTTCATGGAGATTCAACCATTGTCGGCCGTACCATCGATCTGCGTGGCACTCCCTACACAGTCACGGGCATTATGCCGCCCGGTTTTCGCAGCCTGCCGGCCGGCGTTGGGGACATCGGAACGGATGCGCCGCCCGATGTCTGGACGCCTCTTCACCCCACCCATTCCGGCGAGGGGTCGGGTGACAACTATGGTGTCGTAGGCCGGCTGAAGCCCGGCGTGACAGCCGCGCAGGCCAAGGGCCAGCTCAACTCGATCCTGCACGACTATTTCGCCCGGAAGCATCATCGGGGCATGGCAGCCGAAGAAGAAGCCATTCCACTGCAGAATGGCCTGACCTACGATCTTCGCTCAGGCGTTCATCTCATGTGGGGAGCGGCGCTGTTGGTTTTAGTCATTGGCTGCGTGAATATTGCGGGGCTCATGCTCGCCCGCTCTGCGACGCGCTCTCGGGAAATCGGTACGCGCATGGCATTAGGAGCGGGCCGCGTGCGAGTGATTTCAGAGTTGTTTGCCGAAGCGCTCCTTCTGGCGATGCTCGGTGGGACGCTCGGCCTGGCGGTGGGATACGGCGCGCTCGAAGGGCTCATTCGCCTCAATCCGAACGAGTTCAACATGTTCGGCCCGGTCCATTTAGGTCTGCGCGTCATAGCGATCATGGTCACGATCTCGATCGCGACCAGTATCCTGTTCGGTCTCTTTCCGGCGTTCGAGGCCACTACGGTAGATCTCCGCTCTGCTCTCGCCGAAGCGGGCCGCGGGAGTACCGGCAGCCGCCGGCAATGGAAACGGCAATTGCTGGTCTTCGCTGAAGTCACGCTCGGAGTCGTCCTGGTTGTGGCTGCCGGACTGCTCGTACGAACGTTCAGCATCCTCGTCAACGCCAGTCCCGGATTCGATCCCAATCACGTCATTACCGCGACCGCATCACTGCAAGACGCGCGCTATGCGACTGCTGCGGCGGGAGCACGCCTGTTCCGCGAGAGCCTGGAACGCGTCCGGCAGATCCCCGGCGTCGAATCGGCAGCGGTTGCCTTAACTCCACCGTATGCGCGAGCGCTCAACGAAGGTGTCCAAATTGTGGGAACAGACAAGAGCGGACCCACCAATTTCACCTATGCCACGCCCGGTCTGTTCGAAACGCTGCGCATGCACCTGCTGCAGGGACGTCTCTTCACCGAGGCCGACAACGCCGATGGCGCGCGAGTCGCTGTAGTGAATGAAAGTTTCGTGAAGCGCTATCTACGCGACGAGCCCAATCCGCTCGGCAGCTCCATCCGCATCGAAAATAAAATATGGCGGATTATCGGAGTGGTCAACGATGTGGAAGTAAAAATGGGGTGGGGTGGTCGAGGGCCGATTGACCGATTCGCCGGGGTCTTTGTTCCGGTCGATCAATTTCCGGACGGCATCTTCGCCATGGCGAATGTCTGGTTTTCGCCGGTCTGGATTGTTCGGACACACGGTGATGTTCCATCGTTACCCGAATCGATGCGGCACGCGCTCCAAGCTGTCGATCCCAGGCTTCCTTTCTCTTCGTTCCAGAGTATTGCTGCGTTTCGCGGCGCATCGCTCAAACAGCAGCGCTATCGAGCCACGCTGTTTTCGGCTTTTGCCGGACTCGCTATTTTGCTTTGCGCGCTCGGCGTGTACGGCCTGATTGCGCAATCGGTAGCGCAGCGCACCCGCGAGTTCGGTATACGGCTGGCGCTCGGCGCAACGTCGCAAGATCTTATCCGCAACGCCGTTTTGCCAGGGATCACACTCTCTCTTGCCGGAATCGCCTGCGGCCTTGTCCTTTCGGCTTTCGCAGCGCGCCTGTTGAAGAGCGTGGTCTGGGGTATCGCCCCAACGGACATCACCACCTTCGTCACCGCCGCCACGCTTCTGATCATCGTGGCCGCGCTGGCCAGCCTGATCCCCGGGCTACGGCTTGTCAAACTAGATCCAGCCCAAACGTTGAGAGGCGAGTAGTTCAGCCTCGCAGAAGACGCTGCGCGATCGTCCGCGCCACCGGCTGATGCCCGATCAAATCGGTTGACGCGCGGCTATACATTTGTATATACTTAAGCTGCCAGGTTAAATTTTGAGCGCGCGACTGATTCGTAACCTCGCCAGATGGGGAAACAGCACCGGGATTCGCATCCCCAAAGAGATAGTTGAGAGAGCTAATCTCCGCGAAGGGGATGCCGTGCATTTCGAAGTAGAAGGTCCCGGAGTCCTGGTAATTCGGGCACTGCACAACGCGGAGCCCACACTGGAACAACTGGTCTCTCAGGTCACGCCCAAAAACCGCCACGACGAAACGGATTGGGGCAAACCACGGGGTAACGAGGTCTGGTGAGCAGGTCGTGGATCCCGCATCTGGGCGAGTTCATCACGCTCAATTTTGATCCCCAAGCGGGGCACGAACAGGCGGGGAATCGACCTGCATTGGTCCTTTCTGAGGCCGCTTACAATGCGATCGGCATGACCGTTGTTTGTCCCATAACGACGAAAGTAAAGGGTTATCCATTCGAGGTGGCTATCCCGACTGGCCACCCAGTTTCGGGCGTGATCCTATCGGATCAAATACGCTGCCTGGATTGGAAGGCGCGTAACGCGAAATCGTACCACGCTTCGGCTCCGCGAGCCGTGCTCGAGGCGGTACAGCGCCGGATCAGACTGTTGCTGGATCTTAAATAGCCAGCAGTTGCGGCCTACTTAAATCACTCGCAGCAGATAGAGCACGATCACGATGATCAGGATGACTCCCAACCCGCCAGATGGATAGTAACCCCAGCCACGCGAGTATGGCCATGCGGGCGCCGCGCCGATCAGCAGAATGAGAATGATGACGAGCAGAATCAGACCCATGCCCGTGAGACTTCTAGTATTGAGAAATATTACAGGTTTTTACCAGGAGTGAGTACCAGCACCCAGATGCATGGCATGGGCGCCAACCAGCGCGCCCGGCCAGTCTTTCTCCAGCAGATCGAGCAAAGTTTCGCAGATTTGCGCGGGCGAATCGGTCGCCGCGATTCGGTGATACGTTCGCATGCGGTAGTAGGCGGTCACTTCCGCGCTATTGGATTCATGGATGCGCAATCGTTCGAGTATGGTTTCGCGGTTATCGTCCGCGCGGCCCCGGATGCTGAGGCGCTTCACGATCTCCTCGGCGGGCACGAAAAACTCGATTACGACCGGGGATGGCATGCCCAGACGGCGCAATAGCCTGTCCAAAAAACGCGCTTGCGCGGCCGTGCGCGGGTAGCCATCCAGAATGCAACCGTTCGCGCAGTCAAGCTGGCCCAACCGGCTCGCCACTACCTGGTTCATCAGGCCATCGCTCACCAGTTGCCCGGATTGCAGGATTTTCTCGACCGCCTTCCCCAAAGCCGATCCGGATTGGCACTCCTGGCGTAGGATCTCGCCGGTGGAGATGGCGGGGATCGCAAGACATGCCGAGAGGCGGGCGGCCTGTGTGCCTTTTCCGCAGCCGGGCGGCCCGAGCAAGATGATCACTTTACGGTCCACGACTCTCCCCTCGTGTAGAGTTAATCCGCTAGTAATTAGTTTCTACACTGGACCGCTTTGTATCAATAGTGGTGGTCCGCCGCGGACCAGTTGTCCAGAGTGCACTCCGGTGAAAGTCGCGGCCCCTCGCTTACGCTCAGGGTTCCGATCGCTTACGTCCCGGTTCCGGCATGTGGTCGAGTACCGAGCCGCGACAGCGAGGGAGCGGTTCTCAAGCCCCGCGAAACAGTACGTTTAGATTGAAAATCCAGATAAGATGAAGATGATCCGGAAAACGCGTTGGTGGAGCGAATTCTCGGCCCGTCTGCAACTGTGCACAACCGCTTCCATGCGCTGTGCGCGATTAGCGCTGCGAAACGAAATAAGGAAAACAAATGGAAAAGCTTGCGCAAAACATCCAGGAGGCGTTTCTCAACAATGCTAGAAAAGAAAAGACTTTCCTGACTATTTACTTGATGAGCGGTGTGAAACTATCGGGGCGAATTAAGAGTTTTGACAAGTATTCGGTCGTGCTCGAAACGAACAATCAGGAGCAGCTTATTTTCAAGCACGCGATCTCGACAGTTGTGGTGTCGAAGCCGCTTCACAGTTCGGCCCTGCATGGGAGTGCAGCCGGCAGCACACCGGGCACTCCGGTTCCCATGCCCGAGCCGACAGAAACCAGTCAGTAGTGCAGCCGGAACGGGAACGCACCCTGGTCGTCGGGGTAGAGCTTACGCGCGCGCGGAAAACCGCCGCGCTCTCCGATGTAGATCCGCAAACCAATGCAGAGGAATCGATTGAAGAGTTAGCCACCCTGGCCGAGAGCGCCGGGGCTGAGGTGGTGGATCGCGTGATCCAGGCGCGTCCGGCCGTGGAGGCCGCCACGCTGGTCGGGTCCGGAAAGGTGGATGAGATCCGGACCAAGGTCGAAGCCGAGCAGCTCGACACGGTCATCTTCGATCACGAACTCAGCCCAACCCAGCTTCGCAACCTGGAGCGCAGGCTCCAAACGAAGGTTCTGGATCGGACGCAGCTCATTCTGGATATTTTCGCGAGCCGCGCACGGACCAGCGAAGGCCAGCTTCAAGTAGAACTCGCGCAACTCAACTATTTGCTCCCACGGCTGGCCGGACGCGGGAACCAAATGTCGCGGCTCGGCGGCGGAATCGGGACACGCGGACCTGGCGAAACCCAGCTTGAAACCGACCGGCGGCGTATTGGACGGCGCATCGCCAAACTCAAAAATGAGATCGAGCGCGTGCGCGCCACGCGCGGCGTGCAGCGGTCTCAGCGGCAAGCGGTTCCGCTGTCGACGGTGAGCCTGGTGGGCTACACAAACGCGGGAAAGTCCACGCTGTTTAATCGCCTCACGGGTGCGGGCGTGCTGGCCGATGCCAAAATGTTCGCTACGCTCGACCCCACGGTGCGGCAGATCCGGCTCCCGTCGCAGCGGCGCGTTCTGTTGAGCGACACGGTAGGATTTATTCGCAATCTGCCGACGACGCTGGTGGATGCGTTTCGCGCGACGCTCGAAGAGGTGACGGCGGCGGCTCTGCTGCTGCATGTGGTGGATGTGAGCGCGCCCACGGCAAAAGAGCAGACCGCGCATGTTCTAAAAGTTCTGGCCGAAATCGGCGCCGAGGCTACGCCGCAGATTCTGGCTCTGAACAAGAGCGACCGGCTACCGGAAGCCAATCACTTAGAAGATTTGCCAACTTTGACACACCGGCTGTTGGGCGAGACCGCCCGGCAGAACGCCACGCAGGCTGTTCTGATTTCCGCCGCTACGGGCGCGGGGCTCGACTCTCTGCTGGAGCGGATCGACCAACAGCTTGCTCAGGACCCCATAGCACGCCAGCGTTTCCGGTTTCCTCTAGGCGAGGGCCGGGCCGTGGCTCTGCTGCACGACCGCGCGGCGGTGATTTCGCAGCAGTACTGCGACGATTACTGCGAAGTGGTCGCCGATGCCCCGCAATCGATTCGGGACCGGTTAGCGGAGTTTGCGGTGGAGTAGGAGCAGTGGTGGAGGTGGAGCCAGAGACTGGGCGGACGAGGGCTTTAGACCCAGAGGACGCCTGACCAGGGACACCGTGCCGCTATCGATGGCCGTGACGAACAGGTTGCCGGAAGAGTCAACAGCTACGTTCTCAAGTAGAGTTCCAGGCCAGGAAATCGGGCGAACCTTTGGGCTCGCCACATGGAGGTATGGAAACCTGTCTCAGTTTGATGAAACACGAGCATTTGATTGAACCTCCGAATCGGGCTTCCGGCTACGCCTTCGCAATCGGCAGGCTGCAATCGTACAAATTCCGATGCCAGCCAGTGCGAGGGAAAACGGCTCAGGTGTTGGCGTTGCCCCTCCCACGTACATGGGCCCCGGGCTGACATTGGCAACGAAGCTGGTGCCGCCGCTTGCCAAGTTGAGAGTCAGCAACTGCTGAGTCCCTACGTTGAAAGCATAGTCAGTTCCGTTCACTCGAGTAACGGCCGAGATGGCCTGAATGGTAGGCGCGACGAGCGTTGCGACGGCTGTGTTCGGGTCGATCCTGTACAGATTGTTAAGAATTGCAGGAGTGATATCCCCGGATGTCGGGTCAACTGTATTCGTGTCGAAAGTCGCATACAGATTCCCATCGGCAGGGAATAGGGTGGCTGTGAAAACGTTCTCAGTTCCGTCGGAATTGCTAGTGAAGTGGGAAGGAAATGGAAAGGCCGGTATACCCGTAGGTCCAACCAGCGTAGCGGCCCCGGTCGCTGGATTGACCCGGTAGAGATTTTGACTGTAGTCCGTTGCATAGAGCGTTCCGCCCAAGGCTCCGAAGGTGCTTACCGACCTCGGTCCGCATGGAGAACTTGGGGTGGAACAGTCCGATAAACCCGTGGGACCTATAACGGTGGGCATGCCAGTAACGGGGTTAATAGACGCAAGATTGCCATCGAAACCGAGGGTCAGCAAAGATCCATTTGAAGCTGGAACCAGGCCCCTGAAATCCTGGCCCGCCGCATTACGAATTTCCTGGAAGGCTCCAGTACCCAGATCTACCGTGCCAAATTGCTGGTTACCAGTAGCCAGATTAAACGCGGTTACATAGACCGAATCCGCGGTTACCAGCGCCGAAAAGGTAACGAGCATCAGGGACGCGATCGATAATTTCTGTCGAGTAAACATGTTGCAAACTCCTCTCGGGTGTAGTTAAAAGTACGAGCGAAGAAAGGACTTAGCCAGGTACCTTCGTGGTCTACAGAAGACCGCGCAGAGTATTGCAATGCCGATCAAGGCGATCGAGGCGGGTTCTGGAACGGCGGGCGCTGCCCCTCCGATGAGCCCTGCAGAAGGGTCGATGTTGCTCACGAAGGTTGTAGTTCCATCCGCAGGGTTAAGGGTCACAATCTGATTGGTGTTTCCATCAAAGCCGTAAATCGTTCCATTCAGATTGAAGACAGTAACCATGCCTAAGTCTGTCGACGCGACTTCGGAGGCATGTCCTGTGACGGCGTCGATCTGATACAGCGCAGGAGCGATCGCGGTTGTGAGCGCCCCAGTGGCAGGATTAAACGTGGCCGCATCGAAGTTGGCGTAGAGCTTTCCCCCCACATCGAACAAATTTTCATCGTAAAAGTTGAAGGAACCCTCAGGGTTGGTCGAGGCAGGTACAAACGGAACGGCCGGGATTCCCGTTGCCCCGACCAGCGTCGCCTTGCCCGTCGCGGGGTCCACGGTGTAGAGGTTGTTCGCAAAGTCGGTCGCATACACTATTCCGGCGGCCGTCCCAAAAGAAAGTTGGGAGTTCGGTCCGCACTGACTGGCTGGCGTGGAGCAGTCACCGAATCCTGTCGGACCAATCACGGTTGTCGCGCCGGTCGCCCGGTCAATGGAATCCAAATCGCCGTTGAAAGACATCGTCAGTAAGGACCCGTTTGGGGCGGGAACCAAATACTGTATTGTGGCGGGAATCGGCCCGATCGGGGTGAAAGTACCGGTTGCGAGGTCCATCTTGCCGAATTGCGAACCCTGTGTGAGCACATTCACAACCGGGTCAGCGCTAATCGGAAGCGTAAATACAGCAACCGCGGAAAATGCGATTACGTATTTGAGCGTGAATATCCGTCCCATGGCAGTACCTTAACTGCCAACCAAGGCTTGCGTCTTTCAGAAACGAGCGATTATAATCGCTCTCACGTCCGGTGCAGACCGATGCTGAGTGAAGTCCAGGGCGCTCTGAAGATTTACCGGCAAACGGGCGAGTCGCCATGGAACGGCTTCGGTCTAAGTAAGTACGAGCTGCCGCCTCTCGAAATAGCAGATCACTGGTTTCCGGAACACGTGGTTGCCGTCGACCTCTGTTCCACACCTTTCAAAAGGTTCTGGTATGAAAACGGCCATGAACGCCAGCAAGTAATTCAGGACGGATTTGTTTCTGTGCAGTACACCGGTGAGTTGCGGCGATTCCGCTGGGATGCGCCGGTAAATACCGTCATCGTAAGGATTAATCCCGATGCAATGCGGTATATCCTGCGGGAGCAACTGCATGGCCGTGACCTCCAACTCTTTGGGCAAATAGGACGGGATGACCCCACCCTTCGCGAACTTGTCCTCCATTTACATGCCGAGCTACAGGCCGGCTGCCCCGGCGGAAGTCTATATGGTGATGCGCTCTGCACGAAGCTCTGTATGACACTCGTTCAGAAGCATTCAATAGAGACGATTCGCTTGGCCGAGTACAAAGGCGGACTTCCCCAACGCCAGCGTAGGCAATTAATGGATTACATCGAGAGCTCTCTTTCAGACAATCTGAACATAGATACTCTGACCCAGGTCGCTAATCTCAGCCGGTATCACCTGGGCAAGATGTTCAAGCAGAGCACGGGTGTAAGTTTGCATCAATATGTGACTTGGCGTCGAATTCGGCGCGCGCAAGATCTTCTGCGGAACAAACACCATTCACTCAGCGATATTGCGGCTCAAACCGGCTTTGCGAACCAGAGCCACTTTTCGACGATGTTCTCTCGAACGATGGGCATAACTCCGTACAGGTACCGTCTGAGCGTCCTTTGAATCTGCTGTGACTTCGAAGAACGCGCGTAAAGCAGACGCCAACTTGGACGCGCCGCTCACAGTCTGGAGTCTTCGCCCTTGAGAAGGCGGCTCGTCCAAGAGTAAACGCGGCTTTCTCTCTGGCGGCACGCACTCCGATACATCAAAACAGGAGTTTCACGCCGAACTGGATTTGGCGCGATGTCGTAGAGGTGGAAGTGATGACGCCGGCCGTGGGCGCGGGAGTTGCCGAAGCAGAAGTGAAGACCACTGGATTGGGCGTGTTGAAGTTCGCGTGGTTGAGGATGTTAAAAAACTCGGCGCGGAATTGCAGTTTCGTTCTCTCGTTCACCATGAAGTCTTTCAACGTGGAGAAGTCGACCGTCGTAATGCCGGGGCCGATCAGGACGTCACGGCCAACATTCCCATAAGTGCCGCTGGCGGGCACGATGAAGGCATTCGGATTAAAGTACTGATTGGGTCCACCGAGGACAACCGGTCCGGCGAATGCAGGGTTCCAGGACGGGCGGATGGGATTGCGCGAATCGCCGTTGTTTGTGGGATTGAAGCCCAGTTGAGGCGTAAACGGCAGCCCGGACTGAACCGTTGCGATGCCGCTCACCGACCAGCCTCTCGCGTATTTGAACGGCAGTTGCCAGGTGCCATTGATGACGGCGAGATTGCGCACATCTGTAGTGGACAGCCCCCAATCCCACTTCGGGTTCAGTGGAAATTCGACAAAACCGGGCGCGTTCGCAGCCACGCTGCTGTTCCACGCCGTTCCGTCATCAAGACTCTTGGAGTATGTATAGACGCCTCTCAGTTGGAAGCCGCGGCTGAACCGGCGGTTCACGTCAATTTCGAGAGCGTTATACGAGCTGACGCCTTCGGAGAACCAGGTGGTGGTGTTCGCGAGGCGGGGGTTGGCAAGCGGCGCGTTCTTTGAGTAATAAATGGAGGCGGAAGGGAGAATGGGCTCGTTCGCATCGAGCGAAAGCATTTCGTGATAGCCGTGTGAGCCGACATAACCGATGATGAGCGATGTATTCGGAGCGATCTGCTGCTCGATGCTGAACGTGTAAGAAAGAATCGTCGGAGTGAAAGCGTCGGGCTGAATGCCGCTCGGAGAGATGAGGCCGCCGGTCGGCAGAGCCGCGCCGGGGGCGATGGAGAGATTCGCTAGTGCGACGTTCTTCAGAGTTTGTGTCGTATTAAAGGGGGCATTCTGGCTGGTCCGGTAATCGAGGCTGTCGAGCAGAGCGCGGTAGATGCCGAAGCCGGAGTGAATGACGGTTTTACCCTTGCCGAACGGATCCCAGGCCAGACCCGCGCGAGGTTCCGGCAAGAACTTGGCGCGATTGACAGTGAAGACCGAATCCGCAATGCGCGGATTGGTTTGGATGATGCCGTTCGAGAAGAGGTAATTGGAGGCCCGGCCGTGCGCCTCGTTCCAGCCGTCGGTGGATTCGAAGCGAAAGCCCACGCGCACTTCGAGAGTTCGGGCCAAGTGAATAGTATCCTGGAGAAATCCGGCGCCTTCGAGAGATCGCCAGCCGAGCGGTGTGGGCGAGGCAACGACAGTGAACGTGGAAACGGCGCCCTGCAGAAAGGCGGCGAGACTTCCGAAAGACGCCTGCCCGTACTGATACTGCGCGAGATTGTCGTTGGCCTGGATACGCTGGAACCAGACGCCGGCCTCAATCTGATGAATGCCATGCGTGATGGCGATGTGATCGTCGTAGGTGAAGAGATTGCGGACGGCGCTCAGATTGCTACCCGCGTTCGTGCCGGCGAGGCTGATCTGAGAGGCTCCGTTTAACGCAGTGCCTCCGCCGATCACAACAGCGCCGATGGGCTCGCCTTGCACCCAGCCAGGAATGTTAACCGGTGTGTT
>Ga0070740_10003982_pt1 | contig 14993 bp, 11 predicted proteins | sample Coa_R2_FD_67286 | JGI IMG/M metagenome (GOLD analysis project Ga0070740, IMG submission 67286) | Surface soil microbial communities from Centralia Pennsylvania, which are recovering from an underground coalmine fire - Coalmine... | ecosystem: Environmental > Terrestrial > Soil > Unclassified ... | reverse complement strand
TTTCTCTCCGGGAATCGCGGGCGGTAAAGGCCCAAACTCTTCATTATAGAAAGAAACGCGATTCGGGGCCTGTGGCTACAATGATTGCAGAGGATTCCAGACCATGATTCGCAAGACGCGCCTGTTTACGCCCGGCCCTACGCCTTTGCTTCCCGCAGCCCAGTTCGCCATGGCCGCCGCCGACATCCACCACCGCACGCCGGAGTTTCGCGCCCTTTACCAGCGCGTGCTTGCTCAGCTGAAGGAATTTGTCGGCACGAAGAATGATGTACTGTTGCTGGCCTCGTCCGGAACCGGCGCGATGGAGGCAGCGGTTTCGAACCTAACCTCGCCCGGCGACCGCGTGCTGGTGCTCTCCGCCGGTAAGTTCGGCGAGCGCTGGGAGGCTCTGGCGAAGGCCTTTGGCTGTGCCGTCGATGTCATCAAGGTTCCTTATGGGCAGACTTTTTCGCTCGATGAAGTGGGCAAAGCGCTGAAGACCGAGACCCGCGCCGTGCTGATGCAGGCGACCGAATCCTCGACGGGTGTGCGCCATGATGTCCAGGGAGTGGCCAGGCTGCTGAAGTCCGCGAACAGCGATGCGCTGCTGGTGGTGGACGCCATCACCGGCCTGGGCACAACACACTTCGATGTAGACGGCTGGGGCGTCGACGTCATGATCGGCGGTTCGCAGAAGGCGGTGATGATTCCGCCGGGACTGGCGTATCTTTCCGTAAGCCAGAAGGCATGGGATGCGATGGAGACTTCGCGCAATCCGCGCTACTACTTTGACCTGCGCAAAGAGCGCAAGAATGCGAAGAACGGCGAGTCGGCCTACACACCTGCTGTCGCGCTGATAGCCGCTCTGGGCGCGGCTCTGGATTACATTGCCGCGCAGGGCGCAGGCGATCTTGCCACAGGTCGCAAAGCTCTGGTGGACAATGCCGAAACCTGCGCCGCTATGACCCGCGCCGCTGTCGAAGCGCTCGGATTGAAGCTGTTTGCTCCCGATGCACCCGCGGCCGCGGCCACCGCAGTTCTGCCCCCGTCTGGAGTCGATTCGGGCGTGGTGGTGAAAGAACTGAAAAGCCGCTTCGCTGCGGTCATCACCAACGGACAGGGCGAGATGAAGGGGCAGATCTTCCGCATCGCGCACATCGGCTTTTTCGACTACATGGATACGATCGCGATTGTCGGCGCATTGGAGCAGGTTGCGGCTTCGGCGTTGAAGCTGCCGGGATTTGAATTTGGAAAGGCACTCGCTGCTGCGCAGAACGTGTATGCCGAACGGACGGTGAAGGCTGCCGAACCGGTAGCGGAAGCTGTTGGAGCGCGGTAACTTTCCATTGTTTATCATCCCGAGCGAATCGCTGAAGGCGCGTAGTCGAAGATCCTGCTTTTACTCTCAGATCTTAGATAAGCAGATCTTTCGCTCCCGCTCAGGATGAAATCATCATCTTTTGATCGTAACGATTTAAGGAGCAAGATGAAGATTGTTCTCGCCGAAAAAGTTTCTCCGGCCACGCTTGCCGTCTTCAAGGCTGAGCCCGACTGGCAGATTCTCACACACGATCAGGTTACGAATCTTCCTGAAGCGCTGGCCGATGCTGATGGCCTCGTCGTGCGCTCTGCTGTGCAGGTGGATGACAAGCTGATGGGTTCTGCGCCTAAACTGCGCGTGATTGGCCGCGCCGGAGTGGGTGTAGACAACATCGACGCCGAAGCAGCAACGCGACGCGGCATCGTGGTGATGAACACGCCCGGAGCCAATGCCGTCGCCGTTGCTGAGTTGACTATTGGCCTGATGCTCGCGTTGGGACGGATGCTGCCCAAGGCCAATGCGACCATGCATGCCGGTAAGTGGGAGAAGAAGTCGCTGCAGGGAACGGAACTGCGCGGCAAGAAATTCGGGATCCTTGGCCTGGGCCGCATCGGCCTGGAAGTAGCGCGGCGCGCCCGCAGCTTCGGCATGGAGTTGATCGGGCACGATCCCTTCGTCTCGGCTGCCGTTGCCCGGGAAAACGCGATTCGGCTGGTTACGCAGGACGAGCTGTTCCGCGAATCGGACTATCTGACGCTGCATGTGGGCCTGACCCCACAGACTGCCGGCATTATCAATGAAAAGACGCTCGCCACCATGAAGAAGGGCGTGCGCATTATCAATTGCGCTCGCGGAGAGTTGATCGTAGAAGAGGCTCTGGCCGAGGCTCTGAAGAGCGGCCATGTTGGCGGCGCGGCGCTTGACGTCTTCCATAAAGAACCGCCGAAAGACTCGCCATTTTTTGGATTAGAAAATGTCATTCTGACGCCGCATATCGCCGGATCTACCGCCGAGGCGCAGGAAGCCGTGGGTGTGCAGATAGCTCTGCAGGTGCGCGAATATCTGAAGCTGGGCGTCGTGCAGAATGCCGTGAACCTGCCGTCGCTTTCGCATGAGGAATATCTGGAAGTTGCTCCGTATATCGAGATGGCTGGGCAGCTTGGGACATTTCTGGCGCAATTCCCCGAAAGCGGCATCGAAAGCATTGAACTTTCTTACAGCGGACGCATTGCCGAGGGCAAAACGGAGCTGGTCCGCAATAGCGCCATTGCTGGAGTGCTAGGGCATTCAGAAAACGTGAACCGCATCAACGCAGCTGCCATTGCAACTGAGCGCGGCATCCGTATTCACGAAGAGAAAAAAGAAGCTGCATCGGGAGGTGCAGGCAGTGTGCTGAAGCTCACGCTGCATACTCCGAATTCCGATTTCACTGCCAGCGCAACCGTGCTGCACGGAACATCGGCGCGGCTGCTGAGCCTCGACGGCATTGATATTGAAGCACCGCTGCAAGGCACGCTGCTTACGATTCACAACCGCGACGTGCCCGGCGTCATTGGCCGTGTGGGGACGATACTGGGCGAGCACAAGATCAACATCGCCAACTTTGCACTAGGTCGCTCTGTACGCAGCCAGCGCGTGCCACAGGGAAATGCTCTTGCTGTCGTACAGGTAGATGGAAGCATCACAGATGCCGTTCTCAAAGCACTGCGATCCGTCGATGCGATTCTACAGGTGCATCTGGTCAATCTGGACGGGGAGAAATAGAATCCCGCCCATCGGAAGGGAAAGCCCGCCATCCGCGGGCTTTCTTATTGCGGAGCTTGCTGCTGGGATGCTGCCTGCGCGTCGTTTTGCTGTGGCTTCGTAGATTCAGAACCCTTGAACAGGAACGGAACATGGAAGGGGAGCTCAGCGTTGCTCTTCTTCGCCGTGGTCTTCTGCTTCCCGCCTGAATCTTCGGCTACCAGCGTGCGCTGCGAGTTGATGCAGAGCCAGTTCGAGCGCACCTTCTGAAATACGTGAGTAAAGATGCCGCGCTCCTCAAGCGTATTGCTGCCGTTTTTTCGGCGGGTGATGTAGGTTCCGTTCACCACGGCAACATCGCCCAGCAGACGTGCGCTGATCACGCGCTGCTCCATCGTGAGCGGGTCCACCGATTTGGAGAAGAGCAGCGCAATCTGCTGGTTGCGCGTGCTTACTTCACCATTGGCGCCAATGCCGACATAGAGCGGCGAGAGCAGCAGTTCCAGCCCGTACTGGTCGCGCTTCACGATGGCGTCGCTCCACTGGTCTTCGAGTTTCTGCATCTCTTTGATTTCAGCCGACTGCGAAGCATTCGCAGTCGTAGGCGTGACGGCAACAGGACTTTGCGCGAAAGCCGTACCGGCGGCGGCGCAAAATGCGAGGAATGACAAAGAAATTCGATTAAACAGGTGCTTCATAGCTGCAACTGGGGATACCTAATGATATCGTCTCGTGCTGATTAGACGAAATAAATGGCAAAATCCGGCTGGTTTTCGGCCAGAAAATGCACAAAAGGGGCCAGATTTCAACTGGATTCGGCCTGTATTCGCGTCACTTAAGTGGCCTAAACTAGAGCTTCATGGCTACAACTCCCGACATAGAATTCGAGCGCGGTCTCCCCGCCAGCCCTGATGCCGAGCGGTCCATCCTGGGCGCGATCCTGCTCGATAACCATCTGTATAACGAAGCCGCTGAAAAGATCACTGCCGACGACTTCGCGCTCGATTCGCACCGCCGCATCTTCAGCCGCATGGCCGAGATGATCGACGCGGGCCGCGCCGTGGACATCGTTACGCTCCCGGAAGAGCTGGCCAAACGCAAAGAGATAGAGGCCATCGGCGGCGTCGCTTACCTTTTCTCGCTGACCGAGGGCCTGCCGCGGCGTCTCTCGATTGAAGAGTACGTCCGCATTGTTAAGGACAAGTCGTTGCTGCGGCAGCTTATCAATATCTGCTCGACAGCCATCACCCGTGCCGCCGATCAGGGTGAAGAAGCTCTGGAAGTCCTGAATGCCGCCGAGAGCGGGCTGCTGGAGGTTACGGAGCGCGGCATTACGCGCGGCTTTGCCAGCATTCCGGAGATCGTCCGCGACTCTTTCGGAACTATCGATAATCTGTACAAAGAAGGCCGCGAAGTCACCGGACTCGCTACGCACTTCATCGACTTTGACCGCATGACCAGCGGCCTGCAGCCCTCGGAGCTGATCATCATCGCGGCGCGTCCCTCAATGGGTAAAACAGCCTGGGCCATCAACATAGCGCAGAATGCCGCAGTGCAGGGCGGCAAGGTAGTCGCTGTCTTTTCGCTTGAAATGTCCAAGGAATCGCTGCTGCGACGCATGCTGGCTTCGCAGGCTCTGGTCGATTCGCAGAAAATCCAAAAAGGCTTCCTGCTGCGCGAAGATCAGCAGAAACTTACGCACGCGCTGGAGCAATTAGCAGAATCAAAGATATACATCGACGACACGCCAGGCATTTCGTTAACAGAAATGCGGGCGAAGGCACGGCGCCTGCGCCAAATGTCCGGCGGTCTGGACCTGATTGTCATCGATTACCTGCAGCTCATGACGGCCAGCGTTGCCGGACCGGGCGCCAGAAAATATGAGAATCGCACACAGGAAGTCTCGGCCATTTCTCGCGGGCTGAAGGCGCTGGCGAAGGAAATGAATGTTCCGGTGATTGCGCTCTCGCAGTTAAGCCGCGCCTCAGAACAACGCGGTGGAGACAAGAAGCCGATGCTCTCTGACCTGCGCGAATCGGGCTCCATCGAGCAGGATGCCGATGTCGTCGCCTTTATCCACCGCGAGGCCTATTACAACCGTGACGAGAACGGCCAGCCCGATCCGGACACCGAGAATAAAGCTGAAATCATCATTGCGAAACAGCGCAACGGCCCGACCGGTTCCGTGCATCTTGCATATCTGTCCAAATGCACACGCTTTGAAAATCTCGCCTATGGCCAGGATAGCGGCGACTACTAGCTTCTCGCGTGGAGGACCTGCTTTTGATCCTCAGTGTCATTTGTTGCTTGTACCGGATAAGAGAAGCAAAGCCTTTGACTTCGCGCTTGGCTCAGGATGGCAGCATTCAGCAAGGGACGCACTTCTGATACTTCCTGCGGACGGCGGCTTCATTTACTCTCGACACGTATGCTGCTGTCGCTGTGGACCAATCTCCGGCGCGCTGCGTGGAATGCCTTTCTCCACAATGCCTTCACCAATGCCAAAGCAGCGGCATACTCAGCGATTCTGAGTCTTTTCCCGGCGGTGCTGACGGGGACCACGCTGCTGGCGCTGAGTCCGGAGACGGAAACGCTCAACGACATACGTGCGGCTTTTTATGACATTCTGCCGCCGGACACGATGGGGCTGATCCAGAACTACTTTCAGATGGACCATGCGCGTTCGGTGCGGCTGATCTGGTCGGCCATGATTGTGGCGGTCTTTGCCGCGTCAGGGTTCATGCTTTCGATCATGGAAGGTTTTCGTCGCGCTTATCGGCTGCCGCGCGGGACATGGAATTTCTGGCGAGAGCGCGTGGTGGCATTCAGTCTTATTCCCATCACGCTGGTGCCGATGCTGTTTGCGACTCTGCTGATCGTCTTCGGCCATCAGATTGAGATCTGGATGGTGGAGAATGCGGACCACGATTTCCGTCTGTATGTGCTTTTTTTATGGCGCTTGATGCGATGGATGATCGCTATGCTGACGAGCGTGGCCGTGCTTGCGGTGATCTATCACTTCGGTACACCGAGAACGCAGAACTGGCGAAGGGTTGTTCCCGGCGCGCTGCTGGCCACGGTGACGTGGTTCCTTATTACACTGCTTTATGGACTGTACGTTACACGCTTTGCGGATTACTCGGTCGTTTATGGCTCCTTGAGCGCCGCGGTGGCCACGCTGGTATGGCTTTATATGGTTTCGATCAGCATTCTTATCGGCGCGGAATTCAACGCGCAGCTTTTTCCTGTGCACGGCTCGCGTCCTCCGGCTGAAGCGGACGATGAAGAAAATGCTTTTACACAAGGGAAAACGCAGGCTGTGTGATCGTCCGGCGTCATCTCCGCAGGTTAAAATAAGCATGATCACATAAGAAAATCCTGGGGGATGGATGAACGTTACGGCTGATCGCCGCGCCAAGATTGTGGGCACACTCGGGCCTGCGTCAAGCAATGAAGCTACTTTTCGTGAACTGGTGCGTGCTGGTCTCGATGTGGCAAGACTGAATTTTTCTCACGGAACACAGCCGGAAAAGCTCAAGCTGATTGAGATGGTCCGCAAGGTGGCCAGGGAGGAAGGCAAGCCTATCTGTATTCTGGGCGACCTGCAGGGACCAAAAATCCGCACGGGGCGCCTGAAGAACCGGATCCCCGTCCAGCTCAAGGCGGGCCAGACCCTGACCATTACTCCTCGCGACATACCCGGAACCGGCACTGTTATCAGCACCACCTTCCCCACACTTGCAGAAAATCTTGAGCCGGGAGCGCGCATTCTGCTCTCCGACGGGCTGATTGAGCTGCGCGTTCTGGATATTCCGGGCGAGGATGTGGAATGCGAAGTGATTAACGGCGGAACGCTGGGCGAGCACAAGGGGATCAATCTGCCGGGGATGGCCGTTCGGGTCCCTTCGCTGACGGAAAAAGACGAGAAGGACCTCGAGTTTGCGGTAAAGAATGACGTTGACGCCATCGCGGTTTCGTTTGTGCGGACGGCGGACGATGTCCGCCTGGTGAAGCAGAGGATCGCGGCGCTGGGAGCAGATACCTGGGTAGTCGCCAAGCTGGAAAAACCTCAGGCCATCGATAATCTGGAGAGCATTCTGGATGTGGCCGATGGGGTGATGGTGGCGCGCGGCGACCTGGGCGTCGAGATGCCGCCGGAGAAGGTTCCGGCGATTCAGAAGCATGTGATTCGCCGCGCCGCCGCGCATCGCAAGCCTGTAATCACGGCCACGCAGATGCTCGAGTCAATGATCGAAAACCCACGCCCGACACGAGCCGAAGCGAGCGATGTTGCGAATGCCGTTTATGACGGCACGGATGCGGTCATGCTTTCGGCAGAGAGCGCTGCCGGGAAGTATCCGATTGAAGCCGTGAAGATGATGGCAAAGATTGTGACTGAGACCGAAGCGCATAAGCCTGTCGTGCCTGTGCACAATGACGGGGCGAATCACCTGCGGCTTTCGATTGCGGAGACCATCTGCGAATCGATGGCGCATGCTGCCGAGGATCTTGATCTGGCGGCCATTGCTGTGTTTACAGAGACGGGAGCGACGGCGCGACAGCTTTCGAAATATCATCCCAAGCCGCCCATTTATGCCTTGTCGAGCATTGTGCCGGTGATTAACCGCATGAATCTGCTTTGGGGTGTGCATCCTATCCACTGCGCCAAGGCCCATACCACGGAAAACATGGTGGATATGGCGGAGGAGCTTCTGGAAGAGGGAGGCTTTGCTCGTCCACAGGACATTGTTGGAATTGTAGCGGGAACGCGGACCAAGTCCGGGTCTACGAACTTTCTGCGACTGCATGTTCTGGGCGACCATCTCAATCCGCCTGCGGAGAAGAAGCAGAATAAGCCGAAAAAAGTGGCTGCGAAGAGTAAGGCCAGGAAGCGGTAAAGTTTCAGGGAAAAAGTGGCGGCTCCGGTTTATTTTTGGAGCCGCCATTCTCTTTTTTGCACACAGCATCTCTGTTTCTCACGCAAAACAACCTGCTAAGGTGAATTTGGTATGGGGCGCATCCGCATTCTTTCCGATCAGGTCGCCAACCAGATCGCCGCCGGCGAAGTGGTAGACCGGCCTGCGTCGGTGGTCAAGGAGCTGCTTGAAAATGCTCTGGATGCGGGCGCAAGTCGGATTCGCGTGGAAGTGGAAGCAGGCGGACGCAAGCTGATTCGTATCAGCGACAACGGCCACGGAATGATGCGGGACGATGCGCTGCTGGCTTTTGAGCGGCATGCGACATCGAAGATCCGGTCGAGCGATGACCTGCTTTCGATTGCGACGCTCGGCTTTCGCGGAGAGGCGCTGCCGTCGATTGCTTCGATTGCGCGGCTGGAGATGGAGACGCGCGCGGAAGATGAGGCGTCCGGCACGCGCATTGAGATTGCCGGCGGCAAGGTGATGCGGGTTGAAGACGCAGGCGTGCCTGGCGGGACAACTTTCGTCATACGCGATTTGTTCTTCAATACGCCTGCGCGGCGGAAGTTTCTGAAGTCGGAGACGACGGAACTGTCTCATGTAACCGCATTGGTTACGCATTACGCTCTGGCGCATCCGGACAAACATTTCGAGCTGCATTCAGCGACGCATGCGCTGTTAGTGGCACCTCCGGTGCGGAAGCCTGAGGAGCGTATCTTCCAGATTTTCGGCAGCGAAACGCTTAACCAGCTGCTCCCGATGGCGGCAGAGCGGCCCTTTGATCGCGCTGGATTGCCGGAGCCTCCGCCGTGGAAGCGCGACGAGGATTATGCCGCGCCTGATCCTGGGTTTCTGCGTATCAGCGGGTTTATCTCGAAGCCGGAGCTGCAGAAGCTCAATCGCAATTCGATCTACATCTTCGTCAATCGCAGACTGATCCGTGACCGGCTTATCCTGCATGCGGTCAGCGAGGCTTATCGCAACATCATGCCGCCGACTTCGTTCCCGGTGGTCCTCATGTTTATGGAGATGCCGGCGCACGAGGTGGACGTGAATGTGCATCCGGCCAAGACGGAAGTGCGGTTCCGGCAGCAATCGCTGGTGCATGATTTTGTGCGGGACAGCATTCGCAATACGCTGATCCAGACGCGGCCTGCGGCGGGATTTCTCGCTGCGCTTACGGCGAATCCGCATGCCACGCCCTCGCTGATGCCGGCGGTTTCGCCCATGCCGGGCGAGCCGGAATCTGTGCCGCAAATCACCGCGGTTACGGAGCCCGAGGCTCCGGCAGGCATGGAACAGGCAGCTGAATTCATACTCACGCCACCGGTTCTTCCTCCGCAGGAAGTGAAATTGCCTTTTTCTGAAGCAATGCCGATGCATACAAATGGCATGCACGCATGCGATGTGCAGATGCCGACTCAGGAAGAACCTGCTCCCAGCCTGAATTCTCTGGCATCGCTCAAACCTCTGGGGCAGTTGCGGGAATCTTTCATTCTGGCGGTGAATGATGAAGGGCTGTGGATTGTCGACCAGCACGTGGCGCATGAGCGCGTGCTCTTTGAAAAGCTCCTGCGCGAGCGTGAAGTGGAGCGGGTGCAGCACCAGCGCTTGTTGATGCCGCTGCTGGTGGAATTGCTTCCGCACCAGATGGTGCTGTTCACCAATATTGCGGAGGAGCTGGAGCGCAACGGCTTCGAAGTGGAGCCTTTCGGTCCGCGAACAATTGCGGTAAAAGCTGCTCCGGTGGGTTTGGAAGGCAAAGAGCTTGAAAAGACATTAATGGAAGTGCTGGAGCACTCGGAACGCGAGAACCAGGCGCAGAACCTTGAAACGCTGCGCATGCGCATTGCTGCTTCCATTGCCTGTCATTCGGCGATCAAAGTGAACTTTCCGCTTGATCCGATACGGATGGAGTGGCTGCTGGGGGAGCTGGCAAAAACTGATCATCCTACCAGTTGCCCGCATGGGCGGCCCATCGCATTGCGGTATTCTTGGAAAGACATCCAGCGGGCGTTTCAACGCATTTAGGCCCGCAAAAAGAAGGATTCTTTGACATCAGAGCAGCTCCAGGCAGCGCGCGCCGAAAAGTGGCGGCAGAAGACAAATCCTCTCCTTACGATTGAGGACGCAGAAGCGTGGATTGAATCCACAGGCATGAGCCTGTTTCTACCTCGCAAGACGCAATTGCAGGCGCCCGCGCCATCCTTTGTGGAAGCAGTGCTGGGCGAAAGCAGCGCTACGCCTGCTCCATCCACAATTCAGAATGCGTTTGAGATGGCGGCGCGGCTCTTCGCGGAAGAAAAAGCAACACCGCTCAATCTGCTGGGCACGGTTTCAGAGCAGCCCGATTTTCTCGTCTCATCCGAGGCCCTGCCCTATGTGTTTGCGCTGCGTGGAGACCGCGACTGGAAGCGCGGGCCGCGGGAGAAGTCGTCGCCTCTGGTAATTGAATCCTGGAAACTGCTGAAGCGCGAAGGGGCGCTGACAGCTTCTGAACTGCAGGAACTGCTGGGACGTGAAGTGACTGAAGCTGCTGTGCTGCGGGCATTGAGCGAGCTGTGGATGGCGTTACGCGTGCTGCCCGTCTATACGGCTGGCGAAGCAACGGCGTGGGAGCTTTTTGAATCACGTCACCAAAAGGCCATGCAGGCAGGAAGCGGCATGGCACAGGCAACGGCTCTTTCGGCCCTCATTTCGCTTTATCTTGATTCGGCCATTGCGGCGACCTCAGAAGAGATTGAAATTTTCCTCTCGCCTCTTGCTCCGCGCTCACGGATCCGCGAGGTTGTGCATGGGCTTGCCACCACCCGTCAGTTGCTGACAATTCCACTCGGATCGCAGAGCCTGCTTCATATCGCCGGAGGATTGCCGGAGTTTCCGGAGGTCGAAATTGAATCGGCTGCGCAGGTGGATACTGAGTCACAGCCGAGAGTGGCCCCTCCAGCACGCGAACGAAGGCCATTTGCTCAGAGAGACAAAGGGCAACCCGAACCACAACGATTCGAGCGAGAGGGCAGACCTTTCATGCGGCGAGACCGCGAAGATCGCCCGCAACGCGAACGTCCTGCCTTTGGAAATCGTCCGGCAGCAAGGGATGCGCGCGAATCTTCACAAGGCTTTCGCCGATCTGGCTCCGAAGACCCGCGTAAAGAGTGGAAGCCGCGCCAGGACAGGGGAGAACTTCGCCAGGGTGGATTCGACAAGCCTCGCCGCAGTCGCGCGAACGAACGCAGTGGCGAGCAGTCTTCTGGAGAAAAATTCCCGCGCCGTGAGTGGAAGCCGCGCGGAGAAAAACGGCCATTCGAGAAAAGAGAATGGAAGCCACGCCGTGAGGATGCCGGCGAAGGGCGCAGGGAATTTCGTCCGCGCCGCGCGGAGGACAGGGGCGGGTTCAGTAAGCCATACCGCGGCCGCGCTGATGATCGGCGAACGGGTGATCAGCGTCCTTACAAAAAGTTCCCGCCACGCGACCGCGAGCAGGACCGTCCGCCGCGCAAGGAGTGGAAGGCACGCCGCGAAGATGGCGAACAGCGTGAATTCCGTCCCCGCAGTAGTGAGGCGTCGCCGGAACGGCGCGAATTCAAACGCCGCCCGTCTCCAGGAGGTGGATTTAAACCGCGGCGAGATGCACGCGGTTTCGACAACAGGCAAAAACCTGCAGGGAGAAAAAACTTTGGTGGGAAGCCGGAAGGTTTTGACCGCAAAAAACCGCCACAGAGAGAACGTCGCGTAGAAGGCGAGAATACTGGGCGGCCTGGAAAATCATTTTCCAGGCCGGAGTTTAAGGGCGGCAAGAAATTTGGTCCGCCAAAGAGTGGCGGCAGGAAGCCTTCGTTTAGCGCAAAGCGCTCCGGCGGTAAGCCGTCATTTGGTAAACGTCCGAATAACAGAAAAGGGAAGAAATCCGGCGAATGAACGGGACGCGTCGATTGATTGTGGCCATTGACGGCCCGGCTGGCGCAGGCAAGAGCACGGTCGCAGGACGGGTCGCCGCGCATTTTGGACTGCTGAATCTCGAAACCGGCGCCATGTATCGCGCCTTTGCGCTCAAGGCAATGGAAAAAGGTATTGCGCCTGATAACGATGCCGCGCTTGAGCAGATGGCTGCTGTGACATCGATTGCGCTGGAGCCGACGCCTACGGGCAATCGTGTGCTGCTTGACGGAACCGATGTAACCGCGCGGGTTCGCGACGCTGAAGTTACCAAAGCGGCTTCATTGGTCAGCGTACATCCGGCGATTCGGCGGTGGATGGTTGATCTACAGCACAAACTTGGCGAGAACGGTGGGATTGTCATGGAAGGGCGCGATATCGGGACCGTGGTCTTTCCCCACGCTGATATCAAGATATTTCTGGACGCCTCACCGGAAGCAAGAGGCGAGCGGCGCTATGAGCAATCAGGCAGGGCCGGTTCGCAGGAAGCGATTCTGAGAGAAATCCGCGAGCGTGACCAGCGCGACAGAAACCGGGAGCAGTCGCCGCTGCGACCTGCCCCCGATGCTGTGGTGATTGACTCGACTCACCTAACCCTGGAGGAAGTGGTGAGTAAGGTTGAAGAACTGATTACTGCTCGGTTGGCGCTGGCGGCGGAGTAGGACCTTTCGGCGCGTGCAGGTGCTTTGCGCCCGAAGGAGGAGCCGGAGGTTCCGGAGGCGCGGGAACTGTGGTTGCGCCCGGGCCGCCTTTACGCAACTGCAAATCTCCGTGGCCGGTGGAGAGATCAAGATGCGGACCACCGCTTCCCACCTGTCCCTGCGCTGATTTCCGGTCGCCGGAATTGGTCATCATCAGCGGGAAATCGGTATGCAGGTCGCCATCAGCGTTTGAGGCCTGTACGGAAAAGCTGGCATTTTCCGGCACTGTGACGGAAATATTTCCCGTCCGGCTGCTGACCTGGAGATTGCCAAGCGGCATACCGGCAGTGATGTTCACGTCGCCATTGTTATTTTCAATGTGAGCATCGCCGGTCAGTTGTGACAGGTCAATGTCTTTGGAGCGGGTCACAATGCGGACCGGACCTACTGCCTGGTTCAGGTTCAGATCGCTTGAATCCATCGTCATATCGCCATTCAGCTTTTGAATCGCAAGATCAGAACGGCTGGAATGGAAATGAACGGCTGAGCCGACCTGTTCGAGATGGGTGTCGCCGAAAAACTCGCCATCGAGCGTAATGTTTCCCTTGATGTCCGAAAGAGTAACGTCGCCGGCATGCCCGTCTACAGAGACATCTCCGGCTATCTGGTGAGCGGAAACATCGCCGTGGTCCATACGGGCGTGCACGGTCCCGCCCATATTGTCGAACTTTACATCGCCGTGGCTTGAAGAAACATCCGCGCCGGTTTTCAGGCCTTCGATGGTGACATCGCCGCGTCCGGCATTCACGACGGGGCTGGCTCCGGCTGGCAATTCAACTGTGAGGTCGACGCGCGCATTGTTTCGTCTTTCGACGGTGAGCACAACGTTTGAACCGGAGTTGACCAGCTTAGGGGTGACTGCGTCAAAGGTTTTGCGGGCGTCATTGTCTGACGAAGTATGCACAATCTGGTGCGCCTTGAAGTGCATCTTGTCGTCACCGGAAGCAGTGATGGTAACGTCTCCGCGCGGATTTTGGATCTGCACGGATGCATTGGGTGAAATAGCCTCCTCCTGCTGGATATCGTTGTCGTGTTCCTCACCCATCAGCGACCAGAAATCATCGCCATTATCGGAGAACTGGTCGCTTAGAGGACCCCAGACATGGGCCGCATGCGTGCCCCATCCACACAAAATCAATAGAAGGATGACGAAACCGAAGCCTCCCATGGATCGCCGGCCAGCGTATGGATTGTGACGATCAAGGAAATATTCGAGCAGCAGAACAAGACCAATGCCGATCAGCAGCATCGGCCACCACTGGCCATACCATGACCAGAAACGCGGCGCGCTCAGGCGTCCCGTTTCCAGCAACAGCGCGATGATGCCGACGCCCAGGAGTATGACTGGTCCGGCCATGGAAGGCCGATGGTAGTAGCGCCAGTAATATCGGCGGCTGCGAGCGGCTTCTTTCTGAGCGCGCTGCCAGTCTTTCCATTGCTGGCGGTTGTCGCGCGGACTGTAGGGCGGAGGTGCGGCGGCCATGGCTTACCTCCTGTCTCCGGAATCGTTGGTTTGTGAGACTGAGCCGGTCTCGGTAGGAACCAGCGCGGTCGAGCTGGGAACAGGTGTTCCCGGAACTCCGCCAACCGGCGCGTAACCCGTATATCCGGGATACGCAGGAGGAGGCTCGGCATTCGCGAGAGCGGCGCGCTGCGCCAGCTTCAGGACGCCCAGCACGATCAGGTACAGGGGCCAGCTGCGGCCAAAGCTGAGGACATCCCATTGGTCCAGCAGAGCGCATAATCCGAAGGTGAGCAGCAATGCAGGGCCCTGGATGCGATGGAGAAAAATGTATTGGTTCATTGTCCACCTCCTGTCGGCGGTGCAGGCGGAGGAGGAATTTCGCGGGTCCTTCTTATCAGCAGCCAAACGCCCACTGCGATGACAATCAGCGGCCAGCCGTGGCCAATCCAGTCAAACCGGAGAACGCCGAGTGTACTGAAGAGAAAGAGCATGCCTACGATAATCAGCACAATTGCTCCGACGGGCTCAGGCCGCCGTGATGGAATGTCTGGAGGTATAGGCGGAATTGGAGGCACAGGCGGCACCGGAGGAACTGCTGTATACGGATCTGCGGGAGTATACGGCGGCGGAGGCGGCACGGGAGGCGCCTGATACGGACCTTGCGGTGGGACCGTAGTGTAGGTCCGGTTGGGAACGCCCAGGCGCTGGCCCAGCTCATTCAACCCGAATGGGTCTGGCAGCGGCAATCCTTCGCGGCGCGCTTTGGCTGTCTGATGCGCGTCAAAGACCTGATAGAAGATCCAGGCGGCGATGAAGATGCCGAACAGGCCGTGTTCGGTTGTGATGCCGATCAGCACCACAAAGACCAGAACATGAATCAGGGCTTTGATGAACTGGCCGTTGTACATGGCGCCCACACCGGGGATAAA
>Ga0070740_10003981_pt1 | contig 14994 bp, 14 predicted proteins | sample Coa_R2_FD_67286 | JGI IMG/M metagenome (GOLD analysis project Ga0070740, IMG submission 67286) | Surface soil microbial communities from Centralia Pennsylvania, which are recovering from an underground coalmine fire - Coalmine... | ecosystem: Environmental > Terrestrial > Soil > Unclassified ... | reverse complement strand
GTCGACTGGCTGTCCGCCTGCCGCTACTGGTGGGACGGCAATCTCACCGTGCGGCAGTGGTATCGGTCGGTGTCAGGCGTTTCGGAGACCACCTTCTTCGCGCGCGATGATCTGATGCCGTTTGCAGGCGTGTTCATTCAAAATGCATGGCGCGGGCTCAATGCCGCATTTGCGCGAATCAAGGGAAGTGTCCGGGGAACTCGGATCACGGTATCCAGTCCGGACCGCCAGCAGCGGGCCGAGTGTGCGCAGCGCGATCCAATTACGGATAGCGCCGGCATCCGCAGGTCTTGATCATCGCACAACGGGAGCGGTGGAGCGACAACATGCGAATCTCTGACGATAACGATGCGGTACAACTTTTCACGAATCGGTATTTCGCTCGCCACGCTTCGGCCTGGGCTGACATCTACCAGTCAAAGGGCGTAAAGGATGTTGTTCATCAGGAAAGACTGCATCACGTCCTTGGTCTGGTAGAGAAGCTGGCGCTGCCGGCCGGAACCAGAGCGCTGGACGTTGGTTGCGGGGCGGGTTACGCCGCGGTGGCCCTTGCCCAACGCGGGTTTGACGTTGACGCCATCGATCCGGTCCCTGCGATGCTGGACGCCACGCGCAGCCGGGCGTTGCGGCACGCAGTCAAGCCGCGGGTCAGAACCGCTTCCGGCGACGTCCATTCGCTTCCCTTCGAAGATCATGCCTTTGGCCTCGTCATTGCGCTGGGAGTTTTGCCGTGGCTCCCCTCGGTCGTCCGGCCGCTGCAGGAGATGGGCCGCGTTCTGCGCCCGGGCGGCTGCCTGGTGGTAACCACCGATAACCTGTGGTCATTGCGATGGTGGGTTGAGCCGTTGAACAATCCACTTATTATGCCCGCCAAGCAGGCGGCGCACAGAGTTTTGAAGAGGTTTGGCCGCGAACCCTCGTGCGCTCCCTGGTATCCGACTTCGGCCGGGAAGCTCGATCGGCTCCTGCAACACCTCGGTTTCGAGAAGACTGCGGGTTTGACCGCCGGATTCGGGCCGTTGACCTGCTTTAACCGGGAGCTCGTTCCCGCCCGCTGGGGTTTGGTTTTGCACCGGCAGATGCAGCGGCTGGCCAACGCCGGCGCTCCCATCGTGCGATCCCTGGGCTGTCATTACATCGTGATGGCGCGGAAAGCGCGGATGCCGTAGCCGCTTTCGTGGCGCTTGCCGCGGCCCCTCCCGGACCGCTCGCTGGATGGCGAACAGTGCAACAATGACGCGCAATGAGTAGTCTGTCTCCGCACAGAGGAATGAGACGATGAATCCAATACGAGGCCCGGTTCACCTCCAACCAAAAGGTTGGGGTTCCGAAACGTGGATTGTCAACAATGAACGATACTGCGGAAAGATACTCGAAATCAGGAAGGGCAAGAAATGCTCGTTACATTTCCATAAGCTCAAAACCGAGTCTTTCTACCTGCGCGCCGGCCACCTCAAAATAAGAGTCAAGAGATCGCCGGAGGCGGAGGCGGTGGAAGAATTCGACATGTTGCCCGGTCAATGCATGGACGTACCCATTGGACTCGTCCATCAAATGGAAGCCATCGAAGATTCCGAGCTGTTTGAGTTTTCGACCCAGCATTTCGAAACCGATTCGCACAGGCTGGTCAACGGGGACTGACCGGGCTCGCATCCGCACGGCATTTTTGCTCCCGTTATTCAGGCAGGAAAAGGGCGGTCCATTTCGTGGGCCGCCTTTTTTTCTGCCCTGACTTTGACCGTGTTCCAGAGCAACCCTCAAAGCTGCAACCGTGTCCAGGCGAGGTTGAGCGCGTTTCGCACGGCTGATTTCCTGCTTTCGCGCGGAGTCCGAAACAGCACCGCGGCCGCTGTATAGCTCCAGGCGATAGTGGCGAGCGCCCTGGTAATGCCCGAAAATCCCAGGGCGTGCACCCGATAAAGCAGATCGCCGATTGTCTCGCGACTGACGAAGCCGAGTGCCGCGGTAAGTGCCAGAAAGAGTCCCAGACGATTTGCCAGCCGCAGTCCGCGCACGCGCTGGTCATTATGCGTAAACATCTGAAGCGCAAAGAAGACCGCGGTTGCGCACGCCACTGTCGCGGCGGCTTTTGAAGCGGCCGGATCAGCGCCGCAGGCCGCCGCCAGCCACTCAGCTCCCAGATAAGCGGCAAGGCCGCCGCCCGCCACCGGCAGGATCGTCAGCAAGCCCTTGCTCACGCTGCGGCCAATCATTTTATCGGCCAGCAGCATGATGAATTCCCAGGCCACGGCGCTGTCCATCTTGGAGCAGCCGTGCCGGCGCACGCGGAACACAAACGGCAGTTCCTTGACGCGCAGCTCTCCGGGCGAGGAGGCGAGCAGATCGAGCAGGATCTTGAAGCCATGCCCCGACATCCGCCGCAGCGAGGCTTCCAGGACCTCGCGCCGGAGCATGAAGAACCCGCTCATCGGATCGGCGATCGAAACGCGGCAAAGCCCGCGGCTGAGGCGCGTGGCGATCGCGCTTAAGCCGGCGCGTCCTGAATCCCACTCTCCCACGCCGCCGCCCGGCACATAACGGCTCCCCACAACGACGTCGCAAGACCCCCTGCTTAACGCCTCCAACATGTCCGGCAGCAAGCCCTCGTCGTGCTGCAAGTCGGCGTCCATAACCGCCACATAGGGCGCGGAGGAAGCCAGCGCGCCCTCGATGCAGGCGGTGGCCAGGCCGCGCCGTCCGATCCTTTGGATACAACGAACCCGCGGATCGTGACGGGCGAGCGCCCGTACGGCGTCCGCCGTCCCGTCATTGGAGTCATCGTCGACGAAGATCACTTCCCATGCGCTGCGGGGCAGTACTGCGTCCAGCCTTTCGACCAGCGGCAGGATGTTTTCGCGCTCGTTGAGCGTAGGGACGACAATGGTAAGTTCCGGCGGCGCAGCCGCGGGGGTTGGGAAAAACGCGGACCGCTCGACTCCATGTCCGGTTGAAACGTCCATATCGCGCAGCTCCAGCGATCGGCGGAATGAGGTTTGAGGAAGGAGTGTCTGAGCAGCGTCATGACTCCCGCCCGGCGCTGCGCACAGTAGTCAAAGGCGCGTCCGCGCGTAACCGGCTGTGAGCCGAATTTTGGGAATAACGCGCAAGCAAGTAACTCCCGCGGCGGCAGCGCCGTGCGGCTCGTAGCGTTCAGCCCGCCGCTTCCCGTGAAAAGTGGCATCAACCGTAATCGAAGCTCCGCTATCTTGTGTGCCGCCCGACTTGGAGCGCGTGGAATGAAGACTGCCGCCGCGCAATTGCGCAACCATTGGACTGAAAGCTGGCCGCTGATTTTCTGTTTCCTCTGCCTGATTTCATTTCCCGTTTTCTTCGACATTTATCGAATGGTGGCGTTCAAGACCTCGCCGAGAGACGATTACGCGCCCTTTCTCCTTTTCTTGCTCAATCATGGCGGCCGCTGGCCCGGTTCGCCGTTTGGATACCGCGTGCTGTCGGTCGCTCCGGCGATCCCGCTGTTTTGGCTGCTGCCGTTGTACAAATTCAGCCTGCTGAAGGGCGTGGATCTGACCTATCTCAGGGCGACCCAGGCGCTCGCGGCCCTCTCCTTCCTGGCCACCGCCGGGGCCGCGACTTTCGCATTCAAGATGGTGCGCACGCGCCTGGGGCGCGGCTTCGGCGAAGCCTGGCTGGCGGCGCTGTTCACCATCGTGCTGGCGAACTTTGACGGAATCGAAGGGGTCGATCCGGTAGGGGTGTTGTGCGTGTATGCGCTGCTGTTCTGGCTGGAACAACCCCGATACTTCTGCCCCCTCTTTTGTCTGACCCCCCTGATAAACGAGAAAGTCATTTTCGTTTTCATCTTCCTGATGGCGGGACGACTCGTCTGCGTCAACGGATTTTATCGTTCCCACAGGCTGCAAATTGCCGCCGTTGCCGGCGGATTCCTGCTGTTTGTACTGATGATAAAAATCGTCCTTCTCCCGGGAAATGAAGGACAGCTCGAGCTTGGCCGGCGTCTGCCGTTGCTCATCCACGGAACCGCAGATTCGATCTCGTCGCTGAAAGGCCTGGTCAGAAATGTCGCTCCTGCGTTGATCATGACGCTTCCCTGCGCGTTGATTGCGCTGCGCAAGCAGGCCGGCAATGGGTTGCTTACAGCGGGGGATCTGGCGGTTCCGCTGGGGATGATCCTGACCGGCCTCACGCTCACCGAAAGCAGCCAGCTCCAGGTCGGCAGGATCGCTTCCTATGCGATGCCGTTTGCGGTGATGGCGCTGGTGACGCTTATCGCCGATTTGGACGGCAGGCCGCAGCGCACGCTTGTAGTGCATACCCAGCCGGCGGCGCTGGAGTCCGGCCGCGGGCTGGCGAGCCGGACAGGTTACGCCGAAATCCGCTCAACACACACCCAGGCGCGGCACTGAATCGAGGAGCAGCTAATGGAAAGAAATGCGGAGGCCCGGATCGCCTGCTCAATTGGCATCATGGCCCATAACGAGGAAGCCAACATCGGCCGTCTCCTCGAAGCGATAACCTCGCAGCGCACCACCGTCGCGGATCTGCGCGAGATCATCGTTATCGCGAGCGGCTGCACGGATCGTACCGAAGATATCGTCAGAGACAGCGCCGAGCGTGAGGGCCGCATCCGCCTAGTCGTGCAACCGCGCCGCGAAGGCAAAGCTTCCGCGGTCAACCGTTTTCTGCTGGAAGCCCAGGCGCCGATCCTGATGGTGTGCAGTGCGGACCTGCTGCCCGCGCCGGACACCATCGAATACCTCGTCGCGCCGTTTGCCGATCCTGAAATTGCGATGACAAGCTGCCGCCCGATGCCGGTAAACGATGCCGATTCCTTTATGGGGTTTGCAGCCCACCTGCTGTGGACCCTGCATCACTTCATCAACCTGATCGATTTCAAGGCGGGCGAGTTGATTGCATTTAGAAAGGTATTCGTGCGCATCCCCTACAGCACAGCTGTGGACGAAGCTGCAATCGAGTCGGTTATTCGCGGGCAGGGCTACAGCGTCAGGTATATCGAACAAGCCGTGACCTACAACAAGGGTCCCGAAACCGTGCGCGACTTTCTGCGCCAGCGCCGGCGGATTTATTCCGGCCATCTGACCCTGCGCGATACCTCCGGCTACCGGGTGGCAACGCTCAGCAGCCGCCGGATGCTGGCTTTGGCCCTGCGCCACCTGGACTGGCGTCCGCGCGCCTTTGTCTGGACCTGGGCAATCGCCGCGCTTGAGATGTACGGGCGGGCTCTCGGCAAGCTGGACTACAAGCGCAGGCGCGATCATAGCGTGTGGGAGATCGCCGCAAGCACCAAGCAACTGGGCACCGCCTATCCCCCGGAGCGGCCGCGGAGCGAATACGCGGGAGCCAAATGAAGTCAACCTATCGCATGCTGACCCGCGTGCCGTTGTTCAAGCTTTATCGCTTGATCGGATGGCCGCGGATGCTTCCCCTCAACGTGACCCTCTCGCCTTCGCCAAAGTGCAACTCGCGCTGCCTCACCTGCAACATCTGGATGAAACGCGAGAACGAGTTGACCCTGGATGAATGGGACAAGGTGCTCGCGTCGCTGGGCGACGCGCCGTACTGGTTCACCATCAGCGGCGGTGAGCCTCTGATGTACCCGAACATCGTTGAACTGGCGCAGTTGGCCTACAAACACTGCCGTCCCGGCGTGATCAACATACCTACCAACGCGATCCTTTCCTCGATCCCGGAGCGCGTGGAGCGCATCGCCCGCTCATGTCCGGAGAGCCAGCTGATTGTCAACCTCTCACTGGACGGAGTGGGCCCCAAACATGACGTCATACGCGGCATACAGGGCAATTTCGAGAAATTCGAAACGCGTCTGCGGCAACTGATGGAATTGCGCGAGCGTCTGCCTAATCTGGCCGTCGGCATACATACGGTAATCTCTTCCTTCAATTGGAAAGACATCTCTGAGATTGTCCGCTATGCCGACCAATCCGGCGCCGATCAGTTCATTACCGAGATAGCCGAGCCGCGGGTCGAGCTTGATACGGTCGGCCTGCCGATCACCCCAAATCCCGCCGACTATTCGGATGCGGTCGACCGCGTCATAGCATACGTCAAAGGAAGAAGCTTCAAAGGGATTGCCAGAATAACCGAGGCGCTCAGGATCGAATACTACAACCTGGTCAAGCGGATTCTCGAGGAAAAGGACCAGGTGATCCCCTGCTATGCGGGTTGGGCAAGCGCGCACATCTATGCCGACGGCAGCGTGTGGCCATGCTGCGTGCGGGCCGATGCGCTGGGGAATCTCCGCGCTCACGGCTATGACTTCAAACGGATCTGGTTCGGAAGCGAAATCACGGAGGTCAGGCGGAGCATCGCCGCCCGCGAATGCCATTGCACGTTGGCCAATGCTTCCTACACGAACCTGCTTCACCATATCCCGACTCTCGCGCGGGTGAGCGCGGGGCTCGGCGCCTCCAGGCTCAGCGGCGGTGAAGAGAAGGACAAAGCGCGGCAACCGCCGGCGGTTGCGCTCCCTCGATCTGCGCCCGAACCGCGCAGTGAAGAACCGCGGGGGCAGGGCGAGCGCGCTTTCGAGTGGCTCGACGGCTTTCACCACAAGATGAGGAAAGACGACAGGTATGCTGAAAAGGCGCTGGCCCGCTATGCCCTGGGAATCAAGGGCAAGGGCGCCGTCGAGGGAGTGGTCGCGGAGCCGGGGCCAGACTGCTGTGAAGCCGCATCCCGCCTGCCGCACGGCCGCGTCTACTCGCCCGCCGATGCTCCGCGTCTGCCCCTGCCTGAATGTTCCCGTGAACGCTGCGACTGCGTCTACCGCCCCGCGATGAGGTATGCGGATGTCCACCGCGCTGATGGATAAGCACAATCTTAACGATTCGTCCCCTTCCCGCCACGGCTGGAGCGCGCGGACCAGCAGCAAGCCGTTGCTCGCGATCGTGGGCGCCGATGGATTCGTGGGCGGCGGTCTGTCGAAAAGGTTGGCAGCCGAACCCTCGCTGCGCACTGCAAGTATCGTATATGGCGGGGCCACCGAGCAGGAGTTGCGTATCAGCCGCGCTGCGCCATTGCTCGCTGACGCCGATATCATCCTCAATTGCGGAGGCTTCCGCGTCCGTCCGGGTTGCAGTTATCGGGACTACCAGAACTCACACCAGGGCTCGACCGCCGCCTTTGTGCCTTACATCAGGAAAGACGCATTGCTCATTCAGATTTCCAGTGCGTCGGTGCTGGGTAAAGGCCATGGACTGGGCAATCAAAGCGCGCCCAATCCAATGACATTTCCCTCCCCTGAGTATGCGCTTGCCAAACTCGAGCAGGAGCAATACCTGGAGAGTGTATCCCTGGAACGTGGATTCAGGGTGATATTCCTGCGGCCGGCGGTGCTCTATTCGGCCGACGGTGCAGGTATGGTCTCGACCATCATCGGCTTGACCAGGCGGGGGATAAGCCCGCGTCTTTACCCGCGATCGTGCAGACAGCATCTGGCCCATATGGACCTGTTGGCCGATGTCGTGCGGCGCGTAATCCGCCGCGATGACCTTCCCAACCTGACTCGCCTGGTCGTGGCCGATCCGTACACGGTAACCAATCACGAGCTCGAAGAAATCATCAGGTCGTATCAGAAAATGGCTGGCTTGCCGCTTCCGCTTCCTGCTCATTGGATGAGCAGGATTTTGTGTTCGACGTTCGGTTCGGGAAAGTCGTGGCTGGATTTCAAGACCCGGGGCCAGATTCTCGGCGTCGTAGCCGCCGACATAGTATACGATCCATCGGACACCTATCGGCTGCTCGAAATAGATTCGTCGCGCTACACCATAGACCAGACCCTGCTGCGGGTAATCATGGAAGCGTTAAAACAGTGAAACAGGCTCTCGTAATCGGAGGTGGCGGCGGTCTGGGAAGAGCGATCGTCGCGCGACTGCTGGACCGGCAGTTCGAAGTGGTAGTCGCGGGCCGGAGCCGGCCCGCCGACCGCCGCGTCAGCAGGTCATACGCGATCGATTTCTCCGGCCTCGACTGGCGATCGCTCTATGCGACAATCGAAGCGGATACCAGGTTACCGATCGAGGCGCTGGTGTTTGTCGCGGGGATCGGCGGGTTCGGAAAGACCGCGTTATTTCCTGTCGAGCAGGCAAGAACTCTGTTCGAAATAAATTTCTGGGCGTGCACCTCAGCCGCTGCGCAAATCGCGGAATTCTGGGCAAGCTCCGGGCGTCGGGGCACCTTCATAGGCGTTCTCTCCCTGGCGGCGCGCCGGCCAGTGCCATTTGAGGCATACTATTCAGCGAGCAAGGCCGCGGCTGACAGATTCCTGCAGTGTCTGGATCTGGAATATGGATCCAAAGGAATCCGCATATTGTCCGCGCTGCCGGGAGTGCTTAACACCACCTTCCGCGAATCCGCCCAATGGTACGGGCTGTCACCGTCGCGCGGGGGACGCACTACCGGCGTCTACAGCGCCGCTTGCGCGATCGAGCGGATGCTCAAGGGCACCCGCACGGCACGGATAATCGGCTGGCGCGAGCGCCTTATCGATATCGCCGATCGCCTGGCGCCAGGCCTGTACGACCAGGCCGTACTGCGCCGCCGCGCAGCGAGACTCGATGGTTGAGTTGGGAGGGTCTGAACGTTGGATACGGTCTTAGTCACCGGGGCGACAGGCTTCGTCGGGCCTTACCTGGTTGCGGCGCTCACTTCGCGCGGATATGCAGTCCGCGTTCTGGCGCTGCCCCAGGAGCATACTTCCATGGACGGCCACCCGGGCGTGAGCGTCCATCGCGGCGACGTCTGCCGGCCGGATACTCTTGTTGAACCGATGCGCGGGGTTGACGTCGTGTTTCATCTTGCCGGAATACACGGATTATGGCGGCCCGCAAGTGTGTACTACGACGTGAATGTCAGGGGAACCGAGAATGTCTGCCGCGCCGCTCTGGCCGCCGGAAGCAGGCTGGTGCACGTCAGTACATGGGCGGTGTACGGCATCGGCCGCGGGCGGGTGCTGGATGAAACGCAGCCGCTTAATCCATTTCCCGACAACTATACGGTTAGCAAGGCGCAGGCCGACGAACTGGTACAGCGGCTCATCACGGAGGAAGGATTGCCCGCCGTCATCGTGCGCCCGGGCATCATGTTGGGACCGGGAGATCGAGTAAATTTTGCGCGGATGGCGAACCGGCTGCTCGCGGGCCGCGCCATTATTATCGGTTCGGGACACAATCACGTCGTGTTCGTCTACGTCGAGGATGTGGTGGAAGGCCTGATATTGGCCGCTGTTCGTCAGGAAGCGTTGGGTCAGGTTTATAACCTGTCCACTGATAGGCCGTTTACGCAGAGCGAATTGTGGCGCGCGATCGCGGATGAAATCGGAAGCCCGCCGCCGCGGGTGCACATTCCTTATCGCGCCCTTCGTCTGGCGGCTTACATCTCGGAGGCGTTGGTCAGTTCTGAAAATCCGCGCGGCCAGCCCCTGATAACGCGCTTCGGGGTCGAGTTGTTCGGCACCGACAACCTGGTGTCCAGCGAAAAGGCTCAGCGGGAGTTGGGCTACTTGCCGCGCGTCGATCTGCGTGAGGGAGTGCGTCGGGCGGCGCGATGGTACCTTCGGGACAAGGGCGCGTACGGCTGCGCCTCGAAGCCCGAGGCGCAGGCTCTGCGTTATTGATGGGTGAAATCATCAAATTGTGCAGGTGACGCTATGCGGCTGGGTCCACGGCATCGAGGTTTCCGAGGCGAGCGTGTTCTTGTCACGGGGGCTACAGGTTTTGTCGGCAGTGCTGTGGCACGGGCGTTGGCCGGCCAGGGGGCGGAAGTCCATGCCCTGGTCCGTCGGGGCGCCGATCGCGCCCGGGCCGGCGACGTTCCCATCACCTGGCACGAAGGCGATATTGGCCGACCTCTTCAACTGAGCGGCCTGAGTCGCGGGATGACGTGCGTGGTTCACGCCGCGGGCCGCCTTGGCGAAGCGGGCGTGCGCGAGGAGGTATACCAGCAGGTCAACGTGGAAGGAACGCGCAATGTTCTGGCCGCGGCGATGGAAGGCAGCGAGGGACTGCGGGTTGTGCACATCAGCAGCCCCGGAGTGCTCGGACCTGTCGTGGGCGACCCGGCGGGCGAAGACGCGCCGCCCGCGCCGAGCAATGCTTACGAGCGGAGCAAAGCGGCCGCGGAGGAGGTTGCGCACGAATTTATCAGGCGCGGCCTGCCGGTGATTATCGTTCGTCCCGAGTTTATCTATGGGCCTGGTGACAGGCACGTGCTGGCGCTGTTCAGAGCTGTACGCAGCGGCCGCTTTTTCTATATCGACGGCGGGCGCCATTATTGCCATCCCACATTTATCGACGACGCGGTAAACGGGATTTTGTCGTGCCTGAGCCGTGGCAGAGGCGGAGAAACTTATCATATTACAGGTCCCCGTCCGGTGACCTTCCGTGAACTGATCCACACCATGGCGGCAGCCATGGGAGTTCGTCGTCCCCGGCTGAGCGTGCCGCGATGGTTCGCGCTGGGTGCGGCAACGGGTTTGGAAATTGGCGCGTGGCTCGGGGGCTTGAAGGTGCCGCTGAGCACATCGGCGGTGCGCTTTTTTTCCGAGGACAGGAGGTTTTCCGGGCGTAAAGCACATGAAGATCTGCACTATTCACCGCAACACGATATAGCCAGTGGTATTGCGCTGACCTGTCAATGGTATCGCGCGCGCGGCTGGCTCTGATTCCAACGACGGCTGAGCCGCGGAAGGTCCGATGATATGCTGCCGCATTTTTCCATAAAGGCCCTCTACCCGCTGGCGCTGGCGGAAGGCGAGGGGGTCGGCACCGCCTACGAATACTACGCCAAACGCCAGGCGCTGGCGCGCTGGCTGACAACCCTGTCTGCTCCGCGAAGCCTGCTGATTGCGGGACTGCCGGAGAAATACGGCTCGAGTCTCGACTTTCTCCAATTGGCGCAGGACCTCGGTGTGACCCGGCCGGTGATAGTGGATGATCGCGCGGACGCGCTGCGCAAGGCAAGTCAGAGCGTGAGCGCGGCAAGGAAGACCGGTGCGCTGCGCGATGTACATCCGGAATATGTCGAAGTGGATAAGCTCAACGCGCTCGACGAATTGAACGGCGAATTCGACCTGTGCCTGGGATCCGAGGTGCTTCAGCGAATTGGGAATGGGGCGCGCGCCGAATATTTAAGCCGGCTATGCGGACTGGCCCCTGCTGTTGGTCTGTTCGCGCCCAATGGCGAAAACCGCAGCCATACAACGCTGAGCGGGCTGTCCGGAATAGGGCTGGCCGAGGTGTGTGCACTGGCCAGAGCCTGCGGATTGCTGGTGCAATCGGGATACGTGGACATGCCGCCGTTCCCGCCGGGTTTGACGCGTTCCTCGGCGCAGCGGGCCAAAGCTGCGGCGGGACGCCTGGAAGCGTTGGCGATGGCCACTTTGGGCTGCTACGCGCGCCTGGAACGCGGATTGCCCCGGGGATGGCGCCGCACGCATGCGCACATTGTCTATGGATTCGTGGAAAGCCCGCAACGCTGAGAATCACGCGCGGCCCCCGCGATCGTCCGGAGCCGCGCGTTCGGTTTGGCGCTGGATGAATGACCGCATCGAGGTGACCGCGGTCAACTTGCCGGTGCGGGGGCTTCCACCCCGTTGCGCAGGTCTGGTCGCATGCCAGTTGAGCGATCTTCACGTGGATAGTCTCGAGGACCTGGAGCGTCTCAAAAATGCAGTATCAATAATAAAAGAGAGGCGGCCCGACCTGGTATTTCTGACCGGTGACTATTTTACTGCGGCCGGATCCATGGTGTCCTATCTCGGCGAGGTCTGCCGCGCCCTTAAAGAGATACAGTCACCGCTGGGTCTATACGCGGTCACCGGCAATCACGACCACGCGGCTTCGTTCTGGGCAATCCAGCGGGCGCTTGCGGAAGCGGGAGTACGCCTGCTTGAAAACCGCAATCACCCGATCGAAGTCCGCCGCAGCCGCATCCATATCGTCGGCATCGGGGATCTCTGGTCCAGGCGCGCTCAGCCATGGCGTGCCTTCCGCGGTCTTGGTCCCGGGGACTGCACTATTGTGCTGGTCCACAATCCCGATACCGTCATCTATGCGCGCCATCTTGCGCCGGGGGTGGTGGTGTCGGGACATACGCATGGTGGAATGATACGATTTCCAATTTACGGTTCGCCAATCAGGTCATATCTGCGGATTGGAAGAAAGTTCTACAGCGGGCTCAATCGCTATCGGGACTTTTACATTTATACCAATCGCGGACTGGGCACGTTTCCACTTGGGGTCAGGGTGAATTGCCCTCCCGAGGTATCGATGTTCAAGCTGGTGGCGGCGTCCGGATGAACTCCAACGGACCGGCACACGCAGGATGAAGCAAAGCATGCAGTTTTATCAGGAAGCGCGGGGAGCGGGTATTACGAACGGGAGTAGTCGCCAGGCTGCCGAGGATGACGCCGGTTGCGAGGCGGTTCAACGTCCCGGCCAGCGCGGTGTGTATGCTTTCGGCATCAAGCTCGCCGTGGGAATTTCGCTGATTGCCTTTCTGCTGCGTCATTATGATTTTCATGGCACGTCGCGATTGATCGGGAGGGAACACCCGCTGGTGTTTGCGGCTGTGGTGTTTTTGTTCATCGCGGTACAGACGGTATCCGCCTTAAGATGGCAACTGCTTGCGCGCATTAACGGGATTGCGGGGAGCTATCGCGAGTATCTGGCCTATTACTTCATTGGGATGTTCACCAATGTCTTCGTGCCGGGACTGGTGGGCGGTGACGCGGCGCGGGCGCTTTACCTGGGCCGGCGCCACAATCGAATCGGCGAGGCGGTGACGTCGGTGCTGGCGGACCGCGGGGCCGGACTGCTGGGTCTGTTCTGGCTGGCGGCAGGTGCGAGCCTGTGCCTTACCGGGGTCAAGTTGCCGGCAGCGGCTTTTCATGCGACGCTCGCGGCCGCGGGGGTATCGCTGGCTGCCTGCGCCGCCGCACCGTTGATTGTAAAACCGGCGCTGCGGATAGCTCGATTGCGGTCGCTGCTCGCACCGCTGACGCCATATCTTTGCCGCCCGGTCGCGCTGATTCCAGCCATAGCCTTGTCCGTCGCGCTGCAAGTATCTTTCGCGCTTTGCCAGTATTTGCTCGGGCTGGGATTGAACCTGCGGATTCCGCTGGCCGCGTTCCTGTTGATGGTCCCGATCAGCAATGTAATCGCCAGTATCCCAATCTCGATTAACGGCCTGGGCTTGCGCGAAGCCAGCTACGTCGTCCTGCTCGGAATGGCCGGAGTCAGCGAGAGTCAGGCGGTGGCCTTGAGCATCCTGTATTTCGCCGCCACGCTGGCGGCCGGGCTGGCCGGAATTGTGCCGTTCATCATGACTCCACTGCCGGCGGCGCACGACGAATGAAACGGGCAGGCGGCCGATCCGGCTGTACGGCCACAGGGGTGCCCCTTACGCAAGGTCTCCGCAAGCAAGGTTGATCTGTTGCTGGCTGCGGTCGCGGCAGTACCACAGCCAGCCGGCGAGGCCCAGCAGCGCCCAGGTTTGATAGGGCCAGACAAGCAGTCGCACCGGCAGGCTGGAGGTCAGCGGATGGCCGGCGGCGGTCTGATCCAGCGCGTACAGCACATGCAGGATGGGGAGGAAAAAGACGGCGATTAGTAAGAGGGCCGGAAGCGCGCGGCGCAAACGTACATAAGGGGACAAACTCCAGGCCAGGGGAAGCGCCAGGAGAAGCGCGTCGTAGTCCCGGTGATACATGACCAGCAATTCGACAACGGCGAGCAGAGAGATATCCTCAAGAAAATTTGCAGCGCCTGCACCTTCGGACCTCAGCGTTCCAAGCGCGGGGGCGGCCAGAACTGCTCCGATCGCCAGAGCCAAAACATCAGCCATCCAGAAACTGTCTATGATCAGTCTCAATGGATACTGCAGGTTGACCATGTTCCGGTCATGCACGCTGGAGGCTGCAACGCCGTTCACGCCGGCGGGTGCGAACGCCGAACTGAGGTTTGAGAGCCAGGAAGCCCGCCACGCGCTGACCGCATGGATTCTTAGTACTGAAACGATTGCGATTGCGGATACGGTGAGCGCCACCGCAAGCAGCGCCTTCCAGCGCCGGGAAACAAGAGCGGGCGCCACGAACACCAACGCGAGTTGCGGTTTCAGCGCCAGCGCCAGCCCCAGAAGACAGCCGCCCGACCAGTCGCGACCGCGCTGGTTCAGGAGCAGGGACGCCACGCCGAGGGTGGCGACGAGGATGGAAAGCTGCCCCACCCGCATCGCGGCGGATGACGGTTGAAGCGCCAGCACCGCGCCGTACAGCAGGACCATCCGCATCGTCAACGGCGCCAATCCGCCGAAACGGCAAACAATCCCGATCAACAGCGTCAGGCAGGCCAGATTCAGCACGCACCACAAAAGCCGCGCCGGACCCCAGGGCAGCAGCGCAATCGGACTTAAGGCTGCGTAGGTCATGGGCGGGTAGATGGACGGCTCTTCTTGCCAGGTATGCTCTCCGCCGGAGGCGCCGGCGCGCTCCACGATAGCGTTGAGCAGTTCGTGATCGTAGGGGTTCATGCCCAGCGACCAGGCCCGCGAAGCCGCGTAGAAGGTCTTGAAATCCTGCGACAGCGACAAGGCCAGAACCGGGCCGCGCGTCGCGAACTTGGCGCCCGCCGTCAGCACAAACAGCAGCGCAAGAACCCACGCCGCGCCGATTCGCGCGCTCAGCGGGCGCGGCCCGCCGGAGTAATCCAGTTCATCGGCGATCGGCGTCAGTAGGTGCGGCAAGCTGGTTCGTGAAAATTCGTTCGCACCGGCATCATGCATCTTCACCCTCACCCAAAAACGGCATTATCTGCCCGTTCGGTAAGTCGAGTTCCAGCCGCCGCTGTCAGGCTATTCGAACAGCACGGTGACGATGCACCGTATGCAGCGGTGGAAGCGGAAATTCTGACGCCAGGCGCGCCGCGAATGTGATTCAATGGCGGGCTTGCTGGCGGCCGCTGCGGATCGCGCCCGGAGATG
>Ga0070740_10003979_pt1 | contig 15004 bp, 17 predicted proteins | sample Coa_R2_FD_67286 | JGI IMG/M metagenome (GOLD analysis project Ga0070740, IMG submission 67286) | Surface soil microbial communities from Centralia Pennsylvania, which are recovering from an underground coalmine fire - Coalmine... | ecosystem: Environmental > Terrestrial > Soil > Unclassified ... | reverse complement strand
TCACCGCGGCGGTGCTGGGCGGGATCGGCTCGCTGCCCGGCGCGATGCTGGGCGGGCTCCTGATCGGGCTCATCGAGGCGTTCTGGTCCGGCTACTTCTCGTCCGAGTACAAGGACGTCTCGGTCTTCGCCGTGCTGGTGCTGGTGCTGATCTTCCGCCCGACGGGGCTCCTCGGGCGACCGGAGGTGGAGAAGGTCTGATGCCCGCGCGGCTCGCCGCCTCGGTGCGCGACGCGGCGCTGGCGGCCGCGGTGGCCTTCGTGCTGGCGGTGCCGCTCGTGGGGTTCGAGACCGTCGATCTTGGCCGCGGCGTCGGCGTGCGCACGCGCTTCTCCTGGGTTGCGATCGGCGTCGCGGCGGTGTTCGTGGCGCGGCTCGCGCTGGGGCTGATGGGCGCGGCGCGGGCCCATTGGGCGCGGCTCGGCCGCAGCAACGATCCGGCGCGGCTCGCCCGGCGGGCGGCAGCCTTCTGGCGCATCCCGGCGGCCCTGCTGGTTGCGTTCGCGATCGCGCTGCCGTTCCTGCCGTTCTCGTCGCGCTACCTCGTCGATTTCGCAACGACGGTGCTGATCTACATCATGCTGGGCTGGGGCCTCAACGTGGTGGTCGGGCTCGCGGGGCTGCTCGATCTCGGCTATGTCGCGTTCTACGCGGTGGGCGCCTATTCCTTCGCGCTCACCGCGCAATGGTTCGGGCTCGGCTTCTGGGAGGCGCTGCCGGTTTCCGGCCTGCTCGCCGCCTCGTTCGGCATCATCCTGGGCTTCCCGGTGCTGCGGCTCCGCGGCGACTATCTCGCGATCGTCACGCTGGGCTTCGGCGAGATGATCCGCATCATCCTGCTCAACTGGTCGCAGGTGACGGGCGGGCCGAACGGCATCCCGAACATCCCGCGCCCGACCTTCCTCGGCATGCCCTTCCTGCCGCGCGCACCCGAGGGGCTCGAGACCTTCCACCAGTTTTTCGGGATTCCGTTCAGCCCCGAGCAGCGCATGATCTTCCTCTATTTCGTCATCCTGGCGCTGGCTCTGGTCACGAATGCCTTCACGCTGCGTCTGCGCCGCCTGCCGATCGGCCGCGCCTGGGAGGCGCTGCGCGAGGACGAGATCGCCTGCCGCGCGCTCGGCATCAATCCGACCGCGACCAAGCTCTCGGCCTTCGCGATCGGCGCGATGCTGGGCGGCTTCGCCGGCGCGTTCTTCGCGACCCGGCAGGGCTTCATCAGCCCCGAGAGCTTCACCTTCCAGGAGAGCGCGACGATCCTCGCGATCGTGGTGCTGGGCGGCATGGGGAGCCAGATGGGCGTGGTCCTGGCGGCGCTGGTGCTGGTGACGCTGCCGGAGCTCGGCCGCGCCTTTGCCGAGTTCCGCATGCTGATCTTCGGCGCGGCGATGGTCGGGATCATGGTGTGGCGCCCGCGCGGGCTCCTGGCGCAGCGCGCGCCCTCGATCCGCCTGGGCCGGGCGCAGGCTGGATGACGCCGCTCCTCGCCGTCGAGCATCTGAGCATGCGCTTCGGCGGGCTGCTCGCGGTCGATGACGTGTCCTTCGCCGCCGCGCCGGGCGAGATCACCGCCATCATCGGCCCCAACGGCGCCGGCAAGACCACGGTGTTCAACTGCCTCACCGGCTTCTACCGCCCGACCGTCGGGCGGCTCGCGCTCGCGCAGGACGGACGCACGCATCTGCTCGAGCGCATGGACGGGTACCGCATCGCGCGCGAGGCGCGCGTCGCCCGCACCTTCCAGAACATCCGGCTCTTCGCCGGCATGACCGTGCTCGAGAATCTGATCGTGGCGCAGCACAACATGCTGATGCGGGCGAGCCTGTGGTCGGTGGGGGGCCTGCTCGGCCTGCCGCTCTACCGCCGTGCCGAGGCGCGCGCGGTCGAGACCGCGCGCGTCTGGCTTGGCCGCATCGGGCTCCAGGATCGCGCCGACGACGCGGCGGGAACGCTGCCCTACGGCGCGCAGCGGCGGCTCGAGATCGCGCGCGCCATGTGCACCGGCCCGCATCTCCTCTGCCTCGACGAGCCCGCGGCCGGGCTCAATCCCGCCGAGACCGCGGAGCTCACGCGGCTGCTGCTCGCGATCCGCGACGAGCAGGGCATCGGGATCCTTTTGATCGAGCACGACATGCGGCTGGTGATGGGGATCTCCGACCGCATCGTCGTGCTCAACTACGGCCGCAAGATCGCCGACGGTCCGCCGGCGGAGGTGCGGCGCGATCCCGAGGTGATCCGCGCCTATCTCGGCGAGGAGGCGTGAATGCTCTCGGTCGCCGTCGTGCACGCGTTCTACGGCCATGTCGAAGCCTTGAAGGGCGTCGATGTCGCGGTGGGCGCCGGCGAGATCGTCGCGCTGATCGGCGCCAACGGGGCGGGCAAGTCCACGCTGCTGATGACGATCTGCGGCCGGCCGCGCGCCGCCGCGGGGCGGATCACCTTCGACGGGCGCGACATCACCGCGCTGCCGACCTTCGCGATCGTGCGGCTTGGCATCTCCCAGGCGCCGGAGGGGCGGCGCATCTTCCCCGCGATGACCGTGCACGAGAATTTGCTGATCGGCGCCACCGTCGCGGACGAGGCGCATTTCGACGACGACCTCGCGCGCGTCTTCGCGCTGTTTCCGATCCTGCGCGAGCGGCAGGGCCAGCGCGGCGGGACGCTCTCGGGCGGCGAGCAGCAGATGCTGGCGATCGCCCGCGCGCTGATGAGCCGGCCGAAGCTGCTGCTGCTCGACGAGCCGTCGCTGGGCCTGGCGCCGCTGGTGGTGAAGCAGATCTTCGAGGTGATCCGCGAGATCAACGAGCAGCAGCACGTGACCGTGTTCCTGGTGGAGCAGAACGCGCACCATGCGCTCCGCCTCGCGCATCGCGGCTATGTGATGCAGACCGGGCGCATCGTGCTCGAAGGCGAAGGCGCGGCGCTTCTCGCCAATGACGAGGTGCGCGCGGCCTATCTCGCGGGCGGCGCATGACCGCGGCGGCGGCGATGCTGTTCCTCTTCGCCTGGGCGGCGGCGAGCATGGGCCGGGCGCTCGCGCGCAACTGGCGCCCGGCCTGGCAGGTGGTGCTCTATGCGCTGGCGCTGGCGGCCGGAGACCGGTTCCTGCTCTACGCGCTGTTCGGCGGCGCCCTGCTCTCCCCCGGCGGCTATGCCGTGGCCGCGCTCGTCCTGGCCGCCTGCGCCGGCGCCGCCTACCGCGTGACGCAGGCCGGCCGCATGGTCGCGCAATATCCCTGGCTCTACGAGCGCGCCGGCTGGTTCGGCTGGCGCGAACGGCGCGGCGGCGGATAGCGCGGAGGGACGCGCGCGCGACAAGGATGGCGGAAGCGTGCTAGTTTGCGACGCCCGGACCGGGACGTAATGCCCTGGCACAATCCTGTGCGAGGGCACCCGGCTCCCGCGCAGGGAGGTTGCATGCTTCCCACGCCTGAATCGGCCTTTTTCCTCATTGCCGATATCTCCGGCTATTCGGCGTTCCTCGCGGCCGTCGAACTCGACCATGCGCAGGACATCATCGCCGATCTCATGGACACGACGGTCAAGGGCCTCAGGCCGCCCTTCCGCCTTGCCAAGTTCGAGGGCGATGCCGCTTTCGTCTATGCGATGAACGAGAAGGTCGACGGCTCGCTCTTGCAGGAGGTGGTCGAGTCGGCCTATTTCGGTTTCCGCAGGCGCCTGCGCAGCATCAAGCAGGCCTCGCATTGCCAATGCAGCGCCTGCGTCGCGATGGGCGATCTCGATTTCAAGTTCGTCGTGCATCACGGCGACATGGTGAAGCAGAGGATGGGCGGGCGCGACGAACTCGCCGGTCGCGATGTCATCCTGGTCCACCGGATGCTGAAGAACTCGGTGAGCGGCAAGCTCGGCCGGCGCGCCTATGCGCTTTACAGCGACGCCTGCATCAGGGCGATCGGCATCGATCCCGCGGCGCACGGCTTCGTCGAGCATCACGAAACGATCGATGTCGGCGGCGACGTGACGCTTTGGCTGCGCGACCTCGAACAGGCCTGGCGGGCGGAGAACGACCGCACGCACACCGAGGTCACGAGGGCAGACGCCTATGTGACCTGGGATTTCGACGTGGCCGCGCCCCGCGCGACCGTGTGGGAATACCTGACCGTGCCCGGCAACCGGTCGAAATGGCAGCCCACCGACGAGGTCATCGAGCAGAACCCCAAGCGGCGCAGGGGGATCGGCACCGAGAATCATTGCATGCACGGCAAGGACGCGGTCATCGAGGAGGTGCTCGATTGGCGCCCCTTCGAGTACTTTACGATGAACACGCTCGTTCCCGTGCCAGGCGCGCCGAAGATCATGACGACCCATGCCCTGCAGGACCGGCCGGACGGGGTCACGCATCTGGAAATTCGTGTCGCCAAGCCCAAGCCGAAGGACCAGCCCTTCGTCGACCAGGTCGGAGCCAAGTATAAAGCGGACATCACCAGAGCGATTGGAAATCTCCGGCTGATGCTGGAAGGACGGCAGATATCCGCCGCGGTGATCGAGGAGCCGCCGCTGATGCCCACGAATGAGCGGTTTCTCACCGAGCCGGTGAAATCGAGCCCGACACGATGTTAGACTTTGCCTTCCCGTACGAGGAGCGGAAACGATGCTGAAGACCGCGCTCTACGCCGCCGTGCTGTTCGCCGCCGCCGCGGTCGGCGCCGCGGCCCAGGACATTCCGGTCGCGGTGGTCGGGCCGATCACCGGACAGGACGCCGCCTTCGGCGAGCAGATGAAGCGCGGCGCCGACATGGCGGTGAAGGACATCAACGCCAAGGGCGGCGTGCTCGGCAAGAAGCTGCGGCTCCTGACCGGCGACGATGCCTGCGACCCGAAGCAGGCGGTCGCGGTCGCCAACCAGATGGCGAACCAGAACGTGGTGCTGGTGGTCGGGCATTTCTGCTCCGGCGCGTCGATCCCGGCCTCGTCGGTCTATGCCGAGAACGGCATCCTGCAGATCACCCCGGCCTCGACCAACCCGCTGCTGACCGACGGGGCGGCGAAGAACGGCTGGACCAACGTGTTCCGCACCTGCGGCCGCGACGACGCGCAGGGCCGCGTCGCCGGCAACTACATCCTCGCCCACTTCAAGGGCAAGCCGGTGGCGATCGTCCAGGACAAGACCGCCTACGGCAAGGGCCTCGCCGACGAGACCAAGAAGACCATCAACGCCGCCGGCATGAAGGAGGCGATGTACGAATCCGTGAACCAGGGCGACAAGGATTTCTCGGCCCTCGTCAGCAAGATGAAACAGGCGAAGATCGTCGCGATCTATTACGGCGGCTATTTCACCGAGGCCGGCCTCCTGATCCGCCAGGCGAAGGAGCAGGGGCTCGACGCGGTGCTGATGGGCGGCGACGCGCTCGCCAGCGAGGAATACTGGAAGATCACCGGCGACACCGGCGAGAAGACGCTGATGACCTTCGCGCCGGACCCGCGCAACCTGCCGGAGGCGCAGTCGGTGGTGAAGGCGTTCAAGGCCCAGGGCTACGATCCCGAGGGCTACACGCTCTACACCTATGCCGCGATGCAGGTCTTCGCCGAAGCCGCGGCCAAGGCCGGCTCGGTGCAGGAGGACGCGGTCGCCAAGGCGATGCGCGCCAACAAGTTCAACACCGTGATCGGAACCATCGGCTTCGACAAGAAGGGCGACGTGATCGGCCCCGACTACGTCGTCTATGTCTGGAGCGCCGGGAAGTACCGCGAGATCGGCGGCTGAGACCTACTTCTTGGGTGCGCGCTTGGCGTCCTTGCGCGCGGCGCTGTGGCCGAGGCCGATCTTCTTGGCGAAGGCGGAGCGCTGCTCGGCATAATTCGGCGCGACCATCGGATAGTCGGGAGGCAGGCTCCATTTCTGCCGGTACTGGTCGGGGGTGAGATTGTAGCTCGAGCGCAGATGGCGCTTCAGCATCTTCAGCTTCTTGCCGTCCTCGAGACAGATCAGATATTCGGGATGGATCGACTTGCGCACAGGCACCGCCGGCTTCGGCGCCTCGCCATGGGGCTCGCCGCCGTGCTCGAGCGTGCGCAGCGAACGGTACACGGCGTTGATGACGTCGGCGATCTGCGAGCTCGGCAGCGGATTGTGGCGGAGATAGGCCGCGACGACATCGGTCGTCATGCGCAGGAACTCCGGCCCCGGCGCCTTGTGCGGTGCAGCCTCAGCCATGCTCAAACTCCCGCTCTCGCATAGTTCGCCCCGCCATAATTGCAAGTCGAAGAGCTCGAGTCAATAAAAACACCCGTGTAAACAAATATTGATATTCGGCACTTCGCCATGATTTCAAGTCAAGCCCGAGATTAATCAAAAGGAAATCCCTGTGCTTTCGCGCCCCGGTCCGAGTTTTGATTGAGCGAAGCCGCGGACGATTTTTGTGCGATCATGCCGCTCCGCATTGCGGCGACGAGCAGTGGTGGCTGACTGGCGGCGGCTATCGATATCTGGTAGAGTCGCGGCGCGCGTTTCCCCGATCGATGCCATGGCCGAACCCGTCGCCATCGCCGCCGATCATGGCGGCTTTGATCTGAAAGCGGTGCTCGTCGCGGCGCTGGGTGGCATGGGCCATGCGGTGCTGGATCTGGGCACCGAAGGACCCGACGCGGTCGATTATCCCGACATCGCCGCGCGCCTGGTCGAGGCGCTCGCCGCGGGCCGCGCGCGGTGCGGCGTGCTGCTGTGCGGCAGCGGCATCGGCATGTCGATCGCCGCCAACCGCCATCCCGGCATCCGTGCCGCGCTCTGCCATGACGGCTTGACCGCGCGGCTCGCGCGCCAGCATAACGATGCGAACGTTCTCGTGCTGGGCGGCCGTCTGATCGGCCCCGAACTCGCCAAGGATTGCCTCAAGATCTTTCTCTCGACCGACTTCGAGGGCGGCCGCCACACCCGGCGCGTCGCCAAATTGTCCTGACAAGGCCTCCCATGTCCGTGATCGACACCACCGTGCGTGCCTCGAACAGCTTCTTCTCCGCGAGCCTCAGCGAGACCGACCCCGAGCTCGCCGCGGCGGTCGCGCGCGAGCTCGGACGCCAACGGGATCAGATCGAGCTGATCGCCTCCGAGAACCTCGCCTCGCGCGCCGTCCTGGAGGCGCAGGGCTCGGTGCTCACCAACAAATACGCCGAGGGTTATCCCGGCCGACGCTATTACGGCGGCTGCGAGCATGTCGACGTGGCGGAGCAGCTCGCGATCGACCGGGCCAAGCGCCTGTTCGGCTGCGGCTTCGCCAATGTCCAGCCGCATTCCGGCTCGCAGGCGAACCAGGCCGTGATGCTGGCGCTGCTCAAGCCGGGCGACACGGTGCTGGGCATGTCGCTTGCGGCCGGCGGGCACCTCACGCACGGCGCCGCTCCGAACCTGTCGGGCAAGTGGTTCCGCGCCGTGCAGTATGGCGTACGGCGCGCGGACGGCCGGATCGATTTCGAGGAGGTCGAGCGGCTGGCGCAAGCGGAGAAGCCGAGGCTCATCATCGCCGGCGGGTCGGCCTATCCGCGCATCATCGATTTTGCCCGCTTCCGCGCGATCGCCGATGCGGTCGGCGCCTTTCTCATGGTCGACATGGCGCATTTCGCCGGCCTCGTCGCCGGCGGCGCGCATCCCTCGCCGCTGCCGCACGCGCATGTCGTCACCACCACCACGCACAAGACGCTGCGCGGGCCGCGCGGCGGCATGATCCTCGGCAACGACGAGGAGATCGGCAAGCGCATCAACAGCGCCGTCTTCCCGGGATTGCAGGGCGGACCGCTGATGCATGTCATCGCGGCAAAAGCCGTGATGCTCGCGGAGGCGCTGCGCCCGGATTTCGCGCACTATGCCCGCGCCGTGGTCGGCAACGCCAAGGCGCTGGCGGCGACGCTCGCCGGCCGCGGCTTCGATCTCGTCTCGGGCGGTACCGACACGCATCTCGTGCTGCTCGATCTGCGGGCGAAGCGGCTCACCGGCAGGGCCGCGGAGGTCGCGCTCGAGCGCGCCGGCATCACCTGCAACAAGAACGGCGTCCCCTTCGACCCGGAAAAGCCGACCGTGACCTCGGGCATCCGGCTGGGCAGCCCGGTCGGAACGACGCGCGGCTTTGGCGAGGCCGAGTTCCGCCAGATTGGTGAATTCATCGCCGAGGTGCTGGACGGGCTCGCGCGGCACGGCGACGATGGCAACGCCGCGGTGGAGACGGCGGTGCGTCGCGAAGTGGGCCGGCTTTGCGCCCGCTTTCCGGTCTATCCGTGATGCTAGGCGGGTGAGCGCCAGAGCGAGGGGAGGTAGGACATGCGCTGTCCGTTCTGCGGCTGCGAGGACACCCAGGTAAAGGATTCGCGGCCGACCGACGATCGCGGCGCGATCCGGCGGCGGCGCCAGTGCCCGAACTGTGGCGCGCGCTTCACGACCTTCGAACGGGTGCAGCTCCGCGAGCTCACGGTGGTGAAGAAGAACGGCCAGCGCGAGCCGTTCGACCGCGACAAGCTCTCACGCTCGATCCGCATCGCGCTCAGGAAGCGCCCGGTCGAGCCCGAGCGGATCGAGCGCGTCATCAACTCCATCGTGCGCCAGCTCGAGAGTTCGGGCGAAACCGACATCCCCAGCGACATGATCGGCGAACTGGTGATGGAGTCCCTGGCGAGCCTCGACCAGGTGGCCTATGTGCGCTTCGCCTCGGTCTATCGCAATTTCCGCGAGGCCAAGGATTTCGGCGAGTTCATCGGCCGCATCGGCGCCAATGTGGAGAGCGACTGAGCCGCGTGTGAACGATCTCTCACATATGCGGACGGCGCTCGCGCTGGCGCGGCGGGGGCTCGGGACCGTATGGCCCAATCCCGCGGTCGGCTGTGTTCTGGTCAAGGAGGGCGCGGTGGTGGGCCGCGGCTGGACCCAGCCAGGCGGCCGCCCGCATGGCGAAACGGAGGCGTTGGGCCGCGCCGGACCCCGCGCGGAGGGCGCCACCGCCTTCGTGAGCCTCGAGCCCTGCTGCCATTGGGGCCGGACGCCGCCCTGCGCCGAGGCGCTGATCGCAGCCGGCATCGCTCGGGCCGTGATGCCGATCGAGGACCCCGACCCGCGCGTTGCCGGCAGGGGGATCGCCCGGCTCCGCGCCGCCGGCATCGCCGTCGAGATCGGGCTGTGCGCGCCGGAGGCGGCGGAACTCAATGCCGGCTTCTTCTCGCGGATCCGGCTCGGCCGGCCGATGGTGACCCTGAAGCTCGCCACCACGCTCGACGGCCGCATCGCGGGCGCGGACGGACAGAGCCGCTGGATCACCGGCACGGCGGCGCGACGGCGCGGCCATCTGCTCCGCGCGACCAGCGACGCGGTGATGGTCGGGAGCAACACCGTGCTCGCCGACGACCCCGATCTCACCTGCCGGTTGAGCGGCCTCGAGGATCGTTCGCCCATCCGCGTCGTCGTTGACGGCGCCCTGCGCGTGCCGTTGACCGCGCGGGTCGTGGCCGCCGCGGCCCGGGTGCCGACCTGGTTCCTGGTCCGCGAGGGGATCGAGGAGGCGCGGCGCAGCGCCTTTGCGGAGCGCGGCGTGGAGATCATCGAGGTACCGGCGGGACCGGGCGGCAGGATCGACCTCGCACGCGCCCTCCTGGCGCTTGGCCATCGCGGCCTGACGCGCCTTCTCGTCGAAGGCGGGGGCGGGCTCGCCGCGGCGCTGTTCGCGGCCGACCTGGTCGATCGCATCGCATGGTTCCGCGCACCGATGATCCTCGGCGACGACGGCCTGGCCGCGGTCGCCGCGCTGGGGGTCTCCGCACTCGCAACGGCCCCGCGGTTTCGGCGGCTGTCGTTCGAAGCGGTTGGCGAGGATGTGCTGGAAACCTTCGGGCGCGCAGCCTAGGTTACATGCGCCATGTTCACTGGAATCGTTACCGATATCGGCGAAATCCGCGCGGTCATCCCGGGCGGGGATACCGGTTTCCGCATTGCTACCGCCTATGACACCGCCGAGCTGGCGCTGGGGGCGTCGGTCGCCTGCGCCGGCGTGTGCCTCAGCGTCGTCGAGAAGGGGCCGGACTGGTTCGGCGTCACCGCCTCGGCCGAGACCCTGTCCCGGACGACGCTCGGCGACTGGCGGGCCGGCACGCGGGTCAATCTCGAGCGCGCGCTCAAGAGCGGCGACGAGATGGGGGGGCATATCGTCACCGGGCACGTCGACGCGGTGGCGCGGATCGTCGAGCGCCGGGGCGAGGGTGACTCGGTCCGGTTCCTGTTCGACGTGCCCGCGGGCTACGAATCCGCGCTCGCGACCAAGGGGTCGGTGGCGCTCGACGGTGTGTCGCTCACGGTGAACGAGGTGATCGGCCGGACCTTCGGCGTCAACATCATTCCCCATACGCAGGCGAAGACCACATTCGGCACCGCCAAGGTCGGCGACCGGGTCAATCTCGAGATCGACGTCATCGCCCGCTATATTGCTCGCATCTTGGGAAGGACGTTGGCATGAGCTTCGTCGAAGTCACGTCGAAGATCGAGGAGATCATCGAGGAAGCACGCAACGGCCGGATGTTCATCCTCGTGGATGACGAAGATCGGGAGAACGAGGGCGACCTGGTGATCCCCGCGCAGATGGCGACGCCGGAAGCGATCAATTTCATGGCGAAGCACGGCCGCGGCCTCGTCTGCCTTGCGCTCACCCGGCAGCGCTGCGAGGAGCTGAAGCTGCCGCTGATGACGTCGCACAACGCCTCGCGGCACCAGACCGCCTTCACCGTGTCGATCGAGGCGCGTGACGGCATTACCACCGGCATCTCCGCGCCCGACCGCGCCCGCACCATCGCCGTTGCGATCGACCCGACCAAGGGCGCCGAGCACATCGTCACGCCCGGCCACATCTTCCCGTTGATGGCGCGAGAGGGGGGCGTGCTGGTGCGCACCGGCCACACCGAGGCGTCGGTCGACATCGCGCGGCTCGCCGGGCTCAACCCGTCGGGCGTGATCTGCGAGATCATGAACGACGACGGCACGATGGCGCGCCGGCCCGAGCTCGTCGCCTTCGCGCAGCGCCATGCGCTCAAGATCGCCACGATCGCCGACCTCATCGCCTACCGCCGCCGCCACGACCGGATCGTCGATCGCCTGATCGAGGCGCCGTTCTGGAGCGAGTTCGGCGGCGAATGGCGGATGTTCATCTACGCCAACCGTGTCGCCTATGGCGAGCATATCGCGCTGGTGAAGGGCGACATCACCACGCCCGAGCCGGTGCTGGTGCGCATGCACGCCGTGAACGTGCTCGACGACGCCCTCGGCAATTCCAAGAGCGGCCGCGGCGACCTGCTGCGGCGCGCCATGACGATGATCAGCAACGAGGGGCGCGGCGTGGTCGTGCTGCTGCGCGAGCCGACGCCCAACGCGCTGTCGGAGCGCGTGCGCGGTTTCGTCGAGACGGGCCTGCCGCAGCGGGAGCTGCGCGACTATGGCATCGGCGCGCAAATCCTGATCGATCTCGGCGTGCACGACATGGTGCTGCTGTCGAATGTGCCGCGCACCATCGTCGGGCTCGACGGCTATGGGCTGCACGTGGTCGGGCGCAAGCCCGTCCCGTCCGGAGGCTGAGGATGGCGACCCCGCCGCACGTGATGATCGTCGAGGCGCGCTACTACGCGCATATCAACGACGAGCTGCTGAAGGGGGCCGTGGCCGCTCTGGAACGTGCGGGCGCGACGCACGAGCGCTTCACCGTGCCCGGCGCGTTCGAGATCCCCGCCGCGATCCGCTTCGCGGCGCTCGCGGTGGAGCGCGGCACGCGGCCGCGCTTCGACGGGTACGTGGCGCTCGGCTGCGTCATCCGCGGCGAGACCACGCACTACCAGCATGTCTGCCAGGAGAGCGCCCGCGGGCTGCAGGATCTCGCGATCCGGCACGAGCTGGCGATCGGCTTCGGCATCCTCACGGTCGAGAACGAGGCGCAGGCGCTGGCGCGCGCCGGCGTCGACCGCCGCGACAAGGGCGGCGAGGCGGCGCGCGCGTGCCTCGCCATGATCGCGCTGAAGCGCTCGCTCGGATTGCTGCCGCGATGAGCGCCGCGGCGGAAACCGCGCACCGGCACGCGCCGGGACGCCGCCGCACCGCGGCGCGCCTTGCCGCGGTCCAGGCGCTCTATCAGATCGAGCTCACCGGCACGTCCGCCGAGGGCGTGATCGCCGAGTTCGTGCATCACCGCATCGGGCGCGACGGCGAGGAGATGCGGTTCGGCGAGGCCGACCCGGCCTTCTTCGCCGCACTGGTACGCGGCGCGGACGCCCGACGCGGCGAACTCGACGAGCTGATCGCGGGCGCGCTCACCCCGGATTGGCCGCTCGAGCGGCTCGAGACCGTGCTGCGCGCGATCCTGCGCGCCGGCGCCTATGAGCTCGTCGCCACGGCCGACGTCCCCGCCGCGGTGATCATCAGCGAATATCTCGATATCGGCCACGCCTTCTTTGCCGGCAAGGAGCCCGGGCTCGTCAATGGCGTGCTCGACCGTCTCGCCCGCACCGTCCGGCCGCCGGAGATGGCGGGAGAGCGGCATGGCGCCGCACCTCGATGAGTTCGCCCGCATCGCCCGCTTCTTCGCGCCGCTCGCGGCGCCGCAAGCGCTGGGCCTGCTCGACGACGTCGCGCTGATCGACGGGCCGCCCGGCGAGCAGTACGTCCTCAAGACCGACGCGATCGTAGAAGGCGTGCATTTCCTGCCGGACGACCCGCCGGCGCAGGTGGCGCAGAAGCTGCTGCGCGTCAATCTCTCCGACCTCGCCGGCAAGGGGGCCGCGCCGCTCGGCTATCTGCTGACGACCGCGCTGCCGGCGTCGCGCGACGAAGCCTGGCTCGAGGCCTTCGCGGCGGGGCTCGCCGCCGACCAGGCGACCTATGGCATCGGCCTGCTGGGCGGCGATTCCGTGGCGACGCCCGGGCCGGTCACGCTGTCGGTGGCGGCGATCGGCCGCATCGCGGCGGGACGCGCGGTGCTGCGGCGCGGCGCACGGCCGGGCGACCTCGTCTGCGTTTCCGGCACGCTCGGCGATGCCGCGCTCGGCGTGATCGCGGCGAAAGGCGGTGATCTCGGCATCGCGCCGGATGAGCGCGCGTTCCTGGTCGATCGCTTCCGCCTGCCGCAGCCGCGCCTGGCGTTGGGGCCGCGCCTCATCGGCCTGGCGCATGCGATGATGGACATCTCGGACGGGCTCGTCGCGGACCTCCGGCATGTCTGCGCGGCGTCGGGCGTGGCGGCGCGCGTCGAGGCGGCGCGGCTGCCCCTCTCGCCGGCGGCGCGCGCGGCCTTGGCGCGTGATCCCGGCCGTCTCGCCCTGGTGCTGGGCGGCGGCGATGATTACGAGCTGTTGTTCGCCGCGCCGGCCGACGCCGAAGCGCGCTTGGCCGCGCTGTCCAGCGAACTTGGCGTGCCGATCACGGTGGTTGGCCGCTTCGCCGCCGGGCAGGGGGTGGAGGTCTTCGACGAGGCCGGTGGCGAGGTCGTGGTGAAGGTGGCGGGGTATGAACATTTCTGAGCGCGCCGCGGTCGCCGCGGCACTGGCGCTGGCGCTTCTCGGCGGGACGGCGCAGGCGGCCGACCGTTCGGCGGTGATCCTTCCGGTGCCCGGGCAGCCCTTCTTCGTGCAGCTCGCGCCGATCTTCGTCCCGGTGATCGACAAGGACCGGGTATCGCGCCAGGTCAGCATCGCCGTCGCGGTGGAGATCGCCGACGGCGCCGAGGCGTCGAGCGTCGAGGACAAGCGCCGCGCGCTCAACGACGCGTTTCTCAGCGACATTTACGCATTCGTGCAGCAGCGCGGCGGGATCGGCAGCCCGGAGGGCGCGGTCGCGCTGAAGGACCGCCTGCGCAGCACGGCGGCGCGCGTACTGCGGCCGGTCGCCGTCAAGGAAGTCGAGATCGAGGAATTCTTCGAGCAGGGACGGTGAGGCAGGACGGTTGCCTCGTTTGTACAACTCTTCTATGGTCCGCGCGCTTCGCGGTCGGGGTCGATCCACAGCAAAGGGTTTCCAGGGATGAACGTTGCCTATTGGGTGGTCATCGCCGCCGGGCTGCTCGCGCTCCTATATGGCATCGTCACCAGCCGGCAGGTGCTGGCGGCCGATGCCGGCACGGCGCGCATGCAGGAAATCTCCGGCGCGGTGCAGGTCGGCGCACGCGCCTATCTCAATCGCCAGTACCGGACCATCGCGGTCGTCGGGGTGGTGATCTTCATCATTCTCGCGGGAACGCTGGGATGGCGCTCGGGCGTCGGCTATCTCATCGGTTCCATCCTGTCGGGCGCCGCCGGCTACATCGGCATGAACGTGTCGGTGCGCGCCAACGTGCGCACGGCCCAGGCGGCGCGCGGCGGGCTCGCATCCGGCCTCGCGCTCGCATTCCGCGCCGGCGCGGTGACGGGCATGCTGGTGGTGGGGTTGGGCCTCCTCGGCGTGTCGCTCTACTACTTCTTCCTGCGCGCCACGCTGCCGGGCGAGGATGCGCGGCCAATCCTCGAACCCCTGGTCGCGCTGAGCTTCGGCGCGTCGCTCATTTCGATCTTCGCCCGGCTCGGCGGCGGCATCTTCACCAAGGGTGCCGATGTCGGCGCCGACCTCGTCGGCAAGGTCGAGGCCGGGATACCCGAGGACGATCCGCGCAATCCCGCGGTGATCGCCGACAATGTCGGCGACAATGTCGGCGACTGCGCGGGCATGGCGGCCGACCTGTTCGAGACCTATGCCGTGACTGTCGTCGCCACCATGCTGCTGGCGGCGATCTTCTTCGAAGGCGCGATGCGCGACACGATGATGCTGCTGCCGCTGGTGATCGGCGCGGTGTGCATCGTCGCCTCGGTGATCGGCACCTATTTCGTGCGGCTGGGGTCGAGCAACAACATCATGGCGGCGCTCTACAAGGGCCTGATCGTGGCGGCGGTGCTGTCGGCGCTCGCGATCGCCGGCGTCATTGCCGGGATGGTTGGCTTCGACACGACGCTCGCGCTCGCGGGCGGTGGCGCGACCTCCGGCGCGCGCCTGTTCGGCTGCTCGCTCACCG
>Ga0070740_10003978_pt1 | contig 15011 bp, 13 predicted proteins | sample Coa_R2_FD_67286 | JGI IMG/M metagenome (GOLD analysis project Ga0070740, IMG submission 67286) | Surface soil microbial communities from Centralia Pennsylvania, which are recovering from an underground coalmine fire - Coalmine... | ecosystem: Environmental > Terrestrial > Soil > Unclassified ... | reverse complement strand
ATGGCTACGCGCGCGATAGCTGGTCGCCTGCGTGGCCCGCTTCTGACCACCTTCCAGCGCTGGCTGGAGCGCGCGCAGCGCCTTGCGCCGCTGCGCGAGGACGCGCTGGCCGATGTTGGACTGGGCTGGCCGATTGCGCGCCGCATGCTGTGGGAGATCGGGCAGCGGATGGTAGAGGCGGGAGCCGTCGAGAGCCGGGAAGATGTCTTCTGGTTGAAGGCGGACGAACTGCAAGCAGCGGTGCGTGCGCTCGATAATGGGAAAACCCTCACGACGTATCAGGTCACGATTGCTGAGCGCCGCGCCGAGTGGCAGCGCCAGAGCCGGCTCACACCGCCGGTAGCACTGCCGCTCAAAGGCGGCGTGCGCTGGCTGGGCATAGATTGGAGCGGCGTGATGCCCGCGCGCGCCGTGCAGGAGGCTGGCGACGTGTTAAAGGGCATCGGCGCCAGCGGCGGGCGCGTCAGCGGTACAGCGCGCGTCATCCATGGTCCCGAAGAGTTCGGCCAGATGCGGCAGGGCGATATCCTGGTGGCGAGGATCACCACGCCCGCCTGGACGCCGCTCTTCGCGCTCGCCTCGGGAGTCGTCACCGATGTCGGCGGCCCGCTCAGCCACAGCTCGATTGTGGCGCGTGAATACCACATTCCGGCTGTGCTGGGCACCGGCCTCGCCACCGAGCGCCTGCACAGCGGGCAGCGTATCACTGTCGATGGCGACGCCGGAACGGTTCAGCTTCATTAGGAGTGTCTGGTTTCCTGCATAACCGCGTGCTCGCGCCTGTGGCGCTCGCCGGGAGGTTAATAGAGTGTGGAAGGTGCGCTTAGCGCACCTTCCACACTCTATTAACCTCCCCTTGCGCGGCGGAGCCGCGCGATGATGATTGTTACCGATCCTGATGAGCGCAGCGTGCTAGCGGATAATGCGGTCCAGAACCATCACAGCAAAGATCGCCGCCAGGTACATGTTCGAGTACCAGAAAAGCGTGCGCGCCCACTTTTTGGCCTGATCGTGCCATAGCCGCAGCGCGAGGTAGCACAGCCCGCCGCCCAGCAGCAGGGCGCCGACCAGGTACAGGTAGCCCATCGTGCCCATCGCGAAGAGCGCGATGGTGATAGCCAGCAGGAGCAGGGTGTAGAAAAGGATCTGCTTGCGCGTCTCCGCCTCGCCCTTGACTACCGGCAGCATAGGAATGTTCGCCTTCGCGTAGTCCTTCTGGATTAGCAGCGAGAGCGCCCAGAAGTGCGGCGGCGTCCAGAAGAAGATAATGGCGAAGAGCAGCAGCGCCGGTATGCTCACGGTGTTGGTTATGGCTGCCCAGCCGACCAGCACCGGGACGGAGCCAGCGGCGCCGCCGATCACGATATTCTGCGTCGAGGTACGCTTGAGGCCGAGCGTGTAAACGAAAACGTAGAAGAGGATCGCGGAGAGCGCCAGCGCCGCGCTGAGCAGGTTGACGAAGAGGACGAAGATAATGCACGAGCAAACGGCCAGGATAATGCCGAAAATCAATGCCTGCCGGGGTTCCACGCGCCCGGCGGGCAGCGAACGGCGCCGCGTGCGCTCCATGATCTCATCGATGTCGCGATCAATATAGCAGTTGATGCAGTTTGCGCTGCCGGCTGCCAGTGCCCCACCGAGCAGCGTCGGAATGACGAGGGCGAGCGGGGGCAGGCCCCGCTGCGCAATCGCCATTGCCGCCGCCGTCACACCAAGCAGCAGCACGGTTACGTGCGGTTTCATCAGGTTGACATAATTGGCAATAGTCTGCCGCAGCGGGCCAACCTCTTTTCTGGCTTCCCTCTCTGCCAGTTCCATGTTCTTAATCTCCTATAGCTCTTCCGTTTGAAGGGTAAGCGGTGAAGTGCTGGCGTGGGCCGGCACGGGGCCGATCCCTACGGTGGTACGATGTGGCCTGGCCGTGTGTCGGAACCACTGCAAGGGCGATCACAAGGGTCGCCCGCGTTTATTTCTCTCCCGCTTACCCGTTATTTTGTCTGCGGCAGCCACTGCCGCATGCCGGCCTCCATTCCGTCTATCTCGCTTTTCAGGTCGGCCTGGCTGTTAGAATCAAGCGTCTCGAAATAGAGACGCTCGCGCCCGCTGGCGTCGATGATGAAGACCGCCGGATCATGTACGTCATTCCCATTGGCATCCACCTGCGCGTATATCTTGTACTGGCGATAGATGGACTGGAGCTGGCCTGGTGAACCCGTCAGGAATAGCCACTGGTGCAGCATGCCGTGCGCGATAGACCAGGACTGCACTTCGGCTATGCTTGTGGCGGCGGGATTCGCGTTGACGGCGATCAGCGCTACATGGTTCGCCGCCGTCCCCAACCTGGCTTTCGCGTTGTACATGATATTTGCCGTCAGCGGGCAGAGCGACTTGCACTGCGAGTCAATGAAAGCCAGCACCACCTCCTGGCCGCGAAAAGAGGAAAGCGTGACCGGCCTGCCGAACTGATCCACCAGGCTGAAGTCCGGCGCGGGAGCGCCATTCATAGGGAAGCCACTCACGGCGTAGTCAGACGGCTGCGGAATGGATTGCGTATGAGATGCCATGTAGAGCCTGACGCCCCAGGCGGTCCCGGTAATGACCACGAGTGCCAGAGTGGCAATAAAGGCAGCCAGAGTGAGTTTTCTGAAAACATCTGGTTGCTGCATGGTCGTTTCCTTTCACCGAGTTAATATGATAATGTATAGAGACACCCCATGCTCCGCCAGGAGGGCGCCGCCCTCCCGGGCCGCCCGCTTATGCTCTCTGTGGCGCCGCGCCAGTATCCTCCGATTCGGAGGAGAGCCAGCGCCCAACAAGGACGGCGAGCGCGATGCCGAAAGGCAGATCGCCGAACGTCCACATAATGCCCGCCCCCAGTTGCTGGTCCTGTATGGGCGTGAGCCAGCTTCCCCCCGAGGCGCCCGGGTGCGCGTAAGGGGCGTAAAGCGGCGTCTGAGCGAAGCCGATCAACACTGCCAGCACCAGGTTTTGCGCCACGGCAACGCCCACGCATATGATGCGCCCCAGATAGCCCGCGCGCAGGCGGAGCGGTGGCGATGGGATCACCTGCGACCAGAAAAGCGTGCTCACGGTCACGAAGGTCGCATGCTCGCCCCAATCGTGGATAGCGCCGTTGGTCAGTGCGAGGTCGTAGAGCGGCGGCCAGTGCCATATCCAGATACCGGTAACGAGCAGCACGCAGGTGATGGCCGGCTGGCGCAGCCACTGGCCGAGCCGGTAGAAGACGTGCCCGAGGCGCAGCCTTTTCAGGAGCCTGCGCGCCCGGCGTGGCAGCCCCAGCCACAGCGGGATCAGCGGGGCCGCAGCCACGAGCAGCGGGGGCATGACGACCAGCATCAGCAGATGCTGAACCATGTGCACCCAGAAGAAGCGCGCAGAGAGTATATCGACGGGAGCGGAAGATGCCAGCAAAAAAGTGAAAATGGCGCAGAGAAAGAAGATGCCGCGCCAGAGCCACCTGTTCCACGAATATTCGCCGGTTGCGGAGCCTGTGAATGGCGAGAGCTTCGCGGCCCTGGCGGCCTCCCGGACCTGCACTGCCTTGACGAAGACACGCCATCCCCGGAAGTACAGGACTTCGGCTACCAGACAGGCCAGCAGCACGACGGGTGGCACCGGCCATCCATAAGTATCGGTCCAGATGGTCATTGGCGGCATCTCCCTGCGTGGATCGTCAGTTGATTAAAGCAGCATTCCGAATATCCACATCAGCAGGCTGGCGATCACCGTGTAGTACCACCAGTAGCCAATAGCCTCGACGACGTAATCGTGTCCGGCCCGTCTGCCTTGCAGCACGCGGCCCAGCAGCAGCAGGCCAATGATCGCTGCCAGCGCGTAGTGGAACACCGAATACCAGTTAAGCATGATAATCACGCTTGCATAGGCATCGATGGTGGCAAATTTCGTCGTGATGCTGATCCAGAGCTGGCCGGCGAGCGTCACCAGCATGAGCGCCCAGGCAAGGATGTAGACCACGCGGGGAGCGCTATCCGCGCTCTGGCGCTCCCTGCGCTCCCACAGGTAGTAGCAAATTCCGCTCAGCACCAGAAGAATAGCGACCCCCAGCGTTGGCAGGAAGGCCGGCGGATGGTCGCCTTTGCCCATGAAGGCGCCTTCGGTATTGAGGGCGCTCAGGTATCCGCCGGCCGCCAGAATGGCAAGAACGGACAAAGCATCCGAGAAGATGAACAGGAGGACACCTGCTCGCGCCCGCGCTACCTTGACATGTGGCTCAAGCTCGTATATATGCTCCGATACGGATGTGCTCATAACTCTAGTCTCCCTCCGATGTTATCAGTCTCCCGACTGCGGCTGTAGCGGCGTCCCCGCGCTGCCGCTTGCCGGTGCCGATGGACTCTCTGCCGCCGCTACAGGCTCTGGCTCGTAGTTATACGGCAGGGATGTCACCACGGGCAGTTCCTCGCCGAAATTCTCAAGCGGAACGGGCGTAGGAATGGTCCACTCAAGCGTTCTGGCGCCCCACTCGTTGGTCTCGGCCTTCTCGCCGCGCGCCAGCGTGATAATCACGTTATAGACGGCCACGAAGACCGACGCCGCGATCAGGATGGCGAAGAGGCTGGCGATCAAATTGGCCGTCGCGAACGGAGGGGCAATGTTGGCCGACCAGCGCGGCTCGCCCTGCAAGCCCGCGTAGAAGAGCGACAGGAAGGTGCCTACGAAGCCAATCTCAAAGAGCCAGAAGTGGAGCTGGCCCAGCCCCGTGTTGAGCCGCTTGCCGACCATCTTGGGGAACCAGTAGTAGAAGCCGGAGAAGAAGGCAAAGACACCTGCTCCGACGAGTGTGAAGTGGAAGTGAGCCGTGACGAACATGCCGCCGTGCAGCAGTTCATCGGTAGGCAGGTCGGCCAGGTAGATGCCGGTCACGCCACCAATCACGAAGTTGACCAGCACCGCGCATACAAACAGCATCGGGACCGTCACCCAGATTCTGCCGCGCCAGAGCGTGCCTATGAGAGCCAGGAAGAAAACGCCGGTAGGAATAGAGATCAACTCGGTATCGAGCATGAACGGGCCATCCAGCGCGTTCTCCGAGCCGCTCAGGTAGAGGTGATGGCCCCAGACAAGCACGCTCAGCACTGCGATGCCGATCAGGCCCCCGATCAGCAGTTTATAGCCATATACCGGCTTGCGCGTAAAGACCGTAGCGACCTCGGCGGCTACCGCCAGGGCCGGTATAGCGATCACGTACACCTCGGGATGGCCCATGAACCAGAACAGGTGCTCGTAGAGCCAGTTGTTTCCACCGTAGGCGGCAATAAAGAAGGATGTCTGGAAGATACGGTCCATCAGGACCAGCGTCTGCGCTATGATAAACGAAGGGAACGCGGTCAATCCCAGGATCACCGAGAGCAGCACGCCCCAGACCATCACCGGGAGCCGTCCCCAGGTCATGCCCTTCGTGCGCATCGTGATCACGGTGGTGACGATGTTGATGGCCGCTACCGTGACCGACAGGCCAAAGACGATGATGGTGAAGCAGTAGGCATCCATGCCCGGCGTCAGTTCCTGGACGGAGAGCGGTGCGTAGCCGGTCCACCCCGTCGGGAAGCCGGCAAACAGGAGCGTGGAGATGAACATCGGGATGACCGTGAAAAGTAGCCAGTAGCTTAACGCGTTGAGGCGCGGAAACGCCATGTCACGCGCGCCGATCATGATGGGAAGGATGAAGTTGCCGAAAGGGCCGCTGACCATCACGATAGTTGTGACGATCATGATGATGCCGTGCATGCCCACAATCGTGTTGTATGTCTGGGGGTTGAAGAAGATCGCCCCGGGCCGCGATTGCTCCAGGCGGATCATGAAGGCGCCCATTGAGCCGATGAAGAACATCACCAGCACAGTTGCCAGGTATTGCATGCCGACAACCTTGTGGTCGGTGGTAAAGCGAAAGTAGCGCCAGAGTCCCTGGTCTTTGCCGGCCAGCGCCATCTCTTCTTCGTGTGTTGGCTCGCGGCGCCCGAAGCCCCACTTGAAGATGCCGTTAAAGGCGCCAATGCCGATAAAGAAGAAAATGACCCAGGCCGTGTAGGCTGCTGCTACCGGCGCGTCGGGATTGTCTTCGCCCGCTAAAAGGTGCGCTATAAAGCCAAACACGACCGCTGCCGCTGCACCGAGTACGATGCCAGAAACGACGCTCGGGCAGAGGGTGTGGAAGAGATCTGTGCGCCGCCTGACTTCTGTAGCTTGGGTGGTCATAGGTGTCCTCCCTGGCTTGTAATCCAAGACTCGAACGTCGATTCACTGACCACGTTCACCGCCTCCCACATGTAGGAGTGATAGAGTCCGCATAGCTCCACACAGTTCACCGTAAAATTCCCGGTCTGTACCGGGGTTATGACCGACGTAGTGGTGATCTCTCCGGGGTTGGCGTCCACGCGTACTGCCAGGGCATGGATCGAAAAGCCGTGCAGCACATCTTCCGAGGTGACGACGAATTGCACCGGACGATTCACCGGCAGATCGATTTCCTGTCCCTGGACGGAGAGGCCATACTGTGGATAGTCAAAGGTCCAGAGCCACTGCTGGGCTGTCACTCGCACAACCAGGGTGTTCGTTGATGCGGCTGCGGTCTGCTGGTAGAAGGCGAACAGGCCCCAGATGAGAAGAAACAGGCACAGGAGGCTGGTAATTCCAAGCCAGCTTATCTGGAGCGTTGGGGAAGGCTGTAACGGGATGCCAGCCTCCGTGGGCCTCTCTTTAACTTTGAAGGCGTACAGGCTGTAGCCAAGAAAGACAAAGACGAACATGCCCACCGGCACGGAGAGAATGGTCAGCGCGACCATTGTCAGGTTATCAGCATTGCTCAGATCGCTGGCGCTACTGGCTGGTGGGAGCACAAATGGCGTTATCAGAATGACGACGATAATGCCGATAATAGAGAGCACAACCCAGAGAATGACCGCGCGACGTATATGGTTGGGTTCCTGGCGTGCCGGGGCTGCGCTTCCGGCGCTGCCTTCGATGTTGGGTTCGGACATCTTTACCCCCTTAATAATTTGCTACTGTCATCGTTCCGGCCATGTACCCGGTAGTAGACATCGGCCCGCTAAAACCGTAGGGCGGTTCGCGGTCATTGCCACAGGGATCGTAGCAGTGCCAGATGTAGGTTCCTGGAGGTCCTGTGCGGAACTGGAAGGAGATGACGTTGGGCTTCGGGTAATCGCTGGTCGTAACGCCGAAAATCTGCTGGGTGACGGCGGGCGCATTATCGGCAACTCCCATGATCGGCACGCTAACGAATATCGGATGGGGAGCGTTGGGCACCGATTGTATGGTGAATGTGTGGCCGGGAGCGTCAGGGCTGATCTGGCTCATGGTCTTGCCATTGACCGTCATGGTGCCCCCGATGGTTCCGTGCACCTTGCTGAAGTAGTCGTTGATAAGGGAGGTCGCACTATCATAGTTGTCGATGATAACTGTAATGGTGCTGTTGGCAGGAACCTCAAAAGTGGTGGATGGGCAGTACGTTACCCACTCGATTTTCTGCGCGTCTGCATTGGGATGACAGAATGCGCTGTCGGGAAAAGTGCCGATATGCAGGGTTGCGCTGTTGGGGCCGGTTTTGACGGCCCTGTACACATCGGGTTCGTAGCCCAGTCCCCCCGATGCACGTAAGCCCAGCGCAATGCCTGCTACGATGCTGAACCCTAAAATAATCGATACTACGATGCCGATGATAAAGCCTGATGAATGCTGTTTCATTGTAGTCCTCCTTGTCCGTGATTTTTGGCGCAAAAGCCGGCAGGCGCGCTCTTCCACCCCTACCGGCTCTTGACTGTGGCTACATGCATTGCACCAGTTAACTGCTACCGTTATTTGAAAATCATAACGTGAGCATCCACTATTATTTGATTGATATACCTGCCCGGACCCGGCAGCCCTGGCATTCCCGTTCCTGGCTGTTCAACTTCATGGGTTGAAAGTGCTGGCCCGCGACCTTAATCCGGTCCGTACAAAAGAAGGTCAGAACGGGAGTGCACCAGGTTTATCTCAGCAATGAAGTTGACATAAGCATAGCATAAGATTAAAATAATATGAAATGTATGCCAATCTGTCTGGTACACAAATGCTATAGCTTTGTCCACATGGTGACACCTGCCATCAGTGGAGAGCTATATCGAATTATAGTGCTACAAAATGGATGCTCCTGACACATTATATAAAACTTCTGTCAGAGACAGGACCTTGTTATGCCAGGTGATTGTCTTTCGGGGGCGCGGTAGGGCAGATTGTCGAAACCAGGCTTAGCTCTTCAAATACCCGGTCAATGTACTGCCCTGCGAGCAAGCTGCGCAAGATATCGAGACGCAGCAGAGTAAACGAACGCATATATTTCAGAACCCATATCAGAAAATATATGGTATGATCATTGTACCATACACCAGGAAGAGTTGTAAAGGGATAGAGCAGGGAAAATGAAATGAAGGGGATCTGTGAAGATGATCGTGCGCCGGCTTTGCAACTGCTGTTGCTCGTTATTGATGCCCTTGTTGTTGCTGGCTATTTACGCTTTCCCGGCATATGCCGATGGTGGTGCGCCTCAGCTTGCCTATGTAGCTGGAGCGGGACCGGGCATCGGTATCATTGATATTGCACAACGCCATATCACCGGGACAATCGCTCTGTCCGGCGATCCCCGCACGGCGCTGCTGAGTCCCGATGGGTATGCACTCTATGTTACGCAGCCAGGACTGGGGCGTGTCACGGTCATCATGGCGAAGACGGGAAAGACGCTCTGCGCGGCCAGCCTTCCCGGCCAACCATCGCTGCTGGCGCTCAGCCTGGATGCGACTGTACTCTACGTGGCCGGGCCGGGTGACACGAGCGTGCGTGCGCTCAATCCCACGACCTGTGCCGTCGAGCACACCTTTCAGACGCATGAGCCTGTCAACGGGCTGGCGGTGACGGCCTCGACGGCGCCCGACGCCACTCCTTCAACCCCCAATCAGCTCTGGATCACCGGGACCACCGCGCTCACCGTCTTCGAGGTAAACGGCCGCCTGCTCGGCACCGTGCCTGTGGCCGGCGGCCCGCAAAATATTTGCATTCCCGGCGGGTTTACCGCGTATGTGACCACACGCCAGGGGACGGTTGTCGCCATCGACCTGAACACGCGGCGTATCCTCGGTACGCTGCTCCGGGGCGGCCAGTATGGCACGATGGATTATGACGCAGCCACCGGCGAGGTCTATGTGCCTGACCGGCAGCATAACCAGCTCGATGTCCTGGCTCCGGTCACGGCGGGCGCGGGCGGCATGCCCCGGGAACCTGTGGAAATTCTGCATATGAGCGGCGCGCCGCAGTCCGTTGCCATCACCAGCGACGGGCGGCTCGGCTTCGTCGCGCTCTCCGACGGCCAGGTTGTGATGCTCGACGTACCCGCGCACAGCATCGTCACCAGCATCGCCGTCGGCGGAACGCCACACTTCATCATCACCGGCCTCTACCCGCCCGCCAGCAGTTCAGCCACTGTTCCGCAGCAGACACAGACGACCGGCACCGCGCCCGCACCGGCGCAGGCGCTGCCCGGTGCTCAGATCCTTCTGGTCCTGCTGGTTGCGCTGGCGCTTATCCTTGCCGTGACTGCATTCTGGCTCTTCCGGGGGATTCTACGAAAACGAATGTAATGCATATGAAAAGCGGGAGGGGAGCCGCGATGGAGAGAGAAAAGCGGGAGGGGAGCCGCGATGGAGAGAGAAAAGCGGGAGGGGAGCCGCGAGCGCCAGCGAAAAGCGGGAGGGGAGCCGCGAGCGCCAGCGAAAAGTGGTAGGGGCGCTGCGAGCGCCAGCGAGCAAGCCCGCCCGGTTGCCAAAAACGCCTGGCGGAACCCCTGGGGTAGATGAGCGGGCTTGCTCGCTCTCGCTCGCAGCGCCCCTACGGGAGGGCTTGAGCGCTGCGAGGGGGAGAGAAAAGCGGGAGGGGCGCTGCGAGCGCCAGAGAAAAGCGGGAGGGCTTGAGCGCTGCGAGGGGGAGAGAAAAGCGGGAGGGGCGCCGCGAGCGCCAGCGAAAAGTGGTAGGGGCGCTGCGAGCGCCAGCGAGCAAGCCCGCCCGGTTGCCAAAAACGCCTGGCGGAACCCCTGGGGCAGATAAGCGGGCTTGCTCGCTCTCGCTCGCAGCGCCCCTACGGGAGGGCTTGAGTGGAACATTTCATCATTGCGCCGTTACACGCTGATGTGGAGCTTCGCCATCTCAAGCTTCAATCCCTGCGCGGTCAGCGGCGATATCCATTTGGCGACCACCACACCGTTTTTATCGATAAAATAGGTTTCGGGAAAGCCATCGATGTTGTAATCGTTATCCGTCGCCCCGTTCGCGTCCGCAACGTTGAGGTAGGTGATGCCGTATTTGCGTATGAATGCCTGCGCGCCGCGCGTCGTGTCCAGCACATCGATGCCAATAAAGACGACGCCCCTGGACTGGTACTGCACCCATGTTTTCTGCAAGAATGGCGCCTCGGTCTGGCAGGGATCGCAGGTAGACTGCCAGAAGTTGAGCACCACCGGGTGCCCTTTAAAATCCGATAGATGCACCGTCGCGCCGCCCTTATTCAGCGCGGGCAGCGCGAAGTCGGGCGCGGCCCTGCCGATCAGCGGGCTGCTCACGTCGCCGAGCGGGGCCGCCGCGTTATTAGAACTGCTGCGGGGCTGATTGGCTGCCGGCGTCAACAATGCGAAGCCGAGCGCGACCAGCAGGCCGCCATTGATGATGGTCGCGGCGATAAAAATAATGATCTGGCGCTTGCGCGAGCGTTTCGCGGCGACCTCCGCTCCCGCGTTCCCTTCTGTTACGCCTTCTGTTGCCATCCCCGGTGGCTCCTTATTCTGCTTCGTCCTGGTATGCATATTGATCGATTACAGTATACATATTTCTGTCAATCAGAAGCAATCTGCTACCGCAGAGCTTTCCCATTCTTGATGGGCATCCATCGTATCTGCGTCCACAGAGGCTCCTCAGCGCTCCTTGTGTGTCAATGGCACCAGTATGGGAAAGCCCCGGCGTTTTTTGGCTCACGTTGCACTGACCATATATGTCAAACATCATACAGAGAAGGTGTTCTCGCGCTATTTCTCCCAAAAAGATATGGGAGCATTCCCGCTCCCATATTATGTCATCTTATAGACAGCTCGACCATACATCAGTATGTATATAGCGATAGAGCAGGCTTCTCTGGCTCTTTCCACTCGACGAAGCCAGCCGAGTTGAAGGCTCTGGAGTACTCGGGCGCGGGTGGCAGGTCGGCAACCGCCCAGGTATCGACGTATTTGATCAGATGCGCGTGATGAGCGGCCAGCAGCGCGCGCGCCAGTTCTGTCTGCTCGCTGCCGGAGAGACGCACGGCGAGAATGTGATGTCCCCGGCGTGACTCATCCAGGTACGCATCTTCCATGTTCGTGTCAATAAGGGAGAGTATACGTGTAAACAGCTTTGAGAGACTACCCTGGCGCTGTCGCTGCTGGATAATGACCTCTTCATAATCCCAGCACGACCAGATGTGAATATCCTCGGGAGCGAATCCGGAGGCGCGCAGTTCAAGTACGGCCTCGACGCCGCTGCGCAGGTCATCGATCACGCAATGAATGTACTTGCGCGGGAAAGGAGCCGGTGGAAATGCCCGCTCCGAGGATACCGGAGTCTGTTCATCTCTTTTTGTTCGCGCTGCTGTCTCTACAAAGTTCATCAATGATAACCTCCACATTGTTGATAGCGTGTTTTTTCTTCTGTCGCGTATCCCTCGATGGAGAGCATGCTCTCCTGACATGATACGCGCGCCGCGAAACAGCCGGCCCGCCTGTCTTAACGGGTACGTCTAAGAGGTTAGCATCGACTCATTGGAACACTGTTGGAAAGAGATTGAATTTTCTTAATCTTTTCGCTTTATGAACATTGAGGGGTGTATCTGATAGCTGGCTTCGTCGCAGGCGCGAGCGCGCGCTATAGCTGGCCTGAGAGGAAAGCGTATCTTGCGACGTAAGAATATACAGGGTGCGACCTCACTAGTTTCTTCAAGGAGATCTTTTCCATGAATTCAGGCACAAAATTTGCCGGGAAAGCCCTGCTGCCCGCGCTAATGATGTTCGCCCTGCTGCTTGCCGCATGTGGGAGCAGTGGCGCGAGCAGCAGTGTGACCACACAGGCGGCCAAAGCGCCAGATAAACAGCAAATCCTGATCTGGCCCATCTCGGGTGTGCAGGATATCGCCACGCTCAATCCAGAGGTTGAGGAAGACGTGTACTCAGGCCAGGCGATCAGCATGATGTTCAACAGTCTCGTCACCTACAATGACAGGTCAGTGATTGTCCCCGATCTGGCGCAGTCGTGGTCGGTCAGCCCCGATGGCCTGACCTGGACCTTCCACCTGCGCCCGAACGTCAAATTTAGCGATGGCAGCCCGGTGACTTCGCAGGACGCGGCTTTCAGCCTCGATTACGCCTTGCAGCCATCCACGAAATCTCCCCTTGCAAGCAACTCGCTGGGGCCGATCAAAGATGCCATCAAGCTGAACTCGGGCAAGATCAAGACCATTATAGGCGACAGCCTGCTGACGCCCGATCCGCAAACCCTCGTTATTGTTACCAGCACGAAAGCTGCCTATTTCCTCGACTCGCTTACCTCGCAGGTCGGGACGATCATTGAGAAGAGCTTTGTGCAGAAGTACGGCGCGCAGTGGCCCACGCATCTTGCCGGTAATACAGGTGGAGGAGCCGGGCCGTGGCTTTTGCAGAACTACACGCATGGCCGCAGTCTGACCTTCGTACCCAACCCCAACTACTTCGGCAAGAAGCCACAGTTTCGCAAGGTAGTCATGCCGCTCTACGCGACCTTTGACACCACCTACAAAGATTACCAGGTGAACCGCGTAGATTTCTCGTTTGTGCCAACGACGCAACTGGCAGGCGCCAAAGCGCTGCCCCACAATCAGTATCGCCAGGATCCCTCGCTGGGCAACTATTACCTGTCGATGAACTTCCTGGACAAGCCGTTCGACAACATCAAGATCCGTCAGGCGTTCGCTCTGGCAATCAACAAGGATCTGATCGCCAGCAAGATCTACAAGGGCACTGTCATTCCGACGAACCATATTATCATTCAGGGAGTGGCGGGCTACAACCCGGATCTCACCGGACCGGCCGGCGTAAAGAGCACGGCGGGCGACCCGGCGCTGGCAAAGAAGTTATTGCAGGAGGGCTTGCAGGAAGAGGGCATGACACTCTCCACGCTGCCTCCTATCTCCTTCGAAGTCGCGCCTGCCGGTTCGCAGGATCTCAAGAATATGTTTGATGCGCTCCAGCAGATGTGGCAGAACGTGCTGGGCATCCATGTGACGATGAAGGAGATTGACTTCAACCAGGAGGTCACTGATATTACACCGATTGGCAGCACGCAGGTGATGGCGGCGGGCATTGGCTGGCAAGCCTCACCTGATCCTTACTCGTGGATGAGCTTGCAGTTCCTCCCCAACTCGTTTGGCAACTTCTATAATTTCGGCCAGAACCACGCCTCCGACGCCGCGCAGCAGCAGCACGCGCAGCAACTCATGGCTCAGGCCGATGGCATGGTATCGGACGTTGCCCAGCGCATGAAGCTCTACGATGAGGCGGAGCAGCAAGTCGTCAACGATGTTGCGTGGATTCCCATCGACCAGAATACGGCCACCTATGTGGTGAAGCCGTGCGTGGTCGGCTGGCCCCACGCGCCCGGCGGTCAGTTCAGCATCTCAGAGTTCGACTGGTCGAGCATGTACATCTCGACCGATGGGCCGTGCGCCAGCAGCGCCCAGTATCAATAATGAGAGCCAGGATAACAAAAATGTGCGCGCCATCTGCGATGGCGCGCACATTTTTGTTATCCTGTTCCCAATCGCCGTTGGATGCGCTCGCAGGTGCGCAGGAGGGCCGCCTCAAGCTTCTCCCGGTTGCCATAGAAGCGCGTCGCGGGCAGGGGAATCGTCACTGCTGCGAGGTTGCCCATAGTGTCGCGTATGGTGGCGCCAACGGCGCAAATCCCCAGCGTGTGCTCCTCCCGATCATAGGCCACGCGCGTCTGGCGAACGCGTTCCAGTTCTTCAAGAAGCCGCTGGCGCGATGTAATGGTGTGCGGCGTGAGCGGCTGAAGTTCCTCTGGCAAAAGGCGCTCTACCTGCCCGGGCGGCAGTTCCGCCAGGATCGCCTTGCCGTTCGCGGTGCAGTGGAGAGGGAATTCGACGCCAATCGCGGATACGGCTTGCAGGCGCTGTGGGGCCGCGATCTGGTCAATGAAGAGGACCTTATCCATGTTCAAAATCGCCAGGTCAACCGTCTCGTTGACCTCTCGCGAGAGCTGTTCCAGATAGGGGTGCGCCTCCTGGCGCAGCTCGATACGCACGGAGGCGGCAAGGGGGACGAGGCCCGGCCCCAGCCGAATGTGGCCTCCGGCGGTGGAGGAAATGACAAAACGCTCGGCCTCAAGCGCGGTAACGATGCGATGGACCGTTGACCGCGCCAGCCCTACTTTCCGCGAGATCTGCGCGAGGCTCAGGCCCTCCGGCTGATCGATTAGAGCGCGCATAATCTCGGCTGCGCGCGCGATCACCTGAACCCCTCCATTCTCACGCTGTTCTCCTGTGCTTTCTGGTTCCATAGTGGATTTCCTTTCCCCTTCTTACCCACTTGCTCGCGCCTGCGGCGCTCGCCTGTAGTATGTTGTATTATAGAAAAAAGCCAGAAGCGCGTTTTCTGCAATACAACACACAATCTCGCTGCGGCGGAGCCGCACGAACCCCTCCAGCCTCTTTGACAACATCATTATCGATAAATGGAAAAATGAAAGGGAAGCATGGCAGAATTTTCCCCATGATAGCAGATGTGAGCAGAAAAGTCAGCCCTGGAAGGAAACTCTTCCAGGGCGCTTTAGATTCGGAAGTACTCGCAACTTATCCCTGTACGTCGAAGCCCGGGGAGGTGTTAAACGGTTGTGCCCCATTGGTCCTACCC
>Ga0070740_10003974_pt1 | contig 15019 bp, 13 predicted proteins | sample Coa_R2_FD_67286 | JGI IMG/M metagenome (GOLD analysis project Ga0070740, IMG submission 67286) | Surface soil microbial communities from Centralia Pennsylvania, which are recovering from an underground coalmine fire - Coalmine... | ecosystem: Environmental > Terrestrial > Soil > Unclassified ... | reverse complement strand
CGCCGCACGTCGGCGAGCGGCAGCTTCAAGCCGGCGAGCCGCGGCAATTCGCTCAAGGGGAAGTCGATGACCTTCTCCTTCGGAGTCGGGTCGCCGGCAACGACGATGTCGGATGCCTCGCCGCCGGCGAGATCGAGCACCATCTGCGTCGCCAGCTCCAGCCCCGGCAGCATGAAGGCGTAATCGACGCCGCGTTCGAAGCGGTAGCGCGCGTCGGAATTGATGCCGAGCTTGCGCCCGGTCTGGGCGATGTTGAGCTCATCCCACAGCGCCGATTCGATCAGCACGTCGACGGTCGTCTCCGAGCAGCCGGTCGCCTCGCCGCCCATGATGCCGGAAAGCGATTCGACGCCGTGCTCGTCGGCGATGACACACATGGCGGCGTCGAGCGTGTAGGTCTTGCCGTCGAGCGCGGTGAGCGTCTCGCCGTTCTGCGCGCGGCGTACGACGAGGTTGCCCTTCACCTTGACGGCGTCGAATACGTGCAGCGGCCGGCCGCGGTCGAAGGTGATGAAATTGGTGATGTCGACCAGGGTGTTGATCGGCCTCAAGCCGATGGCGGTGAGGCGCTTCTGCAGCCAGTCGGGCGAGGGGCCGTTCTTGACGCCGCGCACCAGGCGCAGGCCGAAGGCCGGGCACAATTCGGGGCTGTCGATTTTGACTTTGACCGGGCAGGGAAACGCGCCTTTCACGGCCTTCGGCGGACGATCCTTGAATGTGCCGAGCGAGGCTGCGCCGAGATCGCGGGCGATGCCGGCAACGCCGGTGCAATCGGGCCGGTTCGGCGTCAGGTTGATCTCGATGACGGGATCGGCGAGGCCCGCCCATTCGGCGTAGGCTTTGCCGACCGGCGCATCGGCCGGCAGCTCGATGATGCCGTCGGCGTCGTCGGAGACCTCGATCTCGGCGCCGGAGATCAGCATGCCGCGGCTCTCGACATCGCGGATCTTGCCGATGCCCAGCGTGATCTTCTTGCCCGGAATGTAGGTGCCGGGCGGGGCGAACACCGCCTTCATGCCGGCGCGTGCATTGGGCGCGCCGCACACCACCTGCACCGGCTGGCCGGCGCCGGTGTCGACCATGCAGACGCGCAGACGGTCGGCGTTCGGGTGTTTTTCTGCGGAGACCACCTGCGCGACGAGCAGCGGTTTGAGCTGCGCCGCCTTGTCCTCGACGGCCTCGACCTCGAGCCCGATCATGGTGAGCTTGTCGACGATCTCAGCCAACGTGGCGTCGGTGTCGAGATGTTCTTTCAGCCAGGGCAGGGTGAATTTCATTTGTCCCCTCCGCTCGCCGCAGCTTGTTCCCTCCCCCCTTGAGGGGGAGGGCTAGGGAGGGGGGTAGCTGAACTTGCGGCGTCAACGATTGCTTGCAACACTCCCACGTGATTTTTCAGCACATCCGAATTCCAAAACCGCAAAACGCGATAGCCTTTCGATTCGAGCCAGCGATCGCGTTCGATGTCACGAGTGGCGCCCGAATGCTGACCTCCATCAACCTCGATCACCAAGCGCCGCTCATGACATGCGAAGTCAACAATATATCGGCCGATCGGGGTCTGTCGTCGGAAGCTCATCCCGTCCAAGCGGTGTGCCCGAAGCGCCGACCACAAGCACCGTTCAGCATCAGTCATGTCGCGGCGAAGCGATTTCGCTCGGCCTCGGATGACCGACGCAACTGGGCGATGAGCGGTTGGCTTACCCCCCTCCCGACCGCCTTCGGCGGTCGACCTCCCCCTCAAGGGGGGAGGTGAAGATCGCGTGTGGCGAATCATCCGCTCAACCCCCCCGCCAGCGTCGGGAAATCGAGCGGCCGGAAGCCGTAATGCTCGAGCCAGCGCACGTCGGCCTCGAAGAAGGCGCGCAGGTCGTGCATGCCGTATTTCAGCATGGCGATGCGGTCGATCCCCAGGCCCCAGGCGAAGCCCTGATATTCGTCGGGGTCGAGACCGCAATTCTTCAGCACGTTCGGATGCACCATGCCGCAGCCGAGAATCTCCAGCCAATCCTCGCCCTCGCCGAAGCGGATCTCGCCCTTGTCGCGCTTGCACTGGATGTCGACTTCGAGCGACGGCTCGGTGAACGGGAAGAACGACGGCCGGAACCGCATCTTGACGCTGTCGACCTCGAAGAAGGCCTTGCAGAATTCTTCCAGGATCCACTTGAGGTGGCCGAGATGCGAGCCCTTGTCGATCACCAGGCCCTCGACCTGGTGGAACATCGGCGTGTGCGTCTGATCCGAGTCGCTGCGATAGGTGCGGCCCGGGCAGATGACGCGGATCGGCGGCTTCTGGGAGAGCATGGTGCGCACCTGCACCGGCGAGGTGTGGGTGCGCAGCAAGAGCCGCGAGCCGTCGGGCTTGGGCGGGAAATAGAAGGTGTCGTGCATTTCCCGCGCCGGATGGCCTTCCGGGAAATTCAATTTGGTGAAGTTGTAGTCGTCGGTCTCGATGTCGGGGCCTTCGGCGACGGCAAAGCCCATGTCGGCAAAGATCGCGGTCAACTCGTCGATCACCTGGCTGATCGGATGCACGCGGCCGGTCTCGGCCGGCGGCTCGCGCACCGGCAGCGTGACGTCGACGGTCTCGCTGTTGAGGCGGGCATCGAGCGCGGCGGCGCCGAGCTCATCTTTGCGCGCGGCGATCGCCGCGGTGACGCGATCCTTCAGGCCGTTGATCGCAGGTCCCTGCACCTTGCGCTCGTCGGCCGTCATGGCGCCGAGCGTCTTCAACAGCGCCGTGACGTGCCCGCTCTTGCCGAGCGCCGAGACGCGCACCTGCTCGAGCGCGGCCTCGTCCTTGGCCGCGGCGACGGCGGCGAGCAGGTCGGACTCGAGCTTGGCGATGTCGGTCATGGCGAGGCTTATCCCTTGCCTTGTCATGGCCGGGCTTGTCCCGGCCATCTCGCTTAGGAAGGCACTGCGTCCCTAAGCGGGATGCGCGGGTCAAGCCCGCGCATGACAACAGAGAGGCTTTCGTCCGCTCAGGCCGTCGCCGGCAGCGCGGCCTTGGCCTTTTCCACGATAGCCTGGAACGCCGCCGGCTCGCGGATGGCGAGATCGGACAGCACCTTGCGGTCGACGACGACGCCGGCCTTGGCCAGGCCGTCGATGAAACGGCTGTAGTTGAGCCCGAACGGCCGCACCGCGGCGTTGAGGCGCTGGATCCACAGCGCGCGGAACGAGCGCTTGCGGCGCTTGCGGTCGCGGAAGGCGTATTGCCCGGCCTTCTCCACCGCCTGCTTGGCGATGCGGATGGTGTTCTTGCGGCGGCCGTAATAGCCCTTGGCGGCCTTGAGGACTTTCTTGTGCTTGGCGTGACCGGTGACGCCACGTTTGACGCGGGCCATGACAAATCTCCTTGCAGTCGGAACGAGGGAAAAGCGGCAGAGAAAACCGGTCAGCCGTTCGGCATCCAGTATTTCTTGATGTTGTCGCCGTCGGTCTTGAACAACACGGCCGTGCCGCGGTGCTCGCGGATGGTCTTGGTGGTCCGCTTGATCATGCCGTGGCGCTTGCCGGACTGCTGGTATTTGACCTTGCCGGAGGCGGTGATCTTGAAGCGCTTTTTGGCGCCCGATTTGGTCTTCATCTTGGGCATTTTGCTCTCCTATCGGCCAAGGCGACGGGCAAGCCCGCGCGGCCGCTGAATGCTCACGATTGAGCTAAAAAACGCCGCCACGGCAGCCCTTTAACCAGCCGGGCGGCGAACGGGCGGCGTTATGGCAGACGGCGCCGGAGCTTGCAACCTTGAGCACCTCGCCCGGCAAGAGGGAGGTCGAGCGCCGAAGACGCTCGGGTGGGGGTCTCTTACAATGATCGGCAGTCAAAGACCCCCTCCCTGACCCTCCCCCTTGCCGGGGGAGGGACGGAGGGGCCTCGCGCGCTCAGCGCGGCGCCAGCATCATCACCATCTGGCGGCCTTCGAAGCGCGGCTCCGATTCGACCTTGGCGAAGGAGCCGGTGTCTTCCTTGACGCGGTTGAGCAGCTTGTAGCCGAGCTCCTGGTGCGCCATTTCGCGGCCGCGGAAGCGCAAGGTGATCTTGACCTTGTCGCCTTCCTCGAAGAAGCGCTTCATCGAGCGCATCTTCACCTCGTAATCGTGATTGTCGATCATCGGGCGGAGCTTGATCTCCTTGACCTCGACGACCTTCTGCTTTTTGCGGGCTTCCGCCGCCTTCTTCTGCGCCTGGAATTTGTATTTGCCGTAATCCAGGATCTTGACGACGGGCGGGACGGAATTCGGGGCGATCTCGACGAGATCAAGCCCTGCAGTTTGCGCCATTTCCAGCGCGGTCTGGATAGGCGTGGGGCCATGATTGTGGCCGGTGGCATCGATCAGCTGTACCTCGCGGACGCGGATCTCCTCGTTGATGCGCGGGCCGTCCTTGGCGGCGGGCAGCGCGGACTTCATCGGACGACGAATGGCTAACTTCTCCTCATGCTGTTGCGACAAGGCCTCGGCTTAAAGCCGCCTCGGCTCCGGAAAGATTGGTAGAAACGGCGAATAAGTCAACGCGGTTCCGGCCGTTTCAACGGCGGAATTGCGCCAAACACGGTCAAAGCGTTCAAATTCCACTAATTTTGCCGCGCTTGCGGCGTCAAAGGCGGCGCCGCGGCACTGCGGCCGGCAATCTCGGCATAGAGCGCGAGCGTCTGCTCGGCGATGCGCGCGGCGTCGAAATGGCCGAGCACCCAGTCGCGGCCGCGCGCGCCGATGGTGGCGCGCACCGGTTCCGGCATAGCGAACAGGCGCAACAGCGTCGCCGCCAGCGCCGCATCGTTGCCGGCGGGAAACCGCAGGCCGGTGATGCGGCTTTCCGGCACCGTCGGCGGCGTCAGCACCACCTCGGGCCCGGCGGCAAGATCGGAGACGATCACGGGCCTGGCCATGGCCTGCGCTTCGACCAGGACGCGCTGCAGGCCTTCCGGCTGCACCGCTGCCGAAACCACGGCCGCGGCGCAGGCGAAGGCCGCCGGCATGTCGGCGATCGGCGCCGCCATGCGGATGACGTCCATGGTGCCGGTCGACAGCACCAGATCCCAGAGCTCGCCGGTGTAGCGGCTATGGCCTCTGTCCTCGCCGATAAAGACCAGCAGGAAGTCCTTGAGCCCCATTTCCTTCAGGCGCTTGGCGGCCTTGACCACCACATGATGGCCCTTGCGGCGCAGGATGCGGCCGGCGATCAGGATCACCTTGGTTTCCGGACGCACGCCGAAGGCGGCGCGCATCGCCTCGATGCGCTCGCGCGACACGCTCGCCGGATCGAAGCGGGAAAAGTCGATGCCCGGAGGCACCACCACGATGCGCTGCCACGGCGTGCCGTAGCGATCGTTGATCAGTTCGGCGATCTGCTCGCTCACCGCCACCACGCGGTCGCCGCGCGCCATGATGCCGTTATAGGCGTGCTTGAAGACGTTCTGCTCGCGGAAGCCCTTGTACCAGCTGGTCATGAAGGGGATGCCGCGCAGCCGCGCGGCGAGCCAGGCGCTCCAGGCCGCGGCGCGGCCGAGCGCGTGGATGACGTCGCACTGCCGCTCGCGGGCGATGCGGATCAATGCCGCGGCGTTGCGCAGCATTACGGCCGGATTGTTGCTGGAAAGATCGAGCGGCACGAAGGCGGCGCCAGCGGCGGCGACGTCGGCGGCGAGCCGCCCGGCGCGCGAGGCGACGATGGCGCGGTGGCCGGCGGCGGTGAGCACGCGCGTCAATTCGACCGCGCCGGCGTCGGCCGCGCCGGCATCGAGGCTGGGGACGACGATGAGGACGGTGAGCGGGTCGCGCGCCCGGCCGGGTTGCGCGGACGTTACGCGCAGGGTTGCGCGCGTCTCGACGGCCGCCAATTCCGACGCTGGCAAACTCGACATTACGACTGCGACCTCAATGCGTTATGCGGAAGCTTCGGAACCGGCCGAGGTCAGGTATCGCGGGCAAGCAGCGACGTATAGACCCCGCGGATACCTTCGGCAACGCTTTGCGGCGAAAACATGAATTCGGCGAATTGGCGGGCGCGTGCCCCCAGCGCCTCATAGGCGGTAACGTTAAGTGCAAGGGCTGCGCTCACCGCCCGCGCGATTTCGCCGATATTGCCGGGCCGCACCAGCCAGCCGGTGCGCAATTCGTCCTTCATGCGCGGCGGTGTCAGCACGTTTTCCGGCAGTACGCCGACGGTGGTGGTGACCAGCGGCCGGCCCATGGCCTGGGCTTCGGCGGCGGCGCGGCCCGACAGCGGCGGTTCGAGCGCCGGCACCACAACCACGTCGCAGGCGCCGAGCGCCGCCGGCATGTCGTTGCAGTGGCCGACGAAGCGGCAGAGCGTGTCGATGCCGTGCAGGCGCGCCTGCTTGCGCAGGCTGCGCGCGTATTGCGGGTTCATCGTTTCATTGCCGACGAAGACGAAGGCGATGTTGCGGCTGCCATTGGCCACGATCAGCCGCGCGGCGTCGATCACGCTCATCTGCCCGTTCCACGGCGCGATGCGGCCCGGCACCAGCACCACCCGCATGTCCGGCAGAACCGCCCAGACGCGGCGCAGGCTGGCGATGCGGTCGGCGCTCACCGCGGCCGGGCTGAACGCGGCGGTGTCGACCGCGCGCGGGATGACGGTGATGCGGTCGGCGGGCAGTTTGTAGCGCTCGATCATGGCGCGCGAGACATAGGCGGATGGTGCGATGACGCGGTCGCCGCGCGCCAGCGAGCCGCGCAGCATGTTGCCGAGATAGGAGTGCGACGGCAGCCGGTCGGGGAACGACGTCACCAGGAATACCGGCTGCTTGTGGGTGGCCGACAGCGCGCTCCAGGCCCCGCCCGCGCTCTGCGCGTGGATGATGTCGATGCGCTCACCGGCGATCAAATTGGCGAGCGTTTTCGCATTGGCGCGGATGCGCAGCGGGTTGAGCGTGTCGTTGATCATCGGCAGCCATTCGCCGCCGAAGGCGCGCAGTTCGCCGACCAACGGTCCGCCGTCGCCGGCCACCATGGCGCGGGCGCCGGCCTGCAGCAGCGTCAGCGCAATCTCGACCGCGGCGTGGCCGGCCGGATCGTCGCGCAAGGCCGGCACCAGCTGCAGGATGGTGGCGCCGGCGAGCGAGCGGGGGTGCGCGGCGCTCATGGCACGGCCCTTGCGTTGCCGGCCCGCTTCTGGCGAGAACTGTGCGTCCCGATTTTGAACCCGAACCGCATGAGCGACGCCCGGCTGACCTCCCTGACGATAGAATCGCCGCCGCCAGCGCGGACCATCGCCGTGCGCGTGCGCGAGGGCAAGGGGCAAGCGCCGGGCCTGTTCTGGCTCGGCGGCTTCAAGTCCGACATGAAGGGCACCAAGGCCGAGGCGCTCGACCGCTGGGCGGCGGCGCAAGGCCGCGCCTGCCTGCGCTTCGACTATTCCGGCCACGGCGAATCGGGCGGCGCCTTCACCGACGGCACCATCGGCCGCTGGCTCGAGGAAAGCCTCGCCGTCTACCGGCAGTTCGCCCACGGCCCGCAGGTGGTGATCGGCTCGTCGATGGGCGGCTGGCTGGCGCTGCTCCTGGCCGCGCGACTGCGCGAGACGACGGGCGCGGCACCGATCTGCGGCATGGTGCTGATCGCACCGGCGGTCGATTTCACCGAGGCGCTGATGTGGCGGCAGTTCCCGGACGCGATCAGGCGCGAGATCGAGGACAAAGGCGTGTGGCTGCGGCCCTCGCCATACGAGGAAGGCGGCTATCCGATCACGCGCCGGCTGATCGAGGAGGGCCGCAAGCACCTGCTGCTCGGCGGCATGATCGAGACCGGCTGCCCGGTGCACATCCTGCAAGGCGTCGAGGATCCCGACGTACCGTGGCGCCACGCCGAGCAGCTGCTGACGCGCTTTGCCCGCGACGACGTGGTGCTCACCCTGATCAAGGACGGCGATCACCGCCTGTCGCGGCCGGAGGATATCGAACGGCTGATCGCGGCGGTGAAGGAGTTTTAGTTCTTGTCGCCACCGGGCTTGTCGCGGTGGCCCCCGCTTAGGGGCGCACTGTGCTCAAAGCGAGATGGCCGGGACAAGCCCGGCCATGAAGTTAGTTGAGCGCGTCGGCCCACTCGTCGTTTACCGATGCGTCGCTTTCGGCTTTCCTCAATGCGATAAGCTTTTCGCGCGGCAACAATCGCGACAGCGCCCACACCGCAGCGCCGCGCACCAGAGGCGAGGCGTCGCCGAGCAGCCGCTCGGCCTCGCTCGCCAGCGCGGCGTCGCCGGAGTTGCCGATGGCGATCAGCACGTTCCTGACAAAGCGGTCGCGGCCGCTGCGCTTGATCGAGGTCTTGGCGAACAATTTGCGAAATTGGGCGTCGTCGAGCCGCGACAACTCCGCCAGCGACGGCGCACGCAAGTCGTCGCGCGCGGCGAGCTTGGCTTCGCGCCCCGCGACCGCGAACTTGTTCCACGGGCACACCGCGAGACAATCGTCGCAGCCGTAGATGCGGTTGCCGATCTTGTCGCGCAGCTCGCGCGGGATCGGGCCCTTGTGCTCGATGGTGAGATAGGAGATGCAGCGCCGCGGGTCGAGCCGGTACGGCTCGGGAAAGGCCGCGGTCGGGCAGATGTCGAGGCAGGCGCGGCATGAACCGCAGCTGTCCTCCGTCGCGCCGTCGGCCGGCAGCGCGAGCGTCGAGAAGATCGAGCCAAGGAAGAGCCACGATCCGTACCGGCGCGACACCAGATTTGTGTGCTTGCCCTGCCAGCCGAGCCCGGCGCTGGCGGCGAGCGGCTTTTCCATCACCGCGGCGGTGTCGACGAACACCTTGACGTCGCCGCCGGCATTGGCGACCAGCCAGCGCGCCAGGTGCTTGAGCCGCGATTTGACGAGCTCATGATAGTCCTCGCCCTGGGCGTAGACCGAAATGGCGCCGCGCCCGCGCTCGCGCAAAATCGCCAGCGGGTCGCGGTCCGGCCCGTAATTCATGCCGAGCATGATGACCGAGCGCACCTCCGGCCACAGCGCGCTGGGGTCGCCGCGGCGCGCCGCGGTCGTTTCCATCCACACCATGTCGCCGTGCGCACCGTCGGCGAGAAACCGCTCGAGCCGCGCCTTGGCCTGCGGCGCCGCGTCGGGTCTGGTCACGCCGACGGCGTCGAAGCCCTGCGCCTGAGCCTGTTCGATCAAGGCGGCTTTGATTGCGGCGGCATCCGCCTGTTTTACCCTCCCCCCGCGCAGCGGTGGGGAGGGTCGGTTCGCGTCGGCTCGACGATGCGAACCGGGCTGGGGGGATTTTGCGGCCGTCGTCATGCGGCCCCCCAACCCTTCCCCGCCGCTGGCAAGGGCTCGCGGCGGCAGGCGAGGAGTGAAATCAAAAATCGAGGTCGGCGTAGCTCTTCGCCGGCGGCAGGCCCGCCAGCGCGTCGGCGAGCAACGGACGGAACGCGGGGCGCGACTTCACCCGCGCGTACCAGCTCTTCACCGTTTCGTCTTCGTGCCACGGCACCTCGCCCAGATAATCGGCCACCGAGAGATGCGCGGCGGCGGCGAGATCGGCAAGACTCAGCCGCTCGCCGGCGAGCCAGTCGCGCGTGCGCCCAAGCCAGCCGAGATAGGCGAGATGATAGCGGATATTGTGGCGCGCCACCCGCAATGTCTCGGTGTCGGGCGGGCCGCCGCCTTGTTCCCTGGTCATATGCCGCTTGAACACGCGTTCGCTCACCAGCGGGCCGCTGACTTCGGCGTGAAACTTGTCGTTGAACCAGGCGGCCAGCCGCCGCACTTCGACGCGCTCGACGGCGCCCGGCGGCAGCAGCCGGTCGGCGCCGTCGGGCGGCGTATGCGTTTCCTCGATATATTCGGCGATCAGTGCGGCGCCCGGCACCGGCGGCTGGCCGTCCGTCACCAGCACCGGAATTTCGCCGGCCGGATTGAGCGCGAGGAACGCCTCGCGCCGCTCCCAGAAGCGCTCCTCGGCGAGGCGCGCCGCGATGCCGTATTCGCCGAGGATCAGGCGCACGTAACGCGACAACGGGCAAAGCGGATGATGCAGCAGGGTCAGCATTGAAGTCCGGGTGGCGGGAATCGGTCTGCCACTATAGAAAGCCGCGGCCGACGGGCAACCTGTTGAGTTCCGCCGTTTTTATTTGCCCCCGGCGCGGCCATGCGCGACAAGCGCCAGCCGGAGCCCGCCACGGACCGCCTCGCCATGGATGTCATCAAGCATGCCTTGGGCGCTTTAAGCCCCGCCCATATCGATCTCATCAAGGCCGCGGTGCTCGGCATCGTCGAAGGCTTCACCGAATATCTGCCGGTGTCCTCGACCGGGCACCTGTTGCTGATGGAGGATCTGCTCGGCTGGGGCGACGACGCCTTCGGCAAGTCCTTCGCCATCCTCATCCAACTCGGCGCCATCCTGGCGCTGCTCACCATCTATTTCGGCCGGCTGTGGAATCTGGCGAAGGCCATGTTCAGCGAATGGGCGGCAGCGCGCTTCATCATCGGCGTGCTGATCGCCTTCCTGCCGGCGGCGGTGATCGGCGCACTCGCCTATCACGTCATCAAGTCGTATCTGTTCGACGTCCGCGTCGTCTGCATCTCGCTGATCGTCGGCGGCTTCGTGCTGATCGGCGTCGACCGTCTCAACCTGAAGGCGCGCTATCACGAGGCGACCGGCTTTCCGCTGCTGGTCTATCTCGGCATCGGCATCTTGCAGTGCCTGTCGATGATCCCCGGCGTGTCGCGCGCCGGCGCCACAATCGTCGGCGCCATGCTGTTCGGCGCCGACCGCCGCTCGGCCGCCGAATTCTCGTTCTGGCTGGCCATGCCGACCATGGTCGGCGCCTTCGCTTACGAGGCCTTCAAGAGCCGCAGCGAGCTGATGCACGGCAACCTCGCCGCCATCGCCGTCGGTTTCGCCTTCTCCTTCATCTTTGGCTGGATCGTGGTCAAGACGTTCCTCGGCTACGTGCAGCGCCACTCCTTCGCGGTCTTTGCCTGGTGGCGCATCGTCCTCGGCACGATCGGCATTTACGCGATCTATTTCTGGAAGTGATGCTCTTTGTCATGGCCGGGACAAGCCCCGCCATGACGACAGCAGCCTAAGCCGCGTGGCTTTTGAACTGTCCGGTCTTGCGGAAGCGCCAGAGGTAAGCCGGCACGATCGCCTCGATCGGCTCCGGCTCGATGCCGAGCCCGCGCAAGGTGCGGCCCTCGCGCTCGGCCGCCTCCGACACGACGTTATCGACGCGCAGCATGTCGACCTGGTCCGGCGTCAGCGGCGGCCGGGGCAGGAATTGCAGCAGGCTTGCCTGCAGTTTCGCGGCGAAGAACGGCAGCGGCACCAGCAGGCGGCGGCGCTCGATGGTCTTGAGCACGAACTGCATCAGCTCCTTGAACGTGCGCACCTCCGGCCCGCCGAGCTCGTAGACGGTGCCGCCGCGCACGTTGCCGGCGGCGGCTTCGGCGATGGCCCGGGCGACGTCGCCGACGAACACCGGCTGGAAGCGCGTCGCGCCGCCGCCGATCAGCGGCAGCGCCGGCGACAGCCGCGCCATGGCGGCGAAGCGGTTGAAGAAGTCGTCCTCCGGACCGAACAGGATCGAGGGCCGCATGATGACGGCATCGCCCTGCGCCGCCAGCACCAGGCGCTCGGCCTTGGCCTTGGTGCGCGCATAGGCGCTCGGCGAATTGTCGTCGGCGCCGATCGCCGAGACGTGCACCAGCCGCGCGCCGTGGGCGTGCGCGGCCAGCGCCACCTGCTCGGCGCCGAGCGCGTGCACCGCCTCGAAGCGCTGGCGGCCGCGCTCGAACAGAATGCCGACCAAGTTGATGAGCACGTCGGCGCCGCGCGCCGCGGCCTCGACCGAGGCGGCGTTGCGGATATTGGCCTGCACAGCATGGATCTGGCCGACCCGGCCGAGCGGTTGCAGATGGCCGGCAAGTTCGGGCCGGCGCACCGCGACGCGGATGCGGTAGTCGGCCCGCGCCAGCGCACGCACGACATGGCGGCCGAGGAAGCCTGAGCCGCCATAGACGGTGACGAGGGTTTCGGCGTTGCTGCGGACAGCCATGGTATGTCTGGGTGTGTGTTGGCGTATCTTGACGCGCGGGCTTTGGCTTGGCGCGCCAATTACAGGATCGCCCGGGGCCTGTACAGGGCCCGCCCCGCGGACGGTCATTCCGGGGCTCGCCTCGGCGCGCGAACCCGGAAATGACAGCCGCCGGCTTCAATTGACAAGGCGGAACGGGCTCAATACCTAGTCGCGACAAGCCCAGGTGGCGGAATTGGTAGACGCACTAGTTTCAGGTACTAGCGCCGCGAGGCGTGGAGGTTCGAGTCCTCTCCTGGGCACCAGCCAAGTCTCATAAACCTCAGCGGTTGGCGCCCGACGCCTTGCGCAGGAAATGCCCGGTGGCGACGCCGCGCATCAGCGCCAGCCGATAGGGCCGCATCACCGCGTCGCGTTCCCAGCCGCCGCTCGGCCAGTCGGCCATCAGACGCTTCATCCGGGCGATATCCAGCAATTGCGCCGCCGGCGCGCATGCGGCGATGCGCTCGATCTCGGCGGCGGCCTCCTCGCGCGCCGCGGTCAGCCCCTCGTGCCAGTCGGCGGCCTGGTAGCCCCTTTTCCGTTCCTCGATCACGGCCCGCGGCAGCCGGTCGGCAAAGGCGCGTTTGGACAGCGCGCGCGGCACGCCGTCGGCGAGATACTGCTCGGTCGGCACGCCGAGGCAGAATTCGATCAGGCGCTTGTCCGACGTCGGATCGCGCCGGTCGATGCCCCAGCCGGCCAGGATGGCCTTGCCGAATTCGCCGGGATCGGTGCGGCCGATGACCCAGTTCCGCAGTTCGAAACTGTCCGCCCACGGCCGGTAGGAGAAATCGTGGTCGCGTTCGGCGGCGCGTGCCGCGAGATCGAGGCCGCGCAGCGCGTCGGCGCGGATGGCGGTGTAGTCGGTGATCTCCAAAGCATGGCCGACAAAGACGCGGTTGAGCCATTGCCAGAGCACGGCCGGCATGAACGGCCCGAAGGTCCGTGCCAGGCCGCCGCGCCAGCGCATGTCGGTCTTGCCGACGAGGTTCGCGATTTCGCGCAAGAGCCGCAGCAAGCGTCCCGCGCGCAGCAATTCCGGCAGCAATTCGAGCCCGTCATAGCTCATGGTCATGTTGCCCATCTGCCCGGTGAGCATCACGGCGAGCTTGCGGTCGCGCGCCGCCTGGAAGATCGCCCGCGCCCAGACCCAGTTGCACAGATTGGGCATCGGCCGGTCGAGCAGGAAGACGCTGCGGTCGAGGTCGGCGAACGGCGACAGGTGGCCGCTGCGGATCAGGACGTGCTCGATGTTGGGGTGCATCGCCGCCGTCGCCGCGGCGAGCGGACCCTCGTTGCAGAAGCGGTTGCGCGGATCGGGGCCGTCATAGCCCTGGCGCGGCACCGCGGTGAAGGCGACGACCTTGCCGGGCGCGAACAGCCGCGCCGCGGTTGCCGTCACCGCGGCGCTGTCGAGGCCGGCGCTGAGCTGCGTCGCCACCGCGCCCGCGGCGCCGCGCAGCATCGAACGCGTCGCCTGGTCGAAATGGTGGCGCAAGCCTTCGACGTAATCCGCAGTCTTGAGTCCGGCGGCGGCACGGCGCTGGGTCCACCAGCGCCGCTTGCTCAGGCCCTGCCGCGTCACCGTGACGACGTGGGCCGCGACCACGCGCTTGATGTCCTTGAAGAAGCTGCGGTCGTCGGTCTGCGGCAGCAGCGCGATGAGTTCGGCGGCGGTCTCCTCGTCCGCCGCGCAGGGAATTTCGGCGAGCGCGTGCAGGCCCTTCGGCATCGAGGCGAAGGCGAAAAAGCCGCGGCCGCGGTGATAATGCAGCGGCCGGTGGCCGCACAGGTCGCGCGCCAGCGTCAACGTCTGCGCCTGCGCGTTCCACAGCGCGAAGGCAAAATTGCCGGCGATGCGCTCGAGCGCATCCTCGCCCCAGCGCTCCAGGCCGGCCAGCAGAATGGCGGCGTCGCACAATTGCCGCGCCTCGCCGCCGAGGCCGAGCGAGCCGATCAGCTCGTCGCGGTTGTCGAGCCGCACGTCGGCGACGAGCGTGAGACGCCCGTCGCGGCTTTGCAGCGGCTGACGGTCATAGGCGTCCTCGGGCAGCGTGCGGAAAAGCCGCCGCCCCATCGCCAGTGGACCGTCGCTCCAGGTGTGGCCGTCATGCGGTCCGTAGATGTCCTGCGACGCCAGCATGCGGGCGCAGCCGGCGGCCGCATCCGGCTTGCCGTCGAAGCGCCAAAGGCCCGCGATCGCGCTCACCGGGGTGACCCTCCCTCGCGGAGGAATCGAACAAAAACACTGTGCCCGTGCAACGCCTGCCGGGCGCAGCCAGGACGTGAACTTGGATTATTGGCGCCGGAGCGATTTCGTCGGAGTGCCCGCCGATCCGGCGGCGATCAGGAATGCGCCGCGGTTCCGTCACTGGCGGCAGCCGGGGTTGCTTCGGTCTCGGCGAGCTCGCTGGTGATGACGACCGGTGTCTGCCACGACTTGCGGCGCCCCCGGCCGGTCGAAGCCTCGGCTTTGCCGCTGCGGAGCGGATCGCCAAAGGAATCAGAGTTACGGCTCATGACCCCGTGCCCTCGAAAGTTGATGTCCAGGGGCTGCCCCAAATCCCCACGCGACCTTTATATCAGCGTCGCAGCGCTATCCAAGAAAGCCTGATTCGCGGCGCGCCCACTATCCCTATCCTGTGACCCTGGCGCAACGCAACCGCAGGGTGCCGCGGCCAGCTTACCGGATGATTAACGCCAAGGTCGTGGTAACGTTATGCTATCGGGCGCCGACGCACGGCTATCAGAGCAACGCGGCGAAGTTCGTCAGGAATTGTTGGCGCTGCTGTCGGGCCCGGGGCCCGGGTTAATTGCGGTGTCTGCCAAGGTCGCCGTAATGACGCGCGGGGCCTGCCAGGAACGGCGCGTTGCTGCGCGCACCGTCTCCGGCTCGGGCAAGGCGGTTGTCGCGGGGCGGTGAGCCAAGATCATGAACTCGTTCCCTTGCTCATCCGTCGAGTTTAGAGCCTCGCACGCC
>Ga0070740_10003972_pt1 | contig 15029 bp, 24 predicted proteins | sample Coa_R2_FD_67286 | JGI IMG/M metagenome (GOLD analysis project Ga0070740, IMG submission 67286) | Surface soil microbial communities from Centralia Pennsylvania, which are recovering from an underground coalmine fire - Coalmine... | ecosystem: Environmental > Terrestrial > Soil > Unclassified ... | reverse complement strand
GGGTTACAAGCAACCTAAGCCGCTCATCGATGTCAATGGTAAACCTATGATTCAACATGTGGTGGAAAACCTAAATATCGATGCCCAATACATCTTTATTGTTCAAAAGTCCATGTACGAAGAACACAACCTCGGCACCATCCTTCCGTTGGTGGCTCCCGGCTGTAAAGTAATTCAAACTTCGGGACTGACCGAGGGTGCAGCCTGCACCACCTTGTTGGCCAAAGAATTTATAGACAACAAGCGCCACTTGCTAATTGCCAACTGCGACCAACAGGTGGAGTGGAACAGTTGCGACTTCATGTACTCCATGCTGTCAGATGATGCAGACGGCGGTATTCTTACCTTCTTAGATAACGATCCTAAATGGAGTTATGTCCGTCTTGGAGACGATGGCTATGCCTGCGAAGTGGCCGAAAAGAAAGTTATTAGCCCCTATGCTACAGTAGGAATCTATTATTGGAAGCATGGTTGCGAATATGTTCGTTTGGCTGAACAAATGATTTCCAAGAACATCAGGGTCAACAATGAGTTTTATGTATGCCCGGTGTACAATGAGGCTTTCCTAGAACATAAACGAATCAAGATATTCAAGGCGGATCGAATGTGGGGATTAGGGACTCCTGAAGATTTAGAGTTCTATCTCAAACATCATAGTAGGTAATATGTTCGATGGGCCATATCATGATTGGAATCAAAAACGTATAAAAGGAATTCTTGAGCAATACGGCCACCAATTCTTTGCCCATAAGTCTATTCTTGATTTGGGTTGCGGTCATGCTGATATTAGTGCCGCCTTACATCGTTTAGGCGCTGACATTACTGCAATCGATGCCCGCCAAGAGCATCTCAAGATTGTGAACAAGAAATGGCCCGGTATTAAAACTGTTCGTGCAGACTTAGATTCTAATTGGCCCTTCTTTGGCAAAGTATTTGATTTAGTTCTAGATTTAGGCTTAGTGTGCCATTTGGGCAATTATGAAAAACACCTTCGAGAAGTTTGTGGATCAGCTAGACGACTCATCATCGAAACTGCGGTGTGTGATTCCAGTGATCCTTATAAGTGCGTGGTGATGCCTGACAGCAAAACGCTGGTAGAAGGTTCTTTCAACGGTATTCTATCCTTACCTTCAGAAGCGGCTATTGAACGCATTCTAAAGGAAAATGGTTTTGCTTTTAAACGATTAGATAGTGGTAAGTTTAATTCAGGACAGTACATATACGATTGGCAATCAACTAACTCAGGAGAAGGTAACGTTTACAAGCGACGTATTTGGTTTGCTACTAAGACTACGATAGCCGCCTCGTTTGCTGGAGAAACTACGCCAGCCAGTTTTGGAACTGTCAATCCGGCCCAACCACTAAAAGATTCTAATATTCCTGCGGCCAAAACGTCAGCTAGTCCAACTCCGCCAGGATACAATCACGCTTCTCGTGAAGAGAAGCTAGCTATCTATGCTGCCGCTTTCCATCCACCATCCTCAGTGGAAAAGAAAGCCATCAAAACAGCGGTATGTATTTCAGGCCATCTTCGTACTTTTGAAACTAACTTCTATAGTATCTACAAGTATTTACTAACGCAATTTGATTGTGATGTTTTTATACATACTTGGGAACACTTAGGGTTACCGTATCGTCATCTAGATACCAGAGTTCATGATAGAAAAACCTCACGTGAGGAATTAGAGAATCTCTTCAAACCTAAGAGACTAGTTATTGAGCCGCACAAAACATTTGAAGCTTCTCAATTAATGAAAGACAAAGCTATTGACCATCGAGATTTGGGCGGCGTTCTATCTATGTACTATAAGATAGAAGAGTGCAATAAGCTCAAATCAGAATATGAAAAAGAGAATAACTTCAAATATGATTGCGTAATTAGAATGCGTGGAGACCTCTTCTTTGAAGAAAGAATGCCTATTGATTTCAATATGAATAAATCGGCGCTCTACATTCCGCTGTACGGAAATTTCGGCGGCCTTAATGATCAACTAGCTTTTGGTAGTTCTGAAGTAATGGATATCTATTCTGGATTGTATTCTAATGTTGAAAGATGTCTCCAACTAGGAGCACCAATGCATCCAGAACGACTTCTTCATTTTTACATTGAGGCTAATAAAGTTCCAGTATTGAAATTCCATTTCAGATACGTTATCAAGCGTAGTAATGGTTTGGTACAGGATAATATGTTGCTAGAACGCGCTATAGGATTTGTGCGATGAAAATAGCCGTTTGTTTATCTGGACATTTAAGGAAGTTTGAAGAAACTTTCCCTTTGCTACAAAAGCATTTGCTGAATCATTACGATTGCGACATCTTTCTTCATACATGGGACAAAATGGGATATGTTTCCAGATACAAAGGCGATGCTCGCTCAGATGAGACTCTCAAATACATTGAGGCAGTTCAGGCACTTTACAAGCCTAAGAAGATAGTGGTAGAATCTTCGAGCTTCGTTGAAGAGCTTAAAAGGCAGGGAGATGAATACGCTCCCCATTTACGTAACGAGCCAAAGCACGTGGGCCATATGGCCAGCATGTTTTACAAGATATACGCCGCTAATGAACTTAGAAAGTTTCATGAGCGAGAGACTAATACTCAATATGAATGGGTAGTGCGATGCCGTCCAGATTTGCTTTTTCATGGAGATACGTGGGTTCCCTCCGACAAAACGCCCGGCCGTGTATATATTCCTAAACACCAATCCGGTCAAGGATGGTTGAGCGACCAGTTCGCTATCGCTCTTCCAGATGACATGGATTTATACTGTTCTTTCTTTTTTAATCTAGCCGAATATTTTGGAGCCAGAAACGAATTCTATCCAGAAAAGTTTATGGCTTGGAATTTTACAAAGAACAATCTGACCCCAATCATGTGGGACTGCCATTTCAATATTCTGAGGTAAGACTATGGCTCTAATAATTGAAGGTAAAAGCGTTTGTCCGTTGTGCAATAAAACAATGAACAAAGGCGATAAGATAACTGCCTTTCCAGCCTTTATTCCATATGACCATAAGTATGGCCGATTTTCTGATGCTGCTTTTCATACGGAATGCTTTGTCAAAGATCCTGATCATGCTGCGATAGAAGATATGTTGACCGCCTGGAAAATGATTATGGATTCACGCCCCAGGGACTTGAAGTCAATGGCACAAATTGACGAATGGACCCGCGAGGCGTTCAAGGACTGGCCGCCCAAGAACGGCGTGGTTATCTTTCAGCCATTGTTTCCCGATGACTCCGATGAGGGCGGCTTCTGGATGGATGCTGACCAATACGAAGAAATGTGCAAGGCTGAAGAAGAACATGAACGCGAAATGGAAGCCCGCCGAGAAGAAGCGTATCGTCGGGAACGTGAAGCGTGGCGGTACTCTAGGGATGATGACTAAAATGGAAAGATATTTAGCGTATGCCGGAATGTGGGTTATTATCTTGGGCTTACTGTATCTTTCTCGTAAGTGCCAATAAATTAATATTCTTACATGTCTAAGGCCAAGGGACGTATCCAGATATTAAAACGAATTGCGGGCGCTGATATTTCCCCGCATAAATTTGATCCAGTTTCGGGTCAAGCTACGCCTTTGCAAATAACTGTTTTTCCTAATATTGCAGCCGCTTGGGGAGCCAATAACCTTCCGTACTTGCAGCGTCTTTTAGATATTCTAAATCGCAGTATATATGTATTGAGTGCCAAGATCGATCGTCCTACCGATTTTGACAAACTTCGTCACCAAAACTTTAACACCGATCTGTCGCCATATTATGGAGATACTCTACAAGGAGTTCTAAAGGTAGCTAAGTTGGTATTTAATACAGTCTTTACTCAGCATGGTAATAACTTACCACTACAACCATTTACTGACCAACAAAAGAAAGATATTATTGGAAAGATAGATCAGGGCGTAAATGCTTTCGGCATACCTGATGGTACGGTCGATTTAGTATTACGTGATCGTAATGATGGCGAATTGAAACAACAATTATCTCAAATTCTGGGACAGATTAAGTAAGCATGACCAACATGAAATTGAAAGACCGCATTGAGTCATATCAATCGGTCACTGACCATCGCTTGATGGCGCGCGTTCCTATTATCGTTAGCGTCAATGGGCGAGCTTTTTCCAGGCTTACCCAACTTATCGATAAGCCCTTTTGTCCCAAATTCTCGGAATGTATCGTCTCCACAATGTTGAGACTTTGTTCCGACGTAGACGGCACCTTATTCGCTTACCAGTACAATGATGAAATCAATTTGGTCGTTCGTAACGATCAGAGCCCGGATACGGCTCCTTGGTGCGACAATCGTTTGCAAAAAATTTGTTCTCTGACCTCTTCCATCGCCACGGTGCATTTCAACGATTGCGCTACTACCATCAAACTGGATCTGACAGGAGACCCAACCTTCACTTCACAAGTTTTTACTGTCCCTAATGTAGCTGAAGCTATCAATGCTATCGTGTACAAGCAACAGCATAATTTTCACACTTCAATTCAGTTCGCCTGCTTTTATGAGCTATTGAAAAAGTATGATAGACCCACTATCAAAGAGATGTTACGTGAACTAAGTGTGGATGAAAAGATTGATTTGCTTCATCAAGAATGTCATGTAGACTTTAATGATTATTCAGAAGCATTTCGTAGAGGAGTTGCCTGCTACAAAGTCCCTAAACTAATAGATGGTGCGGTAAAGAATAAATGGTTCATCAATAATGAATTACCTATCTTTACTAAGGAGCAATCCTTCCTATCTAATATCTTCAAGAACGGTGCTGATATATTTCGTCAGGAGAGCCTATGAAAACCATGTTAGAAGTTTGTATGTACTCAGGAGCTTGTGCTTGGGATCCTCGCTGTGAGATTGCGCCTGACCAAGAAAGAATCTTGATGGAGAAGGTCGGCAAGCTGCATAAGAAGGCTCCTATGACTCGATTTGGAACGGGGGTCTTGGGCACAGATAGCTTTGCTGTTAATTGGGGGATTATCGAAATCCGTGAAGATGGCTTCGAAATCGCACCAAACTACATGGACTTCCTCAAAGGATTGAGGGTAATCAGTGTTCATGCTTGGCCTGAGCGCGTCCGGGTTGACACTTGGGAGAACGGCACACAAGCTTCTCATGTGTATGAAGATACCGAAAGCATCCACTCATTCCTGGCAGATTTGGCCGCTCCTGCCATTCAGGCTCATTACAAGAGAGCAAATGAACAAATCCAGGCATATTGGGACAACATGGGCAGCAAGTAATTTTATAAATTAAGCCCCTTGACACCTACTAATAAGTGGATATATTACGTACACGAGCGTAAGCTGGCTTAGTATAATGGTATTATTCTGCCCTTGTAACGCAGAGAACCGGGTTCGATTCCCGGCGCCAGCTCCAATAGGCCCACGTAGTATAACGGTCATTACCCGTCTTTGGTAAAGACGAAAATCGAGTTCGACTCTCGACTTGGGCTCCAAGGTAAGCTACAGTAGTTCAGTGGTAGAATCCTGTGTTGGTATCACAGTGGTCGTGGGTTCGATTCCCACCTGTAGCTCCAAATTCATAGGCATATTGCTTCATATTTTTCATGAAGCTAACTGACCTAACTGACAAGTTTTCGCTCAAATATGCTGCCGATGAACCTGAAGGTGATAAGCCATCAGAGTTCCGTGGTACAGTTCAGACTGATTTCAACTATCCTGAGCCTCCTGCTGTTGGAGCGGCGCCAAATAACAAGGCCAACGAAATGGTTGGATTAATCATTCAACACTGCGAAGAGAACGGGTTATATGGTAGTACGGAGTCTGATTACTTGCACAGTCTGTTAGATCGTGGCGAGTCCCCAAAGCATATCCTAACCCTTATCAAAGGAAGGATTGATAATGCACAAGCCAAGCTCAATAACTGCAAACAGATGTTGAGAGATTGGGGCAAGTTGATTAAGTAAAGTTCACGCTAATGTCGTATAGTGGTATTACGCTGCCCTCGTAACGCAGTCACATGAGTTCGATTCTCATCATTAGCTCCAAGCTCCGCAAGGAGCTTTTCTTATTTGTAGGTTTACATGATTACAATTGAAAGAGTAGCTGAGATCATTCGCAAATATGAAGTTATGGTGTCGATGGAACATGATGTCGCCAAAAAGAAGGCTATGGCCCTCACACTCAACGGAATGAAAGAAGAGTTCGAAGCTATTGTAAAGGAAAATATTCCTTGTCCACCTGAAATAGAAGTTGAGTTAGAAAAATACTTCGCACAAATCGAAGACATGTATAATAAAACCGCTTGCAACTAAATGGGGATGACCAGGTTTCGACGTGGTAAAGAATTGACTAAATGACTCAGAACGAGGTTGATGGCGGCCTCGTAAAAAAGCTATCGACGTATAAATGCAAACGATAATGCATTTGCTCCAATGGCTCTCGCAGCCTGATTGGATGTCCTGAGATAAGATTGTCTTGGTAATCTCAAGGGCATTAACCCACAAAGACTGCTCTTCATAATCGGCTACGGGTTATGCGGATGACGATAACAGTAGATAGCAGGAAGGAGCGAGCATCCAACTTTGGCGCCAATGACTAAGTACGTTGGCTAGTTCTGTGAACGAGTTTAGTCGAGGGCGTATTGCGGACTAGGGTTCGATTCCCTACATCTCCACCAAAATGAAATGGCCGCTTCGTGACAAAGAACCATCCCTCCCGCCAATTGATGGCGTGGGGGATTTTGCATTTCGTAGGTCTTTCTACCATCATCCCGGCGTGGACTTGTATTGTCCCTTTGGTCAAGAAGTCCAAGCTATCGAGGATGGCGTAGTAGTCCACATTGAAAATTTTACTGGCCCCAACGCCAATCCACCAAGTCCATGGTGGTGTGAAACATGGTCTATCTTGATCGAAGGCGCTTCAGGTGTTTTGGGATATTGTGAACTGAAGCCCTTGCCGCACATCGAAGTCGGCCTTACAATCAAAGAAGGCGACCTCATCGCCACCATCGTTCCAGTTCTTCGTAAAGACAAGGGAAACGGAACTACCATGCTGCATTTCGAGCATTATGTTCCGGGGACTAAACATCACGTCACCTGGGTATTAGATACCCCTAAACCAGAAGAATTACTCAACTCTAGACTGTTACTTGAACGGCTAATAACCTGATATATAAACTAACATGAGCGATTATCTATAGATTCAGATGCGTGGCCCTCCTGGGTTAGAAACAACCTCAGCGTTTTGTTTTCTAATTTTTAAGGAGATGTGTCATGGATAATTTTTTCAAGTTTAACCCAAGTTCTAGATATTGTTTGATTGGTAAGATTAACGGAATGGCTGAAGAAGCGAAGCGTACTCGCTCGCGTATTCTCAAGCATCCGAAGAAGGAAGAAAAGCTGTGGGCATTGGATTCTCGCAAGCGTCAGGTAGGGGATGATATTCGTCATCACTTGCTAGCGTACGCCTTTATGCGCGGCACTCCATACTCCAAGCTAGAGCGTAGTTGTCGTGAGGACAATAAACCCTCTTCTCAACGAATTCTAAAGATTGTTCTTTTGCATTATCCTTTTGATGCCATTGCCACCTTGGAAAAGGTTCAGGCATGGCTGGAGGGACAATAAGCGCCATGCTATAGAACGACATCATCCGCGACATGCAACAATGTCCGCAAACTGATACCCAATCAGTCTACGAGCACGGTATCTCCGTTAAAGAGCATATTTTCGCGCTTATTCAGTTTCTTGAAACCGGACAGATAAACGGTGAATGGAAGCTGCCCGATTGGCTCTCTCAGTACCGAGAACAACTCCTTGCATCTCTATGTTGCAAGAATATCATCGAGGAATACACTATCTTCCATGATTGTGGTAAGCCCTATTGTCTAACCATTGATGAGAATGGTAGACGCCACTTTCCCAATCATGCTGAAGTTTCTTATCGAACTTGGCTATCAGTTAGTGATAACCAGCAAATCGCCAAGCTGATTAGAATGGATATGATGATTCATACCATGAAGGCTAGCGACATCGATGAGTTCATCAAGCATCCCGAAGCTACTACGCTACTGCTAGCGGGTTTGGCCGAGGTTCACTCGAACGCTAAAATGTTCGGAGGACTAGATTCCGAGTCCTTTAAAATCAAGTGGGGTCAAATCAATAAACGAGGAAAGGCAATTTGCCACAAACTATTTGGAGAAGGTCATGCATCTATAGATTAAGCCCGGCGATAAGTTGTATGTCATTACACGCTCTGATCTTGAACCCGGTTACCAAGCTGTGCAGAGTATGCATGCTTTACGTCAGTTCACCGCTGAACATCCCGAAGTGGATAGAGAATGGTTCGAAAGCTCGAACTATCTAGGTCTTCTCTCGGTAGCTAATGAAGATGAATTGGTGAAGTTGATTGAGCAAGCAGCCGACCTTGGTATTAAGTACTCGATTTTCCGAGAGCCCGATATTGGCGATCAAATTACAGCTATTGCTCTAGAACCCGGACCCAAATCTAAGAAGCTGTGCGGTAAGCTAAAGCTAGCTTTACGAGGTATATAAATAAAGGTCATGCAAGATTGCGATAGAGAAGTTTACGAAAAAGGTGAGGTAGTTTTTCTAACTAATACCATTCGTTCCGCACGTATGGAAGAGTGGACACAGAAGATTGCCCAAGATTCTGGACAGCGAGTGGACTGGCATATGTTTGCTGGTCGATGCGTTATGAAAGCTCTTGGTGACCTTCATGCTGTGAAAAAAGCTATCGTAAACAATAAAGACATGCATGATCAGTATTATCGAGAGGCCCTAGTCTCATCCTTCAAAGATGATGAAGAGTGGGTGACCGAATCTGTTTGGGGAATCTGGAAATACAATATGGAAAATTATGATCTGAGTGCTTATATGTGTTCTAAATGTCGTGGGCGTTGCATGCCGCAAAACCATGCGGGTTGGGATCCCACACAAGAAGGGCATGGCTAATTTACATTCTCCCGTAAGCTCAGCGGTTAGAGCTGCCGTCTCTAAAACGGTCGGTCCTGGGTTCGAATCCCAGCGGGGGAGCAATCACACATAAGAGGTTATCATGTGGTTATTAGATGGATTACTCATTTCTTTGGTTGGTGGAACAATCTTGGGCCTTGGGCTATATGCTTGGGACCGTTGGCAAGAAAGTCGTGAACGCAAGGGCTGAAGCCCTTTATGCGCCAGTAGCTCAGTTTGGCAGAGCAGAGACCTCTAAAATCTCGGGTCGTGGGTTCAAATCCCACCTGGCGCACAAGTATGACAATGATAAAAACATCTGAATTCATCAAAATGTTATTGGAAGAAGATCCAAACGACGAATGCTACGTTTGCGTCGGTAACCACCCTGTACGATGGCTTGAAAAGTTACCGTATTACTACGATGGCCGTATGGAATGGATCGAGCGAGACAAGGACACTAATCAGCCCATTAAGGCCGGATACAAGTCTGGAGAAATGAAACTTAAGATCCATTACGACACATTAGAAGATGTTTTTCTAGATCATCCAGATGTAGAGTTAGAACTGTCTGGAATTACTTACCAAGGTAAGGTTCAAGGTCATTACTACGACGCTATCGAAGAATGGCAAAAGGAAGGCAGAGAATTCCAAGAGTGGCGCAGGCAATGTGATGAAGCTCGCAAAAACGGTAAGGAAATGCCGTCTATTCATATTCAGAGCACTCCAGAAAAACTACAAGATAGGATTCATACCTGGCTCCGTAAGCTTGGGCTCATAAAATGATATATTAGTCGATATGACTGATATTCAATATATGACCCGCCTTGAGGTCCAGACCAGAATTAAAGCTTTGCGTGAGGAATTAGAAACCCGCCATAAGTATGGCACGGTGAAGATGGCCTCCGAAGATGGCAAGCCAGTTCCTACCGAAGAACTACAAAATGAAATGTTTGCTTTGATTTACCGTCTAAGCAAAATGGAGTAAATGTGAAGCTAACGATTGAGTTGGTTCCATCTACTTCTTGGTTCAATAATGTGCGCGCGGTAGTGTCCAAAAAACAATGGGATTACATCAAGTCACAGGTCGCCTCTAAAGCCTACTATGTATGCGAAATTTGCGGAGGCGTGGGCGATAAACACCCGGTGGAATGTCACGAAGTGTGGAGTTACGACAACAAGACGCAGACTCAAAAATTGGAAAGAATGATCGCGCTGTGTCCCGACTGTCACATGGTAAAACATTTTGGCTTCGCTCAAGTTCAGGGCAAGGGGATGCGCGCCCTTCACCACCTGATGGAAGTTAATAAATTGACTAGAAAGAAAGCACAAGCCTACGTAGAGCAAGCCTTCGAGACGTGGAAGAAGCGCAGTGAGAAAACCTGGAAGCTAGATATTTCGCATCTTTCCGAGTACGGTATAGATATCAGCAAGATCAAGGAAAAATGAGGATTCTGAAGTCTGCTTGGCCCAAATACTTGAAAAGTTTCGGATGCATCAGAAGGATTCACTACGGCGTTTGTCCATATGGACACGACCTGAAAGAGTCGCTAGCTCATGCTCATTGTGCAGAAGATGAGCCTCAGTACGGATGTATTTGCTTGCGATATAAGTACTTAATCAAAAGTCCCGGCGTCATGCTGCACGAGGTTGCTCACCTGATCGCCAAATACAAAAATGGACACAATGACACTTGGAGAAGAGCTTGTCTTCGAATAGGCGGAACGCTCAAACCAATCAAGGTCAATAAGAAAATAGAAACCCCTTCTTACATTAAGAAACCAAGGATATGACTGAAGACCCGCGCAAAACAGGACTCAAAAATGGGCTGCGCCAATTGACTATTGAGCAATTAGAGCGTGTACTTAACTATCCCCAAGAAATGGTCTTAGACTCTTTCAATTATGAGGATGGAAAATTTTGTCCATTAGCCGTGGCCTTAGAGCTGGATAAAACAATAAAAAATCCAACGCATGAAGTGGTTTACGACACCTTGACGGCCATGGGGTACAAGGTTTACAATACACGTGGTATTGCCGGCAATTTTTACACCGACAATCGCAAAGAAGACTTGCTACAAGCAGCAAAAGAAGTATTAGAGGAGAAACTAAAGCTAAATGCACAACAATAATCAACAACAGCAACGTGAATATAGAACTCGTGTGAATGGTTACATTAGGGTGCCACAAGTAAGAGTGGTACTGGAAGATGGAAGCTCTCCAGGCGTAATGAATACGCGAGACGCTCTCAAAATGGCTCAAGACCAAGGCTTAGACTTGGTGGAAATCAATCCGAGGGCCACGCCGCCTGTCTGTAAGATTATTGATTACGGCAAATACAAATACGAAGAAAAGAAGAAGCAGTCTGCCGCTAAGAAAAACCAGCAAACTCAAGAGCTGAAAGAACTAACATTCCGTCCTAATACGGATGATAACGACCTTCAGCACAAGCTTGACCAGGCTAAGGAATTCTTAGCAGAAGGCGATAAGGTCAAATTCACCGTCAGATTCCGTGGCCGTGAAATTACCCATGCCAATTTGGGCAAGGAGAAATTGGAATGGATCCTTCAGCAATTGAACGGATTAATCCAGTCCAATCCACAAATTAGCCTAGAAGGCAAATTTATGTGGATGATTGTCTCCCCTACTAAAAACAAAGCATAAAGGGGAATGTCCCCGTAGTTCAGCGGACAGAACTCCAGTTTCCTAAACTGGGTGTCGCAGGTTCGAATCCTGCCGGGGATACCAACTAATTAAATGACATTTGAACATGTCATTTCTCTACAAAATCAAATTCCCACCAGGCGCTATTGACGGTATTCTTGCCCAAGCTCTTCAGATGGTTTTGGGCCATTCAACCCCTCAATATCATTACGATTCATCTGGATCAACTATTGATTTTACCCCTGAACAATTGAAGGCGGTACTCAAAGAGTTGAAGGACTATAAACGATTTGCCTCAGAAGATCCTGAGACCTATGCAGATATGGTTCCAGATATTGACGCGGCTCTTGAAATCATTCGTAAATCGGTGATGGAATCCAAGAATATCGCACAAGCTGAAAAGCCTGACGATCTCTTGAAGAAGTGTAGCCTATTCTATCAAATGGCCACGAGAAATCAAAAGTGATATATATTCCGTTATGCGAAACGGAATTATCCTTGCCGGTGGAACCGGATCAAGATTGTTGCCCCTAACTCAAGTAGTTAACAAACACTTATTAGGTGTCAACGGAAAATTCGTTATTGATTATCCGATCAATACACTTAAGCATTTGGGTTGTGAAGATGTAACCGTTATCCTCGGTGGCGCGCACTACTCCCAAATTGTAGGTTACTTGGGTGATGGCAGCCGTTACGGCCTGAACTTCAACTACGTTTATCAGGCCGAGCCCAAAGGCATTGCACAGGGCATTAATCTATGCAAGAGATTTGTGTATGATGACGCGGACTTTTCTGTCATCCTGGGTGATAATATCTTTGAGAATCCGCTTCGCTGGAACAACCCTAAGTGGAAAACCAACCCGCGCGCTCAAATCATGCTGGCTGAACACCACGATTTGAAGCGTTTCGGAGTGGCTACGCTCGACGACCAGGGAGAAATCATCAGGCTAGAAGAGAAGCCTAAAGAGTTAGACTCCAATCATCAACAATTAGCTATTGCAGGTTGTTATCTATTCACACCGCAGTTCTTCGAATTCTTCGAGCAATTGAAGCCAAGTGCGCGCGGTGAATATGAGATTACAGACATTATTCGTCTGTACCAAGAGAATCATAATCTGGCCTACACTAAGATAACTGGATTGTGGAGCGATGCTGGTACTCATGAGTCCATCGCCTACGTAAATGACTACTTCTTCAACAAGACCAAGAATCCTTGATATAGTAACGTGAGATTACTATATTACTGATTCGAGGCTGAATGAAAGTACTCACGTTAGGTCAAGGCTTTGTGGCCGACCATCTTCCATATCCAAATATCAACGTTCGTTTAGACACCAGCTCTAAAGCCATTGATTTCTTCCTAGATACATATAAACCAAGTGTCTTAATCAATTGTATTGGTAAAACTGGCCGTCCCAATGTAGATTGGTGCGAGTCTAACCGTGAGATCACGGCTGCTACCAACACTGCGCTTCCCATTCTTTTGGCGGAGTCTTGTGCCAAGAAAGGCGTCCATCTAATTCATATTGGATCTGGCTGCATCTATTTTGGACCATCTCCTCGTGCTATGAATCATTATCATATGCACTCTCCTACGTCTCCTGACTATCCTCATAAAACTTCTGTTGTTACTACTGATGCTGGATGGAAAGAAGATGATTTTGCCAATCCACAATCTTATTACTCCAAGAGTAAGTATGCCTGTGACCTAATGTTAGGTCAGATGAACCATGTTACAACTCTTAGAATTAGAATGCCAATATCTACTAAAGATAACCAGCGTAATCTAATTAACAAACTTCGAGGATACAAACAAGTAATTGATATTCCTAATTCCATGACCTTTATGGATGACCTAGTTCGCTGTGTGGATTGGGCCGCTACTAAAGGCCAAGTCGGTATCTTTCACGTCACGAATCCGCAGCCCATTACGGCGGCTCGCATCATGCGTGAGTACCAGAAATATGTTCCAGAGCATCAATTCAGCATCATCACTGAACAAGAGCTGGATCAGATGACGCTCGCCAAACGTTCGAATTGCATCCTGTCTACTGAGAAGCTGAACGCAGCAGGATTCTTTATGACCGATTCAGAAAAGGCACTTACTACGTGCATGGCCGAGTACGTCAAGAATATGCGGAGAAATAATGTCAAATAAGAATCTTACGATTGATCTTAAGGCCAGAAAGGATATTGACGGCCAAACATTTTATGTCGGAAAGCTAAAGGGTCCAGTTCTCATTGATTGTTCTGAGGGTGCTGTCTTCTTGATTTTCGTTTCGGATAAGGGCGATGAACAGTTACAAATCGCTCCAATGGATAATAAGGAAATCGATGACTAACGCTAATATGCATTTTGAAGAGCTGTGGGAGAAATGCGAGAACTTCTACAAAGAAGCTGGTAACGATAATCTAGTAGAGTCTATTGTAGACGAACTAGCCTACAAGCTCACTTTGTACAAAGCACTAGAGTCTAAAACAGAGATTCCCGATGAAGAGCGTACAAAAGCAAAATCTCGCCTAATGGGCGAGATTCTGTTGACGCTGACTAATTTGTCTCTCAAAGACAATATCAACGTATTCGATGCTTTAGGAGTTGCTTTGCAGCACCGTTCAATTGGATACTACAGTAAGAAGCACTCAGATTAAGCGGTCTTGGCGTGTAAGCTGTATTGACGCTGAATCTTGTTTTCGTTGGTAAGCTTCTGAAGAATACCTAGCAACGTATCATAGTTCTGTTGTGTCATCTTGCCTGGGGCAAAGGTAACAATCATACTACCTGCATTATCATCAGCTTTCACATCAGTAACCATTCCTTGAGGAATAGCAGCTCTAAAGACAGAGGCAGAGTCCTTTACCGTCTTAGCCGGGTCAATGTGAGTTGGTGGGGTAGCATGAAGATCGCCTCCTGCTTGTTGGGCGAGCTTGTTGATGACTTTTTGCTGATTTTCAGCAATCTTGATAAGTGTTTGAATGGCCTTCTTGGTATCCATGAAATAACTCCTATTACCTTATGGGATATTATTAGTCTGTAAAAATAACGGACAAATTAGACAACTGCTCATCCCCAGGTTTTTGAGTTTGTACCATGGACTTCAGTTGTCTGATAAACTTTTCACGAGTAGCGTTGTCTTTCGGGGCACCGGCAACCTTGACAGTGTATCCTCCAGCAATTTTGACAGTAGAAGCTGGTTCTGGAACAGTACTTCCTGCGGCAGCCGTTACTTCAACGTTGGTAGCAGTAAAGCCAGTATTAACGGCTGTGATTTGGGCTGCCTTCTTGAGGTATTCGATGTTTGCATCAGCAGCTTGTGCCAAGCGAACCAAAATCTTTTGTTGATTAGATAAGACCTTGTAAATCTTAGCTAGTGCTTCTTTTTCATTCATGTTTACCATCCAAGCTCTGTTGCAAAAGATACACAGCGCCTTC
>Ga0070740_10003970_pt1 | contig 15031 bp, 18 predicted proteins | sample Coa_R2_FD_67286 | JGI IMG/M metagenome (GOLD analysis project Ga0070740, IMG submission 67286) | Surface soil microbial communities from Centralia Pennsylvania, which are recovering from an underground coalmine fire - Coalmine... | ecosystem: Environmental > Terrestrial > Soil > Unclassified ... | reverse complement strand
CTCGGCTCGACGTTTGCCATTTTCCTTTACCCGCACTGCATGACCGGCATTCTCAGCGCCTCGAGCGCCCACGCCGTACGCCGCAACGCCGCGCTCTTGCCCGGTTATTCGTTCATGCTCGGCCTTTTGGCGCTGCTCGGCTTCTTCGCCATCGCCGCCGGCGTCGCGTCGCTTCCGGAATACGCGGCGGGCTTCAAGCAATTTGGCAATAACTTCGCGGTCCCGGCGCTCATCATGCACAGCTTCCCGGACTGGTTCGTCGGCCTCGCCTTTGCCGCCATCGGCATCGGCGCGCTGGTGCCGGCCTCGATCATGTCGATCGCCGCCGCCAATCTCTATACCCGCAACATCCATCGCGAATTCGTCAATCCTGCGCCCACGCCCGCGCAGGAAACCCAGATGGCCAAATGGGTGTCGCTGATCATCAAGGCCGGCGCGCTCGTCTTCATTCTCTTTGTGCCGACAAAATACGCCATCGACCTGCAGCTGCTCGGCGGCATCTGGATCATCCAGACCATGCCGGCGGTGATGCTCGGGGCGTTCACGCGCTGGTTCAATTCATGGGCGCTGCTGGCGGGCTGGGCCGTGGGCACGCTCGTCGGTACGCTGATGGCGGCCGCGACCAATCTCACCCCGACCTATCCGCTTGCGCTCGCGGGTTATACGTTTCCGGGCTACACCGCCCTCTACACGCTGATCCTCAACCTGCTGATTGCCGTGGCCTTGACGCCGCTCATCAACGCGATGCGCGCCGGGCAGGCGGCCGATCAGACTGCGGACGCCGACTACCGCGGCTGAGCAAGCCCGCCTTGCCATTCCCGGCGCGGCCCTTTAGCAATCCATTCTTCCGTCATTCCGGGGCGCGCGCAGCGCGAACCCGGAATCCATAATCCCTGTCTTCCCGTGATCTCGAACCCGGGATTATGGATTCCGGATAGTCCCGCTGCGCTCGGCTTTCGGAATGACTAAAAGCAGTAACCGCGAGGCGTCCATGGCGACCCACAATCTCCTGCTTCTTCCCGGCGACGGCATCGGCCCCGAAGTGATGGCCCAGGTCAAACGCGTCATCGACTTCTTCAACAAAAAGGGGCCGGACAAGTTCGCCACCGAAGAAGCCCTCGTCGGCGGCTGCTGCTACGACAAGCACGGCGTTGCCATCACCGATGAGACCATGGACAAGGCCAAGGCCGCCGATGCCGTCATCTTCGGCGCGGTCGGCGGGCCGAAATGGGACAAGGTCGGCTATGACGTGCGGCCCGAGGCGGGGCTGTTGCGGCTGCGCAAGGATCTCGATCTCTACGCCAACGTGCGCCCGGCCATCGTCTACCCGGCGCTCGCCGATTCCTCCTCGCTCAAGCGCGAGGTGGTCGAGGGCCTCGACATCATCATCCTGCGCGAATTGACCGGCGGCGTTTATTTCGGCGAGCCGAAGACCATCACCGATCTCGGCAACGGCCAGAAGCGCGCCGTCGACACGCAGGTCTACGATACCTACGAGATCGAGCGCATCGGCCGCGTCGCCTTCGAGCTCGCGCGCAAGCGCCGCAACAAGGTCACCTCCATGGAAAAGCGCAACGTCATGAAGACGGGCGTGCTGTGGAACGAGGTGATGACGCAGACGCACGCCCGCGAGTTCAAGGATGTGCAGCTCGAGCACATGTTGGCGGATGCCGGCGGCATGCAGCTGGTGCGCTGGCCCAAGCAGTTCGACGTCATCGTCACCGACAATTTGTTCGGTGACGTGCTGTCGGATATCGCCGCGACCTTGACCGGCTCGCTCGGCATGCTGCCGTCGGCCTCCCTCGGTGAAATCGATCCCAAGACCAAGAAGCGCAAGGCGCTGTACGAGCCGGTGCACGGATCGGCGCCCGATATCGCCGGCAAGGGCATCGCCAATCCGATCGCCATGATCGCCTCGTTCGGCATGGCGCTGCGCTACTCGTTCAACCTCGGCAAGCAGGCGGACATGATCGACAAGGCGATCGCCAATACCTTGGCGCGCGGCCTGCGCACCGCCGACATTAAGTCGGAGGGCACCACCGTGGTCGGCACCGAGGCGATGGGTTCGGCCATCCTCGAAGAGCTCGACAAGCTCGCCGCCAAATAAAAACGCGGCCCCCGGGGGCCGCGTTCGCAGGCGTCAATTCCGGTCCGTCAGAACTGGATCCAGGGGTTGTTCAGGCTGGGCAGATCGAACGGATTGAACATGCGGCCGCGGTCGCTGTCGGCGATGGTGTTGCGCTGCGTGTAATCGGCGCGCTGGCCGGGCGTCTGCACATAGTCGAGCGTGTTGCGCTCGCTCGGCAGCGGCTCGGTGCCGGGGTCGAGGTAGGACCGCTTCTGAACGATGATCTTGGTGCGCGTCTTGCCGTTTTCGTCGCGGTTGACGAACACGGTTTGATCGCGATTGCTGTAGACGCGCTGGCGCGTGGTCGTGGTTTGCTGGGCGCCGGCCGGAACGGCCATGACGGCCGCGGCCACGGTGCAAGCAAACGCCACAAAAAACTTATGCATAAGGCCCTCGCGCCCTGATTGACGTATTGCAACGCAGTGTAGCGGGCTTTGATCCCCGGCGACAGGGCCAAATCGCGAGCAATTGTCTATAGTTGCCGAAATACTATAGCTGCCAAAAGAACGGGCCCCGCCGCGGCGGGGCCCCGATTTGCTGGCGTTTTGACGCGTTCAGTAGTTCTTCGCCAGGTAATCCTTGATCGTCTTGGCGTCGGCGTCGTCGATCGGCGCACCGAAGGCCTTGATCATCTTGGTGACCTCGGCATCCCAGCCCGCGGCGCCGAGATAGGGCGAATTCATCGGGATGTAGGCCAGCGTGTGACAGGCTTGGCAATTGCCCTCGACCTTGTCGAGGCCGGGCCCCGCCTTGAGCTTGATCACCTGCTCGGCGGTCGCCGCCGCGGGAAGCGCGATCAGTGCGGCGGCGAGAACGAATAAATAAGTCCGCATGGTCGTCCCCTTAGGCATTGAGCGTGAGGTTCTGGATGACGTTGTTGTGGTAGCCGGCCGGGTTGAAGATCAGCGACGCGGTCTGACTCTGGCCGATGGTGTTGATGGCGTTGACCATGACCGAGTTCTTGCCCTTCTTCACCGTGACGTCGAAACTCCACGGCCGGAACGCGAAACGGCCGAGATCCTGGCCGAGCGTCGCCGCCTCCCAGGTCTTGCCGCCGTCGGTCGACACCTGCACCGTGCGGATGCCGTAGCCGCCGTCCCAGGCCATGCCGCTCACCGTCACCTTGCCCGCCTTGACCTTGGCGCCCTCGCGGTGGCTGGTGACCAAGGAGTTCACCACCATCTCGGTGATCGGTGTCGAGGCGGCGTTCTCCTGCGTGATGAAGCGGTCGCGCAGCGGGAATTTGCCGACCGGAACGCGATAGGCTGGATTCATCCAGAAGCCGCCTTGCGGCTTGGTCAGCGCGCTGATCGAGATGACATGTTTCATCCAGTAGGTGCCGGTCCAGCCCGGCACCACGATGCGCGCCGGGAAACCGTTGAAGTGCGGCAGCGGCGCCCCGTTCATCTCGTAGGCGACGAGGGTGTTCTCATCCATCGCCTTCCACACCGGGATGCTCTTGATGAAGTCCGGCGTCTTGTCGACCGCCGGTCCGTCGGCGCCGTTGAAGCCGATCTCGATTGCCTCCTTCTTCAGCCCGGCCTTGTCGAGAATGTCCTTGAGCCGGGCGCCCTTCCAGCGCGCGCAGCCCATGGCGCCGTAGCCCCACTCGACGCCGGGCACATGCGGGTTCGACAGGCCGCGCCGGTTGCCGGAGCACTGGTTGACCGCGACGACTTCCGCCGCCGGCATCTTTTTCAGGTCGTCGAGCGTCAATTCGAAGGCGTTGTTGGCGCCGTCGCCGCCGACGGCGATCTTGTAGCCCTCGGCCTTGACCTCGGGGATGTCGGCAAGGTGGTAGCGCACGAAGAACTGGTCGTTCGGCGTGATCGGCGTGCGCAGATATTCGAGCGGCGACTCGTAGTTCGGCGGCCGGTCGGCAAGCTGGATGAGCGGCCGCTTGCCGGGCAGGACGCCCATCTGCACATAGGTGCTGATCCCGGCCGGTACGCCCGGCGTGATGCCGGCTTCGGCCGCGCCGGCAAGTTTCGGCAGGCCGGCGATCGCGGCGGCGGCTGCGCCAGCGCCCGCCGTCTCGAGCAAATGACGTCGTGTGATCATCGTTCCTCTCCCCAGAGGTTTCTTGTGAAGCGGGGCCGTCGCCCGCGGCTTCAGATATCCTTATTTGAATATGATCCGATGAATTGGCGGGGCGGTCAATCGCGATTCGCGCGCGCTCGCGCGAAATCGACCTTGCGGCGCAGCGAGCCTAGCGGACGGCGCGGCGCAGCTCAGGGCGGCCTTCCGCCGCCTTCCACAGCAGCCGATATTTAGGCGTCGGCGCCAGGATCGGATCGCGCTGGCCGCAGAAGCTGCGATGCAATTCGGCTTGCGCGAACAAGGCGCCGATCTTGGGCTCGCTGCCGGCCGACATCAGCGTCAACCGGTCGAGCGCGCAGGAGAGCGTCGAGCGCTCGATGAAATCCTCGCCGCCCTGGCAGAACCAGCCGGACAGTTGCAGGCGCGGATCGTCATAGGCGCGCACAAAGCCGAGGCAGTGCCGCGGCGTGCCCTTGGTGGCGGCGAAGGGGACGATCGACAACAGGCCGAACTTGCTGTTGAGCGGCTCGCCGCGGCCGAGCTGTGCCGCGCCGAGGCCGGCCGCGGCCGCGGCGATCTCCGCCTCGGGACGGCTGAAATGCCGGATTTCACGTCCCGGCCGGTAGATCTCAACCTGCAGATAGGGCGCGGCGCTGTCCGGCTCGCCGAGCGCGAGCACGTCCCTGCGGCCGCCGCCGTCGCGGTGGCGCAGGATGGCGTAGTGCGAGGCAACGCCCGCCGCTTCCGGGATCGACAGCGCAAAAGCCGCGAACGGCTTTTCAATCTCGATCCATTGTGGCCGATCAAGCGTCTTGATGGGACCAATCGTCGTCCGCGATTGGAATATCTGTGCCGCCGCTATGGACAACAGCGCGGCGCCGCCCAGATATGCAAGCAACCGCACTAGTGCGGCGGGCAGCTGTTCGCGCCAGGAAAACAATGCCGGATGCATGCCGCCAGCAGGCTCCCGTTGTATCGGGCGCAATTCTCGCCTAGAAGCGCTGCCATCAGCTTGTGCCGGGCACGGACCGGCCGGAGAAGTTTCTTGGAGCGTTAACAATGGGTTACAAAGTCGCCGTGGTGGGCGCCACCGGCAATGTCGGGCGCGAAATGCTCGCCATTCTCGCCGAGCGCAATTTCCCCGCCGACGAGGTCGTGGCCATTGCCTCGCGCCGCAGCCAGGGCACCGAGTGCTCCTTCGGCGACAAGACGCTGAAGGTGAAGGCGCTCGACCATTACGACTTCTCCGACGTCGACATCTGTCTGATGTCGGCGGGCGGCGCCGTGTCGAAGGAATGGTCGCCTAAGATCGCGGCCGCGGGCGCGGTGGTGATCGACAATTCATCCGCCTGGCGCATGGACCCCGACGTGCCGCTGATCGTGCCGGAGGTGAACGCCGACGCGGTCAAGGACTTCGCCAAGAAGAACATCATCGCCAATCCCAATTGCTCGACCGCACAATTGGTGGTGGCGCTCAAGCCGCTGCACGACAAGGCCAGGATCAAGCGCGTCGTGGTCGCGACCTATCAATCGGTATCGGGTGCCGGCAAGGACGCGATGGACGAATTGTTCGCGCAGACCAAGGCGGTGTTCACGGTCGACGAGGTCGAGCCGAAGAAGTTCGCCAAGCGCATCGCCTTCAACGTCATCCCGCACATCGACGTGTTCATGGACGACGGCTACACCAAAGAAGAATGGAAGATGGTGGTCGAGACCAAGAAGATTCTCGATCCCAAGATCAAGCTGACGGCGACCTGCGTGCGCGTGCCGGTATTCGTCGGTCATTCGGAAGCCGTCGACATCGAGTTCGAAAATCCAATCACGGCGGACGAGGCGCGCGACATCCTGCGCAAGGCGCCCGGCTGCCTGGTGATCGATAAGCGCGAGCCGGGCGGCTACGTCACGCCCTACGAGTCGGTCGGCGAGGACGCGACCTATATCAGCCGCATCCGCGAGGACGCGACCATCGACAACGGCCTGCAGCTGTGGGTGGTCTCCGACAATCTGCGCAAGGGCGCGGCCTTGAACGCGGTGCAGATCGCCGAAGTGCTGATCAACCGCAAGCTGATCAGCGCCAAGAAGAAGGCGGCGTAGTCAATTTCGTCGTCCCCGCGAAGGCGGGGACCCATACGCCGTGTACCTATCGATAGGCTGCGGAGTATGGGTCCCGGCTCTTGCTGCGCTCGGCCGGGGTGACCGGGAGAAGTTTAGAATCTCGGGCTGGCAAACACGCGTGCGTGGTCCTCGGCGGCGACCGCCTCGAATTTGCCGCTCGCCTTGTCCCACACCGAAAGCTGGCCGGTGGCGACGCCGAAATAGGCGCCGTGCAGCGCCAGCTTGCCGCGCTCGACCAGAATCTTCACGCACGGAAACGTCATCAGGTTGCCGAGCGTCTGCACAATGGAAGCCTGCTCGAGCCTGGTGAGGTAATCGGCAATCGGCATCCGGCCGCGCGGGCCTGCCGCCTTCGCCGCCGGTTCGATCAGCGCCATCCAGTGGCCGATGAAATCGCCGGGCGACAATGGTTCCGCGTCCTCGGCGAAGGCGCGGATACCGCCGCATTGCGCGTGGCCGAGGACGACGATGTGTTTTACCTTGAGCGCCTGCACGGCGAATTCGAGCGCGGCCGAGACGGCGCGCTGCGCGCCGTCGGGCGTATAGGGCGGCACCAGATTGGCGATGTTGCGGGCGACGAACAGTTCGCCCGGCCGCGCGTCGAAAATCACTTCCGGCGACACCCGCGAGTCGCAGCAGCCGATCACCATGACCTGCGGCGACTGCCCGCCGTCGGACAGCGCGCGGTAGCGGTCCTGCTCGTGGCGCAGGCGGCTGACGAGGAAGCCGCGATAGCCGTCGATGAGATGCTGGGGGAAGGTCATTGCAATTTTTCTTTCACACCGCGCAGGGCGAGGCAAGCGTCACGCCCAGATCGCCATCCGCAGACCATAAGCGTCGCGCGGCGCAGGGTCGGGGAAGGGCCGCGCCGTGCCGGCGTGAATGCGCCGGGCAATCGCCGCGCAGGCCAGCGCATCGAGCAGGTCGTCGGCGCCCGCGCCCTTGGGCGGCTGTGCATCGATCAGTGCGGCAGGCAGGCCGGCCTCGCGCAGCAGCGAGCGGCGCAGCGCAAGCCCCGGCGGGTAAGGCCTGCCTTTGACCTTCTTCGGTTCGGTGAGCGCCCGCTCGCCATTGAGCCGCCAGAAGGCGAGTTCCGGATGCACTTCATGGACGCGGTCCGCCAGCGCGCGGTCGGCCCGCAGCACGGCGTCGACGTCGCGGATCTTCGGTGCGATGTTGAACAGCTGCATTGACACCTTGCGCGGCGGCTCCGAGCTCGCCAGCGCCGCAAGGCATGCGGCGCCGTAATCGGCCGCCTCGATCGCCTTGCGCGACGGCACCGAGAACACCGCGGACTGGCGCGCGCCGAGCAGCGGCCGAACTGCGTTCTCGGCGGCACGCCCGCCCTGGCCGGCGCGTTCCGGCAGGCCGATCGGGATATCGACCGCGACGATTGCCGGCTGCTGTGGCGCGGCGAGCACATCGGCAAATCGGCCGAACACCGCGGCCGAGCCGTCCGCACCGGACGGCCGCACGAACACTGCGATCCAGCCGCCGGCGCAGCCGTCGATTCCGGCGAGCCAAGGCGGGGAGCTATTCATTAACGCAATACCCCTAATTTCATCGTCGACTCGCCTCAATCTGGCTGCATCTGGGCGCGATGGAACCCCGAACGGCCTGTATTCATCGCCTGTTCATATGAAATCGACGATCCGTAGCTAAAACCGTTTGCGCCCATGCTGTCACCGAACAAGCCGATCGTCGCCGACGCAACCCTGCCGCGCCTTCGCACCGGCGGCTTCTCCGCCGTGCAGGTCGCCTTGATGGCTGCGGCCTTCACGATTCTGATCTCGGTTCCGATTTGGACCCATCCGCTGCCGCCGCTGTCGGATTACGTCAATCACCTCGCCCGCATGCACGCCATGGCGACGCTGTCGCAGGATCCGCAGCTCGCCAAATTCTACGAGATCGACTGGCAGGTGATTCCGAACCTGACCATGGACCTCGTCGTGCCGGTGCTCGCCAAGGTCATGAAGGTCTATCTCGCCGGTCAGATCTTCGTCGTGGCGATGTTCCTGCTCATCGTCTCGGGCACGCTGGCGCTCAATCGCGCCCTGATCGGCCGCTGGTCGGCGATGCCGCTTTTGGCCATTCCGCTGCTCTACAACTACGTCTTCCTCGTCGGCCTGATGAACTACATCTTCGGCGTCGGCGTCGCGCTGTGGGCGCTGGCCGGCTGGATCGCGGTGCGCGAGCGCGTCTGGCCGGTGCGCATGGCGTTGTCGACGGCCTGCGTCGTCGTGCTGTTCTTCTGCCATCTGTCGGCGCTCGGTATTTACGGCATCGGCGTGCTGTCGTTCGAGGCCTGGCGGCTGTGGGACAGACGGCGTGAGCCGTGGCCCGGCCGCATCGCCGACTTCGTCGCCGGCGGGCTGCCGTTCCTCGCCGCCGCGCCGCTGCTCTATCTCAGCCCGACCATGGATCTGGTCGGCAAGGTCTGGTGGGACCAGCGCGGCAAGCTCGACGGCCTGGTCTATGTCATCGCCGACTATTCCGACATGGTCGCGCTGGTGCTGGTCACGGTGATGATCGGCGGCATCGTCTGGGCGGTGCGCCACCGCGTGCTGCATTTCCATCCGCTGGCCTTCGCTCTGCTCGGCGTCGGCGCCGCGGTCTATTTCGCGCTGCCGCGCATCATGTTCGATACCTACATGACCGATCAGCGCGTGCCGCTGGGCGTCGTCTTCATGCTGCTCGCCTGCGGCGATCTCGAATTGCGCCGCCGGCTGGTGCGGCGCGCCTTCGTCGCCATCCTCATCGTGCTGGTGTCGATGCGGCTGATGGAGATCGACTACAATTGGTCGCAGCTGTCGGATTCGACCAGCCAGTTCCGCGCCTCGGTCAAGCGCATCGCGCCCGGCTCCAAGGTGTTCGTCGCCTATGCCGACCGCTCGCTCGGCGAGGACGTGCGCGATCTCGGCCTGGTGCATGCCGCCTGCATCGCCATGATCGAGCGGTCCGCGCTGGTCACCACGGCCTTCACCGTTCCCGGCAAGCAGGTGATGCACGTCAAGCCGCAGTACAACGACTATGTCGACCGCTTCGACGGCACGCCGCCCTCGATCACGCAGCTGCTGGTCGCGGCCAATCGTCCGTTGCCGGGTACGCCGGCGTTCTGGATCAACTGGACCAAGTTCGACTATCTCTACGTGCTGTTCACCGAGGACGAGGCGCCCAATCCCGATCCGACGCGGCTGAAGCTCGTCGCCGACGGCGACCGCTTCCAGCTCTACAAGGTCCTCAACCCGCAGGTCGCGCGCGCCGCACCTTGAACCGCGCCGTCCGGCCGATAAAGTGGGCCGGTCATGACCATCCGTCCGCGCCGCAGCGTGCTCTACATGCCGGGATCGAACGCCCGCGCGCTGGAAAAGGCCAAGACGCTTGCCGCCGACGGCGTCATCCTTGATCTTGAGGATTCGGTCGCGCCCGAGGCCAAGGAGACGGCGCGCGTCCAGGTCGCCGCGGCGGTGAAGGCGGGCGGCTTCGGCCGCCGCGAAGTCTTCATCCGCGTCAACGGCGTCGACACGCCCTGGCATGCCGACGATCTCGCCGCCGCCGCCCATGCCGGCCCCGACGCCATCCTGGTGCCGAAGGTGTCGAACGCGGACATGCTCGAGCTGATTGGCCGCCGCCTGCTCGACATGCATATCGACCACAGGACGCGGGTCTGGGCGATGATCGAGACCCCGCTCGCCATCTTCAATATCCTCTCGATCGCGGCCGAGGCGCGCGATTCCGAATCGCGGCTCGCCGGCCTCATCATGGGCACCAACGATCTGGCCAAGGACACGCGGGCCCGCCTGGTGCCGGGCCGCGCGCCGATGCTGCCGTGGCTGTCGACCTGCGTCGCGGCGGCGCGCATCCACGGCATCGACATCCTCGACGGCGTCTACAACGACATCGGCAATGCCGAGGGTTTCGCCGCGGAGTGCCGGCAAGGCGCCGAGCTCGGCTTCGACGGCAAGACGCTGATCCATCCGAGCCAGATTGAGCCGTGCAACAAGGCGTTTTCGCCGGCACCGGAAGAGGTGGCGCAGGCGCGCAAGATCATCGCCGCCTTCGACTTGCCGGAGAACAAGGGCAAGGGCGTGGTGTCGATCGACGGCCGCATGGTCGAGCGCCTGCACGCGGACATGGCGCGGCGCACGGTGGCGATTGCCGAGGCGATTGAGGCCCGTACGTAAGCCGTCCACAGCGCGCAACGGCGGTTGTTCCAGGGCCCGAAATGTCCGAGGATACTGCCATGGGGGACTTTGGGCGCATAGCGGCGGTCGCCGCGGCGTTGCTGGTGTTGCCGTTCGGCATGGCGTCGGCGCAGACGCCTGACGCGGCCGCTGCGCCCACCGAGACGCCGGCGCCGGCGGCCGTTGCCGCGCCGGCGCCCGTGCAAGCGGCTTGCGCGACGCGCGCCGATTTCCGCGTCGTGCTCGACGTCGGCCACACCGCAAAGTCGCCCGGCGCAAGGAGCGCGCGCGGCGCCGACGAATTCGATTTCAACCTGCGGCTCGCCAAGGTGATCGACCGGGCGCTGCGCGATGCAGGCTTCGCGCGGACCGTGCTGATGGTGACGGAAGGCCCCGGCGTGCGCAGCATGTATGTGCGCGTCGCCAAGGCCAACGAGCTCGACGCCAATCTGCTGCTGTCGATCCATCATGACTCGGTGCCGGACCGCTTCATCGAGAGGTGGGAGTTCAACGGCAGGAAGGAATCCTACAGCGACCGCTTCAAGGGCCACTCGCTGTTCGTGTCCGACGACAACGTCGATCCCAAGGACAGCCTCAAATTCGCGCACCTGCTCGGCGAACAGCTCAAGGTGCGCGGCCTGCAATACACGCCGCACTATACCGAGAGCTTCATGGGCCACTATCAGCACAAGCTGCTCGACGCCGAGGCCGGCGTCTACCGCTACGACACGCTGTTCGTGCTGAAGAAGTCGCAGATGCCGGCGGCGCTCTTGGAGGCCGGTTCGATCGCCAACCGCGACGAGGAACTGGCGCTGGAGACGCCGGAGCGCCAGCAGCTCACCGCCGCGGCGGTGGTCGCCGCGGTCGACGCCTTCTGCGCGTCGCAGCCGCAGAAGCCGGCGACGCAGATCGCCCGGGCGCGTCCGCGCCCCGTACTGCAGACCGCGCACGCGCGGCGCCACCTGCGCCGGCGCACGGCCGAGGCCTCGCCGGTCGCGGTCGTGCAGTCAAATCTGGACATGCACTGAAGCGTCAGCGCGCCCGCTGCGGGATCGGGCGCATCTCCATGTCCGGGATATTGTTGTCCCACTTGGCGGCCCCGGTCCTCATGTCGATCTCGAGGTCGAACAGGCGATGGCTGACCTCTGGATCGCCGCCGCAATCCTTGTCGTGCACCTCGTAGACGCCGACCTTGGCGGTCCGCGCATTGCTGTCGTCGCGGTAGATGAAGCTGATGCAGCGCTGCTGCTTCTCGCTCAGCAGGCGATGCTGCTTGATGATCGTGTCGGCGCGCTTGATCGCGGCGTCCTCGGCTGGATCGGGCTTGTCTTGCTGGGCCAAAGCCGCCGACAGGGCGCCGAGCAAGGCGAGGGCGGCGAACGCGAACTTCACGCCCACGGCCGCGCCGCGCGCGCCTTGTCCTCGTAGCTCGCGATCTTGGCGGCCTTCTGCCGGGTCAGGCCGATGTCGTCGAGGCCGTTGAGCATGCAGTGCTTGCGGAAGGCGTCGATCTCGAACTTCACCACGCCGCCGTCAGGGCCGCGGATCTCCTGCTTCTCGAGGTCGATGGTCAGCGTGGCGTTGGCGCCGCGATCGGCGTCGTCGAACAGCTTCTCCAGATCCTGCGGCGAAACGCGGATCGGCAGCACGCCGTTCTTGAAGCAGTTGTTGTAGAAGATGTCGCCGAACGAGGTCGAGATCACGGCGCGGATGCCGTAGTCGAGCAGCGCCCAGGGCGCGTGCTCGCGGCTCGAGCCGCAGCCGAAATTGTCGCCGGCGACGATGATCTTGGCCTTGCGGTAGGCCGGCTTATTGAGCACGAAGTCCGGGTTCTCGCTGCCGTCGTCCCTGTAGCGCTGCTCGGAGAACAGGCCCTTGCCGAGGCCGGTGCGCTTGATGGTCTTGAGGTACTGCTTGGGGATGATCATGTCGGTGTCGACGTTGATCATGCGCATCGGTGCGGCGACGCCTTCCAGGGTGGTGAACTTCTGCATTGCTCGGCAACTCCGCTGTTTAAGCCGTCTGTTTAAGACCGCGACGCCCGCGGTCAATAGCGCCCGCTACTCGGCAGCCATGCGGCCGGCGCGGCGGTCGAACTTGGCCTCGCGCTTCACTTCGCAGATCTGCAGGCTGTAGGTCTCGTAATAGATATCGCGCGCCTTCTTCTGCGCCTCGCGATGCTCGGGATGCATGCGCCAGGCGCGCTGCGCCTCCTCGGACTCGAATTCGACGATGGTGCAGCGCTCGCCGTCCTCGGCGAAAAAGCCCTTGTGCGAGATGTAGCCCGGCATGGCCGATGCGAGCTCGGCCATGCGGTCAACCAGCGCCACGTAATCTTCGCGCATGCCCGGCATCAGGCGCGAGCGGAAAACGGTCACGATCATGGCTGCGATTCCTTTTGAGCCCAAACTATCGGCCGCGGCGGCGCCGGGCGTCAAATGCAGGATGGCGATGGGATTGATCGCGGCCGTTGATGCTCAGCCGGCGGCCGCCTCGATGGCGTCCATGTCCTCGTCGGAAAAGCCGAAATGGTGGCCGATCTCGTGCACCAGCACATGGGTGACGATGGCAGAGAGGCTTTCCTCGTGGTCGGTCCAGTAGGCAAGGATCGGCCGGCGATAGAGCCAGATCATGTTCGGCATCATGCCGGTGACCTCCTGGCGGAAGGGCAGGCCGATGCCGTGGAACAGGCCGAGCAGATCGTAGCGGCTGGACAGCCCCATGCTGTCGAGCACCTCCCGGGTCGGGAAGTCCTCGACCCGGATCACCAGGTCCTCGCACAAGGCGCGGAAATGGGCCGGCAACCGGGCAAAGGCCCTCGTCGCCAAGCCCTCGATATCGGCGAGCGAGACGGCCTGGCCGCGCCAGGCGCGAGGGTCGTCAAATCGTCCTGTCATAACAGCCATCTAGGGCCGCGCGGGTCGCTCACCAGCCCCATTGACGCAACCGCCAAGATGAGCGACCGTTAACCATCTTAGTCTTTGTGACATAACGTAAAATAGGTAAAATTTTATGCGTCTCGGTGCCACCGGATTTGGCCTGATCCTGGCTGTCAGCCTCACCGCGACGGTGCCGGCCTCGGCTGAATTCTTCAACTGCAATCAGCGGCCCGGCCAGGTGCTCTACAGCTATGGCGGCTCGCCCAGCCAATACGGCAGCCGCACCACCTACAGCCGCCACACCACCGATTATTCAGCCCAGAGCTACCGTCGTCGCTACCAGAGCCACGCGAGCTATTTCGGCTCGCGCTACGACCGCAGCCGATGGTAGTTTCGGCCGTCATGGGACGGCCGATAGCGAAGATCACGACTGCCGCTGCGCTCGGCGCCCTGGTGCTCGCCATGGCGGCGCCGGCGCTCGCCCAGGATTCCGATTCCGCGCCGCGCCCGCGTCCGCGCATCACTATTCATCCGCGCGGCGGTAGCCAGTTGCCGCCGACCGCCAAGCGTTATTGCCGCTCGTGGCTGGCACAGGAATACCGGGTCAGCGGCACCGTCATCGTGCCGCGCATGCAATGCTGGTGGCAGTAGGCGCAGGCTTCGGCGCGCCAGTTCGTTACTGATGTAGGTCAAGGACAGGGGGTGGCACTGTGTTCTCATGCCGCCACGAACCAAAATCCCCTGTTTGACGTTTTCGTGATGAGGCCAAGGAGGCTGACATGAAACGGATCGTGATCGCGGCTATTGCGGCTTTGGCTTTCGGCATCCTGGCTGTGCCGGGGCCGGTTGCGGCGGCCGCGCCCAAGAGCGGCATCGCCACGGCGCAGCCCGCGCAATTCGATCTGAGCGCGCGGCGTTACCACCGCCGCTACTATCGCTACTACCGTCGGCACTATTGGTACCGGCCGTATTACTACTACCCTTATCCCTACTATTATTACGGCCCGCCTTATTATCGGTACCGCTACTATCCCTATTATTACCGGCGGCCGGGCATCTATTTCGGCTTCGGCTGGTGAAACAACAAAGGCCCGCCGTGACGGCGGGCCTTTCGACTCTGGCAAACGGGCGTCGCGCTATTTCCACTCGCGCACGTCGACGAAATGCCCGGCGATCGCGGCGGCTGCCGCCATCGCCGGCGACACCAGATGGGTGCGGCCCTTGTAGCCCTGGCGGCCCTCGAAATTGCGGTTTGAGGTTGAGGCGCAGCGCTCGCCGGGCGCGAGCTTGTCGGGGTTCATGGCGAGACACATCGAGCAGCCTGGCTCGCGCCAGTCGAAGCCCGCGGCTCTGAAGATCTTGTCGAGCCCTTCGGCTTCCGCCTGCTCCTTCACCAGGCCGGAACCCGGCACGATCATGGCATTGACGTTCCCGTTCACGTGCTTGCCGTCGACCACCTTGGCCACCGCGCGCAAATCCTCGATGCGCGCATTGGTGCATGAGCCGATGAAGACGCGGTCGATTCTGATGTCGGTGATCTTCTCGCCGCCTTTGAGCCCCATGTAGCCGAGCGAGCGCTCGGCGGCGATGCGCTTGTTCTCGTCGGCGATGTCGGAGGGCACCGGCACCTTGCCGGTGACCGAGACCACCTGCTCGGGGCTGGTGCCCCAGGTCACCAGCGGCGG
>Ga0070740_10003968_pt1 | contig 15033 bp, 12 predicted proteins | sample Coa_R2_FD_67286 | JGI IMG/M metagenome (GOLD analysis project Ga0070740, IMG submission 67286) | Surface soil microbial communities from Centralia Pennsylvania, which are recovering from an underground coalmine fire - Coalmine... | ecosystem: Environmental > Terrestrial > Soil > Unclassified ... | reverse complement strand
ACATGGAGGGAATATATGTTGAAACCATTCAGAATGTCCGATGAGGGTACAGAGGAACGTAATCCAGCCCGGCTGCTTCAAACCAGCACTTCACGCAGAAAATTTCTACGCGGTTCCGTCGTTGGCGCAAGTGCGGTGGTGCCCGCGACGCTGCTGGTAGCGCAGACGGCTCACGCTGCCACAAGAGCAGCGGCCAACCTGAGTCCTGAGCAGGCATTCAGGGAGATCAGGAACGACGAGGATGCCCACGTCTCCTTCTTGAAGCAGGCACTCGGCAGCGCTGCCCGCCCGAAGCCGACCTTCAAGAACCTGAACAAAGACAGCGCCAACGATTTTATCCGGTTATCGCAGGTCTTCGAGAACGTGGGCGTCGGAGCATATCTTATGGCTGCCCCTGCCATCAGCAACAAAGGCACGCTGGCAGCAGCGGGATCGATCCTCACCATCGAGGCGCGCCATGCTGGCTATCTGAATGCGTTAACGGGCATGCCATTGAGCGCCAATGGGGCATTCGACAAGCCGCTTTCGCAGAGCCAGATCGTCAAAGATGTGCTGCCGTTCATTAAGAGCCTCAACGGCGGTCCCGATCCATCCAAACCATTGACGAGCGATGTCGATATTCTCAACTTCGCTCTGCTGCTGGAATACCTCGAAGCCACGTTCTACGATATCAACGTTCCTAAATTCTACGGCAAATAGCGCTCCAGCCTTGATGAAGCGGTATCACTTCATCAAGGCTGAATAGTCGCGCGGCGAAGCCGTGCCTGAGATTTATTCTATTGTGCAATAAATACTCTTTACACATTTTTTGCGCAACAGAATAAGAGCATGTCTGACGCTCAGCATCCCCGCCTTCTCTATGGAATAGTCGCGTGGCTGCTCCGCGCCGAAGAGGGAGAGTGTTGTTGCGAACAATGCGCGCAGCGCATTGTTCGCAACAACACTCTCCCAAAGGCTCCCACCGCAGGCGCGAGCAAGCGAGGATATCGAAAATCAGACACGCTCTAAAGAAAAAGAAATATCCACTTCCCAACAGGGAGACCCGGGAGGACAGAATAAATGGCCTTTGCGGGACTGCTTCATCCATGATAAGAAGTGCCACTGGCGCTCTTTTTCAGGCGGGCGCAAAAAGAACCGGGCGACGACTCTATGTCCTGACGCCCGGTTTTGCCTGCTACCTACGAGGTCCTACCAGCTTGTGGAACAGGCCCAGGAGAAGAAAGGCGGGGGGCCATTGACCTACGAAGATACTCCAGTCTCTCCTGCCCGCCAGAAACAGCGTTGCGGATGCTATGATTGAGCCGATTGCTGCCCAGTACCATATTTCTGCCGGCATCTGATTGGCGGCATTGAAATACTGATCCTGGGTCTTTTTTGCGCTCTCAGCCGCATCGGTTGTTTTCAACATATAATCTCACCCTTTCTTGAGATCGCCTTACTCGTGAGCATAGGTTGTAGTACGCAATGCTCCGATTCCTACCACGTCTTTCGTTCCAGCCAGGTGACAGGATGAACATTCTTTCCCTGCGAGGCAGAACCTCAAAGGGACGGCAGCTCTATTCAGCTTGAGCTTCCCTTCGCCCTCGATCAGGAAGACGAGAATATATCTACTATACCGGCTGGTTGTTTCATAAATCAATATATTAAAACTCAGCGTTTATATTTCTAAGCAAATTTTTAGCCATCGGCGTCTCCAGGATGGCCCTTGCTGCATTGGTTCTGCTTTGCATCGCCCCCTGAATGCTACCTGACCACCTGCTACTGCCAGATGTTCTGTACAGTCAACTCCGCCAGCCCGGCCCCAACAATCGCAATCATGGATGGCTATTCCACCTCTGTCTTCACCAGTGCCGGAATCGGCCTGGCAAATGGACCGACGCCATAGAAGTCATCGCGGTTCCAGAGCGCCTGGAAGGAAGCCGCAGTGAGCGCGATCAACAGCCAGAGAAAGAGCGTCGCCAGGGAAAGGGCCACGCGACTATCGCGCAGGCGCAACAACGCAACCCAACCACTGAGGATGGTGAGAACCAGCATACTCAGCGTCAGCAGAAAGGCATTGATGGGCGAGCGCAGGCCGAAGTAGGCCGCGTTGAAGATGACATAGTTGAGCCAGGAGAGCGCCTGGAGCTGAAGATAAGCCGCGCGACCTTCCGTGCGCTCTGGCTTCCGCAATACCCTGAGCAGGCCCCAGATCACGCTCACGTTGTTGACCGTCCAGGCCGGCCCAAAGGCCCAGGATGGCGGTGTGATCTTCGCCTGCTTGAGCGACTTGAAGTAGGCGGTATCACCGAACAATTCACGCACGCTGTTTATCCGCCGCCTGCCAAGTCCGCTCACCAGCGCACACAGCCCGAACGCCAGTCCTTGCATCAGCAGGTAGAACAGCACACCGTGATACCAGTGCCAGCGCTCTTTCCCTTCCGCTCTCCGTTCAATTCTTATAGTCATATGGTCTCCTCTCCTGCTCTTTTGACTGTGAGCTACAAAGCAGTAGCTCATTTACTTGCTCGTCGTCGCCAGATCCCTCAGCACCAGGCGGCTCGTCAGTTCGGCGGAAAGCAGGACCCCGGGAATGCCTGCCCCGGGATGCGTTCCCGCTCCCACGAAGTAGAGGCCGCCGATGGTATCGCTCCGGTTATGCGGGCGAAAGTAGGCCGATTGCAAAAGTGTTGGCTCAATGGAAAAAGCGGCTCCAAGATGACTGCGCAGCTGCGAGGCAAAATCGAGCGGCGTAAAGCAGCGCTCGGTGACGATGCTCGCTCTCAATCCTGCCATCCCTGCCGATTGTTCCAGATAATCCAGAATGCGTTCACGCAGTGGGGCCGTCTCGCGCCGCCAATCGATGCCATGCGCAAGATTGGGCACCGGGACGAGCACATACAGGCTTTCTCCTCCTGGCGGCGCGAGATTCGGATCGGTGCGCGTTGGCGTGTGAAGGTAGAGCGCCAGTTCCTCTGGCAGCCCCTGCCCATCGAAGATGTGATACACGAGCCGGCGATACTGCCGTGGCATAAAGATCGTATGGTGGCGCAACTGCGGTAACTTCCGATTTATGCCCAGGTAGAGCAAAAAGCAGCTCATAGAGTAGCGGTAGTGGGCAAGACGCCAGCGCAGCATGCCAGATAGCTCCTCCTCTGGCAGCAGTTTGAGGCAGGTGGTCGCGACATCGCTATTCGCGACAATAGCCTGTGCTGGCAGGCTCGTCCCATCCGCGAGCCTCACCCCTGTGACCTGCTTCCGCGCGAGCGTAATGCGCTCAACAGGCGTTCCGTAACGCGTGATGCCTCCGAGCGTGTGGAAGAGGCGCTCCATTGCCTCTACCAGCGCATACATGCCGCCCAGCGCGAAGTGAACGCCCCCAAGACGCTCCAGGTAGGGTACGATACTGTAAATCGCGCTGGCACGAAACGGGTTCCCGCCGATAAAAAGCGGGTGGAAGGAGAAGACCATGCGCAAATATGGATCGCGGAAGTAGCGAGACACAAACGCATAGACGCTGCGTTGTCCCCCCAGACGTACCAGCTCGGGCACAACCCGCAGGAAGTCGCCTCCGCTTAGAAATGGCTGTCTGGCGAGATCGACGAAGGCGCGCTGGTAGATCTGCTGCGTGGCGGCAAGGAAGGCCCGATAGCCCGCTACATCGCGTGGCTCAAAACGCGCGATCTCGGCTTCATCCGCCCCGGCTGTGCCACAGTAGTCGAACGAGCGTCCATCATGGAATACAATACGATAGAACGGGTTAAGGGGCAACAGGGTCACATCATCGTGCAGGTTGCGCCCGGCGCTGTGCCAGAGGTCCTCCAGCAGTTGTGGGGCCGTAATCAGCGTGGGTCCCATATCGAAAGTAAAGCCATTGATACGAAGCTGCGAGGCTCTCCCGCCGGGGTGTTCGCGCGCTTCTACCAGCGTCACGGCATAGCCGGCCGCTTGCAGGCGAATGGCCGTGGCGAGGCCGCCAAATCCAGCGCCAATGACCACAATCTTGTGCCTGCGCGCAAGATGCGCCGCAGGCATTCCATCAATTGTGAGCGGCTTCATCGTCTGATTACCTCCTCTGCATCGAGCGCGGCGCACGCGGCACGCGGCTCGGAAAGGGAGCGAACGCGTTCCTCGACAGCGCGGATCAGTTGATCCTGGTTGGCGAAGTTCTGTCGAAAGAGCGGCGGGCCGAAGCGGAGCGTGATGCGCCAGCGTTCCTCACGTTGATAGAGGAGGCCGGCGGGGATGATCGCGACCCGGCAGACACCATCGCCTTCTGCCAGCTTGACCAGGCGCGCGAAACCGCGACGGAAAGGCAGAAAAGCGTCCTCGCTCTGTTTGGGCGTGTAGACTGGATCGATATTTGGATAAGCTTCCGGGAAGATAGCCAGCGCCTCGCCGCTGCGCAGGAGCCGGATCGTCTCGGTGACGGCGCGGCGCATGTAGCGCTGCACCTCATCGGAGGTATACGCGCTCCGGGGTCCGGGGGCGGATGGGGCCAGCCGCTCGGCGCGCAGCACGATGGGCCAGTCGAGCAGCGCGCAGGCGCGCTCCATCGCCAGGCGCAGCCAGGGCCGCTTGATCCAGTCCGGCGCGACGAGGATATGCAGGCGGCGCGGAACGACACTCAGCAGCGCGCAGCCATCGTAGAGATGATGGAAGTGGCGCGCTGCGATCAGCGCCGGGCCGTCCTGTGGTATCCATTCCTGTCCCTCAACCGTGAGAATGGCGTTGCGCCTGAGCAGCGCCCGACTCGCCATGCGCACGGTCAGATGCGACATGAAGCGCGCCGGAGAGATTCCGCTGCCGCCCAGATGCCGCCTGTGCGGCAGGAGCGCGAGCGAGGCGGGGAGTATACCCAGGGCGATCCCGATCAGCGGCGGCAATAAGAGGCCAGCGGAGAGGTTCAGAACGATGGCGAAGCAGGTATTGGCAGCATACATACCGAAAGGCAGCCAGGCGACAAGAGACCGGCTATCGAGCGGGGCACGCCAGAGCCAGCGGCTCACACTCATATAGATCAGCCCCGTCACCGACCAGCCGACCAGGTTACTGATCGGCATGCCAAAGTAGGGGCCGCTTTCGTACCACATCCAGAAATGGACGGGCAGATTGGTATTCGCCATGGCCGGGTCCAGCGAGAGGTCCCACACCGTCAGGAAGTAGACGCCGATCAGCAAGCTCCAGAGCGTCTTGCGCGCCCATCCGGTACGCGCGACAAGCAGGTGTGCCAGCAGCAGCGAGGTCAGGCCCATATAGAACCAGGAGAGCGGGATTGAATACGGCACATGCCCCAGGATCTTTACGCCCAGAAAATCGGTGTAGGCATAGGGACCGAAAGGAAAGCCTGTACTCGTTCCCATCAACTCCATACTCAGCGAGATCAACGTGGAAGCAGCGAAAAAGATCAGCGTCTTGCGCACACCAACGAAGAGCAGGCCGAAGAGCAGCATGGTTGCCGCGCCCAGGAGAATATGCAATGAGCCGGCATAGCGGATACCGAAGTTGAAGACCTGGGCGCCGTAGGCTGTGTGATCCCATAGCTCAGGATGGGGCATGGCGATCAGCAGCCCTGCCAGGCCGAACGCCAGGGCTGCCAGGTGGCAGCAAAAGAGAATCTTGACGGCTTTCATGCATTTCCTCCTCGCAGAAGTATACGTCCACGCCAGACATGCCGGCGCTGTAAGGCTTTTCTCGCAAGCTGGATGGCGACCGGCAGGTCGCACAGCGGTGACAGCCAGTAGGGCCACAGACGCCGCCGGTAGGCTCGCGCCATGCCACAGAGCACCCCAATACGTACAGCCGCCAGCCATGCGTTGAGCAGCGTGACAGGGTGGGAGCGCCTTCCCAGCGCGAGCAGCACAAGAAAGAGCGGAAGAGGCAGCGCCTGGACCAGCATGATTTCCAGCCAGCCCAGCAGCGCCTGCACGCCCGAAAATTGATCGCGCATGGGCAGCGAGCGCGTCCAGTTGCGCCAGGCTTCCCCTGCACTCGTGTACATCTGCACGCTCACCAGATCCTCAGTCTCAAAGAAGCCGGCAGGGTAGCCCGCTGCGACCAGCGCTCGTGCCAGCGTGATGTCTTCGCAGAGAGAATGGGCGGCCACAGCAAAGCCGCCGCAGGCTTGCAGTGCCTCCCGGTGCACCAGGAAGCACTGCCCGTTGGCCTGCACTTCGGGTATGCGGCGCGCGATCCTGCCCGGAATACCAGAGCGATAGACCAGGGTTGCGAGGAGTGCAGGATGAACCAGGCAGAGGCCAGGGCTTGCCAGTTCCTGGAGCGTCGCGACACTCAGTACGTGCAGGTTATCTCGCAGCGCGCGGGCAAGCAGAGCGCGGACCAGACCGGGGGCAGGCCGAACATCCGCGTCAAGAGTGAGAATCCAGTTCGCGGAGGGATCGCCAGCGCGCCGTCCGAACTCCAGCCCCCAGCTTTTGCCATTCCAGGAAGCCGGGATGGGACGGCTATCAAACAGGTGGATGCGCGCGTCACGCCTGGCGAAGCGTTGAACGATCTGTTGTGTGCCATCCTGCGAACCGCCATCAACTACCAGGATCTCCCTCACTTCGGGGCCTTGCTTGAGTAATCCTTCCAGACAGGGGGCGAGGCGGTCATGCTCATTAAGCACCGGGACAATGACCGAGACGCGTTCCTGTTCCGGTACGCCCCATGTTTCCACACATTGAATACGTTCCGCGCCAGCGCTGCGGATCATACGCAGGATCACGCGCACTCCCAGCAGGGTTTGTGCCAGAGCGAATGGAACGAGGAGATGCTCAAACTTCACCGCGCACCTCCATTTCCCGGCATGGAAATATTTCTCCGCCTCGCCAGAGCCGATCAAGCATGAAAGCGATCATGGCCTCACCGATCTTCTCGGGAAAACTGGTGGCGGCACGCAAGCGGAGCACGTCGTAGTCCCGGCGAGCAATCACTGTTAAAATGCGGCGATAAAGCCTGGCAGCAAGCAGGACGGGGAGCCGGCACTGCGGAGGCAGCAGCCAGATGCCGGGCATGCTCTGCGCATAGTAGTCAGAGGCGCGAGCAGTCTGGTAGCGCATGAAGGCGCGGAAGCGCGCATCGGGACCGCGTTGCGCTCGTATGAGCTGGCACAGGTGCGCACGCGAAGAGCCGAAACGCGCCAGGTCATCGCGTGGGAGGTAGAGGCGGCCCACTGCCAGGTCGCTGCCCACATCGCGTAAGATGTTGGTGAGCTGCATGGCGATGCCCAGGCTCTCCGCCGCGTGCAGCGCCTGATCCGATGTGGCGCCCATGACATGTGCCAGGGCGCGACCAACCGTTCCCGCCACTCCATAGCAGTAGCGCTCCATCTCCGCGAAAGTAAGCATCTCCCGTGGTTCCAGGTCTATTGTGAGACCGGCGAGAAAATCAAGAAATATTCCTGGCGGAATATGATAATCGGCCATAATGACGGCCAGCCGCTCACCTAAAGGTTCGCGGGGCGCCGGGGATGAACCGTGCATTGTGAACCAGGCATGCCAGGCGCACAATTCCTCGCGCACTCTTTCACTCTGGTTGTGCTCACCTGGCTCATCTACCAGATCGTCAAGTATTCGGAAGAAGGCATAGAGGGTGGTGATAGGACGGCGAAGAGTGGGGGGGAAAAAACGCGCGGCAAAATGGAAGGTCCGTCCGTGCGTTGCCAGGAGCTGTTCCTCCCAGGCGAGATTCCCTGCGACGGGGGAACCGGGGCGACCCGCCTCTCTCACAGGGCCAGGCTCTTCCTTGATATGGCCGGGACTTTGCGTACCATTCCTCGCTGTCTCAACAAAACTCATACCAGAACTCGTTCCTCTCAAAAGTAATGCCTCTGCCCGGATGCTGCGGACCAGGAATAGCTATTTTCTTCATTGTATCCGGGGGAGAAAGCAGGATCAGAAGTGCTGCGAAGGGCCCCACGCGGTGGGCAGAGGCGGTTGTGTCATCCTGCTGGATGCAGCATACCCATAAGACGCCCCATCTGGTACATTCTGGTAATAGCAATCTGATGGTGAGGGATGTTCGATGCTCAGCGCCTTCGCCTTCTCTGGCCGGGCGGTCACACGGTGCAGCCGCGCAAGAAATAGAGTGTGTTGTACAAGAAATCGATCTTCGCACGATTTCTTGTACAACACACCCTATAAATTATTCTGTTTTCGGATGGAGCAGCACCAGTTCCTCCCCGGTTGGCGTGGACTGGAGGAGAAGAATGCGGCCATCGCGCAGAAAGTTTGGGAAGGTCTGCTGCGCTCTGGTTGCGGGCAGGACGATGCGCGGGCCAGAGAGCGTCCGCGCGCGGAGCGCTCCCCCATCGCTGTAGATCAGGGTGTGGCTATCAGGGGACCAGCTCCAGCCCGCCAGCGCGTGATGAATAGGGATGGCGAGCCGGGTTTGTGCCGTGGCAACGTTGATGGCCTGGAGGCTTGTTCCTGCCTCCGCCGAAAGGCGCTCATAGGTCAACAGGCGGCTATCGGGAGACCAGGCGAGGGTGCCAATGGTGAAGTCTCCGGGTGCCACCAGTTCTTGCAGCCGCCCGCTTTGCCTGTCCATGAGATAGATCGCGCGCCCCGGCTGGCTGAGCGCGGTTGGGCCTGCCGGTCCATTGCCAGCCACGACCAGAGCCAGGTGTTTGCCATCGGGAGACCAGAGCAGGCGCTGCACGGGCAGCGAAAGCGACATCTTTGCCAGCAGGTGGGTAGGGTGCCCGTCGCGCGTGGTCGCCCACAACGCCGCAGGCCCTTTCTCTTGCGTGACGTAGGTGATCGATTGTCCCGCCGGGGACCAGTCGGCAGCGAGAGCGTGTGGTCCGAGCGGAGACATATATTTGCCGTAGGGAACCAGTGCCAGCAGCGGTTGGGCGGCCCCTGGCGGAGTGACAACCGTCACCAGTGCCGAGCCGTCGGGCGCCCAGCTAGCGCTATGGGCCTCGCGCATTGCCAGCACATTCGTCGCGGTGGGATCGGAAAGGTCCGCCGTATACATGACACCGGGCTGATTGACCGGCTCATAGACCAGGTGGTGCCCGGTGGGATCAAGCGCGATGACGCTGACCCCTTTAGAGAGTGATGGGGGAGCCGGGATCGTTCGCTCGACCTGATAGGCGAGAGCCTGCCCCGTCGGGAACGGGGCGGGTTGGGGCCGCCAGAGAAGCAACGTCAGCGAAAGAGAGAGCGCGATGACCAGGGCAGCGGCCAGTCCCAGCGCGAGACGGCGAGGCGCGCGGCGAACGTGCCGTGGAGGCAGGTGGCCGACGATATGTTCGCGCAAGGCAGGGGGAAAAGGCACCTGCGCGGCTTGCCGCTCCAACGCGGAGATGAGCGCCGCTTCAAGGCGGGGATCGACATCGGGATAGGAGGGGTGTGCCGGCGCCTGCGGGTCATGGCGCGGCGATTGGCGAGCGGGTTCGTGTACTCCGCCGTTGGTGTCGCTCATGATATTCCTCTCTCTCGGGGGTTGAGCTGCGGCCTTTCCTCTTCCGGTTCCAGCATGTCCTTGCGGGCTGGCGGAAGGGGTAGCTCGATGCGCAACCGGCGCCGAATGTTCTTGAGAGCAGCTTGCAGGCGCTTGCGCAGCGTGTTCTCGGCGACACCTAGCAGCGCGGCGATCTCGGGCATCGTGAGACGATGGTAGTAGAAGAGCACAAGAACCACGCGCTGATTCATAGGCAGCGCTGCCAGCGCCTCCTGTATGTCGAGCCAGTCTTCCCTCTGCTCCAGCGCGGGTGCGGCACCGTTGGTGGCAGCCAGGGCCTCCGGGCTGCCGAGACGTTCGCGCAGGAGCCTGGCCTGGCGGGCCAGTTGCCTTTTCAAGCTCGTTGTCTGATTGACCACGATTTTGAGCAGCCAGGGCCGCAACAGCGCCGGGTCGCGCAGCGTCTCCAGGCGCTTCCAGGCCAGGAAAAACGCATCCTGAACAGTATCTTTCGCCATTTCCTCATCCCTGAGCAGCAGGAAGGCCGTGCGCAGCAACAAGCCGCCATAGGCATCGACAATGCGGGCGAAGGCGCGCTCATCTCCTGCCAGGCATCTTGCGACAACTTCTACCTGCCAGCTTTCCTGTTCCGAAGGCTGCTCCCCCGTTTCAGATAAGAAGGACATGTCTGGCTGGTCGTCCTGATCGGCGCTGAATGGTCCATATGACACGACATACACCTCTTACTCTACACCTGGAAACTTCCCGCCCGGCATCTCATACCCGTAATGATCGATGGGGAAATGTGCTCTGATCACAAACGTTCCACTCTCAAGACGAGAAAAAGTCGCCAATCGGATACAGCTTGTAGAGTGATGGTCAACTCGTCCCTGGTCAACACAATGTTTCCTGGAAAGGGAAGAGCATCAATGCCTCCTCAGTGGAAAGCGGCCCATATCGTATCTTACTGATTTCCCGGAAAATGGTCAATAGATTGAGGAGTTGTTCGGTACAGCACTTCAGGGCGGCGCTGGCGCACGCGCTCTACCGCGCGGCCAGCGCTCAGGACTATGCGAACGCGATTACCGGGATCGGGGATAGCACGCGACTGAAACCATTTATGGCATCAGGATGAGGAGCCAGTCTTATTCGCTCAACGACATCTGCCGATCTCCCTGACTGCGCACCCGCTCCAGTGCCGCCGCCGGATCCTCGATGGGAGACCACGAGAGCTGGCGTGGCAGGCGCGGAGGCTCCAGGCCGGTCTCCTCTCTGGCCCTGGCAAGGATCTCTTCCAGAGGAGGGCCGAAATCGAAATCTTTGATGCCGCCCGCAGCCTCGCGTTCCGCGCGCAAAGCCGCGCGCCGCGCCTGCGTTGCTTCCTCGTCGAGCGTGAGCATATCGGTCAGCACCACGCCATATTCATCGTGCGCTTTCTTGCGCGAGATCAGGCCCTTGCGTACATCGTCGCGCACCTGTTCGGCGGGACGCTCGAAGGGATCTTTCCAGCCGCCACCGCCGGCGGTGCGATAGATCAGGCGATCACCCGGCTGCACCTCGATCATATCGCACTTGGAGGGTAATGCCTGCTGGCTGCCGTCCGCCCGCAGCAGGATCTTCTGTGAACGACTGCCCGGCGTCCCTCCCAGGATACCCCATGGATAGGTCAGCCAGCGATCATCATGAATCGAGACCTCGCCCGGCTCCAGGTATACATACACCTTCTCGATGCCGTTGCCGCCCCGATGGAAGCCCGCTCCCCCCGAGTCCTGAATGCCGGTATAGCTCTCGATGCGCAGCGGATAATACGACTCCAGGTACTCCGTGGGGATGTTCTCAAACAGGGGCCACCAGGAATGCCCATCGATGCCATCCCCGACAGGTCGCCCCGGCAACCCGCCATAGTTGATTTCCATGACGTAGTAAAAGCTGCCCTGGCGATCCCAGCCGGAGTAGAGCATGTAGGGGCTGGTGCCGTAGCCGGCGGCGGTTGTATACTCCGGTGCCTTCCTCGCCAGCGCCCCGCCCAGCACGTCGAAGAGGCGCGTCAGGGCGTGTGTGCGACAGCCAAGCGCAGCCGGGAAGCGGGGATGCAGCAGGCTGCCATCGGGAATGACAACGTGAAGCAGCGGATAGAAGCCATCGTTAAACAGGATCTGTGGATCGAAGACCATGATGAGGTAGACGCCAATGAACATCTTGAACATGCCCTCGTTGAGATAGAAGTTGATCGGGCCGAGAGCCTGCGGATCGGTGCCCGACCAGTCGAACCAGGCGTGGTCCCCCTCGCGCCAGATCGTCAGCTTCATCTTGAACGGGCCATTGCCCAGGCCATCATCGTCGATCCAGTCTTCAAAGAACTGCGGCTCCTCGGGGATATTCTGCAAGATGAGCTGCGCCATCGCCCGGTACGTGCGATCCAGCAGCGCCTGGCACGCGGCCAGATATGTTTCTTTGCCGAAGCGCTCGCACAGCTCCATGACGCGCTTCTCTCCTGTATGGCAGCCGGCGATAATCGCCATCAGGTCGGCGCGATTCATTTCTGGCTGGCGCACATTGTTGAGAATCAGGTCAACGACATCCTCCTGGAGCTTTCCCTGATCGAAGACCTTGACCGGGGGAATACGGATTCCTTCACCAAAAATCGTGCGCGCCCCTGTCGGCAGCGAACCGGCCAGCGGCCCGCCGCTGTCCATCTGGTGGCCGAACATGCTTGACCAGCCGATCAGCTCGCCATCATAGAAGATCGGCACCAGCACGAGCCAGTCGTTGACGTGCGAGATCGCGCCGCCGCAGAGATACGGATCGGAGGTCAGGATCACATCCCCGGGGCGCACCGGATGTTTGTATTCATTCATCATTTCCGCGATGTAGCTGCCGAACTGACCCACCACCATACGCCCCTGCGGATCGGTAATCATGGGAAACTCATCGTGCTGCTCGCGAATGACCGGACTCATCGCCGTCCGAAAGAGCACGGCATCCATCTCAAAGCGCGCATTCTTCAACGCGTTTTCGATGATATCGAGCGTAACCGGATCAATTTCTATTTTCGGGATTTCGGCTATCTTGACATCTATCATTGAGCGTATCCTTTCCTCGGCCTATGCAGGGTGGATCAAGATGTTGAAGTAACGATCAATCCGCCCGCTGTAGCCGGGCAGAATAACGGTGGTCGAGTCGAACTCGGTCACAATCGCTGGCCCCTGGATAACATGGCCGGGGCGCAGCCTGGCGCGATCATAGATAGTCGTGGGCAGCCATTCCCCGCCGAAGTAGACCTGGTGGCCCTCTACCGCTGCCTCCCGCGCATCGCTCGCGCCATCAGGTTCGCCTTCGGGCAGCGCTGGATCGGTCATCTTGCCGATGGCGATGGCGCGCAGATTCACGATCTCCACCCGCGTCCCTTCCATGCGGAAGCCGTAGTACTGGTCGTGGAGCTGGTTAAAGCGCTCGATGAGCAGGTCAAGGCCATTCCCGTTCAGCTCATCAAGGGTAAACTGGATGGGGATCTCGTAGCCCTGCCGGTAGTAGCGCATATCGGCATCGTAGCTGACGATCTGGCTGGCCGGTGGGATGCCTTCGAGTTCCAGCCACTTCGTCGCCTCGCCCTCCAGTTCGGCGAGAATGCCCTGCACCTCGGCGGTATTGGTCTGATCGGAGGTGCGAATAAAGGTGCGCGCAAACTCCTGGCGGAAGTCGGCAACCAGGTCGCCGGTAGCGCAGAGCAGGCCGGGCGAGGGCGGCACAATCACCGGGAAGCTGCCCATCACCTTCGCGACGGCGTTGGCATGCATCGGTCCCGCGCCTCCAAAGGCGACCAGGGCGAAGTTGCGCGGGTCGTAGCCGCGCTGCACCGAGACCAGGCGCAGCGCGCCGGCCATATTCTCATTCACGATATCGAGAATGCCCTGTGCTGCCTCCTCAATGCCCAGGCCAAGCGCCGTGGCGATCTTCGCGACGGCATTGCGCGCCGCCTCGACATCCAGACGCATCTCTCCGCCGAGCAGGCTTGGTGGCAGGTGCCCGACGACCACGTTGGCATCGGTGACGGTGGGTTCGCTGCCGCCTTTGCCATAGCAGGCCGGTCCCGGTTCGGCGCCCGCCGACTGCGGGCCAACGCGCAGTGCTTTCGTAAGCTCCGGGACGTGGGCAATCGAGCCGCCGCCGGCGCCAACCGAGTGCACATTCACGCTCGGCACCTTGACGCGGAAATACCCGAGCATCGTCTCGCGCGCAATCGTGGGCTGGCCCTGTTCGCAGAGCGCCACATCGGTTGATGTTCCGCCCATATCGAAGGTCAGAATATTGGGATAGCCGGCCTTGCGCGCGATATAAAGCGCGCCGGCCACGCCGCCGGAGGGACCGGAGAGCACGGCATAGACGGGGTTCTCTTCGGCGATCTTCACCGTCATCAGCCCCGCATCTGAACGCAGGATATTGATCTCGCCCTGCATGCCTTCATGGCGTACCTTCTGCTCCAGGTTGCGCATATAGGTCTGCACACGCGGGCGCACATACGAGTTCATGCAGGCCGTCAGTGTGCGCTCATACTCGCGGAATTCGGGCAGTACATCGGATGAAATAGTAACCGGCAGGTCGGGATAGAGTTCGTGGATAATCTCCCTCACGCGCCGCTCGTGGGCCGGGTTGGCATACGAGTTGATCAGGCTGACGGTGAGCGATTCGATGCCGCTCTCTACCAGATCGCGCACGACGCTGTGTACCTGCTCCTCGTCCAGCGGCGTCACGACGTTGCCGCGCGCATCCATGCGTTCGCGCACCTCGCGTGTATCAATGAGCGAGGCCGGCGGCTCGGGTTTGCTCATGATGATCCAGCCGGCCAGCGGCCCCGGCGTCTGCGAACGCGCGAGGTGCAATATCTGGCGGAAACCCTGCGTGGTCAGCAGGCCGACGCGCGCGCCCTTGCCTTCGAGGACGGCATTGGTGGCAACGGTGGTGCCATGCAAGAGATGCGTAACCTCGCTGGCGCTGACGTTGTTATCCTGGCAGATGCGCCGCAATCCTTCGAGAATGCCCTGCGATGGATCGGCGGGGGTCGAAGGCGTCTTCATACGGAAGAATTCCCCCGTCTCATCGTTCACCTGCACGAGATCGGTGAAGGTGCCGCCGACATCGATGCCCAGTCGGTATGCCATACGTTCCTCCTGACTAATAAGTGTAAAGCTGCTGCTAATGATCTTTACCACCCACCATCGGATATGTCATCCTGAGCGGCAGCGAAGGATCCGGTGGCGATGGGCGGATCCTTCGCTGCCGCTCAGGATGACATGTCTGGTGCCAGGATGACAGGTTTGCTCGCTCTCAACGACTACGTTGAGCCATAGCCTCGGCCTGGTTCTTTTCGGGCGTGCGGTGAGGATCATCGGTATAATGGTTGATTAGCTCCCCATCGGTGCGAGCGAAAAATGCGCCACCTCCTCTACTGTAAAATGGGCCATGCGTAAGGTATGGAGGGCGCCAGAAGTAGGAACCTGCGGTCATCGTACCGGCATTGCCCATCCATATGTCACCTATGATACAATATATTTCCTCAACGCAGTCGTGGTACTCCAGCTTCGGGTAATCCCAGATGGGGACGCAGGCAAAGAGGAAGGTCATCGCTCCCGTATCTGTATTCAT
>Ga0070740_10003966_pt1 | contig 15038 bp, 12 predicted proteins | sample Coa_R2_FD_67286 | JGI IMG/M metagenome (GOLD analysis project Ga0070740, IMG submission 67286) | Surface soil microbial communities from Centralia Pennsylvania, which are recovering from an underground coalmine fire - Coalmine... | ecosystem: Environmental > Terrestrial > Soil > Unclassified ... | reverse complement strand
ACTGAGATTACCTGCGGCAATGGCGTGACGTGTACCCCCGGCCTGAATATGGACTTCTGGGCGCTGGGCATTCTGATGCTGGGCGTCTCGTCGATCGCCGGCTCGCTGAACTTCGTGGTCACGATCTTTAAGATGCGCGCGCCCGGCATGACGATTAACCGCATGCCGCTCTTCGTCTGGATGACGATGATTACGGCCTTCCTGCTGCTCTTCGCGCTGCCCAGCCTGACCGCCGCGGCGATCCTGCTGCTGATGGACCGCCACGCGGGCACGCATTTCTTCCAGGCGGGCGCGGGCGGCGATCCGCTGCTCTGGCAGCATCTCTTCTGGTCGTTCGGCCACCCCGAGGTGTATATCCTGATCTTACCCGCCTTCGGCATCGTCTCTGAGGTGTTGCCGGTCTTCTCGCGCAAGCCGATCTTTGGCTATACCTTCGTGGCCTGGTCGGGCGTGGCGATCGGCTTCCTGAGCTTTACGGTCTGGGCGCACCATATGTTCGCGGTCGGCCTGCCGGTGATCGCTCAAGCGTTCTTCGCCACCAGCACAACGCTGATCGCGATCCCAACGGCGGTGAAGATCTTTAACTGGCTGGCGACGGTCTGGGGCGGCAAGCTGAATATGCGGGTGCCCATGTACTTCGCCCTGGGCTTCGTTGCGATGTTCCTGATCGGCGGCCTGAACGGCGTGGCCCTGGCGGTGGTGCCGTTCGATTACCAGGTGACGGATACGTACTTTGTGGTCTCGCACCTGCACTATGTGCTCTTCGGCGGCTCGGTCTTCGCGATCTTCGCGGGCATCTTCTACTGGTTCCCCAAGATGACCGGCAAGCTGCTGGATGAGACGCTGGGTAAGATTCAGTTCTGGCTCTTCCTGATCGGCGTGAACCTGACCTTCTTCCCGATGCACATTCTGGGCCTGCTGGGCATGCCGCGCCGCTATTACACGTATCCCGATGGCCTGGGCTGGAATGAACTGAACCTGATGGCCTCGATCGGCGCGTTTCTGATCGCGATCGGCGTGATGATCTTCCTGTGGAATTTTATTAAGACGCTGCGCTACGGCGAGAAGTGCGGCACCGATCCGTGGGATGCCTTTACGCTGGAGTGGGATACGGCCTCGCCGCCGAAACCCTATAACTTCCTGGAACTCCCGGTGGTGCGCAGCCGCCGTCCGTTCTTCGATAAGAAGAACCCGGATATCGCCGATTGGAAGACCGCGACGCACTAGGCCCGTTGCGGAGGCAGGACAGACAGACCTCCTGCCCTGCCTCCCGCGCTCGCCTGGCCCGCAACAAGCCTGGAAATGAGGAGAAAACGTGGCAGAAGAGTCCGGTCAGAGTGAGAAGCCGCCGGAACAGCCGGCGCAGAAACGCGAGAAGGTTCCGCTGGAGGTGCAGGAGAAGAAGCTGTCCCCCCGGCCCAGCTTCTGGCCGCTCGCCCTGGCCCTGACGCTGGTGCTCGCGTTCGTCGGCGTGATGACACATCCGATCATTCTGGGGGCAGGCGTGGTGCTCACGATCGTTGCTATCATCGGGTGGATGTTGGAAAAGCATTGAGAAGCAGTTCTTGGGGAGTGTCGAATACTTGCGATTCGGCGCATCCGTCATAATCTATAGGGAGTTGTTCTATGAGTGTTGTTCGCGGGGAGCATCTGGAAGTTCTCGAAGAACATGGCGCAGGCTCCGGGCGCTCGATGGCCTGGTGGGGCATGATCCTCTTCATCGCCTCCGAGGCTCTGATCTTTGCAAACTTTATCGCGGCCTATCTCTATCTGGAGATCCGTAACTGGAACGGACCGGGCTGGCACCTGCCGTCGGAGCTTACGTATCCGATCATCAATACGATTATCCTGATCTGCAGCAGCTTTCCGGTGCATATCGCCGGGCGCGGCATCGCGCGGGGCAATCAGCGCCAGTTGAAGATCGGCCTGTTCTTTACGATCCTGATGGGCGCGGTCTTCCTGGGCGGCCAGGTCTATGAGTATAGCGGCCTGTTCGGCATTCATTTCACGCAAAGCTCTACCATCTTTGGCTCGGCCTTCTTCACGCTGACCGGCTTTCACGGACTGCACGTGACCGTCGGCGCGATCTTCCTGCTGATCTGCCTGATCCGCTCAATCCGTGGCGATTTCACCGCCAGAAATCACTTCGCGGTCCAGGCCGCCGAGATGTACTGGCACTTCGTCGATATCGTCTGGATCGTCGTTTTCTCGATGATCTACCTCGCTCCCCTGGCCCTGGGACGCTAGCGAACTGATTCGCCGCCGGATAAAGCAGCCAGAGCGAACTATGCTCTGGCTCTTTTTATGTACGCACCTCGCCTATCAAACTCGCTCCGCGCAGGGCCTGGAAGATACTACTGCTTTTTCGCGCGAAAAGAAAAACCAGAGCCTGCCTCTTGCTTGAGCGGCAGGCTCTGGTCGTTGTTCAGGCCGGAATTGAGCGCCGGGTTCAGGCGTTCTCGACCGTCGGGCCGCCGGTTGGCTGGGCCGGCTGGGCACTGGCCGCCGGGGCCTCCTCGGCGAAATCGCCCTCCTGCGCGGCGCGTTTGAAGACGTAGTACGCGGAATTGCCGGTCAGCGGCTGAATACCCACCAACTCCCAGCTATCCTTGCCCAGCGTATTCATATAGCGCCGCACGAAAGCACTCCTGCGCTCGTTCTCCCTGCGCAGGGTCTCCAGACCCTCGCAAGAGATGCGCCCCCGGTAATCAACATACGCAACTTTATATGCCCATTGTGCCATAGTCGCCTCCTTTCGCTGGCGATAGTCGCCAGGAGACCAGGTAGATGCTCACTGTTCCAAATACGTTCGCTTGTGCGCGTGTACTGGATGATTGTGCGTATCGGTCCCTACGGCATAGCCCTCGTCACTCTATCCGAGAGCGACGCGGGGAAACGCGCCCGGTCTTCCGCCTCGCACGCAGATGATTAAGAAAAGCGCGCTCCCCAACGAACCGACAACGCCGGGTTCCACAATCAGAGTCGCCAGTTCGCGGGCTATGCCTGTAGTTTCCTCTGCACGTTGCTAAGTATACCCGCCACTCACGCTCAGCGCGCCGCTCATTTTGCCGGTTTTCGGAGCAGGCGATTCCAGGGGGATTGAACCTGTAGATTTTGACAGGCAGAGGCGTTTGAGGCCCGCTCCTGCTGGCTCTCTGGAAGCGACAGGAGGAAGCGGCTACAGCACTCAGTGACCCGGCGTAGCCTGGAGGGGCAGGTCGAACGAGAAGGTTGTTCCCTGGCCCTCGGGCAGCTCTTCCAGGCGTAGCTCGCCGCCGTGCGCCTGGACGATAGAGCGGGCAATGAACAGGCCCAGGCCGGTGCCATCCTGCAGCATGGCGGTTTGCAGGCGCGAGAACGGGCGGAAGAGGAGATCGATCTGCGAGCGGGGAATGCTGGCACCTGCGTTGTGGACGCTGATGCACGCCCGATCCTCGCTCTGCCAGACCTTGATCGTGATGGTCGTCTCGTCATCGGAGTATTTGATGGCGTTCTCGACGAGATTGCCCACAGCCTGCTGCAAGCGATCATGGTCCCAGTTGCCCAGCAGGGGTTCGGCGGGCAACTCAAGCTCGAACGTGTGCAGAGGAGCGACCGGCCTGGCCTGCTCAACGATCTCTCTGATTACCTTTGTGAGATCGCAGGGGGCGCACTTCAGGGTAAACTGGCCAGACGAGAGGCGCGAAACATCCAGCAGGTCCTTCGCCAGCCGGGCCAGACGCCACGCCTGGCTGACAATGATCTGACTGCCGCGCTCGATGCTCTCACGCTTCTGATTCGGACGCGCGATAATCTGCGCGTAATTGATGATCGGCGTGAGCGGGCTTCTCAGTTCGTGGGCGATCATCGCGGCGAAGCGCTCTTTCTGCGCAAGCTCGTCCTTCAGCCGCTCGACCTCTTCTTCCAGCAGCAATCTGGCCGCAGTCAACTCGTTGACCTGGTTCTGGAGCGCGCGGATCGTGTCTTCGCGCACGTCCTTGTCTTGTAGTTGCATGCCCTCTCGTTCCTGATGTGTGACGACAACATTTTTTCTACTGATACTGCAAACTATACCCTGTCGAGTAGAGAATTTCCCACTAATGGGTACGAAAATAGGAATATTGGGCTGTTTCCCCGCCTTCTCATTTATGGCCGTGTATCGAACCCTCTCGCCTTCCGCTGCCTGATTTTCGCGCGGCGCACCGCACAAAGCTTAAAGGGACAGATTACAAAAATTGCAATCTGTCCCTTTAAATAAGCGTTAGTTTGCAGGCGGAGACAGGATACCAAGCTCAACCAGTTCGTCCTGCGCGGCCTCGCTCAGTTGGGTGAGATCCAGGCTGGGATCGGCGTGGGCGACCAGGTGGCGCAGGCGCTCGGCTATCTCCTGGCGGATATAGTGGTCCGAGGTGAGGAGTAGCTCACCCACGGTGATCTCGATCTGGCGTCTCTGCATGGCGGCAAGGACGGTTTCGGCCATTGGATTCTCTCTTCTGTTAGTCTGCGGCTGCTGCTTTCTCGCTTGCCGGCGGGGAACTGGCCTTCTCTGCCTTTTTCTCGCTCGCCCCACCCTCCTGTTTGGGGGCGCTCTCCTTGCTCTCGTTGTGGTTGGTATGGTTATTATTGTCGCTGATGACCGCGCCGCTGCCGTGATCGGTTTTATAGAATCCAGAACCCTTGAAGACAATACCCGCCGGGAAAAGAACGCGCCTGATTGTGCCGTGACACTGCGGGCAGACCGTTAGCGGTTCGTCGGTCATCTTCTGCCAGATTTCAAAACGATGATCGCAACTTTTACACTGATATTCATAGGTTGGCATAGGATCTCTCACCTCTACATGGTCTTGATTACGAGTGTGTGCCTGCTCAATAACGGCGCATTCCTCGCGCCTGTTCTCTCTATTACTAATAGTAACGCGCTACGGTCGGGTTGTCAATCGGGTAGTGAGAGTGCTAGCACTGTCCGGGCATGGACAGAGAAGGCGCTTTTCTGCTCTCTACTCATCAGAACACGCCGGCCCTCCGGTCCTATTCCACTCTGGAGATATACTCCTTGACCTTCTCTGCGGCATCGCGCGTCATACCGTCCAGCGCGGCCAGTTCGTCCAGGCTGGCGGCGCTGATCGCTCGGACCGAGCCAAAGTGCGTCATCAGGGCCTTCTTGCGCTTGGGACCGATGCCGGGAATCTCGTCCAGCACGGACTTGAAGGTTTTTTCGGAGCGCAGCTTGCGGTGGTAGGTGATGCTGAAGCGGTGGGCCTCGTCGCGAATGCGCTGGAGCAGGTAGAGGCCCTGCGAGCTACGCGGCAGGATCACGGGCTCGCTGGAGCCGGGGATGTAGATCTCTTCGGCGGTGGCCAGTTTGGTGTGCGAGCCTTCCTCTTTCGCGATCCCGATGATGGGAATGTCCAGGCGCAGTTCGTTCATGACCTCCAGCGCGGCGTTTAGTTGTCCCTTGCCGCCGTCTATAATCACCAGATCGGGCAGGGCCCAATCGTGTTGCAGGCGCTCATTCTGCGCGCTGCTCTCGGACCTCTCCTGCCCATTGGCGGATGTCTGCTCGATGGGAGCCTTCTGGCCCACGCCGTCGAGCGCCGCGCTGCTTTCGGCCTCAAGCTCCGCCTCCTGCTGGCCGGCGGCCTTGCGGAAGCGCCGGCGCAGCACCTCCTGGTGACTGGCGAAGTCGTTGGCTCCCTCGACGGTTTTGATCTTGAAGCGCCGGTACTCGCTATTCTTTGGACGCCCCGCCTCGAACACGACCATCGCGCCCACCGAGTTCGTGCCCTGGGTATTCGAGATGTCGTAGCACTCGATGCGCTGCGGCGGCGCGACCAGGTTGAGCGCCTCCTGCAGCTCTTCCAGCGCCATCTGCGTCTTCTGGCTATCGCTTAGCCACTTGATGCGCTGCTGCTCCAGCACCTCCTGCGCGTTCTGTTTGACCATCTCGACCAGACGCCGTTTCTCACCGCGCTTGGGTTCGCTGATTGAGATTGAGCCGCCGCGCTTCTCCTTGAGCCAGGCTTGCAGCGCCGCTTTATCTTCCGGCTCGGCCTCGACGATGATCTCGGCGGGAATATGCGGCACGCTCTCATAGAATTGCTGGAAGAACGAGCGCATGATCTCGCCGGGACTGCTCTCGCGCGTGCCCTGCAGGATAAAAAACTCGCGCCCCACCAGCTTGCCGTTGCGGAAGAAGAAGACCTGCGCGCAGGTCTCGTCGTCCTGGCTGGCCAGCGCAATCACGTCCTGGTCGTCCTGTCCCTCGGTCGAGATGATGCGCTGCTTCTCCAGCACGCGCTCGACGGCCTTGATGCGGTCCCGCATGCGCGCGGCCTCCTCGAAGTTCAAATTCTCGGCGGCCTCCTCCATCTTCGCCTGGAGATTCTTCACCACCTCGTCGTGCTTGCCCTCCAGGAAAAGAATCACCTGGCGAATCACCGCGTCGTACTCCTCGCGTGTGGCGTAGCCGACGCAGGGCGCGATGCAGCGATGGATAAAGTACTGCGTGCAGGGCCGGGGCAGCAGCTTCTGCTTCCAGCCCGCCGGCGGTTCGCTCCCTGCGGGCGGGGCCCACGCGCTGGCGTCGTAACGGCAGGTTCTGAAGGCAAAGAGCTTATTCAGCAGATCGAGCGTGGCATCGACCGCGCCCGAGTTGGTGTAGGGACCAAAGTAGCGGTTGCCGTCGCGCGCGAAGCTGCGCACGCGGTAGACGCGCGGGAAGTCCTCGGCCAGCGCCACTTTGATGTAGGGATAGCTCTTATCGTCGCGCAGCAGCACGTTATATTTAGGCCGGTACTGCTTGATAAGATTGCTCTCCAGCACCAGGGCCTCGACCTCGTTCTGCACAACCAGAAAATCGATATCCTCGATCTTCGCCACCATGCTGCGGTTCTTCGGACTGAGATCCGTCGATTCCTGAAAGTACGAGCGCACACGGTTAAACAGCGAGATCGCCTTGCCCACATAGATAATCGCGCCCTGGGCATCCTTCATCAAATAGACGCCCGGCTTGTGGGGCAGCGAATTCAGGACGGATTGGATTTTTTCGTTCATGTTCGTATCATCTGCCAGTCTCAGTATCCTCAAGCGGATCGACAGACTGCTTCTGCCAGGCTGCCCTCCCTTGAACCAGGATACCTGAGCGAACTGGAGCGGTCAAGGAGTTTTGCACCGGATGGGTCGTTGCTTTTTCTGTGCTGCTCATAGTATAGCATGAAAACGCTACTGACAAAACGATTGGGAGACGTGATAGTTGGGCCGATTTGGGCCATAATTATACTCTTTAGTAGAGAAACGAACTTCCGCAAGGAGCGCCTTGATAAATTCGTTTGTGTTGATATTAGGAAAGAACCTCCGAATAGCTATTTACATGATAAAATGACATGTTAAAATAGAGAGCCGATAGGGAGCAGACTTTAATGAAAATACAAATACAAAACTTAGGGCTAATCAAGGAAACAGAGGTTGATATCAAGCCTTTGACTATCCTCGTTGGGCCAAATAACGCGGGCAAAACATGGCTTGCCTATGCCGTCGCGAGCATCTTTGGTCCCTGGGGCCTCACGAATTACTTGGAGGAGTGCGAAGCTGAGGAAGTTGTCAAACAATTCGAATTATTAGATCAGGTGGTTAGACAAGTTTTGGCGACGGGCACCGCATCCTTTGACCTGGTGGAATTTGCCGATAAATATGGAGAGCAATATTTTAATAGCATAGCAACTTTTGCGCAAAAGAAGATGTTCGAGTTTATGGGAACGCAGAGAGAGGATATAGATGACCTGAAAATATCGATTCGTCTAGGTGATACTAAAAGTAATTTCTTAGAAAATGTTTTACAAATGCAAGTCAGGAATTTCTTCGGCGCTAGTCTAAAAGAGCCCCTGTTAAGTTTACGGAAGGATCGTGGAAAGAAGCGTTTAACCATCTTTATTTCGCAACAATCTATTTCCTTGAGCAAGGATACAGAAGATATCACAGAGGGCCTCCCCCCCGAAATGCAAAAGGAAGTCATCATCGAAGGCGTTTTTACAATCCTGCACCGTGCGCTCTATAATCATGTCCGCATATTGCCTACAGAAAGAACAACCTATATAGCTTTTCCTTTTCCTGGTGCGCATCTGGATGAAGAGACTTCGATTGTACGTCCCGAAGCAAAAAGGGGGGAGGTGCGGTTGGCACCTGCAGTGGGGAGTTTCCTGGGAATGATTGCCAACACCGTTGAAAATGAGACAAGAATATATAATAGAAGACTACAGGCAGTCAAGAAAGATACGTATATCAAACGATATGTGGAACTGGCCGAGATTTTAGAGGAGCAAATCCTGGGAGGCAACGTTATTTTTTCCCAACAGATGCTGGAGATGGAATCTGCCGTTTCTTTAGTGGGAGGGCTCCCAGCCCGCCATGTATTATTTGAGCCAGCGGCTGACATCAAATTGCCGATTTCTGTCGCTTCCTCTATGGTCAAAGAGCTCTCTTCGCTGGTATTGTATTTACGCTACCTTGCGCAGCCGGGTGAATTGCTCGTTATAGATGAGCCGGAGATGAACTTGCACCCGGAGGCTCAAGTCAGGATGATCGAGTTTCTGGCTCTCCTGGTGAATGCCGGCCTGAAAGTTCTTATTACCACTCACAGCCCCTATGTCGTGGACCACCTGGCGAATCTACTCAAAGCCTCCGCGTCAGCCGATCAGGAACGCGTAAGCGATCTCTTTTATCTGAAACGTGCAGAGGCTTTTTTATCGTCAGAGCGCGTCTCTGTTTATCTTATCGAGCAAGGGAAGGCGACCAATATGATAGAAGAAGATGGCGTGCTTGAGCTTCATACTTTCGGCGATGTTTCTGAACGCATCTCGGATATCTTTTTTCAATTATAGTGGTGGGAGAACGTTTGCATGGGTGACAAACCAATGCTTGCTTTTCTCAACACTACTTTTCAGACCTGTCTGATACCAGGGACAAGCGCCCAGGAGTCCGGCCTGAAGGTGAGTGCAGAAAAGCAGCGAGATGAAACTATCCTCTTTTATCGTGTAGATTGTAATGATGGACGTAAATGCTTGAATATGTCAGGAGAAGGAAAAAAGATTTGCGACTATCTTGTGTTTTATACGAAAAACGAGGACTCCGGGGAAATTCTTTGCTTTTTGGAATTAAAGGGCGGTGGAGAGGAGGATGCTATCAAGCAAATATTGAGTACCTACGACGGCATGCTGACTCTGCTCAAATTAAAGTTTACCGGCAAACAGTATAGCAGCACGATTGAACACCTGGTTTGTAAAGCTTGTATTTGTTTGCATGGGCAGACCCCGACGGGTAATCAGCGCGCGAAAGAAGCGCTCTTCAAGAGATTTGGTCGGGGCAATGTACGCATTAAGTATGGGATCAGGCATTATAAACTTTTAGCAGACTTTTTGCGAGAACGATAGGCAGCGCCCCTCGCGCGCTGCTCACAGCGTATCGGGTTTGCTTCCCCAGGCGGTGAGCAGGGTTACGCCGCCGGAGAAGTTTGGATCCTGCATCTCTTCGAGCGCCTGTTGATAAATGGCGTCGTAATCGGCGGGCGCGCAGCCCCATTTTTCCAGGAACGGGCGCGTTGTGCGGTAGAGGTAGGTAACATCACGAATGGAGTCCTGGAGCTCTTTTGTGCCCGGTTGCATCTCCACAGGCAGCCGGCGGGTCTGGACCTGCCTGCATCCGTAGCGGGTGAGCAGTCCCTCCAGGTGATCGATCAGGCCGGTGAGCGTTTGGTCGAAGAGGTGGCCTGAGCGATAGAGCGCGCACACGCTCATGGCGTGCAGTTGCATGACCGCCGGGCTGGAAGAATGGCCGCCGACCTCACATTCAGTCACGCGAATTACCCCGCCAGGGCGACAGACGCGGAGCATCTCTTGCAGCACCTGGGGCCATTCCCATGTGCGTATAAAGCTGATGCCAAAGCGCAGGTTCACCAGGTCGAAGGAGGCGGCGGGAAAATCCAGCTTGCCCAACGCGTCCATCACCCGGAACGTCACCCGCTCGCTGAGTCCCTGTTCGGCGGCCCGGTGCCGGGCATAGTCAACCATGTGCTGGCTGATGTCGATGCCGACCAGCTTCATCTCAGGATACATCTGAGCCGCGGTCAGCACCCAGTTCCCGGAGCCGGAGCCGATATCGAGCACGTTGCGCATCGTGGCCGCGCCGTCCTGTTCAGCAAGGGGGCCGCCCATGATGGTTGTCATCAGGGCATCCTGAATAGTGAGTCGTTGGAGTTCTTCTCTGTTGCCTCCCTGCACCACGTATGTGCTGGGGTGCTCTTTCTTTGAGCGGTCGCGCGGAGTCGGCATGCCATGTATCCTTTTTCAGTATTTTTTCTGAATCTTTCGCCAGAGGCATCTCTTCTCTTAGAGAGAAAGCTTTCTCCTATTATAGAAAATAATGCGCGTTCTGTCGAGCTACATCACCCGGTTGGAGCAGGAAGAGAGTGGAGGCTGACCATTTTCTCCACTATCCGGGCGTGGTATACTGATTCCATTATCTTTTTGAGGAATCATCGCTCCTTCTTCATCGAGCGGGGCCTGTTGTGGAACACGTATGAGTTGCATTGGAACCGCCGGGCACATCGATCACGGGAAATCGACCCTGGTCGAGGCGCTGACCGGCATTGATCCCGACCGCCTGGCCGAGGAGAAGGTCAGGGGAATGACGATCGACCTGGGCTTTGCCTGGCTGACTCTGCCCAACGGGCGCGAGGTCAGCGTCGTCGATGTGCCGGGCCATGAGGGCTTCATCAAGAATATGCTCGCCGGCGTCGGTGGCATCGACGCGGCCCTGCTGGTCGTGGCCGCGGACGAGGGGGTAATGCCGCAGACGCGCGAACACCTGGCGATTCTGGACCTCCTGCGCGTGCGCCAGGGGGTCGTCGCGCTGACGAAGGCCGACCTGGTGGACGAGGAGTGGCTGGAGCTGGTGCGCGAGGAGGTGGCCGAGCAGCTTAAACCCACCACGCTCGCCGGTGCCAGCATCCTGCCGGTTTCGGCCTATACGCGCCAGGGCCTGCCCGAACTGCTCACCGAACTGGAGCATGTGCTGGACGAGGCGGAGGAGCGGCAGGATATCGCGCGCCCGCGCCTGCCCGTCGATCGCGCCTTCACTATGACCGGCTTCGGCACCGTCGTGACCGGGACGCTGCTCGACGGGACGTTCAGGCCGGGCCAGGAGGTCGAGATTCTGCCGCGCGGACTGAAGGCGCGCATTCGCACGCTGCAAACGCATCGCCGGCAGGTGGAGGTGGCGCGTCCGGGCAGCCGGGTGGCGCTTAACCTGGCGGGGATCGCGCGCACGGACGTGAAGCGCGGCGATGTGGTGGGCCTGCCGGGCCAGTTCCAGCCAACGCTGCTGCTGGACGCACGCGTGCAACTGCTGCCAGAGGGTGCCCACGCGCTCGCACACAACACGCAGGTCGATTTCTACAGCGGCTCCCAGGAGGTTCCCGCCCGCGTGCGCCTGCTCGACGTGGAGAGCCTGGAGGCGGGCCAGCGGGCCTGGGCGCAACTGCGCCTCAGCCGTCCCGTCGTCGTGGCCAGGCACGATCGCTTCATCCTGCGCATCCCCTCGCCCAGCATGACGATCGGCGGCGGCGAGATCGTCGATGTCCATCCACGCTATCACCGTCGATTCCAGCCCGCGATTACGCAAATGCTGGAAACGCTCGAACAGGGCACACCGGAGGAGCTCATCCTTGCGCTGCTCGAGCGCAGGCGCGAGTTGAGTCCCCGAAAAAGTGGGGCTGCAACGTCTAATGAAATGACGGGCAAATCATCCGCCGGGAGCAAGTCTGCGCGGGGACCGGTGGGGTACGAGTTGACAGAGATCGCGAGACAGAGTAATTTATCGCAGGATGTGACGTTGCACACATTGGAGACGTTGTTAAGAGAAAGACGAGTGCGGAGGGTAGGAGCGTGGTGGTTTGCCCGATCTCTCTGGGATGCGCTCTGTGCCGAAACCGTAGAATTACTGAAGGAGCAGCATCGCCAGTATCCCTTGCGCGGCGGCCTCTCGAAAGAGGAATGGCGGGCGCGCCTGGGCTTATCGCCGCGTATGGCCGCGGACGTATTTCTCGCTCTGCTGGAAGAGGGTGTGCTGGTCGAGGCTCCTGTGGCGGTCAAAGCGTTGGGGGCGACAAGCGGCCTGATCCGCCTGCCAGATTTCACCCCCACCTTTACCGCTGAGCAGCAGCGGCGAGTTGAGCGTCTCCTGCGTACATTTCGCGCCAATCCCTATACGCCCCCCGGTCGCGCGGAGATCGAGGCCGAGGTGGGCAGCGAGGTATTGGGCGCGCTGCTGGAGCAGGGAGTGCTGGTCCGGTTGGGCAACGTGGCGGACCCGGTCTATTTCCTGCGCGAGAGCTATGACGAGGCGGTGGAGAGGCTGATTGCCTATTTACGCGAACATGAGACAATCACAGCGGCGGAGGCGCGGGACCTGCTAGGGACATCCCGAAAATATATTCTGCCTCTGCTCGAACACCTGGATGAGCGGCGCATCACCCACCGCCAGGGCGATCAGCGTATGTTGGGGATTGTGCCGTGAGTGGCCGAACGCCATGAACGGGAGCTACACGCCGGTGGTACACATCGGCATGTGGGAAGAGCGGTCCGGCTTTTCGGCAAGCAGGCAGATGCACCTTTTGGAACGAAGAGTTCCCTTGAGACACAAAATGGGTTACAATAGCGACGCGCGGAGTAGTAAGTTTCTGTAAATTCCTATTCCGATCGGGCAACTGTTCTCGCCAATCTTTTTTCTCGCCCGATCAGAGAGGAGTAAGACAGTGTTGTGGGCCTGGCAGGCCAGTTGCCTCTTACCCCTGCGACACTTCAAATAGTGCGGAGAGCTATGCAAATCGAAGTTCTGGGCGAGCGATACGAGTTATTGGACCCCATCGGTCGGGGCGGCATGGCCACGATCTACCGGGGCCGGGATACGCGCATGGATCGCACGGTAGCTATCAAGGTGCTGCGTGAGGTCTATAGCACGGACCCCAAGTTTGTCACGCGTTTCCAGCGCGAGGCGAAGGCGGCGTCGGCTCTGCAGCACCCGAATATCGTGCAGGTCTATGATTACGGACAGACCGACGGCAATTATTTTATTGTCATGGAACTGGTTGAGGGGACGGATCTGCGCCGCTATCTGCGCTCTCGCGGCGTGCTGGATATTGACCGCGCGATCATCATCGCTCACGACGTTGCCCTCGGCCTCGGAGCTGCCCACCGGCGCAGCATTGTTCACCGCGATGTCAAGCCGCAGAATATCCTGGTTGGCAAGGGTGGCTCGATCAAGCTGACCGACTTTGGCATTGCGAGCGTCTACAAAGATATCAACGCCGAACGCCTGACCACCACCGGCATGACGCTGGGCACGGTGCAGTACTACGCGCCGGAGCAGGCGCAGGGCGAGATTGTGAGTCCTGCCGCCGATGTGTATGCCCTGGGCATTGTGATGTATGAGATGCTCACCGGGCGCACGCCTTTCGATGGCGATACGCCGGTGGCGGTGGCAATGCAGCATATTCAGGACCCGCCGGTTCCGCCCAGCGAGCTGAATCCGGGTATTCCCCAGGCGGTCGAGGATATCATTCTGCGCTGCCTGGAGAAGATTCCAGAGATGCGTTTCCGCGATGGTTCGCAACTGGCGCGCGCGCTTGAGAGTTTGAGCGAGGCCGATCCAAGCGAGATGGGCACCAACCAGTTTCTCGTCCAGAACTCCGCTCCCATGCCGATTACCTTTAATAATATTCCCGCGCGCCCTGGATCGAGTAGGCGCAGCAGTCCGCGCCAGCCGGCGGCGCAGGTTTCTACCTCGTCGCCCAATAATCGTCCCCTGGCCGACGCACCGACGATCTCGCCCGGCGGCTATGCCATGTCCGGCGCGCAGTTCGAGCAGCAGGGGATAACCAGCCAGCCGATGTACACGCCCTTTGTGCCCCAGACGATGGATTCTGGCTCAACCCGCCCTTTCCGTCCAGGCACGCAGCAGGATGCGGGCGGCGGGCGCGCGGCGGGAGTTATTACCGCTCTTATCATTCTGGCTACCCTTCTATTGCTCGGCTTTAGCTTCTACCTGGCCGTCTACCTGGGCTTTATCAGCCTGCCGTTTACGAACAACCCGACGCCTCCTGCGACGATGGTGACGGTGCCCAGCCTGATCGGCGATAGCTGGCAACAGGCGTTTCAGGCTGCACAGAACGCCGGCTTTACGCTGCACTCCTACGACGGCAGCCAGAATGGCGTGGTTCTTTCGCAGAATCCCCTCGCCGGGCAGTCCGCAGCCAGGGGCTCGACGATCGACGTGCAGATGGGCACGGGCACGGCGACGCCTACCGTGACGGTGCCCGCCAATCTGGTGAATCAACCGCTGGGAACGGTCGAGCAGCTTTTAACCAACGCAGGGCTCAACTATACGATTAAGGACGCTGGCGCTGATCCAACAAAGCAGCCCAATACCGTTGTGCGCACCGATCCGGCCAGCGGCGCTCAGGTCGCGCCCGGCACGGTGATTACACTCTACGTGGCGAACTACGATCACGGCACGCCCGCCGTGACGCCCTCGCCGAAGCCGTCGCCCAGCCCGTCGCCTAGCCCATCGCCTAGCCCATCACCCAGCCCGTCGCCCAGCCCGTCGCCCAGCCCGTCGCCGTCGCCCTCTGCTACGAAAACTGGACCGTAGGAGGCGCTATAACATAGGGGTCTCACAGGCATCCAGTGAAGATCAGGCTGAGTGTGTGAGCACGCTGGACGCGGTTAAGCAGCGTCCCATCCGCATCAAGCGAAGGGCCACGTTGGGTGCGTGAGAACACAGGACGCGGGCAAGCATGCAGGACGCGGGCAAGCAGCGTCCCTACTATGGACGGTGGTTGGTGTTGTTTGCCCATATTTCGCGTAAAAACGACGCGAACTGGCCTGGTTGGGATGGATCAAGGCGCGTTCACATCTGGCCACGTCCTGATCCCAGGACATCGAGCAGGACACGCGTGGCTTTTACGTGGAAAATGTACCCATACAACAAATGCCCGTCCATAGTAGGGA
>Ga0070740_10003953_pt1 | contig 15077 bp, 17 predicted proteins | sample Coa_R2_FD_67286 | JGI IMG/M metagenome (GOLD analysis project Ga0070740, IMG submission 67286) | Surface soil microbial communities from Centralia Pennsylvania, which are recovering from an underground coalmine fire - Coalmine... | ecosystem: Environmental > Terrestrial > Soil > Unclassified ... | reverse complement strand
AATCATCATCTACTTGCCGTAGGAAGTTGTCAAACTTTCGGCTGATATTTTCAGGTATTGAACGCCTATTGAACGCCGTATGTTACTTGTTGGGGTTTTCTGAGGCGGTGTTCAGCTTGCGCCAGTCCTCTGCCTGTTGTGCGCTCTGGCGCTCAGCGGCCTGGCGCAGCTGCTGGTACTGGGTCAAAGTTGCACGGGCTTTTGCGGTATCGCCCATCTTGCGATAGGTCTGGGCGAGTTCATACAAGGCGCGCCGCTGCACCTCTCCTTCGATGGTCGCGGCCCGCTGCAGTTCGCTCACTGCCTCATCATTCTTTCCCTGCGCAGCCAGACCGCGACCGAGATAGTAGTCGGCCACAGTGGGCTTTTCGTAGATTTTTACGACCTGTTGCAGCAGAGGAACGCCTGTCGCTTCTTCCCCACGGTCAACGCGGATGCTGCCGAGGTTATACATCGCTACCGGGTTTCCCGGCGTCAGCTCCAGCTGCTGCGCGAATGCCTTCTCCGCCAGATCGAGCGAGCCGCTCTTCCTGTACTCCTCGCCCAGGCCTTCGTAGAGATCGGCCTGCTTCGGAGCGATGTGGATGGCGGCGAGGTATTCATCAATGGCCTGCTTATGCTGCTCCGCGTCAGCCGCGAGTTCGGCATTCATGCGGTGGACGCGCCATGAGTTGGGGTCGAGATGGTACATCTCGGCATAGCTCTGCTTTGCCACTTTCAGGTGGGCCTGCCCGCGATAATCGAGGATGTTCAGGTCCTTCGGCGCCAGCTCTGCCGCGCGGTCGAGCGGCCCGGTTGCCTTCTCCGGATGCCCCGAGGCCAGCTCGACGATCCCCAGCCATAGTTGAGCTTCAGGATTCTTGGGGTTCGCCTCGATTTCCTGCTGCAGGTTCTCGATGGCCGCGTCGGTGCGGTTCATCTGGTAATCAGCGATGCCGAGGAACATGTGCGCGCCGGGCGAGCGTGGATCCAGCTGGATCGCCTTTTCAATCGAAGCCGATGCCTCGGGCAGCTTGCCTTCTTTCAACAATGCCAGACCGAGGTTCAAGTGCGCCTCCGCGAGATTCGGAGCAATCTCCGTAGCCTGACGGAAGTACTTTTCCGCATCGGCCGTTCGCCCCTCATGCATCGCCGTGGCCGCTTCGCGAAAAATGGACTGCAACTGCGTTTGTGTGTCCGGTTGACCGTGCGCCGGAGCAGAGAAGATGAGAACTAAAATGGCAAGAATTGTGAAGATAGGAGCTCGCATGATCCGGCTCCTACGCTAGAAGCGCTGAGAGTGGAAGTCAATGTGCTGGATTTTGTGTAATGAGAACCCACATCTCTTCGAAATGTGGGGCACCCGGAATTCAGCAACAATATGAGCGACCGTTAGCGGGTGCTATTTGCCCTAGTAGCATGGCGCGCGAAGGGCGCGCCTGCATGCAATACTTACTCGGCTGCGGCTTCTTCGGCCTTTACCGTCACCTTGATGTGGGCGGTGACCTCGCGGTGCAGCTTTACCGGGATGAGGAACTCACCGAGCGACTTCAACGGCTCGTCGAGGCTCACCTTGCGGCGGTCAATGTTGAAGCCCTTCGATTCGAGGCCGTGCGCGATGTCGGCTGAGGTGACCGAGCCGAAGAGATGGTCGTTCTCGCCAACCTTGCGCTCGAATACCAGAGCCACGTCGTTGAGTTGGGAGAGCAGCTGTTCAGCTTCGCTCTTCTCTTTCGCCGAGCGGCGCACAGCCGACGCCTTCATCTGCTCGATGACGGCCTTGTTGGCTGCAGTCGCTTCCATGGCGAGCTTTTTGGGCAGCAGGTAGTTGCGGCCATAGCCGTCCGCCACCTTCACCACGTCGCCGCGGTGGCCCAGGTTGTTTACGTCTTCTTTCAGAATGACTTCCATTGCTGATCTCCAAATGAGGGGCGCTTCGCGCCATTCAAAACTTAAATGCAGGTCCTTCCGCTTCATTTCGTTCCGCGTCAGGATGACAACCATAGTTTGGTTGTTAGTACCTGGCGGCGAACGGGAGCAGGGCGATGTTGCGGGCCTGCTTGATTGCCTTCGTCAAACGGCGCTGGTGCGTCGTGCATACGCCGGTCAGTCGGCGGGGAACGATCTTGCCGCGCTCGGCCACAAACTGCTGCAGCAGGCGCACGTCGCGATACGGGATCGCGTCGATCTTTTCCGTGCAGAATTTGCAGACCTTCTTACGGCGGAAGAACTTGCGTCCGCCAGGACCGCCGGGAGCGCCACCGGGACCGGCAGAACCGCCAGCCGGGCGTGGACCGCGTGGAGCGCCTGCGGAAGCTGCGCCCTCAGGCGCTTTCTGTGTAATTTCGTCAGCCATTTCTTTTCCTTCTCTACCGGAGCATGCCGGCCGTAAATCTAAAAATTCGGGTTATGCGCTCGCTGGAGTCGCTTCTGCAGCAGCGTGAGCTTCCGTGTCCTCAGCAGGAGCAACGGGCTGTGCGCTGAGCTTCTTGCGCGTGGCGCGGATTGCCTTAATCTTGTCAAGGCGCTTCTGCTCTTCGTCCATGCGCACGGTGATGAACTTGATCACCGGCTCGGAGACGCGCAGGCGGCGCTCAAGCTCGTGCACCAGCTGGCCGTCAGCTTCGATGGTCAGCAGAATGTAATTGCCTTCGCTGAACTTGCGAACCAGATAGGCGAGCTTGCGGCGGCCCATCTTTTCGGTAGAGCGGACGGTCCCGCCGCCGTTGGTCACGGTAGCTTCAAAACCTGCAATCAGCTTGTCCACTTCTTCGTCCTGCGTGTCCGGACGAACGATAAACATAACTTCGTAAACACGTTGCATTTCGTTTCTCTCTTCTCTCGCGTCAGGGATGCAGTTTGCAGCCTTGACCGTTACGATTCCTTCATTCACCTTCCGCCGGGCCGTTTTGCTCGCGACGGTTAAACTCATTCATCGCGGCCTTGATGTCCTGTGCCACGATCATCTCGACTGCTTTGGCAGCCTTGTCCAGTACCGGATCAAGCTCAGCCAGATCTGCTTTGCGCATCGGCGTCAGCAGATAATCTTTTCCGCGCCGTCCGCTCAACTCACCCGGTTGCGGCCCTACGCCGATCCGTATGCGCGCCCATTCCTGTGTCCGGAGCGCGCCATTGATCGACTTCGCTCCGTTATGGCCGCCATCGCTGCCGCCCGTTCTTATGCGAAGCGTGCCCAGCGGCAGGGCCAGCTCGTCATAAATCACCACCAGGTCGCGTTCCGGATCAGCTTCGAACTCCCGAACCAGAGCTTCAACTGATAGCCCGCTCAGGTTCATGTACGTTTCAGGCTTGGCCAGAACCACTTCGTGTCCTGCCATGCGGACCGTCGCTGTTGCTGCTTTGCATCGGCGATTCACGACCTGCACGCCATAATCATCGGCGATGCGGTCAATCGCCAGAAACCCCGCATTGTGCGGCGTGAACTGATATTCGATCCCGGGATTTCCAAGACCGACAATCAGGAACACGCCGCTCGTTTCGTTCGCCAAGCCTTACTTCTTGGCCGGAGCAGCCTCAGCCGTCTCCTGCTTACCCTTCTTGACCACTTCCGGCTCGGAAGGAGCAGCAGCCGCAGCAGCGGCTTCCGCCTCAGGCGTTGCCGGAGCTTCTTCCTTAATCGCAACGATATGTGCGACGGTGTTGTTCTCGTCCGTCAGGAACTTCAGCTTGCCGCCATGCGGCAGGTCAGAAACGCGTAGAACATCACCGAAAGCCAGCTCAGAAACATCCACGTCAATGTGGCTGGGAATGTCGGTCGGGAGGCACTCAACTTCGACTTCACGCAGCACCTGGTCAAGAATGCCGCCCTGCGTCTTGACACCAACTGGCGTGCCGACAAGCTGGATCGGCACTTCGACGCGGATCGGCTTATCGAGAGCTATGCGCTTCAGGTCAATGTGCAGCAGCGAACCCTTGATCGGCTCATACTGCCAGTCAACGATCATTGCCTTCGCTTTGGCGCTGCCGATCTCAAGATCGAAGATCGAGTTATGGCCTGCTTCCGAGTGCAGGATGCGAAGAATCTGCTTCGGATCAACTTCGACGGCGACCGATGGCTCATTCGCACCGTAGACGACGGCGGGAATCTTGCCCTTAACGCGCACGCGGCGCGCTGCGTTTTTGTTAAATTTGCCCTCGCGGGGTGTTGCTGCTACCACTTCCTGAGTGATCATTCTGTCCTTTTCCTTCGGGCACGAAGAATCAGCTATTAGCTTCTAGCTTTTAGCCATTAGCTTTTTCTTGCCGCTCCCTTTTTGCCTCTCGAAAAAATCGAGAAGGGTATCAAAAAACTTTTACATCCGCACGATTCGCCAAAAGCCAGTGGCTAGAAGCTAAAAGCTGCTTTCAGCTAAATAGCGTGCTGACGCTCGTCTCCATATGGATGCTCTCGATGGCGGCTCCCAAGAGACCGGCAATCGACCGCACCTTGATCTTTGGCAGCTTCTTCGCTTCCTCGCTCAGCGGGATAGAGTCGGTTACAACCAGCTCTTCCAATCTCGAATTGCGAATGCGCTCTACTGCCGGACCGGAAAGCACCGCATGTGATGCTCCGGCGTAAACCTTTGTCGCGCCCTTTTCGAGCAGCGCGTCGACTGTCTTGACCAGCGTGCCGGCGGTGTCAATGATGTCGTCGATGATGAGGCAGGTGCTCCCCTTCACATCGCCGATCACGTGCATCACTTCCGTCACGTTGATGTCCGTCCGGCGCTTGTCGACAATCGCCAGCGGCACTCCCATTTTCGTTGCGAAGAAGCGCGCTCGTTCCACGCCTCCCGCATCGGGTGATACCACGGTCAGATTCGGAAGGTTCAACTCCTTGAAGTAGCTCACCATCACCGGGCTTGCGAATAAGTGGTCCACCGGGATGTTGAAGAACCCCTGAATCTGCGCCGCGTGCAAATCCATAAACAACGCGCGATTGGCGCCCGCGGTGGTCAGCAAATCCGCGACCAGCTTGGACGATATCGCCACGCGCGGACGGTCTTTTCTGTCCTGCCGCGCATAGCCGTAATACGGAACAACAACGGTAATCCTGCCGGCAGATGCGCGCTTCAGCGCGTCAATCATGATCAGCAGCTCCACCAGATGCTGATCCACCGGGTTGCAGGTCGGCTGGACGACAAATACGTCCACGCCGCGCACATTTTCCAGCAGCTGAAAGTACACCTCGCCATCGGCGAAGCGCTGCATCTTGGTCTCACCCAGCGGCACGCCGATATGCTTGCATATCTCTTCGGCTAAGGGCCGATTGGCCGAGCCGGAAAAGATTTTGAAGCGCCGGTCTTCGGCGAGCTTCTGGTGCCGTTTGCGTTCGGGCGCTGTCTTGCTGCGTCCGTCGACTGCTGCTGCCTCTGGTGCCAGTACTTCCGTCGCTGTTTCCGTCTTCACAAGAAACCCCCAAGCTGGTTTGCATTGGTTGTCACTCATGCCGGCCACGACTGCATTTGACCGGCGGCTTCTGTTGTCATCGCCATGTTCCCGCAAGAAGTTATCTTCAGAGAACGCGACGTTAAATCTGGCTGGGCGACTAGGATTCGAACCTAGACAAAGTGCTCCAAAGGCACTTGACCTACCATTAGTCGATCGCCCAGTAAAACAGCCTTTAGCTACCAGCTCTTAGCTGTTAGCCCTTCAAACCGGCTGCCAGCGGCTAAAAGCTAGTGGCCAGCAGCCCCTACCATCGTCTTCCAGTACGCTGCCCGCGGCAAGGTTTTTGTCCGCAGGAAAGCGACGTCATTCGACCACAGCCTCTCTTCGGCTGCTTTCGCCGCTTCTTCAGTCTGGTAGAGGCCGAAAAGGGCCGATCCGGAACCTGAGAGCGCAGCATAAAGAGCCGCCTGCTCCGGGTTGCCGGGAGAACCAGTCAAAATGCGCTTGATATCACCGAGTGAGGGATGCTGACGGAAGACAACGTCTTCGAAGTCGTTTTCAATCCCGGTTCGGACAAGCGCGAGAAGTGGATTCCCGGGCCGGTCTTCTCTCTCGGAGAAGACACCGGAGGAGTGCGGCTCACAAAGACAAGCAGAGAGAGCTCGACTCAACTCTTCAAGTCTATCGGAGCGCGGGTTTTCGGTCAATCTTTCTGCATGAATCGCATCCCAGTCGCGAAAGGCCTGCGGGGTGGATACGCCTACGCCGGGGAGGGCAACAATGCAATGCGTTTCCGGCAGGTCGGGCATCGGATAAACCTCTTGCCCCCTCCCCAGACCCAGAACCGCGCCGCCAATCAAAAAAAGCGGCACATCCGAACCAACTTGAGCTGCGATTTTGAGGCGTTCTGCTCCGGAAAGTTGCCGATTCAGCTCGTGTTCCACTCCAATCAGCGCGGCGGCGGCATTCGCTGATCCTGCGCCCAGGCCACCCTGGACCGGAAGTCGTTTTTCGATGTGCACGTGAACTTCGGCTGTGACCTGTGCCGCAGCCAACCAGCGGTCCAGCATTTTCCAGACAGTGTTTCGCCCGTCCGTGGGAACGCGGTCGTCGTTTGTCGCCAGAATGATGCTGCTTTTCCCAGACCTAAGCGGATGTGCTTCGACAGTCAGCAGATCGTTCGCAGCTAATGTCTGGTAGAGCGTCGTCAGCGCATGGAAGCCGTCGGGACGAGACGGGCCAATAGCCAGGCCGAGATTGATTTTTGAAAAAGAGCGAATGCGGGTAGGCATGCAGATAGGCTTTAAGCAACTCGACCAAGAGGCTTAATCTTTTTCCGCGCGTGCTGCGACTCCTGCCATAGATCATATTGCGCCTGCATCCTCAACAAGAGATCAGGAGATACCCCGAACGCCTCTGACAAACGAATCGACATATCCGCTGTGATGGATGAGCTCCCATTCACAATGCGGGAGAGAGTTGCGCGCGCCACTCCAATATGTTCTGCGACAGAGCTGATCGAGCGATCACCGATATATTCCCGCACCAGCATGCCGGGATGAGCTGGGTTGTGCATCTGTGAATACATGCTGAAATCCTTAATGGTAGTCCTGATAATCCACTAGAACCGCATCTGTGCCTTCAAAGGTAAAGGTCAACCGCCAGTTGCCGTTAACTTTTACAGCCCAGTGCCCTGCTAAATCTCCTCTTAGGGAGTGCCACTCCCAACCAGGGACATTCATCTGTTCCGGATGAGTGGCTGCATTCAAAACGGATAAAGGCAGTTGTAATTTCTGTGCGTGCTTTGGCGGTATGCCCGCTTTTAATCCTGTCTTGAAGAATCTCTCAATGCCCCTGTCCCGGAAGCCTTTAATCACTTCAGCAGTGTAACATGAGGCGTTACACTGCTTGCTTTCCACTAGGAACGTAGGACAACCTTTTCCAAAACCGCGTTAAACTACCGCCAACATGACTCGCAGCCTCCTCTGCCTTTCAGCCGCCTTCTTGTCTGTTTGTTCCTGTCTGTCAGCCCAGCCGGTTGTCAATCCATCACTCTCGAACCAGAACGAAACGCCCGTTCGCACCAAACACGCCATGGTCGTCAGCATCCACCATCTGGCGACCGATGCCGGCGTTGAAATCCTGAAAGACGGCGGCAATGCCGTCGATGCGGCGGTGGCTACGGGCTTTGCGCTGGCGGTGGTGCATCCAGTTGCGGGAAACATAGGCGGCGGGGGCTTCATGCTCATTCATCTGAACAGTGCAGATGGCGGTAAATCCACGTTTATTGACTACAGAGAAAAAGCGCCGCTGGCTGCCACGGTCAATATGTATCTCGATGACAAGGGCAACATTATTCCCAACGCCAGTATCGTCGGTTATAAGGCGGTCGGCGTTCCGGGATCGGTTGCCGGCATGGCTTACGCGGAAAAGAAATACGGCAAGCTGACGCTGGCCAAGGTTATGGAGCCGGCCATTCGTCTGGCTTCGGAAGGTTTTGTTCTCACCGAGGAAGAGGCCGGGACCCTGCATGATTCCGACCTGGCGCGCTTTCCTGAGTCAAAGCGTATCTTCCAGCGCGATGGCAATTTCTATAAAGCCGGCGAGATATTCAAACAGCCGGAGCTGGCCGCCACCCTCAGGCGTATCGCAAAAGACCCGGACGACTTCTATCACGGCGAAATCGCAAAACAGCTCGCGGCAGATGTGCAGAAAGGCGGCGGCCTGATTACCGAGAAAGACCTCGCCTCCTATGAAGTGAAAGAGCGCGAGCCGCTCACCGGCACTTACAAGGACTACTCCGTTATCGCGGCCCCGCCACCGTCATCCGGAGGCGTGGCCCTGCTTGAGGCGCTCAATATTCTGGAAGGCTATAACCTGGGCCGCCTCGGCGACCGCACTCCGCCGGAGATGCACCTGATCACCGAGGCGTATCGCCGCGCCTATATGGACCGTTCTGACTATCTCGGCGACCCCGATTACGTGAAGATTCCTGTCAACCAGCTGATCGACAAGAAATATGCTGCGGCCTGGCGTTCCAGCATTCACGAAGACCAGGCCACGGCATCGGCAGACCTGAAGCGTCCCGCAGGTTTCATTCCTCCTCCGCCTACCATGGCCGATGTACGCCACGAATCCTCGCAGACCACGCATTATTCTGTCATGGACGCTGATGGCAACGCCGTTGCCGTCACCACCACCCTGAACAATGGCTTTGGCTCCGATGTCACGGCGGAGAAGCTCGGCTTCCTGCTGAATGACGAAATGGATGATTTTGCGTCGAAACAGGGCGTTCCGAATATGTTTGGCCTGATTCAGGGGCCGGCGAATTCCATTGCTCCCGGTAAACGCCCGCTTTCAAGTATGACGCCGACCATCGTGCTCAAAGATGGCAAGGTAGCAATGGTCCTCGGCTCGCCCGGCGGCGGGCGCATCATCACCACAGTAGCCAATATCTTCCTCAGCGTTGCCGACGAGGGCCTGAACATCCAGTCCGCCGTTGATGCGCCGCGCTTCCACCATCAGTACCTGCCTGACGTGCTCTACCTTGAGCCCGGCTTTGCCGATTCGACCATCGAAGGCCTGCGGGCAATGGGCTATCACGTCAACGTGAGCAAAGGCCACTGGAGCGACGGCGAATGCATTGCGGTCGATCCGACAACAGGCGATCTCGAAGGCGGACAAGATCACCGGCACAGCTATGGCAAGGCTGCTGGTTACTAATTCGCTCGAACACATTGAGCAGCGTATTCGCAAATAAAATTGTCATCTCGACCGAAGCGCGCAGCGCGAAGTGGAGAGACCTGCAGTCGCTTTCAAAGCACAGGATTTCCAGGTTCCTTGACTGCTCCGCTCGGGAATGACAAATCTTTCTGGACGGAGCACTCTAAATCTCTAGATCATGAGAAATAGCGAGACAATTGCTCCAGCGCAGCAACGCCAATTTCGCCACTCATTGCTGGCCTGGTTCGATGCGCATGCCCGCGATCTTCCCTGGCGGCGCACCGATGACCCTTATGCCATTTGGGTCTCGGAAATCATGCTGCAGCAGACGCGTGTCAATGCGGTCCTCGATCACTACGCGAGGTTCTTGGCCCGCTTTCCAACAGTTAAGGCGCTGGCACAGGCTGAAGAACCGGAAGTGCTCGCCGTCTGGAGCGGACTCGGTTATTACCGCCGCGCCCGCATGCTGCTTAAAGCTGCGAAGGTCGTCGCCGATGAGCTGGCCGGAGCAATACCAAAATCAGCAGAAGAGCTAAAAAAGCTCCCCGGCATCGGCGCGTACACCTCCGCAGCCATTGCCAGCATCGCCTTTGGCGAGCCGGTTGCGGCTGTGGACGGCAATGTAGAGCGTGTGGTTATGCGGCTCACGGCGAATGGAAACGGCGCAGTCAGCGAAACGGCACAAGAGCTGCTGGACCGCAGCTGTCCCGGCAATTTTAATCAGGCCATGATGGAGCTCGGCGCGACGGTTTGCCTGCCCAAAAATCCTCTCTGTCTCGAATGCCCTGTCCAGCAGCTTTGCCGGACGCGCGGCGAGCATCCGACGGTTCCGCGTAAAAAAATGCAGGCAAAAGTGGTGAATTTTGCATTTTTAGAGCGCAAAAAACGCAGAAATTGCAGCGAAATCCTGCTCGAAATGCGCCCCAAAGACGCATCTCTGATGGCTGGGATGTGGGAATTACCGCACTTAGGAGGCGACAAAGCCGATCCGGAGCGCATGCTCTTCACGCTTCGTCATTCCATCACCGTCACGAACTATCAGGTCGGCATTCTCAGCTTTGCGCCGAATGAAGAACATCTCCTCCCAAAACATACCGCCCGCAAGTGGGTGCAGCTCGACGCTGTATCGAAATTGCCCATCACCGGTCTTACGCGTAAAGTCTTAAAACGCCTCCACCTGCTGCCGCGAGATTCCTCTATCTGCTTTCCAGTAAAAGCATCTGGCGTAGCCGCGTCGAAGCTGCTCTTTCCTGATCAATCTGTAGCAGAATAGTTACTTACAGACTTCAAGGAGCATGCATGACCCGATCCCTCCGCCTGGCCTGCGCTATTACGCTTTTTTCCACCGCTTCATTTGTTTGCCAGGCACAGGTCCCGGCAGTTGCCGGAGTGCCGGAAGCTGCGCGCAAGGCCGCTGACAGCATCGATCCCGAAAAAATACGCGCGCATGTACGCTTTCTTGCAAGTGATCTCCTCGAAGGACGCGGTCCAGGCCAGCGCGGCGCGCAGATTGCCGCTGAATACATTGCTACCCAGTTTGCATTGGACGGCTTAAAACCCGCAGGCGACAACGGGACCTATTTTCAAAAAGTGCCGCTCTATGCCGTGCATACTGTTGAAGACCAGACCAAAGCCGAGTTCGTGCCGCAGAATGGCCAGCCGATTCCGCTCGCTTACGGCGAAGACTTCGTAACCAAGGATCAGACCGGAGCATCGTCGGCTGATATCGACGCGCCTATCGTCTTCGTTGGCTACGGCATCGATGCCCCCGAGTATCACTGGAACGACTACGCCGGCGTGGACGTGAAAGGCAAAATACTGCTGGTGATTGTCAACGAGCCTCCGTCCACTGACGACAGCTTCTTCAAAGGCAAGACCATGACCTACTACGGTCGATGGACTTACAAGTACGAAGAGGCATCGCGCAAAGGCGCTCTGGGCGTGCTCATCATTCACAGGACAGACCTTGCCAGTTACCCCTGGCATGTGGTTCGAGATTCACAGGCGATTGAGAAGTCTTATCTGCAGGGCGATCCCACAGCTACGCTCAAAGCCGCAAGCTGGATTCAGCACGATGTAGCCCAGAATCTTCTCTCAGCGGCAGGACAGGGCCCGGTAGATACTCTGATCGATGCAGCCGGAAAGCCAGGCTTCCATCCCGTTGAGCTGCCGGTGCGTTTCAAGGCGCATATTGCAAGCAAAGTGCGGCATTACGAATCCGCTAATGTTGTGGGCGAAGTACCCGGCGCACAATCAGGACAGGCGGTGCTCTACTCAGCGCATTACGATCACCTCGGCATTGATCCCGATGCAAAAGGAGATCAGATCTACAACGGCGCTGCTGATAACGGCACAGGCTGCGGCATCCTGCTCGAACTTGCTCGCGCCTTTTCGCAGACAAAACCGCCGCACAGTATCTATTTCGCCTCTGTTACTGCCGAAGAGCAGGGACTGCTTGGCTCGCAATGGCTCGGCATGCATCCGCCGGTTCCGGCTTCACAGATCGCGCTCGACCTGAACTATGACATGCTGAACCCCATCGGCGTCCCTACCGCAACCGAGGTTGGAGGAGCGGAGCGCACCACCTTCTATCCGGAAGTAGAGAAGACGGCCAAGGCATTGAATCTAACCATCGAACCCGACCAGTTCCCCGGCGCCGGACACTACTATCGTTCTGATCACTTCAGCTTTGCCCGTGTCGGTATTCCGGCGTTCTCCATTGGCCAGGGAACGACTTTCGAAGGTCATGATGCAGAATGGGGCAAGCAGCAGATGGAAGACTTCGTCGCCCACCGCTATCATCAGCCTTCCGATGAATATAAGCCTGAGATGGACTTCCGCGGCGATGCCAAAATGGCGCAGTTTGGGTTCATTCTGGGGTGGGAAGCCTCCTCGCTGCCGCAAACCATCGGATGGCAGCAGGGTGATGAATTTGAAGCGGCCCGCAAGAAGGGCAATTAACAGGAGAGTGCAAATGAAGCGGTGGATATGGCATATCGTTGTCATGCTCCTGCCGCTTTGCTTTGCTGCTGCAATAAAGGCGCAAAGCGCCACCGAACCGGCGCTTCGTCGTCGCGGCGACCGCAGCACAACCGATCATCCGGTAGTTGTTAAAGAAGGCAAAAACAACTCCCTGATTCCTGAAGAAGCCTCAGGCGAATACATGCTTGGCCACCCGGGAGAACTGGTCGAGATCACGATTCAGTTCGGCGAATTAAGTGGATATATTTCGCGCCAGGGTGACGGAGAGAGCGACAGCGGCACACCTCTGACGTTCTTTTTCGACAAAACTTCATTGCAAGGGCAGGAAATCACATTCACCACCCGGCAAATACACGGCATCTGGTATTCGTTTCGGGGAACAATTGTTCGCGGATCGGGCAAAACCCGCGAAGAAGAGGGCTATTATCTGCTAACCGGAGACCTGATCGAGCACAATACTGCCCAGAAATCAGAATCGAGACGCAGCGTCAGCCTGAAATCCGGACGGCAGCTTGGCTAGCCAGAAGGTGGACGCTCGAAGTCTAATCTCGTTGCTCCCGCTGTCTCACTGATGAGGCTGGATGGATCACCGGCGCTTTCCGCCGATTCACGATGCAGAGAGAGATTTTCAGAAGATCTTTGAGGAATGCCTTCCAGCTGTTTAGCAATCTTTCTGCCGCGCGGAGAGAAATAGACCCAGGCACCCACCGCGACTCCTGCCACGAAGCCGCCGGTAAATCCTTTCCAGTATTCAGGTCTCTCAATCATGTTGGTTGAGAAGGCCAGGATTCTCCGTGCGGTTGCTCTCATTATGAAGATATATCTAAAATAGCTTGCAAACGCTGGCCTCTTACATTAGATTTAGATATATCTTAGAAATTCTAAGAGGAGTTTTAATATGTTTAGAGAAAAAAGCAATGAATACCGTCAATATGGAGCCTGCCATCCCGGATCCTGGAAACACTTTCGTGGACGCCAAGGATTTTTTGGGGAAATGGGGGAGGTATGGGGTCGGCATGGACGCTTTGGCGGCGATTTTGGCGGACGCCTCTTCGATAATGGAGAGCTACGCTTTGTCATCTTGCAGCTGATTGCGGAAAAACCAAGCTACGGCTACGAAATTATCAAGGCCATCGGTGAGCGCTTGTCGGGCATATATGCTCCCAGCCCCGGAGTGGTGTATCCCACGTTGACCATGCTGGAAGAAGAGGGTTTTGCGACAGTCACATCGACCGATGGCGCGAAAAAGCTTTATGCCATTACCGATGCCGGCAAGGGAGAGCTGAAGGCCAACAAGGCTCTGGTCGACGCAATCTTTGCAAGAATCGAGAAAGTGGGGTCTGCCTTCGGGCGGGGACGCTCGCCCCGGATCATGCGCGCCATGCACAACTTCAAGCTCGCGCTGAAGCTGCGCTTTGCCCAGGGAGATTTAAACAAAGAACAGATCGGCAAGATTGCGGAGATTATCGATGATGCCGCCAAGAGAATTGAATCCCTCTAACGAACTGCGTCCCGGAATCACGAACCGCGGTTCACTCGCGGCGGATGAAGGAGCAATCAGCAACCTGCGTGACCGGATAATGGAACTCGAGAGCCGAAATTCATACCTGCAATCTCTGGTGGTCGAGCTCCTGGACAAAAATGAGAAGCTGCGGCGCATCGCAGCGCAGAAGCAGACTGTCGCTGACGCCTCTCAGTAGTAGTCCGCGCAGCTGAGATAGTAGCCGCATCCACTGCAGACCAGCTTACAGCGATGTCCCGTTAATTGCGTAGAGCAATTCGGGCAATACACCGAATGATGCTGCATGGACTCCGGCTGCTGCGGAAGTTCGTAATTCAGCGCTGGCTGCTCTGGAAGCTGGGAATACACAGTCGCCAGATTACAGAAAATTCAACAAAGAAGACAGTGAATCCCGCTATGGTGAACCATGATGGGCATTCGACGCTGACTGTGCAGGGTTGATATGCTCAAGGTGCATCGAAGAAGTTACGACCTGCGCATTGGCGCACAAATTTTTCAAAGAAGGAGCAGTCATGGAACGTACAGCGAATGCCGTTTGGAAAGGCAGCCTGAAGGACGGCAAAGGCGTGATTTCATCTCAAAGCGGCGTTTTAAAAGAGACGCAGTATTCTTTCAGCACCCGGTTTGAGAATGGCGTCGGCACTAATCCTGAAGAGCTGATTGCAGCGGCGCACGCCGGATGCTTCACGATGGCATTGAGCGCTCAGCTGGGCAATGCAAACCTTACGCCCGAATCACTGGAGACGACAGCATCCGTTAAGTTTGAAAAAACCGATGCGGGATTCACCATTACGGCAATTCACCTGACGACCCGCGCAAAAGTTCCCGGGGCAAGCGAGTCGGCCTTCGAGACTGCGGCCCAGAACGCCAAGAACGGCTGTCCGATCTCGCGGCTATTCAAGGGGAACACTGATATTACGCTCGACGCCAAACTGATCTGATAGGCAACCGGAAAGTTTGTTATTCAAGGCTGCGGATTATTCCGCGGCCTTTTCACTATGAGTGCGAAGATATTCGCGCAGCTCGCGATTGATTTCCGTAGCCTGCTTCACGCCCTGGTCCAGCATTTGCCTCCACTGCTGGGCGTCTTTTGACATCTCGACCGTGCTCAGCAGATAGCTGGTTTGAAGAATGACTTCGAGGGCATTGCTCAGATCATGCGCCAGCCGGCGCAGGTGCAACGCAGACTCGGCGGGAATCGGGTGTGTTTCAGCCGGCTGAGTCATAAACGGTCCTGATGATAACAAGTCAAATGCATTTGAAGCATCCGATTACATTGTCCTGAAAAAGGATGCTCACGTCCTCTTTTGTGCCCTGATTGACACAAATCTTGCAGAAAAGTAATCTAAAAATTGCTGCTCGTCCAGCCGTTCGCGCTGGACATCCTTCCCGTGCCGAAGTGGCGGAATTGGCAGACGCGCATGGTTCAGGTCCATGTACTCGCAAGGGTGTGGGGGTTCGAGTCCCTTCTTCGGCACCA
>Ga0070740_10003951_pt1 | contig 15085 bp, 16 predicted proteins | sample Coa_R2_FD_67286 | JGI IMG/M metagenome (GOLD analysis project Ga0070740, IMG submission 67286) | Surface soil microbial communities from Centralia Pennsylvania, which are recovering from an underground coalmine fire - Coalmine... | ecosystem: Environmental > Terrestrial > Soil > Unclassified ... | reverse complement strand
TATCAAAAGCTAAAATCTCTGGCCATTCTTGCTCAGAACCGTTAATGAATTTGCTCAAAGATCGTTCTCAAGAAGAATTGGTTACTGCATTACATAATTTAATTAGTCAAACATTACTTAAAGGTTGCGCAACACCACAGGAAGAGATCCATTTTGCAACTACCGAGCAAGCAGTGCGCGAATCGCAACAACGTGGTGGTGGCTATAACAATGCGCAAGAGATTATGCTTAATGTTGGTACCGATGATGGTATCAATAAAAATGATATCTTGCGTTATGTGCAGCAAGCTCGTTCACTCAACGGTGAGCGTGTTGCCCGTATTCATGTTATTAAACGTCGTAGCTTTGTTACTGTTTCTCCACAATTGATTCCTGCAATGATTAAAGAATTGAATGGCAAGATGTTACGTGGTAGAAAAGTGCATGCAAGTATGGCATAAAGCTACTTTGCTTTTTTGATAAAAAATTAAGGAGTGTTTAAAAGACACTCCTTTTTTTATTCTTTACTGTTCCGCTGCTAATTTCTTTACATCATCAAGTCATGCTCTGCAGTCTTCCAACCTTCAATTTCCTGCTCATAGAACTTATCAAAAAATATTGTTCTTAAAATTATCGCTGCAGCGGTTACTAATGCGGTAATACCCGGTGCAACCAATTGTACTAAAACCAACAATGCAGTGTTTAATTTAGCAATGCCAAGTACAATACCAGGCAATAAAATGAGCTGTTTTAAGATTACTCCAACGATGGCAATCCATATCAAGCCGCCAACTACTTCCCATAATTTACCTTTTACTGTTTCATAAGAAAGAGTAAGAGCGCGCGTTAATGTGATTCGCTCTAATGCAATAAAAGGAATTACTAAAAAAGTAAGTAAGTTCCATGCAGTAGAGCATGCTAAAATAACAATACTCACTAACAAACCCATACCCCAAGTATAAGCATACATAAAAGGTATACTGAGCAAAGTGTTCACTACCAGCGAGATTGCTGCCCATTGAATAATAAGAAGCCATTTTTTGCTGCAGGCCGTTAATGCATCGGCAAAACTGCGTTGCTCGCGGCGCAATATATGCATAGTATGGTGCGAGAGGCTTACATAAAAAAACTGATCAACGAACATGATTACAAAACTAAATAGTAAAGAAGCTATTACCAGAGGAAGACCTGTCAGTTCTAACTGTTTGAAAATTGAAAAGATAGTAATTTCAGCAGTTATGGTTGTTGGGTTTTCTGGATTGTAAACATAAATTACATAGAGCACAAAAGGAATACCTACCGCTATTAATGCAGCCATTAAGGTATATAACGTCAATTGCAGATGTTTAAAAAGCAGCTTAAAGCTATCATTGGCGAGATTAATTCCGGTGGCCCATCGTTGCCAAAAAGACATTACTTTCTCCTTTTATTTAAAATACTTATTGTTGCTGTTTATACAGCTGATAAATAAGTGTGCTATAAATTGCTCCAACTGATTGCATATATACCGTTAAAATGCCGGTCAATAGCAAAGCAAATGCAGGTAAAATACTGCTAGAAGTTATATCTGGTGAAACTAATTTTGCCGCTAAAATTACCGGTGCATCAAACAAAATGCCCAATGCAGCATACACGATCAATAACCAGATACCACCAATTACAAATTCAGGTAACAGATGAACAATAATTGAAAGTGCTCGAGCCAAAATATCAAGAAAGCCAATTGACTCAAATGCAATAATTGGCAATACCAATATCATGATCATGTTCCATGCCAGTAAAATGGTCGTTTCAATAAACCAGAGTTTAATATCAGGTGCTTCTTGAACTGAAGAGGGCACATACATCCATACAAGCCACATAGTTGCAGAAAGAAGCGCAAACACTGCTATCGTAGTGATTTTTGAGATTCCTGCTTGAATGTTTTCTTGCGCTGTCGTCTTCTGATGGCGTGTTAATTTCAGGAAATGATAAATTAAGCTCACCGTTAATAAGAAGTCGATTAATAGCACAAAAGCGGTAACAAAAAAACGTAACAGAGTATTTGTTGAAAGGTGGCGCACCCCAACTTGAAAGGTGGTCAATAAATGACCGAGTTCAAATTGACCTTGCATAATGAGTGCAATTGAAATGGTACCAAGGGTCACTAAGGTTGTTATGGCCGTGTAGATAAATAATGGCTTATATTTCCATGCCAGCGAAAAACTGGTATTTGCTAATTTAAAGCCATTAATACAGCGAGCATATAAATCCATTGATTCTCCTTTTATAAGATTATTACTTTTGTATTACCATGAATAAAGCTGCAAAAGCAATGAAGCGGCTCAACGGATTATTAATCCGTTGTATAGCGCGCAATTATTTTCAACTGCCATGAAATGAAAGTTGTGTATAAAGCCTACCCTACTATGCTGCAGGGTAATTACTTCGAAGAAATGTTGAGCTACGAAGGGTTATCCTATCCGCCTTTCAGCTCCGGCTTGGGAAAGCCGTGGTATTTTGGCCAAGTAGAATAAAAATGGGCACTTTTTACGGTGCCCATGTAAATCAATAAATAACTATATAACTTTAATCTAAGTCAGCATATGAAATATTTAAAATTTCATATTGTTGCCAATCGGCATCATCAAAATGCCACCATTCAGTAGGCAATTGAAACATGCGATACTTGGTCATTAAATCAGAAAGTAACTTGCGGTTATTAATTGCCTCTGCCGGTAAATCCATATAATCTGCATGTGCTTTTTCAGTAAAATCATCAAATGCTGTTGGCATGAGCAGTTCCTTGCCGCTATCAGCATAAACTATAGTTAAATCAACTGCAGCACCGCGGTTATGACGAGATCCTTTCTTTGGGTTTGCAACATAGCGTTCATCAGGCACTAAGTTCCAAAAAATTTCTTGCACTGATAGTGGACGATAACCATCCCAAATTTTTAGACTTAAACCCATTACAAGAAGCTCTTCTTGTACTTTCTTAAGTTTTTCTACAACTGAACGGCGCAAATAACATTTGGCTACCGGATAAACTTTTTTACCGGTAAAATTATCAGTAGTTGCATATTTGATATCTAGGTGAATAGTAGGAATCTCAGTTGCAACATTGACCAAATCGGTCGGTTTATCTTTTGCATTTAACGGTAACATGATTATTATCACCATCGAAAGAAGGAAAGCTTTAGATAACTTAGATTGTATCATGACGTTCTCCAATGTTAATAGTTACTCTTGAAAAAAACGATAAACTATAAAATTAATAATGTGTTGTTCTGCTATGTACTCCCCATTTTAGATTCATAGAGTCAATAATATTTGAGAATAAAGGATAGCTAGGCCAACTTGAAGGGTTTTTCTCTCTTTCAAGATCAATAGCTTTCGTTGCTGCATAGTATTCTTCATTTGCATCCTCCCTTGCTCTTTTGCAAGCATATGCAGATCTATCTTCCGGTGGCATGCGTAATAATATTTTAATTGCATCCGAATCTGATGTTGGATAACAACCAACTTTTACCATTAAAGTAGGGGGTATTGGGCGCACTTCTGCCTCAAAACGATGGGGTGCAGCATTATAGGTTGGCTCACTTGACTTGACTAGCAATTTTGAAATTTGTTCGGCTGCTGAAATTTGAAGAGATAATACCGATAATGCTAAAGCTAATAATTGATATATCATAGTAAAACCTTTCTATACAGAAGGAGTAAATATATTAATAAAAGTAAGCCACGATAAAAATAACAAATATTTGGTTGAACAACAATGTATCAGGCTTTTTTGCTCATTAATAAGTGAACAATATGTTTACTCCAATTTTCCATTTTTTCAAGATACTGTTCACATTCAGCTATGGAAGCCAGAAAACCTTGATGTAGTTCTTCCTTAACATGGATATTAGGAGAGTCTCCTTTAAGCAGAAGCACCAAACCAACATGAACTTGGCCGACTGCATCAGAGTCGTCATTAAGAATGCCTAACGGTGCAATCGTAAAGGTGCCGTCGTATGAAATTTCCTCATGAAATTCACGTCGTGCCCAATCGAAGATTGAAGAGCCTTCCATATCTTCTGCGCGCATATGGCCGCCAATACCGAGAGTAAATTTGCCCGCAAGGCGAGTTTCTGAGGCTTTAGCTTTACGTTGCATTAAAAAATATTGATCCTCAAATTGAAAGATGAGATAGGGAATAATCTGTTTATATGTTGGATCATTTTCCATTAATGCTCTTGCATGAAATTCACGATTATTTTGAATAATGTTTAAATATTCATCCATTCTTTTATTATTAATGCCATGCCAAGTGCCATCGACAAAAAGAGTTGCTCGTTTTACTACAAGAATTTGTTCTTGCAGCGGTGCATTAATTGAAGCTAGGGTAGTCTGAGTTGACATTATATTCCTTGATTTTTTAGGGTGATGAAAACCAACAGTAGCATGGTGATGTTAGAAAGTCGATTAATAAAAAGAAGTAGGGTTGTATGAATAAAGTTAAAAAAAGCAGACGTATTATTTTTTCAGGAATCTGTCTTGTGATATTCAATTCTATTAATGGTTATATAGGTCAAGTGCAAGATGCGCAGGAAGGGAATTATGTTTGTATTTGTATTCCTAAATCTGGTACCCATTTACTGCTTAAATGTTTAACCTTATTAGAAGTTCCTGGTGTTTCTTATCCATATGATTTAAAAATTGAGCGAAACAGTAGAGTAGTTGAGCGTAATACTCAAATGCCGCCTGATCATTATAAGGGTGTCTACCACGTGCCTACTGAAGGGCCTCTGCCTGTGCGTTTTATTCACGCGATGAAGAAATTTGCCAATCGCCTTTATTGGACGCATTGGGTATTTACTCAGGAATTTGCTAACTTTTTGGCTCCCAATACTATGGTTACTTTTTTAATTGTGCGTGATCCACGGGACCAGGTAATATCTATGGCTCGTATGGTGCATAATGGCTATGAAGAACATCAAAGAAGTAGTATGGAAGATGTTGTTCTAGATCTAATTGATGGAAGACAACAGCACTTTTTATTATGGGGCGTGGAGCGTAATGGAATGTATCCAATTGAGTGGGAAACTGGCGTTGTGCCATTTTATGAATTATATTTGCCGTGGTTGAAATTCAAAAATATTTGTTTAATTAAATTTGAGGATCTGGTAGGTCCCCACGGCGGAGGTACACAGGAAAAGCAGTTAACCACGATAAAGCAGATTGCAAAACGTATGGGGCATCCTATAAATGATGCAAAAGCAATGGCTATAGCGGAACAATTATTTGGTGAGAGTGCTACTTTTGTAGAAGGTAAAATCGGTGGTTGGCGGGATTATTTTACACAAGAGATGAAGACCGCATTTAAAAATGCTGGTGGCACACAATTACTGATAAAATTGGGGTATGAGGATAATGATGATTGGTAAGAAAAAACAAGTTATTTGGTTTTTTATTTTCATTGTAGGTGGTGGAATAATAACTGCCGCAAATACACTCACAGAACATGAAAGAGTGTTAATATTATTTCCCTGGTGGGGCAAATATTTAGGCGGTTTATCAACACATCATTTCAACAATCAAAAAATGTTCATCGAACATGGTGTGTATACGGCAACGCTGAGTTTAAAGAATGTTTTGGCTGAAAAGCTTGTGCAAATGAATATGCCTGTTGAGGTCTCAAAAAATTTAATGACAAAAGATGAGATTTTGCAAGCATGTCAGCAACATGCAATTACTGCGGTGATAACACCGGATCTTTTTCTTATTTCAGCATTAAAAAAAATTGCTGAATTTCATCCAATAAAAATAATATTTATGCGTCATGCTACGGTGGATGATCAATTGCAAGAGAACATTCGTGAGTTGAAAGATATTGATTGTGCGCTTGGAGTAAATCCCACAATTGTTGGTTTTATTGAGCAGGCGAATAAGGACTATAATCTGGGTATACGGCATATAGCGTGGATGCCGCCATTTTGGGATGAAGAAAGCTGTAAAACGATTGCCTTACCATTTGCCGATAAAACAACTTTTTTTTCTGAGCGATTTGGTCTTACTATTTCTAATGATGCGTTAGTATTGTGTGAGATAGCAAATTTAGTACCGGGAAAAAATCATTCCCTATTATTAAGAGCATTAAAGCAGATACTAAGCACTCGAGATATTGATATTCACCTTATATTTGCTGGTGAAGGTGTTTTACGCCCGGAGATTGAACATGAGATCAAAACATTGGGATTAGATGGTCGCGTGCATCTTATAGGATCAATACCTGATGTTCCCGCACTCCTTAATTATTGTGATATCCATGTATTACCGAGCATAGCGGAAGGGTTTCCTTTGGCCAACATGGAGGCGGCCTATCTTAAAAAAGCTATTATTACTACCGCAGGAACTGGAGCAGCATGCTTAATTGAAGATGGTATTTCTGGCTTATTGTTTGAAAATAACAATGAAGAATCATTGAAGAATGTCTTAGAACAATTAATTGATGATAGTCAGTTGCGTCTAAAATTGGGGGAAAATGCTTATACAAGAATGAGTACTCATTTTACGAATGAGATGATCTTTAGGCGTTGGAAAAATATTTTATTTTCTTAAGTTGTACAAAATAACGGTTTCAATTAAAAAAGGATTTTTATGAAAAAAAACTGTTTGTATGTTCTACTGCTAGCACTCATTGCTCAAGGATGTTTTGTTGTTGCTCAAGAGAAAAATTTCTCTGAAGAGCGTTGGCAAAATCTCCTGAATAAATGTAATGAAATAAAGCGAAAATATGCTGAACAATATAATAATAGAGCTGCTGGAGATGAATATGGAAGATTAGGATTCATATTTGAAGATGACCTTACTAAAAAAAGTATTGAATCGGGATCAACTTTTGCCAACGATGCATTAAGTTCAATTGATCAAGGAGCTATCGAATTTATCTCACAATATTTAGGTTTATCGGTTGCAAGAATTAATAAATTTTCCAATCCATCATCAGTGGACAGATCCGGCGCTATGACTTTTCTTTCGGAATTTGCAAATAGTTTGGGTATTGCACAAGCATTGTATGAGTACAAACAAATAGCTGGAGATTCATATCGATCTGAAGCGCTACGCATTTTGACGAATCTTTCAGAAAATTGTTCTTCAAGGTAAGATGAATGTGGCCCATTAATATCATGATCTAGTGGTAGTTGAAATGGAGGTTATCCTATTTGACCAAAAGAATATTGAACGCTTTATTTTTTAAACCAAGGTATAAGAATACTCGTATGCTTTTTGTATTCTTGGTAAGCGGGATTATGTGCCATAGCTTTTTCCAACCAAGGAATGCCCGTAACAAATAATAATGTTATGGTAACCGCGAGCGGACTAATAATGGTTACATAGCCAGTGGGTACTGAAAGTGCAATTAAATAAATAGACCACCACATGAGTATTTCACCAAAATAGTTTGGGTGTCTGCTATAATACCATAAACCTGAATTCAATACTTTCCCATGGTTAGCTGGATTTTTTCTAAATACGTACAACTGATAATCACTTATTGATTCAAATAAAAAGCCGATAATCCAAGCAGCAGTGCCTATTATGTCTAACAGCGTTAATCCAGGCAACGAGCTCGCATTAATCTCTATCGCTGGCATGGACATAATAAATCCCATAAAGCCATTAAGGATGAAGATCCATCCAAAACTAAATAATAGTGCCCAATGTCCTCTTTTTTGTTGCCAGGCAATAAAGCGTGGATCTGTCCCTTTTTTATATCTTAAATAAGCATAGGTGGATAGGCGAATTCCCCAAAGCATTATAAGGGTGGTCACCAGAATATGACGAGGTAAAAAATGGCCATAGGAGATAAATGAATAGAGTGTGATGAGCATCACCAGTCCACCCCAGGTAAAATTGCCTATACTACTATCTTTTTTGATATTTACTATGGCAAACATTGTTGCTAAATAAGCGATGATGAGAATAGCTAAAATCATCATTATAAGATCCTTTTTTTAAGAAATTTGATTTTATGCTAATCTAACAATACTTATAAGTTTTTTTCTATAATTACCGTTTTTTCAAGGGAAATGGGCATATCCAAGTCCATAAAAAGGTACCTTATGCAGTATGATTTCAAGCGTATAGAGCAGAAATGGCAAGAGAAATGGCGTAAAAATAATCCACTCGCCAAGACTAAACCAGCAGGAAGTGGTAAAAAGTTTTATTGTCTTGATATGTTTCCCTATCCATCCGGATCTGGGTTACATGTGGGCCACTGGCGTGGTTATGTACTTTCCGATATCTATGCACGTATGAAATGGCTTGAAGGGTATAATGTACTCCATCCTATGGGATGGGATGCTTTTGGTTTGCCAGCTGAGAATGATGCTATAAAAAAGGGAATTCAACCAGCGGTGAGTACCGCACAAAATGTAGCGGTATTTAAAAAGCAACTTGAACAATTGGCAGCTATTTACGATTGGGATAAAGAAATCAATACAACTGATCCCCATTATTATAAATGGACTCAATGGATCTTTCTTCAAATGTATAAAGCAGGTCTTGCCTATCAAGATGAAGCACCGATCAACTGGTGTCCTTCTTGTTTGACTGGTCTTGCTAATGAGGAAGTTGTCAATGGTAAATGTGAACGGTGCGGAACTCCCGTTGAACAGAAAAAAATCCGCCAATGGATTTTAAAAATCACTGACTATGCACAAAAATTATTAGACGGACTTGATACCTTAGATTGGTCTGATCGTGTTAAACTGATGCAACGAAATTGGATTGGTCAAAGTGAGGGCGCAGAAGTTACTTTCAAGACCCATGATATTCATGGCAAAGAAATTGATTTGCCTATTTATACTACTAGACCAGATACTATTTTTGGGGTCACCTTTGTGGCCATGGCGCCGAATCATCCATTGGTTGCTCGGATTGTTCCGCAAGAAGAAAAAGAAGCAGTAGAAGATTATCGCAATTTAGTCAAAAGTACTTTAGCATTCGGTACCGATCCTGATGATGAAAAAGATAAAACGGGAGTATTTTCTGGCGCCTATGCCTATAACCCAGTTACCAAGGAAAATGTGCCTATTTATCTTGCCGATTATGTGTTGATGGATTATGGCACTGGTGTGGTTATGGGTGTGCCAGCACATGATGAACGAGATTATGAATTTTCTCTCGAATATGAATTGCCGCAACTCGCAGTGATTGGCACTAATGAAGTTAAAGCAGATGCACAAGGTATTCTTAATCGCCCCTATTTGGGCGATGGTCCTTTAATAAATAGTGGTCCGTTCAATGGACTAGATGCACGCACTGAAGGGATCAAAAAGATTATTGAATATATTGAGCATCATGGGTTTGGCAAACGTAAAGTTACCTATAAACTGCGTGACTGGTTGTTTTCGCGCCAACGTTATTGGGGTGAACCAATTCCATTAGTGCATTGTCCCAACGATGGCGTTGTTCCAGTTCCTGAAGATCAGTTGCCAATTACACTGCCAGAAGTTGACCGTTACCAACCAACCGGTACTGGTGAATCACCATTGGCTGGTATTCCCGAATGGGTAAATACCACATGCCCGTTGTGTGGCGGTCCTGCAAAGCGAGAAACAAATACAATGCCGCAGTGGGCAGGTTCATGTTGGTATTTCTTGCGTTATCCAAATCCACATCTTGATAACAAGCCATGGGATCCGCAAGATATGAACTATTGGTTACCCGTAGATTTATATATTGGCGGGATTGAGCATGCAATTTTGCATTTACTGTACTCACGCTTTTATGTAAAAGTGTTATACGATTTGGGCCATTTGCCCTTTAATGAGCCATTTAAAAATTTATTCAATCAAGGCATGGTACTGAAATATTCAGAAAAATCAGGCCTTGTTGAAAAGATGTCTAAATCAAAAGGCAATGTTGTAAATCCTGATGATATCGTTGATAAATACGGGTCGGATGTATTGCGCATGTACATGATGTTTATGGGACCACCTGAATTAGATTGTGAATGGCAAGATGCTAGTTTGGATGGTATCAAACGATTTGTAGCGCGTTTATGGGCATATCTTGCCAATCCAGAAACGATGGTTGATGAAGGCTTTCAAGACGAAGCAACAACAAAACGTTTGCATAAATTTTTAAAAGAATACCAAGATCGGTTGGCTCATTTTAAGCCAAACACTGCAATTTCTGCCATGATGGAATGGCTTAACGATGCATCTAGTAAATCAATGCAACTGAGCAAGGATTCTATCGAGAAAATTGCTGTTTCATTATCAGTGTTGGCGCCTCATATGGCATCTGAAATGCTTGAGGTGCTGGTTGGAAAACAACTTTCTGAATGTAGTTGGCCAGTCTATGATCCGCAGTTGGTATTTGAAGATACCATAACTATTGTGGTGCAAATTAATGGCAAGATGCGTGCAAATGTAACAGTAAAGCGAGGAGCATCTCAACAAGAAGTGCAAGAAATGGCAGAGGAAGCTGCAGCAAAATGGCTTGCTGATAAAACAGAGACTAAAGTCATTTTTGTAAAAGATCGGCTCATTAATTTTGTTGTTAATTAGACCATATTAAAAGGAATCATATATGAAAAAGTTAATTGCATTATCTTTATTACTTATTGGTGCCATTGCTCAGGCTGATATCACTCTTGATTTTCAGATGAGTTCTGGCGGTGATTCATTGCAAAGAACATGCTATTTCGATGAAAAAATACCAACCTGTACATTTGAAGAAGATGGTCTGTTTTTTGAAATAACAGTAGTGCCCCACGGCAAATATGAAGTCTTAACCACGATCAAAATATCAGTTAAAGAACTTGATGGTAAGACATGTATATTGGCTGAACCGGTTATTAGATCGCTTTGGGATAAAGAGGCGATCGTAACTTTTAGCGATGAAATGGCAGAAATTACTTTTCAAGTTACCGCATCTAAAACATCAAAGTTATCGGTAAAAAAATAATCAAAATTTTAGTTAATCGCATTAAATAGGGAGCAGATGTGCTCCCTATTTTTTTTAATTACTATTTCTTTTTGCTTATTTGACCCCGTATTTCAATGCCACTCATGGTTAATCTTACATTTATGTCAGGCGATTTAACTGGTTTTTTGTGCATTTCAGAATTGGCCATCTCTTCTTTCCATGTATCACTATTGCAATACTGTATGAATGATGAAAGTTGTTCGTGGTACTCGGCCGGATGCAGACGGTGATTTTCTGCATGCTCTTTTTCACCTTGTACCCACCAGGTTCTTTTTACCGGTGTGTTTTCTGCTAATGCAGCCGAATCTTTTTGATATGAATAGGTATCCTCTTGAGCATGTACATACCAAATGGGACAGCTAATTCTATGAACTTTATCAGTAAGACGTGTGTCAGGCTCATACCATTCTAAATCGCTATCAATCAGTAAACTTCTTAATGAAACAATGATTCCTTTACAGAGAGCTGCAGCAACTTTGTAGGGTGTTTTTTGCAAGACATCTTTTTTCTGCAGATGCTGTTCTTTTGCTTTGCCTTTGTTATAAAAAGATTTGAACTTTTCTGGTAACAAATTATTAACGACATGACCATGTAATAAATCACGGATACCACACAGAGAATGAAAACCGCTATCAGAAACAAATCCTTTTACGTTGTATTTTTCTATTAAAGGTTGTTTGGTTTGAGCATCAGTGGCATCGCTCAATTTAATTAAGGCATGTGAAGCATGAAATGCCCCCATACATACCCCATGTACGATAATTTTTTTTCCATGGGTTATACCATGCGCATAGTGTATTGCGCCAATAATATCTTTATATTCTTGGCGTCCATAATTGCCACGATAGCCCCAAAAATTCCCCTTACTTTGCCCATGGCCTCGAGCATCTATAAAAAATAAATTGCAGTTGTTTGGAGCAACATCTTTTAAAGTAGACATTCCTTCCTTAACACCTGGGAAAAATCCCGAGCAGCTGATAATAGTGGTATCTGCTTGAGGATTTATCCGCAAAAGGCCTGCCAATTCAATGCCATCTTCCGATTTGAAGGTAACTTGTTGAAAGCCATGATTTTTGATCATATCTTGGCGGATTGCATCATAATTGACCAATGCTCTTTTATTAAAATAGGGGGATGTAGTTTGTAGCTCTTGCCAATTTGGGGTTTTTGAGGGATCTGCATTGATAAGACAAGGGAGTAAAATAATAAAAGCTGCTATTTTTGGTGTAATCATAGAATTGCTTTCTTATTGAATAACTAGATTGATTTATGAAATACAATAGCATGTGCATGATAAATAGTGAATTGCCTGATCTGTAAAATTCTTATGAAAATCAACACAATTTGGTTTGGATAAGCAAAGCTAAACGAATAATTCCCCATACCAACCCTATAAAGCAGGTAATAAATAATAGATACAACGCAATGCAGCGTGGTGCGAGGGGTTTATTAATGTAATCAGGAAAACGCAACGGTGGTCTCCGTCTGGCACCATAGAAAACATTAAAAGAATAACTGGCAAATGCAATCCATGATATTCCAAATACTACCCCAAATAAGGGTGTCGGCGAAAGTCTGAGAATAGCAAAGCCGCCAAGAGCAATAGTGCCTTCTATTATATGTTCGAGGAGTTGATTCTTTTTTTTGAGCATAGAGCCTCGATAATGTAATTAGTCTTAACCCTTGTTTCCAATCTTGCCAATCTCTTAAGCTAACAAGCAATAATAATTATTGGGGGATTCATGAAAGTAACCTTTCTAGGTACGCGCGGCTATATCGATATTCGTACCCGCAAACATTATCGGCACACATCTACCATGATTACCTATAAAGGAAAAAAAGTGATGATTGATTGCGGTCTTGATTGGCAACGCAAAGTGTGGGATATAAATCCAGATGCCATTGTAATCACACACGCTCATCCTGATCATGCCTGGGGGTTGAAAAATGGTTCTCCTTGCCGTGTATATGCCACCAAAGATAGTTGGAAGTTAATGAAAGATTATCCAATTCCTGCAAGCCAACGCACGATCATGCATCCAAAAAAGAAAGTAAGGATACACGGCATTACTTTTGAAACATTTCCCGTCGTTCATTCCATTATTGCACCCGGAGTTGGTTATCGCATTACGGCAGGGCGCAAATCTATCTTCGTGGTTCATGATCTTATTTCAATTGACGAGCGTCATGAAGCATTGCATGGATGCAAACTGTATGTAGGAGATGGTGCTACCATCGTGCGCCCTATGGTGCGGCGTAAGGGCGATAAACTTTTTGGACACACAACTATACGGGCCCAATTGGGTTGGTGTCAGAAAGAGCAGGTGCCACATGCAATTATTACTCATTGTGGAACACAGATTGTTGGCGCAAATGCTCGTATGGTGGAAAAGAAAATTGAAAAGCTGGCTACCGATAGAAGCGTTAAAGTACAGATTGCTTATGACGGCATGGAAATAAAAGTGTGAAGATTTTTAGATTTATTTTATCACTCATAGTGATAATGAGTTTGTGTGCTTCAGGAGAAATGATGGCGAAGACTAAGAAGAAAGTGATAGCAAAAAAAACGGTTCATCATAAAAGAACGAAAAGAAGAACGGTAAAACATGGCCTGAAAGTTTATCGTGAACGTCGTAATTTATCTGTATCGCCAGAGCCTAAAGGCGGAAAAATAAAATCATCTCAAGGAGAGCCACTTTTTGTAGTTCAAAAGCATGATGCGAGTCATTTGCATTATGATGTGCGTTTAGAAATTGGTGGTGTACTTGTTTCATGGGCAGTGCCAAAAGGCCCTTCAGTAAATCCTTCAATCAAGCGACTAGCAATGCCTACTGATGATCACCCGATGGAATATGCTCATTTTGAAGGCAATATTCCTGAAGGCAGTTATGGTGCGGGGTCAGTAATGGTGTGGGATCTCGGCATATTTGAAAATATAAAAGAAGAAGGTGGCAAGTTGGTACCGCTCAAAAAATGTCTTGCCCTAGGAACGGTTGAAGTATTTTTAAAAGGTAAAAAATTATTTGGTCGATTTGCATTTATCAAAACACAGCGCGGATGGCTTATGATAAAAATGCGCGATGAATTTGCAAATAAATGGCATTGTCCGGCAAATAAACGGAATAAATCAGTATTGACCGGTCGAACTCAAAGCCAAATTGCGAAAGAGGCAAAGAAAACTAAAAAGGGTAAAAAATGAAGGTGGTTAAAATCGGCCGGCATTCCATTGAGCTGAGTAATATGCATAAAATTATTTTCCCACAAGATAAAATAACAAAGGGAGAAATTGTTGATTATTATTACCGTATCGCAAAAGTAATGGTTCCCCATATGAAAGGCCATTTAATTTCGATGCAGCGATTTCCTAACGGTATTGATAAAGAAGGCTTTTATCAAAAGGAAGCGGGCTCATATTTTCCTTCATGGATTCCACTCAAAGCGGTAAAGAAAGAAGAAAGTAGCGAGTTGGTGCATTATGTTGTTTGCAATAATACTGCCACGCTAGTCTATCTGGCCAATCAGCTTTGTTTAACGCCTCATTTGTGGCTCAGTAAATCGGACAAATTACATTATCCTGATCGTATGATTTTTGATCTTGACCCATCAGGAAAAGAATTTTCTTATGTGATTGATGCAGCTAAAATTTTAAAAGATGTTTTAGAGGCTCATAAGCTAGTTCCTTTTGTGATGACTACTGGTTCAAGGGGTTTGCATGTGGTTGTTCCATTAAAGCGGACAAAAAAATTTGATTATGTGCGTTCATTTGCTCGTCATATTGCTTCTGAAATGGCAAAAGATGACCCAAAGAGATTTACGGTAGAAGTTCGTAAGGAAAAACGAAATGGCCGCGTTTTTATTGATTATTTGCGCAATGGGTTTGGCGCTACCGGAGTAGCGCCCTATGCTATACGACCTAAAAAAGGTGCCCCAGTTGCAGCACCGCTTGAATGGGACCAGGTTAAAAAAGGATTATCATCACAACAATATAATATTAAAAATATATTCAAACGGATTTCACAACACGGTGATCCGTGGAAACATATTAATAAACATGCAAAAACATTAAAGAAAATCGATTAATTATTATTACTATGTTCCTTAATATATTGTGCCTTAGCGAGTTCAATTGCAAAAGTATCTC
>Ga0070740_10003945_pt1 | contig 15108 bp, 12 predicted proteins | sample Coa_R2_FD_67286 | JGI IMG/M metagenome (GOLD analysis project Ga0070740, IMG submission 67286) | Surface soil microbial communities from Centralia Pennsylvania, which are recovering from an underground coalmine fire - Coalmine... | ecosystem: Environmental > Terrestrial > Soil > Unclassified ... | reverse complement strand
CCGATGTCGTTTTCGGTCGACACCACGCGCAGACCAGGAAACTTCTCCAGCACCCCGCCATGCAGCATCACCGCAAGCGACTTCTGCGACTCGGTGACGTAGTCGATGCGCACCGTCATTACCTGGGCGCGGCTTAGCCGCTGGCCCGGCAATTGTTTTTTCGCGGTGGTGATGATGTGCAGCGAAATCGGCATGTTGAGGCCGGAGGCGGCGGCCCAAAACGGCTCGTATGCGGGATCGTCGTAGGTCTGGCGCGGATCGTTGGAGATCATCGCGCCGCGCAAGCCCATCTTGGCGCAGCGCTCCAGTTCCTTGACGCCCGCGGCCACGTCCAGCAGCGAGATGAGCGCGATGCCATACAGGCGCTTGGGGCTGGCTGAGCAATATTCCGCCAGCCAGTCGTTGAAAGTGCGGAACACCGCCATCTGCAATTCCGCGTCCTGGATCCCGTACAGCGGCATCCCGTTGCTGGTGTACAGCACCTCTGCCAGCACGCCATCGATGTCCTGGTCCTTGATGCGCTCGAGCGGGTCCCATCCGCCGGGCCGTCCCGCCTCGTAGCCCTTTTCGTACAGGGCGCGCAGTTCGGCGCCTCGTTTGCCGGCCGCAAACAGCGCCGCGACCGGAAACTCGGTGCAGTCGGGCGCCGAGATCACCCATTGTCCCCGCTCGTCCTGCTTCACGCGCGGCGCGCGGTCGCGATACTTGCGGTCCATGCGGGTTTCCCACAGGTCGACCGGCTCCACCACGTGCGAATCAGCGGAAATGATGCGTATGTCATTGTCCATCGCGCGGCCCTCCCGATGCTGCGCTTTGCTTAGCAAGCATCGGGGCGGGCGCCAAGTCCGCCGATGAGACCGGGAGGCGTTGTGTGGTACAAGCGGCCATGGACGCCATCGACGAGGAGGAGCATGAACATGCCGCTTAAGCTGGACGACTACGCCCACAAGTACAAAACCATAAAATTCGAGCGCCGCGACGGCATCCTGCAGATGACGCTGCACAGCCAGGGCAAGGAGCTCAAATGGGGCACCATCCCGCATGCCGAATGCGCCGACGCCTTTGCCGATATTGCCCGCGACCCGGACAACCGCGCCGTCATTCTTACCGGCACCGGCGAGGCGTTTTGCGACGATGCGCGCTGGCCCAGGGACGGCGGCCAGCCTACCGCCATCCCCACCTCGGCGTGGGGCCCGATGCTGTCGGAGGCCAGGCACCTGCTGTTCAACCATCTGGATATCGAGGTCCCGATGATCGCGGCGGTCAACGGTCCGGCGCTGATTCACGCCGAGCTGGCGCTGCTGTGCGACGTGGTGCTGGCGGCGGAGCACGCCGAGTTCCAGGACATGCCGCATTACGCGGGTGGGCTGGTGCCCGGCGACGGCGTGCATATCGTGTTTCCGCTGCTGATGGGCCACAATCGCGGCCGCTACTTTTTGTTAACCGCCCAGAAGCTCTCGGCGCGCGAAGCCAGGGAGATGGGTCTGGTCAACGAAGTGCTGGCGCGCGAGCTGCTGCTGCCGCGCGCCTGGGAGCTGGCGCGCAAGATTGTGCAGGCGCCACCGCTGACCCTGCGCCTGTCGCGCCTGGCGCTGACGCGCGAGCTCAAGCGCCTGATGCACGACCATCTGGAATACGGACTGCTGCTGGAGGGGCTGGGCGCGGCGCAGCATTGGCCCACCGCCCGCCCCAACGTGTAGCGCCGCCTCAGCGCCTCATGAACTCGGGACTGCCCAGGATGAGTGCGGCGCGCAGTTGCGGCTGGGATTCGCGCACGGTTTGCGCGGTCCGATGGGTGAAGCTGTTGCCGACGGTGGCCGCCAGTTGGTAGGGATCGGGCGGCGCGAACACCGCGCCGCGCACCGGCCCGTCTGCGGGCATCGGCGCCCCGCCCTCTGATTTCGCCTCCTGCGGCGGCGCCGCCAGCGGCAGATGCCCGGTGCCGAGCGCGGCCGCGAAGCTTAACCGGCGCATCATCGCGTCGGGGTTGAGCCATGCCGCCTGGGTGACCTTGTATCCATCGGGCGTCTGGCAGCCGTAAAGCGGCTGGCCCAACTGCGCCAGCATTCCCAGCAGCGGTCTGAAATTGCGCGGACTCACGCCCGTGGCGCGAACCGCGGAGACCACGAACTGATACGGCGTCTTGAAGCGATTGGCGTAATATTTCACATCCCAGAATTCAGGGCTGTGAAAGAGCGCGGCGAGCACGGCGCGAATGTCGCCGTCGGATTCCTCGAATACCGCGGCCAGACGGCGCACCAGAGCTGGCGGAGGATCGTCGGCGACGAAGTATTGCGCCAATTCATAGGAAATGTGCCGGGCGGTGGCGGGACTGCGGGCCAAAATGTCCAGGGCCTGCTCGCCCTCGCCCATCCCGCTGCCTTCGATGGTGTGGCCCAGAAAAACCTTGGTGCCGAAGTCATGGCGGCTGGCATCGAAATAAAAACCGTTGCCCAGCGCCGCTTCTTCGCCGCCGCCCAGCCATCGCCATAACAACCGCCGCCGGGCACGTCCCTTGTCGATCAGGCCCCATCCGGTGAAGATGCGCGCCAACTCGGTCACGTCGTGCTGCGTGTAGCCGCCATTGACGCCCAGTGTATGCAGCTCCATCAGCTCACGTGCGTAGTTTTCGTTGAGGCCCTCGAATTTCCCGTGTGCCCCGGGCGTCCCGGGTCCGGTGTTGAGCCAGTTGTCGAGATAGAAGAGCATCGCAGGATGCATGGCCGTGGCGCCCAGCAAGTCGCGAAAGCGGCCCATCGCATAGGGGCGAATCGCCTCCTGCTCAAAGGCGCCGGTCCACAGGTGATCCAGCCCCTTGCCGGCGAAGACATTGAAATGGTTGAACCAGAAATCCACCATCACTTCATGGAGCTGGCGCGGGTCCTCGACCGCGCGCATCAGCCGCGCCTGCGCCGCCTGCTCGATCACAATGCGGGAGCGCTGACGTGCGGCCTTTAGCTGCTCGGGATCCGCTCTGCGGCCGGGCTGGAAGGGACGGTAGGTGATAAACAACTGCACCGGCGTCATCCGCAGCGTGTCGAGCGCGTCAAGCTGCGCTTGCAGCGCGGCCGGGACCGCGATCGACTCGGGATGGAGCTGCTCGCGGATATAGCGCTCGACGCCGATTTCCTTGACGCGCTCGAGATCGCCCGGCCGCGGCCCGAACGCCAGCCGATTGAGCACGTGGAGCGGGTGCAGGTCGGCAGGAATCTGCGCCCCCGGTGCCGGCGCCGCGCCGAGCAGCCAACAGATGACAATCAGCGTCGCGCCTGTCCTGATCGATGCCATCGCCGCGCACGTTTACGGACGAAGGTGACGCGGCTTTCGTTTACACCGCGTCGCGATTTGGGCGCAGGCTCCGGCCGGTCTATGAGAAGAGCCGGATTTTACTCAGCGGCGGGCGGCTTGCGGGCCGGCCGTCTGGGGCGGGGGCGTGCGGCCTTGCCCGACTCGCTCATCAAGCGGTCCAGCTTGATGTTCAAGTTGAGCAACTGGCCGTTGAGATGGTCCAGGCGCGCCTTCAGTTCGCGGATGTCGCGTTTGGAGGGGATGTTGACGAAATCGAGCAGAGTCTCGACGCTGCGGTCGAAGCGCCCCTTGTTGTCCAGGAAGCGCTCGCCGGCCCGGCCCAACGCGCGGCGCAGCGCGGCGTTGTTCATCACTTCGCCAAAGAAGCTGGCCACGCCCTCTTCGCTCATCCGGCGCAGCATCGAAACCAGTTTTTCCGCGTCTCCGCGTGCCATCACCACCGAACTAGTATACCGTTTGTCAGAAGGCAATAACCGGCCACACGTTAAACCGATGAGGCCGATTTTCCAACCTCTTCCACGTCACACATGGCCGCGCCGCCGGCCGGACTCGACCATCAAACGTTGAGCCCTCGGCTGAAACGGCGGGCAAAAAAAAGGCCCGGCGCCGCGTGGGCGCCGGGCCCGATTCTGACTCACGGTCTCGTTGGGCTACCGCGCTTGTTGCGGTGGGACCCTGGCAAGAGGCGGAAAAAGACCAGTTGCGCCTTTATCCTGAATACATGCGTTGCGCACCATGAATAAAAGATTGCTGCTTTACTGCTCTCCGCAACCGCCTGGCGCGGTGGACCGACAAAGAGCAGTGCGCATTTTACGTCTTGAAATCTGAAACCGCCGTCAAACTTTCAGCTTTGGCGTTGAATGGCGGCTGCGGTGATGGCCGCGTGGTTTGAGCGCCAGCACACCCATCACCGCCGAGCGTCTGCTTTTGGCCTCGCGCCGTGCGGTGCGCTCGGCCTGAGCCGCTAGGGCGCTTTTTACCGCGGCCGCGGTTTCTTCCAGGGCGCTGGCGATGCGATCGATGGGCTCGCGCACCCTGGCGGCCTTGTCGATCGCGTTCATCAGATGGCTGATGGCGTCGTGCATCAGCGTGGCGAGCAGCGCCAAATCCGTGGTGGTGACCAATGAATAAATCTCCGGGCGTCCCTCTTTGGAGGATTGTTCGACGCGCAGCAACGTCCGCCCGTCCGGGCGGGCAGGCGCTCGATGCTTTTTGCCGGGAGAACCGCCGGCGCCCGGATGACGTTTGCCCCGGCCAGTTCCTTCACCTGATGACACCAGCTCCCCTTTTTTTGTCGATCCACGCTCTGGCGGCCATCGCAGCAGAAGCGCGGCGGACACCTTGAGAGCCAGCCGTCAAGATAACAGCGCCACTCAACGCCCAACTGCGCGGCCTGGGCTTTTTCGGCAGCCTCTGCTGCACGGCGCGGCCGAATCATCGCCGGGAGGAATCGGGAGCTGCGACATGAAGCGGACAGAAGCGGTGGTTGGAAGCACCGCCGAATCGAGGCCGACGCCTGCCCGGCGCCGAGCCGATTCCGAGTCAGGAACCCGTTGGCTATGCCGGCTGATTCGTTGAGAATTCAGCCGCAGTGGTTTTTCACCAACCCTCCGCCTTGAAAATTCCGGCGCAGGTTCTCAGAAGGAGCTTTGCATCCAGCCATAGCGACCAGTTATCGATGTATTTGCAGTCAAGGCTCACAACCTCGTCGAAATCGTTTACCTGCTTGTTGCCACTGAGCTGCCAAAAGCCGGTCAAGCCCGGCCGCATGCTGAGCCGACGATAATGACGGGCTTGATACTGCTCGGCCTCCGCGGGAATTGGCGGGCGGGTACCCACCAAACTCATATCGCCCTTAAGCACGTTGAAGAACTGGGGCAATTCATCCAAATGAGTGGCTCGCATGAAAAAGCCGCCGGGAATGATGCGCGGATCGTCGCGGATTTTGAAAATCGCGCCCGACATCTCGTTGCGTGCCATCAGGTCCCCGAGCTTTTTCTCCGCATCATTACACATTGTTCTAAACTTATACATCACGAAACGGCGGCCGTTGCGGCCCAATCTCTCCTGGCGGAAAAGCACCGGTCCCGGCGAAACCATCTTGAGCCACAGGGCATAGAACGGAAACACCAAACCGCACATGAGGAGTCCGACCAGCGCGCCGGCGATATCCAGCAGCCGCTTCGCCGCCAGGTACAACATCTCCTGGGGCACGGTCTCGATTGAAACCATGTAGGAACCCTGCCCGATGTCGTCGACCGTGTAGCGGCCCACCCTAAGCGGCGGCATCTCAACCATTATCCGGAAGATTACACCACGCTCGGTACACGCCCCGGCAAGATCATCGAGCAGCGCCGCTTCCTGCCACGGGCATACGGCGACGACTTCATCGACCACATACTTGTTGAGGACTCTTTCCCAACTCTTGGCGACAAGATGGCCGCTTGCCCCGTTGCCGTTGCCGTTGCCGTTGCCGTTGAGGCGCTCGATTCCCGCCACTCGCACCCCCCAATGCGGACGCTCGGCCAGCAGACGCAAGTACTGCTGGGCCCGCGCCGGATCACCTACCAGGAGCACATGCCACACTCCCTTTTTTCGCGAGTGAGCCGCACGGTAGTCGAGAAACAGCTTCAGCCCGACTCTCTCCGCCGCCAGGCCCGCCGCGGAGAGTATCAGGAAACCCTGGAGCAGCAGCCGGCTGACGTCTTCGCTTTTGGTCAGGTACATCGCGCTCAGCAGCAGCAAACCGCCGAAAATCTGCGCGTTGAGCAACGCCTTGAACAGCCTTTCGAAGGAGACGAAGCTGCCGGGACGGTACAAGTTGGCCTTCCACAGCGCGAAGACCCATGCCGGCCCGATGAGCCACAGAATCCAGACATACTGGGCGAAGGGCCGCACCGAACCGGGACTTGAAGCATTCCGCCACCAACTCAGCAGCCAATGGGCGGCGAAATAGGCAGCGACCAGAACCAATATGTCGCACGCCAGCGTCAGTTGTGCGAAATAGAGATCTTTTCTCCGAACCAAGCTGACGACCAGACAACCCTAAACGCCGCGAGGCGTTTCGGATCCAGCAGAGGGCCTTGCTAGCTATGCGTTAACCATTTCCCGAGCGATAACAGGATGCCGCTAATTAGTACTCATCGGAAATGCTGGCCGTGCGAGTTGCCGCCGAGGCCGATTGTAAGAACGGGCGGGGTTGAATCCGGATGGCCGGCGCAGAAGGTTGCTGCTACTTGGCCGGCGTCCCAGCCTCCGCGGCGGTTGCGATTCCGGCTCTGACCTGCTGCTCGATCCAGGCGTAGGTCCGCGCCAGGCCTTCCTCCAGGCTGATTTCCGGCTCCCAGTTCAAGACTTGGCGCAGGCGGGTGTTGTCGGAATTGCGGCCGCGTACGCCCTGCGGCCCCGGCACGTGGACCTTGACGATTTCGATCCCGGCGAGCTGCGCGATCATGTCGGCCAGTTCGTTGATGGTCACCATCCGGTCCTGGCCAAGATTAAGCGGCTCGGCGTAATCCGAGCGCATCAGCTTGTAGATGCCGGTGGTGCAGTCGTCGATATAACAGAACGAGCGGGTCTGTTCGCCGTCGCCCCAGATTTCCACGCGCGGATTGCCGCTGAGTTTGGCCACCGCCACCTTGCGGCACAGTGCGGCCGGCGCCTTTTCGCGTCCGCCGGTCCAGGTACCAAACGGACCGAAGATATTGTGGAAGCGTACGATGCGCGTCTCCAGGCCGTTTTCCTCGCGGTAATGTGTACACAGCCGCTCGGTCATCAGCTTCTCCCATCCGTAGGCGTCCTGGGGCTGCGCCGGATAGGCATCCTCTTCGCGCAGCGGCGTGACGTTGGTTTCCGTCTGCCGGTATTCCGGATAGACGCAGGCCGAGGACGTATACAGGTAGCGTTTGACCCCGTTTTGGCGCGCCGCCTCGATGGTATGCAGATTGATCAGCGCGTTGTTGTGCAGGATTTGCGCGTGATTGGCCGAGATGAAGCCCATCCCGCCCATGTCGGCCGCCAGCGCATACACTTCCTCAACGCCGCCAGTCGCCCGCACGCAGTTCTCCCAGCGGCGCAGGTCGAGAACCATGAACTCATCGGCGTCGGTGCGGCAGAATTCCGGCCTCTTCATGTCCACGCCCCTTACCCAATAGCCGAGCTTCTTCAGATAGGTGACCAGATGATGGCCGATAAAACCACCGGCGCCCGTTACCAGCACCCTGTGCGAATGAGACATCGTTCCTGTTCCTCCGTTGCTGAAACTTCTGGATTTCAAGATGAACGGTTAGTAGTAGAGTCCGCGAAGGTTCCGACCGCACCGGCTTCGCCGAACCTGGCCAGCAAGCCGGTTCACTTGAAAAGTAAAGGAGCTTCCTTCGTTGCACTGGATGGATTGAGCTGTCATCGAACGTGGTGCTGCGCTAGAAAGGGAGGCGGCATTGAAGCTTGCCGCGGGCCGCGCAACTCACCGACGAGTTTTATTTCTCGCTGCTCCAGATGGAGGAAATCCGCGCTTTGCGTGCCGAATCCGCTTCGCCGTAACCGACCGCATGGTAGTCGATCCACTCGCAGTGTCTGAATCCTTCTTCCAGAATGCGCCAGAAGTCGAAGACAATCAGCGGCCTTCGACGCCGTGCGATATCGGCGGCTTTGAGGGAGCGAAACTCGCGGCAAGGATTGGCGACGATTAGAGCCTCGCAGCGGCGCACGCATTCATTGAGCGATGCCGCGTACTGCACCGAATGGTTGAGGATACGACGCGCACTGTCGTTCGCGTACGGATCGAATACCACTACCTGGCGCCCGTCCTGCGCCAGTCTCTGCGCAATCACCAGGCCCTGTGACTCCTCGACCACGTTGGTGTCCGGCTTGTAAGCAACACCCAGCACCCCAACCGTCATCTGCGGCGCAATCGCAGCTTTGATCCGAGTCACGTGGCGGTCCAAGAGCGTGCGGTTGCTGCGGTCAGTGGACTCGGCCAGTGCAGCCTGGCATCCGAGCGCGCGCGCTATATAGGCCAGCGCCTGGTTGTCACGGGGAAAGCATGGTCCGCCGTATCCCAGTGCGCCGGTCAGGTAGCGCCGGCCGATTCGAGCATCCGCCCCCAGCGCTGCCGTTACGACGTCAATGTCGCCCCCAGGCAGTTCTTCGCAGATCGCAGCCAGCATGTTGGCGAAAGTAATCTTAGTGGTAACGAATGTGTTGACCGCTATTTTTGTAAGTTCGGCGTTGACGAAGTTCATACGATGCACGGGCGGCTGGTTTTCGCAAAACGATTCATACCACCGCTCGAGTGCCCCACCGCATCGCGTATCGGACTCGCCGATCAGAACAAAATCGGGCTTCAACAGCCCCCTAATCACGTCGCCGAGGGCAATGAACTCGGGATTGTAGCATACCCCGAACGCGTCCCCGCATTTCTTGCCCGACGCCCGTTCGAGCGTGGGGACAATTGCTGCCTGCGTCGATCCGGGCAGCACAGTGCTGGTCACGCTAACGATATGGTAGTCGGATTTGCTTGCGAGTGCGGCACCAATCGATTTCGCGGCATCCAGCACATAGGCAAGCGAAAACCGTCCGTCCTGATCGGACGGAGTGGGCACGACGATCAGCGTCAGATCCGACCCCATGATGGCATCGCTGTAGTCCTGGGTCGCGCGCAGGCGCACTCTATTGGCTGCGATCATCTCAACCAGGCCCGGTTCGACGACCGGTGCCTGCCCGTCGTTGATGAGACCGACGTTTCGCCTATTCGAGTCGACGCCGACAACTTCCATGCCCCTGCTTGCAGCGCAAGCTGCGATGCACGCCCCGAGTTTGCCCAGTCCCACTACTGAAACCCGCTCAATCATACGATGCCCTCTTCTGTATCTATTTCATCCGGCCTTCTTCTGCGCGTTCCCGGTCCCGACCAGGCCGATCAGCTTTTCCTCCATATATGGAAGGACCCGGCTGCGATCCCAATGCTCCCGCGCGTAGGCGCGCCCCCTTTCACCCATAACTGCGCGTTCAGATTGGGATGAGCACAAGCGCATAACTGCCGCCGCCAGCGCCTCCGCATCCCCGGGCGGAACTACCAAACCAGCGCCGGCTGAACTCACGATGCGCGCGGTCTCGGTATCACTCGAAAGCGATGCGATGACTGGCCGGCCTGCGCTGAGAAAATCGACGGTTTTGCCCGGAAAAAGAATATCGCTGACCGATCCGCGCTCCGTGATAAGGCAGGCATCCGCGGCTCCGAGCATATCCCAGAACACATCTCTGGGTTGAACGGGAAGAAACTGAACATTTTCCAAGCCTAACGATGCGCGGCCTTCTTGGAGCGACCGTTTGGTCACGCCGTCACCAACGAGTAGGTAAACGATCGATCTATCCTGGACTGTACGGGCGGCGGCATTAATAACTACCTCCAGCCCCTGCTTTACGCCCATATTGCCGGCGTGCAGGACGATAAAGTGGTTCTCCAATCCATGCGCGCGTCGGAAATTCAAGCCGCCGCGCCCGACTGGCACTTCGAACAGTCGCTGTTCCGCGCAATGCGAAAAGACAACCACCTTCTCAGCCGGCACGCCCTTAGAGATTATCCTCTGGCGCATCCCTTCCGTTAGAGTGGGAACCAGCGCGGCGTGACGGTACGCAAACCGCTCCAATCCATAAAGGACCTTCAGAATCGACCCGGGCAGCATCCCCAGTTCAGCCGCCGCGTCCGGCTGCATGTCCGATACATAGAACGCATAGGGAATTTGCCATGCGCGGCTTAGAAAGAAGGCCGAAGCGGCCAGTCCGAGCGGGGCCGAAACCACGTACAGCAGGTCGGGGCGTTGGCAGGCTAGCGCTGCCGCGAAAGAAGAGGCGATGAACGACGCCTCGTGCATCATCCGCTTGAACGAGGTAACGCGGCGCGGCACGTAAAGCGGAACGCGGCGAATGTCGACACGGTTGCGCCGTTCGTGCATGAACCACTTGCGGCGATAATCCGGCCGCACCCGCCATTCCGGATAGTATGGATAACCAGTACATATCGTGACTTCATGGCCGCGCTCGGCCAGATATTCGCAACGCCCGACTACGAAGGTCGCGTTGCCGGTCTCCTCAGGCCAGTAGTTGATGCCGAGAAAGAGGATTTTCATCGCCGTAGTCGAAAACCGGTGAGAAGAGATTTGTAATTTGCCGGGCCTATGCGCCGGAATTGAGCGCCGACCTTTTGTGTCCGGCGAACCCGCGCTACACGACAGAGGCCCAATGAGACTTGATCACGCGCTGAACAGCCTTGGAGCAGTTGCGCCGTCGCGGACCGCCGTCATACCGAGGCGGTTTCCGAATCTTCCGATCAACGCATTGCCCAAACGCACCGCTTTCCTGGTCACCTCCAGCACGCCTGGCTTGGATAGCCATGCTATAAAGCGGCCCGGGTGGTGCTTGTAATACATCGCGTAACGGGATGAATTGCCGATGATAAAGCCCTGCGATCGGAGGAAATCGCCGATCGGTTTTTCCTTCATCCTGGCAACGCGGTTGCCTGCTTCCTCCCACTCCATCGATAACCCCAGATGGACTGCAATTTTGGTAGCCCAGGCGTCGGCTGGCTCGGTTAGTGAAACCGCCCGACCCGCTACGCGGGTCATTTCCCGGAGGCCCTCAAAAGGATCTTCCAGGTGATGAAGCCCGTCGTGCACATAAACTAAATCGATGGACCGATCGGCGAATGGCAGTTTGGTCACGTCCGCGACCAGCGGTTCGATGGGCAGGTTGTAGCGGCGCGCGCGTTCGCAGGTACGCCGCATCGCTCCCAGCGAAAGGTCCGAAGCGATAACCCGGGCACCCCGCAAAGCCAAAAATTCCGCATCCATCCCCGATCCACCGCACACGGTTAAGACCGTGGCACCGGGGAGCATCGCCTCCAGTCCCGCGATGCTGATACGGAATTTTTCCTCGTAGTACCAACGATAGAGCGCCGGGGTGCCATGAGGACGGGTAACCTCGAATTCAACGTCCACCTGATGGTCGAAAAACTGGGTCTGCTGCTGGTTGCGCGCCGCACGGGTGTGGTGATGCTCGTGCAACTCGTCGTGCTCCGCCGCCTGAACGTCGAGGAGCAAAACGGGTATGCCGTCGACTATCGGGTAAACCTTGCCGCATTTGCCGCATCGAAGCCCGTCGGCGGCCGAAGTGGGTCGGGCGTGGCAACGTGGGCAAACCAGCAATGCCGGCGCGAACGGGCTTTCACAAACCGCTGACACTCTTAATCCTGGCCCAGAAAAGGCGCCTTGCGCATTTCTCTTAGCCGCTTGCTTAGGCACGCTGATAACAACGCCCGAGCTATTCTACTTCTCTCGTGCGCTAGAGAAGTAAAGTGACGGGAAACAAGTTGCGGACAATCCGTTTCCACACCCGGTTAGCTAGGCTGCGTCGATTACCGATTCTGACAACGACCGCTCTAAGCGCGGCTTCTTTCCCTGGATGACCATGAAATAGCCCAGGCTCTGAGGCATAATCGATCCGACCCAATGCGGCAAATATCGGTTGCGCCCGATGCGCAGATCGTAGGGAGTGACTACCGACGTTATGCTGACATCCTCCAGCGACGGAAACAGTCCGCGTGCTTCCCTTACGGTATACGCCTTGGTGCCGGGGCTCTCCAGATGCGTGGCGATAATTTCCGCAATCCGGCGCAGCGGACGACCCTTGAGCAGACCGTAAACCAGATAGGCCTGCAAAGCGACGAGCGAGCGGCGGTTGTAAATCATTACCGTGACCTGGCCGCCGGGCTTGACCACTCTAACGATTTCGCGCGCGGCCTTGTCTGTGTCGGGTGTATGATGGATGACGCCCCACGAATAGACGAAGTCAAACGTGGCGTCCACAAACGGCAACTGTTCGCAGTCTGCCACCAGCGCCTGGCCGGGCGCGTGATGATGGCGGAGTCGTTGGGTGGAAAGAGCTGCGCCTGCGGCGGTCAGGTCCACGCCTACCGCCCGTGCGCCGCTGCGCGCGAACTGGCAAAGGTCGAAACCTATACCACAGCCGACCTCAAGGACGGACTTGCCCTTCCAATCCTGGTAGCGTGCAAAGCGCGCAACGAATGGCTCAAGCCGATGCCGCTCAGCTTCGGTTCGCTCAAAATACTCGGGGCTGCCAGGTTCGGCGCCCGGCGCCAGCCAAGAATTACAGGGCCTTCCGCTCCAGTGCAGAGCGACCAGGCTCTTCTTTCTGCGAGCGCCCCTCGAGGCTTCATTACTCATTCCCGTTTCAAACACCCAGCCGTGCCGATAGCGCTTCGCGATAGACTGAAAGAAGTTGTGGAAATACAACGTCAACTGAAAACCGCTCCTCAATCAGCCGCCGCGCACTCTGACTCATAGAGCAAATCCTAGTCGGTTGGCTAAGAAGTCTGTCGACCTGTTCCCCGACACACGCAGGATCCGGCGGCACCACCACACCTGCATCATACTCCACAATCTCAGGCAGGTTAGCTTTATCGGTCACTACAGCTGGGACGCCATTCGCCAACGCCTCAAGCACGGCCAGCGGCAAGCCCTCGTTCTTCGACAGCGTTATAAAAAGTGTAGCGAGCGAGAAGAGGGCGGACTTCCGTTCGTCGTAGATAGGTTGGGAAACAATAATTCTGCGTTGATTCCTTGCGTCAACTAACTCCTGTTCGAGGTCCGTCCGGTACTCTGGATCCATGGGACCGACCAACAGCAGCACGCAATCCGAACGCCGTCGGCAAAGCTCTTTGAATGCACGAATGATCTCGACCACGCCCTTCTGGTCGGTGATGCGACCTAAAAACAACAATACTCGACTGTCCGCAGGTATACCGAGGTCCGCCCGCATTCGGGCGACCTTCGTTTCTGATGGTCTCTCGGCGCCCCTTTCCACCCAGTTGGGGACAACGACACCGTTCCGTAAAGCCTTATCAACCGAAACGCTGCGCTCCCTTTCGGAGAGAAAGCGCACAGCGGCAGCCAAGCGCCACGGGCACCTGAGAAACAGGTGGTAAAAAGCCTGCTTCCGCAGCCAGTGTTTCTTCCAATCCCATCTCGCCATCTGACCATGTGTTGTGATGACGTAGGGCGTTCGAGCCCGCATGCAGGCACGCGCCGCGTCTACGGCGATAAACGACCAGATGCCCTGTATATCGACGACATCAAAACTGTGCGCCTGCTGATCCATCCAACGTCGCATTGCAGAGGACCGGTATAACCGTCTCGCGACACCGCTACTCGCGGGAAAACTCTTTACCGTCGCCCTCGCGTCAATCTGGACCTGGTCATGAGGGATTTGGGAACCGCCGTAATCTCCCGTCACAACCGTGACGCTATGCCCCACATCGAGCAGCTGTTTAGATAAAGCGGACACACAAATACTCGGACCCGTCCCCTCCTTGGCAATTGTCGGCGTAACAATCGCGATGTTCAGGCTCTCGCGCTCTCGGCGGACACTCCGCATTGCCATGCCTGTCTTAATCTTTGGCAACTACCTACGGACTCGTCTGCTTCGCCAATCTAGTTCACACCGAATATCCATAACGCAAAAGGAGGGGCCATGTGACCGAGCTTACCAGCCATTTGTCGGTCCAAGACATCTTGCTTTTCCACTCCTCATCTGGCTCCAACCTGGTCGGCCCGATCCGAAGTCGGCTCGGATTACCCCATACCGTATGGTTCACGCCTAGCACCACCTCATGATCCGTCAAAAACGGATCGCCCGAAGGCTCCTCGCCCAGCATACCAAAGATCTTCATCACGGTCTCACGCGGGCACGCAACAAACTTCTCGTAGGTGATGCGCATATAGCGTCGGGGAAAAGACGCGCCAACGACCTCGGCCACGAGATTTCGCGCCGCCCAATTAAGCGCTGACTGCCCTGTCCCGAACTGCGCGATATGGGCTCGCCGCAGGGTGTCAGGACGCTCAACACGCCGCTTCCATGAGAATGCTGAAGCCCGGGAATCTCTAACCAGATGCACAATGTACAGCTCAAACCCTTCAAGCCAAGCCAGCGTATACGGTAGGAGTGGCAATTTGGATTCATCGATGAGCACCCGACATCCAGTAACCGCATGCAGTGCGTCATACAGGGGTGCAACCGCCTCGGCGTACTTCTGCAAGCGCTTCTTTACTGAGCGACGCCACGCGGGTAATGCCATCATTGGTGCGTATCGCGTATTATCTAAACCCTTCCGTAGGCGCTCAAACACTTCGTACCTAACATTACCGAAGCCGCCAAACGCCTGCTTGTGCACCGAACTCCACAGGTCGCAATGCGTGATCTGCGCTCCACAGCCACATAGCCATCCCCCGTCGAGTTTCGGGAGATCTCCGGTGATTCCCGGACGCTCCCACACGGCCTGGATTTCCCCTGCAGAGCAGAAGCCATCGTAAGCGCCTAGAAGGTTCGCGAGTATAGTGGACCCGCTGCGCCCGTAGCCCGAAATATACAGTAACTTCGTCCTTTCGCGGATCACGATCTCAAGAGCCACCCCTCGCAATTCGGCACGAAACCAGGATCCGGGACGACGCTACTGTGTTCTTCCACCGGCACCCCGACATCGTCCGTCCTAATGCTGCACCCGTCTTCGCGCGTAACCCGTGGGAACGAAAAGGACTCAGTGCAACCCTGCTTCGCGCACCTGACCAGCGTCGATAGTGTCGCGATCCGAGCATATATCTACGAGCGCGGCGACCAGCGTCTCGACCCCGCGCGTGGGCGAGTACTCACCTGCCTTAGCGCGGGCCCTTGAGCCGAAGGCTGCTATCTCATTCGGGTGATCCACGAAGTACAGCATCGCCCGAA
>Ga0070740_10003940_pt1 | contig 15118 bp, 10 predicted proteins | sample Coa_R2_FD_67286 | JGI IMG/M metagenome (GOLD analysis project Ga0070740, IMG submission 67286) | Surface soil microbial communities from Centralia Pennsylvania, which are recovering from an underground coalmine fire - Coalmine... | ecosystem: Environmental > Terrestrial > Soil > Unclassified ... | reverse complement strand
CGACCTGCCGGCCGAGCAGGCGGTCGATCTCGCTCGCTTCCAGTTCCGCGTCCTCTTCCGAGTTGCAGATCACGACGTCATAGCCGAGCGGCCGGATCGCCGCGGCCACGGCCTTGGCGATCTCGGCGAAGAAGGAGTGCATGAGGTCGGGCACGATGAGCCCGATCATGAAGGTGCGGCGCGCCGCCAGGCCGCGCGCCACCCAGTTGGGCTGGTAGTTCAGCTCCTTGATGCGGGCCAGCACGCGGGTGCGCGTTTCCTCGCCCACGTCGGCGCAGCCGCGGACGACCTTCGAGACGGTCATCACCGACACGTTCAGGTCCTGGGCGATATCTTTGAGGCGGACGGGAGCCGCGGGCTGGTTGGACATGGCCTTGCGTTTTCCGTTCTCAGCGACCGGTTTCCGGTGTTCGGTTCCCATTGTAACGGCGATGCGCCACCCGTGGGGAACGGTGCGCGGCGCGTCTTCCATGCCGCGGCGGGCCGCGAGTGAACCCCGGAGGCGCGGGTAGCATCATATTTACGCATGACCACCCAGACCTACTCCAACCACCGCCGCATCGTGCCCATTTTCCACCTGTTCCTGCTGCCGGTGCTGGCGCTGACCTTGATCGGCGCCTGCGTCAACCTGTACGAGTCCTTCGGCGATCACCGGCGGCTGTACAGCGCCTCGCTGATTGTCGTGCTGACGGTCTGTCTCGCGATCGCATCCGTTTGCGCGCGGATTTTCGCCCTCAAGGCACAGGACCGCGCGATCCGCGCCGAGGAGAACCTGCGCCATTTCGCCCTCACGGGCAGGCTGCTCGATCCGCGGCTCGGCATCCGGCAGGTGGCCGCGCTGCGCTTCGCGCCGGATGGCGAATTCCCGCCGCTCGCCCGCCGCGCGGCGGAGGAGAACCTGGCGCCGGACGCCATCAAGCGCGCGATCAAAGAATGGCGCGCGGACCAGCACCGCGTGTAGGCGATCGCTACTCCGCCCGCAGCGTTTCGGTCGGATTCGTGCGCGCAGCCCGGCGCGCGGGGATCAGGGCGGCGGCGGCGCCGCTGAGCGCGAGCACCGCGGTCACCGCCGCGAGGGTCAGGGGATCGCCGGCGCTGACGCCGTAAAGCAGCGCCGCACTCCAGCGGGTCGCGGCCACCGAGGCTGCCAGCCCGAGCACGAGCCCGATTCCGAGCGGCACGGCGGCCTGGCGCAGCACCATCCGCACTACGTCTCCCGGCTGCGCTCCCATCGCCATGCGGACGCCGATCTCCTGCCGCCGCTGCGCCACCATCTGGCTCAGCACGCCGTACAGGCCCGCGGCGGCGAGCAGCAGAGCGAAGCCCGCAAAGGCGCCGAAGACCACGGCCCGGAAGCGCGGATACGCCATCACCCTCAGCATGCGGCGCTCGACCGGCTCGACCTCGCCGATCCCGGCGTCGGGGTCGATCTCTGCGGCCGCGCGGCGGATGCCCGCGGCGATCGCCGGGCCCACCGCGGAGGTGACGATCACAGAGGCGGAATCCGGCACCTCCTGAAGAAGCGGCCGGTACATGGTGGGGGATTCGAGCCAGCCCATTTCGCGCTGTATGGAGGTGCGCTTTACCGAACCCACCACCCCCACAATCCTCGCGTACCGGAACGGCACCGCCTGCGCCGTCACGCGAATGCGCTGTCCGATGGGATCCGTATCAGGGAAGTATTCGCGCGCCAAAGCGGCATCCACCACGGTTACCTGGTCGCCGTCCGGCCTGTCGCGGCCGTCGAAAAGGCGGCCGCGCAACAGGGGAATGCCGAAGGTCCGGAAAAAATCGTCACTGACCGCTTCGTGCTCGATATCGTGAGTGGCCGTTTCCTCGTGATACGGCCGGCCTTCGACCTCAATGCCCAGGTGGCCCACATGAAAAGGCGGAACGGCGTTGCCGATCGTCGCGCGTACCACCCCGGGCTGCGTCGACACCATGGCCAGGAGGCGCTCATAAAACCGGCCGCGCACCGGGTCTTCCTTGTAATGGATGTGCGGCAACACGATCCGCGCGGCATAGACCCGTTCCGCGTGGAAGCCGAGGGGCTCCGAACCCATGCGGTTGACGCTTTCGATCAGCAGCCCGGCTCCCGCCAGCAACGCGACGCTCAGGGCTACCTGGACTGCGACCAAAGCGCGCGAGGCCCGGCCGCCGCCGCCGGCAACACCGCGGCCGCCGCTGCGGAGTGCGGCCGCCAGGTCCAGGCGCGACGATCTCCAGCCCGGCGCGAGCCCGAAAAGCAGCGCGGCGGCGAGAGATACCAGAACCGTACAGAGCAGCGCCGCGATATCGAGCCGGACCTCCGAACCGACCGGAAGCTCTACCGGATTCACCGCGCGGAAATACTTCACAGCCCCGTAGGCCACCGCGATGCCCAGCGTGCCGCCGGCGAGCGAGAGCATCAAGCCCTCGGTGAGCAGTTGCCGCAGCAGCCGGCCGCGCCCCGCCCCCAGCGCTGCGCGAACCGCCAACTCCCGCTGCCGCATCAGGGAGCGGCTCAGCAGCAGGTTGGCCACGTTCAGGCAGGCAATCAGCAGCACCAGCCCGACCGCGCCCGTCAGCACCCAAACGGTCGTCCGCAGGTTACGGCCTGCAACCCAGGTGAATTGGTCCTGCAGCCCTTCCACGGCAGGGTGGAACTGGCGCTCGATGCCGGGGCCGGTGTGGATGGCGGCATGCATCGAACTCAACTCTTGCTGCACCCGCTCCGGGGTGGCGCCCGCCCGCATCCGGCCCACAATAAAAACGGGCAGGGGGCGGCCGTTCAGCGTGGTCAGGTCGGGGGTGATGACCCTCCATAACTGCGTCGCCGCCGGATAAAACACGAAACTGGCCGGCATGACGCCGACGACGGCGCAGGCCCGCCCGTCGAGCGCAATGCTTTTGCCCACCGCCGCCGGGTCGGCGTTGAACGAATCCCGCCACATCGCGTGGGAGAGCACCACCGAGCAGGCGCCTGCTGCGTCCGCCGCGGTGAAGACACGGCCCAGCGCCGGGGTGACCCCGAGTGCCTGGAAAAAGTTGTCGCTCGCCAGGACTGCCGTGACCGGCCGCGAGGGCCCGTGGCCCGTAAGGATCGGATTGGGCGGGAACCACGTCGCGGCCGCCACGGTTTCGAGTGTGGTCGCGTGCTGCCGGTATTCCTGGAAATCCGTGTAGCTGGCGTAAAGCTGCGTGAGATGCGCTTCACGGCCGCTGGCGTCCAGCACGTCGATCAGCCGGTCCGGCTGCCGGTAAGGAGGCGGGCGCAGGAGGGTGCCCTCCAGGATGCTGAAAACGGCGGTGTTCGCGCCGATGCCCAAGGCGAGAATGGACACCGCCAGCGCGGTGAAACCCCGCGCTTTGAGCAGCATCCGGCAGGCGAAACGAAGATCCTGGGTCAACCCAAGAGTGTAACCGAAGAAAAGACGAGACGTGACAGGTATTCCCCCTATTCCCGTGGGGTTTTTCCCCTTAGCACCAAGTCGCTGAAGATGCGCAGAAGGCGGAGGTATTCGGCCCGCGCGTCCAGTTTGCGCTGGCGCGCCTCATCGACGCCCCTATCCTCGCCGATGGCGGCTTCCAACCGCGCAGCCGCGGCCTCGTACTCATTTTCCGCCGCGGCGAGCCGCTGGCGCCAAATCTGCTGCTGTGCCATGGTGAAGCTGGCAGGCTCGTCCACAATCACTCTCGACGACCTTATTTAGGCATTTTAGGGGCTGCGGCACTTTCCTGAAAAACCCGTCTTTGCGGTGTGCGGTGGGAATTCATGTGGGGGGTATTGAGACAATCACACCACTTCGGGGGTTAGATGCCCACCTTTGCGGGGGTGAACCGGCATCGCCCTTTCGGGCCGGGTGTGGCTACGCCGCGGCCCCGCGCGCTTGCCAAGCGCGCCCGCATCCTCCCAAACTGGTGTTGGAACCCATGAAAACCAGGCTGGCGCTGCTCGTTTCGACATGGTTTTACACCGGTTATTTCCCGGCCGGACCCGGGACCGCCGGGTCTCTGGTGGCTGCGCTGATCGCGATCTTCTTCCATCATCATCTCGGATTCCCGGCATGGTCCTTCGCGGTTTTCGCCGCCGTTCTCTTTTTGCCGGCGGTGTGGGCGGCCACGGTGACGGCGCGCGAAAGCAAACTCGAGGACCCGGGTTTCGTGGTAGTGGACGAAGTCATCGGGCAGTGGATCGCGCTCTCGGCCGCCCCGCATTTTTACTGGAAGAGCGCGCTCGCCGGCTTCGTGCTCTTCCGCGTTTTCGACATCTGGAAACCCTTTCCGATCCGGCGCCTGGAGGCCCTGCCGGGCGGCTGGGGGATCAATGCGGATGACGTCCTGGCGGGTGTTTATGCCGGACTTGTGTTGTGGCTGGCGGGATGGTTCAATCTTTATTAGCTCTATGGCTTTGCGCAAGTCCAACGATTCCAGGCCGCAAATCTCCCAGGTGACCCCTCCGGCCGCGATCGCCGGCGGCGAGCTTCAGATCCGCGGTAAGGGGTTCGGCAAGCAGGCATCTCCACGGGTGGTGATCGGCGAAATCGGGGCCCCCGTCATCATCGGTTCCGATTCGTTCGTCATCGCCCGCGTTCCGGAGGGCGCCACGGCCGGCGAACTGGTGGTCGAGAGCGGGGGCGTCGCGAGCGAATCCTGGGCCTGCGACATCGGCGTGCTGATCGCCGAAGCGCTGCACCCCGTATCCAATCCGGTCATCGACTCTTTCGGCAACATCTACACCACGTTTTCCGGCTCGCGCGGGCAGAAGGTCCCGGTGGCGGTCTACCGGATCGATCTGAACTTCAACATGAAGCCGTTCATCAACGACCTGATGAACGCCACCGGGATGGCCTTCGACCGCCAGGGGATGCTTTACGTCTCCAGCCGCTACGAGGGCTTCGTCTACCAGGTGACCCCCAACGGCAACATGTCCGTGTATGTGGAGGGCATGGGAGTCGCCACCGGCATCGCCTTCGATGGCGAAGGCAACCTCTACGTGGGGGACCGCAGCGGGACGATATTCAAGATCAGCCCGAACCGGCAGATTTTCGTCTTTGCCACGCTCGAGCCTTCGATTGCGGCATACCACCTGGCGTTCGGCCCGGATGGCTACCTCTACGTCACTGGCCCCACGACGTCCAGCTTCGATGCCATCTACCGCATCTCGAATGAAGGCCAGGTCGAGGTGTTCTACCGCGGCCTGGGGCGTCCGCAGGGCATGGCTTTCGACGAGGAGGGCCGGCTCTACGTGGCGGCCTCGATTTCCGGCCGCAAGGGCGTGGTCCGGATCTATCCGGACCGCCGCGCCGACCTGTTCCTCTCCGGGCCCGGAATCGTAGGTCTCGCGTTCACGCCGTCGCGCGCCATGGTGGTCGCGACCACGAACTCGCTGTACCGGGTGGACGTGGGGATCAAGGGGCGGCCGATGGTATGACGTCCGAGCCAGTTCGGCGGCCGGAATTCTGTCTCCTGTCTCCTGACTCCCTATGAACGCCGAAATCATCGCGGTCGGCTCGGAATTGCTGACGCCGCAGCGCATCGATACGAACTCGCTATACCTCACCGCCGAGCTCAACAACCTGGGGGTGGAGGTGTTGTGCAAGTCGGTGATCGGCGACGATCGCGACCGCCTGGCCGATGCCGTGCGGCTGGCCGTCTCACGGCACGAGATCGTGATTCTCTGCGGCGGGCTGGGCCCCACCGAGGACGATGTGACGCGCGATGCGGTGGCGCAGGCGCTCGACCGCAAACTGATCTTTCAGGCGGATCTGGCCGCCGCGCTCGAGGAGCGCTTCGCGGCCGCGCGGCGCAAAATGGCGGAGATCAACAAGCGGCAGGCATTTCTGATCGAGGGCGCCGACGCCCTGCCCAACGACCGCGGCACCGCGCCCGGCCAGTGGCTGGAAGAATCGGGCGCGGTGGTCGTGCTGCTGCCCGGGCCGCCGCATGAGCTCAAGGCCATGTTCGAGCGCCAGTGCCTGCCCCGGCTGGCGCGCCTGGTGCCCCGGCAATTCATCCGCACCGCGTTCCTGCGGATCGCGGGGATGTCGGAATCGGACCTCGATACCCTCATCGCCCCGGTGTACAAGAAATACGAGAACCCCTCCACCACCATCCTGGCGGCGAACGGCGATTTGCAGGTGCATCTGCGCGCGCGTTGCGGCAGCGAAGCCGATGCCGAAGCCCTGCTCGCGGAAGTCGCGGGACCGATCGAGCTGCTGCTCGGCGACCGGCTGTACTCCCGCAACGGCGAGCCCCTCGAAGCGGTGGTGGGTGAGTTGCTCCGCCAAAGCCGCGCTACCGTTTCGGTCGCGGAGAGCCTGACGGGCGGTTTGCTGGGCGAACGGTTCACCTCCGTGCCGGGGAGCTCCGCGTACTTCGCCGGCGGCTTCATCACCTACACCAACGCGATGAAGCGGGATTTGCTCGGCGTGCCGGCCGAACTGCTCGAACAGTGCGGCGCGGTCAGCGGCCCGGTGGCCGAGGCCATGGCCGCCGGCGCGCGGCTCCGGACAGGATCCACGTATGCCCTTGCCGTGACGGGCGTCGCCGGCCCCGATTCAGGCGGCGAATCCGTGCCGGTCGGAACCGTCTATGTGGGTCTGGCGGATCCGGCCGGCGTGCACAGCTTCCATCGCCTGTTCTTAGGGGACCGGCAGCGCATCCGGGCATTTACCAGCCAGATGGCGCTCGACGTGCTGCGGCGCCGGCTGATGCACTGAGGCTTCGCGGCCTGCCGAAGGGGAATTCCGCCCCCGAATTCCGTCCCCACCACCGCGGCGCCGGCGAACAGCCCGCTCCGGTTGCGCCGGGTGCTTACCGGGCGGCTGTTGGTGCGCGGCGGCGCGGGATGAGCCGGCGGCACTGCGTCCGGGGCGCGGGCCGGCCATGGCCGGCCCCTACGGATGCGTTCCGGCGGGCTTCAGGCGGATGCCGACCGGCTTCCCGCGCGGCGGCTCCAACTCGACGATGCCGCCCGGGTCGGCCTCGGCCTCGAACATCTCTTCGTCGTCGATTTCTACTTCGTACGTCTGGCGAGGCTTGAGCCCTACGATGAACACGGATTCGGCATCCTCCCCCAGCTTGACCGTGAAGCGGCTGGCGGACTGGCCGAAGCACACCACCGCCTGCGTCAGGTCGAGCGGGCCGGGCGGCGGCGTTTGCAGGCGGCCATCCGCGAAGAACTGCATCCGGCCGTTGAAGGCCCCGAACCACGAGGCGTCGTCCTCCCAGCTCGAACGGATGAACAGCCGCCCGAAGTCCGGGTTATGGTAGACGAGCGGCACGTGATAATAACTCAGGCCGGGAAGATAAGGATTGGCCCATAGGAACTCATAGGGCGCCCCGAAGGTGCTCCGCAAGATAAACTTATCGTGCATCAGCCAGCCCTGCAGGACCTGGCTGGGGGCGGCATTGGTGTCATACGCCACCATCGCGAGTTCGCCCGCGCGGGAAAGAGCGGCGGAACGCGGGTCCGGCCGGCCGCGGGAGCTGGCGCCGATGTAATACGCCGCCTCCGACTCTTCGTACACCGCCGGATAGTAGCTCATCAGATGCTCGATGGGGTATTCCTTGAAGAATTGCGGCGCCTGCTCGCGCAGGTCGAGAATCGTGTTGTCCCGCATCGCGTGCAGAAACTCGAAGAGCGGATAGGCGTCATCCCGCGAGATCGCCGGGCGTCCCGCTTTCAGCGCCGGGATGATCCGGCCCGTCCACCACTGGCGCACCAGACGCTCCAGCTCCCGCTGCGGCGTTTGCTCTACTTCATCGAACAGCGCAATGGCCGCTAACGCGCGGCTGCGGGCGGTTTCGACCGTTTCGTCTTTTGGGGCTACCGCAATCGCGCGCTCGAGCTTCGCCGCGAGAGCGGTGCGCCGGGTCTCGTCGAACAGATTTCGACACCAGTCGTAAACTAAGGCCTGCTGGCGCAGATCCACCGAGGGCCCCAGCGCGAATTGCACAGCCTCGCGTCCCGCGGCTTCATCTCCGGCCACCTGGTAATAGAGGGCCAACGCGAAGCCGCGCTCCTCAAACGGGGCTTTGCCTTCGACCAGGGCGGCGAACTGCTGCCACCGTGCCGACGCGCGTTCCCGTTCGCGGCGGAGCAGGCGCAGCCGCTGCGGCCGCAGCAGCAGGCGCGGGTGTTCCGTGGAAACCGTGATGGGCTCGTCGTTCTGCGGCGGCGCCGCCTGGGCCGGCGCCGGACGGCAGGACGCGAGCGCCAGAATTGCGGCCAGCAGCCTCATCCTCCGATTGTGTCACAGGCAGGGCAGGGGGCAGTGGCGGAAGTGCTGTGTCATCCCGACACACCGGCTTTCGCGCGCGACCCCATTTCTGCCGTTAGGTTCGGGACAAAATATTTGAAACAAAAGGCCTTCGAGACATTGACACATGGAAGGCCGGTTGCTAAATATGGTTCTGAATTGGCGAAGTAACACTTCAACCTGCCCTCTGCTGCAACAGGCAGGCGGAAGAAGAGTGAGCCGAAGAGACAGCGTGCTTGCGGGAGCCGATGTTTGCAAGAGTTTAGCTCACTACTCTTTTTCTGCGGGTTGCTGCAGAGGGGTTTTTTATCGTTTGATGCGCCGATCACGGCTTATTACGGCTTTATAGTGTCTCTCCGGTGGATCACAGGTAGCGGTAGTTTGTCTGGCGTTTCTGGTTAAGGAGATTGGACGCGGACCTGATCAGGAACGGACTGGTGGAATCGATGACCAGATAGCCCGACGCCGGATCCCAGCCCAAACCTGGGCGAGCCGCATCGGATGAGTCCCGCAGGTCTTGGGACGAATCCGGTGCGGTTTTTCTTTTCGCCTGGGCATTCCTTTTGACGCAGAGGCGCGGAGACGCAGAGAAGAATTTCGGAGGAATTCTCTGCGTCGCGGTGTCTCTGCGTCAAAGCTACAGCTTCATTCTTTCCAGCTTGCGGTATAGCGTTTTCCGCTCGATGCCGAGGATCTGGGCGGCCTTGCTCTTGTTGCCGCCGGTGGCGGCGAGCACGCGGCGGATCTGCTCCTCTTCGGCATCGGCGAGCGTCTCGACGGTTTTCTCGCGCGACTCCATCACCGTCAGCGCCTGGACCACGGCCGCGCCATCGACGCGGTCCGCCAGGATCGTCAGCCGTTCGATCAGGTGCTGTAACTGGCGCACATTGCCGGGCCAGGTATAATCCTGCAGCGCCCGGATGCCGGATTCCATCAGCTTCACCTCGCGGTTGTAGCGCCCGTTGTATTTGTCCAGGAAGAACTGCGCCAGCAGGCGGATGTCGCCGCGCCGCTCGCGCAGCGGCGGCAGCGTAATGCGCACGGTGTTCAGCCGGTACCAGAGGTCCTCGCGGAACTTGCCTTCGTCGACCAGCCGCTGCAGGTCTTTGTTGGTCGCCGAGATCACGCGCACGTCGATCTCCTTGGAACGCGCCGCGCCGACGGGCCGGATCTCGCGCGTCTCGAGGAAGCGCAACAGGGCCGCCTGGAAATCGGCGTCGATATCCCCGATTTCATCCAGGAACACCGTTCCGCGGTTAGCGGCTTCCAGCAGGCCGATGCGGTCGCGGTCGGCGCCCGTGTAGGCGCCGCGCATAGCGCCGAAGAGGTCGCTTTCCCGCAGTGACGCGGTGACGGAGCCGCAATCCACGACGTTGAAGGGCTTGTCCGCGCGCAGGCTGTGGCGCCAGATCATGCGGGCCACCAGTTCTTTGCCGGTTCCGGTTTCGCCCTCGATCACCACGGTGGCGTCGGTGGGGGCCGCGCGAGAGACCCGCTTGTAGATTTCGATCATGGCGGGCGAGCTGCCGATCATCTCCGTCTCGGGGAGTTCTTCCGGCTCGGCCTCCTCCTCGCCTTCCGAGCGCGCCGCCTCCGCCCGCTCGATCGCCTCCAGCATCACATCGAGGTCGAACGGCTTGGCGATGTAGTCGAATACGCCGCCGCGCGTTGCGGCCATCACGGTCTCCATCGTGCCGCGGCCGGTCATGAGGATTACGGAGCAGAGCGGGTCCTTGCGCTTGGCTTCCCGCAGCACGTCGAGGCCGGTCCGCTCGTCGATATAGATATCCGAGATCACGATGGGATAGGCGCGGTCGCTCAGGCGCTCCAGCGCCTCGCCTGTGGTCGAGACGGCGTCCACCGCGTAGCCCTTCTCCTCGAGCGCCGTCTGAATGGTGAATTGCAGCGCCGGGTCGTCTTCCACCAGTAACAGTCTTTGCATCAATGCCGCTCCACCGGGCCGGCGGGACGCACGGCCGCCGGCCGCGCCGCCGGGGACATCCGGTTTTCCGCTCCGTTCCGAACGGCCGGCAGCACCAGGGTGAAGCAGGAGCCCTTGCCGGGCTCGCTCACGACTTCAATTTGTCCGCCGTGCTGTTCCACAATCTGTTGGACGATGGACAGGCCGATTCCGGTGCCGGCCTCGCCCGACTCCTCGGCCTTTTTCGTTCGATAGAATTTGCGGAAAATCTGTTTCACTTCCTTCTGGTCCATGCCGATCCCCTGGTCCTCGACGGCGATGCGGGCCCAGTGGGCGCCCCGGCTCACGTCCATCCGTGCGGAGACGGTGACCTGTGTCTGCTGGGGCGAGTATTTGACGGCGTTCGTTAACAAATTGTAGCAGGCGTACTCCATCAGCTCGCGGTCGCCGGTGAGCTCGATGTCCTCCGCGATCGGCTGGAGCACGATGCCGATGCGCTTGCGATCGGCCAGCGGGCGCGTCCGCTCGACGCAGATCTCCACCATTTCGCGCACCGGAATCGGCTCGTGCTTCAGCTCCATCTGGCCGGCCGAGAGCCGCTCCACGTTGAGAAAGATCTCCACCATGCGGGCCAGCCGTTTCGACTCGGAGTTGATCAGCAGCGCGATCTGCTTGCGCTTCTCCTCGGTCAGCGCGAAGCGGGAAATCAGCTCGCTCGATCCCTGGATCGCGGAAAGCGGCGTGCGCATTTCGTGCGTGACGAAGTGCATGGCCTGCTGATAGCGGGCGCGTTCGGCCTCGCTGCGGCGCAGGCTTCTGCGCACCACCAGATGATAGTAGGCGGCCGCGGTGATCGCGCCGAACCAGGCGGCGGAGGCTGAGGTTGTAAACGAAAGCACCCGGCCGCGGGAGAAAGCGAGATACGGCGCCAGCGTTCCCGCGGCAACGATGCCGAGGCTCGCCAGGTACGCCGCCCACGCCGGCAGGTACCGGAACGCGAGGCCGGCGGCGGCGACCAGCAGCGCCGCGAACAGCACCGCCCGCACCTCAGAGACGTCCGTGATAAACAGCCCGTGGGCCATGGTCTCGAAGGCATCGGCGTGAATCTCGATCCCGCTGGTGGTGACGCCCTCGGAATAGGGCGTGAAGAGCCGGTCGTGCTCGGTCTGCGCCGTGCTGCCGACGAAGACCACCTTGCCCTGAAACGCGCTCGCTAACGCGGGCCGGTCGAGCAGCTCTCGCAGCGCGATCCTCGGCGGCAGCTTTCGGTCCGGCGGCGGATACCGGACGCGCATGACCCGGCTTTCGCCCTTGCCGGGAATTACGGTATGGCCGACCGAGAGATCATTCGAGCCGTAGGTCTCGATAATATCGGCGCGCCGGCTGAGGCGGAAGGCCTCGAGCGAAATCGCCCATCGCCGTGAGATCCCGCCCTCGTTGCGCCGCGCGAGCGGAATCGCGCGCGCCACGGCATCGCCATCCGGCCAGACGTGGACGTGCCCGGTGGCCCCGGCCGATTTGCGGAACATCGGCAACGGGTCCTCCCACCCGTGCCCGGGAATCAACTCGCTCGAGAGCACCAGGTTGGGACATTCCGCCAGCGCTGCGGCGAGCGCGGCGTCGGCGGCCGGAGCCGTAGGATTCGCGAGAATGATGTCGACCGCCACGGCTTTCGGCTTGGCCGCCGCCACCAGGTGCAAACCCCGAGCCAGCGGTTCGCGGATGCCGGACATGCCGCCAGGGATGCTGTCGAGCGTGTTCTCGTCGATCACCAGCAGCACGGATTCCGGCTGCCACGGCGCCGGCCGGTAGCGCCGGAACATTTCGTCGTAGGCATCGTGATCGAGCGGTAGGGCAAAATACCCGCCGACTACCGCCACGACAAACGCCCCGGCCAGCAGCGACACGTACACTGCCGTGCTTTTCCCGACAAAACGCACTCGCTTTCAGTATAGTGGGCTCGCGGCATCGCACCGGCGGCACACCGGGTGAGCGGCCATGAATCGCCGGGCGCCTGGCGATATCCGCCCGCCATTCGCGCTCACGCTACGGTCCGGCGGGGGCCGGGCTGCCCACTCCCGAGGTGGTCGCCAAACTCACGGGGCTACCGCCAGCGCGCCAGCAGATGATTGTAGGCCTCGTGAGTGCCAATCCAGGACCAGTACACGTCGTCACTTCGCCGCCGCGGCATGGCCCGATGGCTGCGTCCGACCTCGGCGGTCCAGACATTCCCCTTACGGACGAACCCAAGAGAAGGGTGGAGGGGATTCTCGCGGAACGGCCGGAACTGCTTGTCCGCAAGCGCGCGGACTTCTTCGGGCAGGTTCCGATCGCATTCCCAGAACGATGGCAGGGCAAAGGAGCGGATGCGCCTGCTCCAGAGGCCGGAAATTACCGCGATCAATCTGCTCGTCGATGTCGGCCAGCATCTTCATTCCGGCGCCGCCATCGGAAAAGTCGCGGCCGATCTCTTCGTCCCATGCTTTGTGATCAGCATCGATAAGCCACGCGAGGAGAGCCTCGCGGTCGTCGGGTCCGAGTTCACTAATCGCCGCCTGGATTTGGCGCGCAGATCAGCCATGATTGCCTTCCTCTTTCCGCAAATAACACCGGCGGTTTGCAGCCTTCGCGGGCCGGCATCATCCTCATTCGCGAGCACGTGCGAGGCAGGCGAGGATGTCGGCATGCATCCGGCCTCAGGCGTAATCCCGACGTACCGGGGTTCGGCGTTTGCATTTATGCTCCGGCAAAATTCTTGGATCTCCGGGGAGACGGTCTGGGGAGTCCGAGCCATCATGTCGCGACCTTAGTTAGCGCGGCAACCCGCCTTTGTGGTCACCCGTGGTCACCCAATGTGTGTAAATTATTTGCGGACGCAAATTATTTGAGGACTTGGTAGCGCTAACGGGAATCGAACCCGTATTTGAGCCTTGAGAGGGCTCCGTCCTAACCGTTAGACGATAGCGCCGTTTCCATTCATTGTACCAGAGGCTCTCGGCCGCGGGATAATGGGAGCGCATGCGGCGGATTCTTCGTCTCTGCCTCCCGGCCCTGATCCCGGCGCTCCTCGCCGCCGACGGGCATTGGGTGCGCTTTACTTCCGGCCCCTTCGAAGTCCTCACCGATGCCGGCGGCCACGCCGGACGCGAAACCCTGGTGCAATTCCTCGAATTCCGGCACGCCGTCGGCCAAATCCTCGGCGAGCCCGACCTCCAGACCCCGCTCCCCGTGCGCATTCTGGTCTTCCGGAACGCGCGCGGCTGGACCTCGCCCGCGCCGCTCTCTGAAGGGCGCGACCGCTACAACATCGTCCTGCAGGAAAAGAGCGCCGTGGCGCCGGCCGTCTACGCCGAGCTCACGCGGCTCTTTCTCGCATCCAACACCGCGCGCATGCCCGCCGCGTTCGAGCACGGCCTCACCGAATTCTTCTCGACCGTCCAGGTGACCGGCATCCACATCACCGCCGGGGCGCCGCCGCCCAGGCCCGATCTCGACTGGGCCCGCATCCACCTGCTGGTCGCCGATCCGGAATACTACGGCCGAATCCGCATTCTCCTCTACAATCTGCGCCACGGCGTCGCCGAGGAGCCGGCGTACCGCAACGCCTTCAATAAGTCTCCGGCCGAAATCGAAGCGCAGGCGAAGCAGCACTTCGCCGCCGGCCATTTCGCGACCACCTCGCTCGACAGCCGGCCTATGGCCGAGAGCGATTTCCCCGAGCGCCCGGTGTCCGATTCCGACGCGCGGCTCGCCCGCGCGGACCTGCTCGCCGGCGCGCAATCCGCCGCCGAATACCGCGCCTTGCTCAACGATGACGCCAAGGTCCCGGAAGCCCACGAGGGCCTCGGCCTGCTCGCACTCCGCGACGGGCGCAAGGACGAAGCCCGCGCCGAGTTCGCTTCCGCGATGCAGGCGGGCAGCACCAGCGCGCGCTGCTATATCGAATACGCACGGCTCGAGCCCGATCACGCCAAGGCCACTCAGGCGCTGCTCAAGGCCGCCGGGATCAACCCCAAGCTCGACGAGCCGTTCGCTCTCCTGGCCCAGCGCGATACCGATCCGCGCCAGCGCATCGCACACTGGCGGGCCGCCGCCGAACGCAACCCGCGCAACGCCGCCTACTGGCAATCGCTCGCCGAATGCTACCTGGCCGATCACGATTTCGCCGGTGCCGCCAAGGCCTGGACGCAGGGCGAGCAGGCCGCCGCCGACCCCGCCACGCGCGACCGCATGCGCCAGGCGCGCCTGGCCGTCGAGCAGCAGCGGCTCGATTACGAAGCCGCCGAGAAACAGCGCGAAGCCGCGGAGCAGGCCCGCGAGCTCGAGAGCCTGAAGGCCGAGGCCCGCGCCCACGTCCACGCCATCGAGGCGCAATATAACGGCGGCGCGCCCAAGACCACTCCGAACGCCGTTCCGTGGTGGAATGGCCCGCAGCCGAACGCGAAAGTTTCCGGCACGCTGACGCGCGTCGAATGCCTCGGCAAGCAATTGCGGCTGACCGTCCGCGCGGCGGAAGGCAAGCCGATGAAGCTCCTCATCGCCGATCCCGGCAAGGTGGTCCTGTCCGGGCAGCAGGCATCCGGCGGGCAGCAGATGCTCGCCTGCGGCGCTCAGAACCGCGCCGTCTCGATCGAATACTGGGCCAAAGCAGATGCCCGCCTCGGCACGGCGGGCGAGGTGGCCACCATCGAGCTCCAGTGACGCCACAACGCGACGCTGCACGCTTCCGCTGGCTGGTGCTGGGCCTGTTCGTGCTCTCCACCGCCATCAACTATCTCGACCGCGCCACGCTGGCCACCCTGGCGCCGGTCATCAAGAGCGAATTCCATCTCTCCAACGCCGAATACGGCTGGATCGTGAACGCTTTCCTGTTTACCTACATGCTCGCGGCGCCGTTCGCCGGCATGCTCGTGGACCGCCTGGGCCTGGATCGCGCCGCCACGCTGGCCGTCGG